>ENA-ORLW01002905-ORLW01002905.1-human-gut-metagenome-genome-assembly--contig:-NODE-2905-length-14260-cov-2.969118_pt1 | contig 14260 bp, 16 predicted proteins | sample MGYA00243017_ERZ508829 | MGnify/ENA primary metagenome ERZ508829 (study PRJEB26277, sample SAMN04329776) | human gut metagenome | biome: human-associated habitat | host: Homo sapiens | place: USA...
TATCTGGAAAATAAAACCAGTGGCGCAATGAGAATGTACTGGGTTTATGGACCAGACCAGAAAGATATTACAATTATCGGACTGGAGCCACATCCGGAAGATAAGAAAAATGGCGCATACGACCGAATTTCACTGTCGGATTTGTAGAATAAAACTGAATATGCATGTGCCCAGCCGTTTCTATTATAAAGTGTATGAAGAGAAACGCGATTTCTACGAACAGTTTTATGAACGCCTTGAAGAAGCAAAAAACTTCTGAGTCTTGGTGTATAGCCAGAAACTCAGAAGCTTTAGAATTTTAGTTGCTTTTTGAATTAAGTTCAGTAAGAAGCTGATGGATGGTTTTATTCAGAACCGGATGACGGTAATATGGCGCAATTTCATCCAGCGGTTTCAGCACAAAATCACGGTTTTCCATATCAATATGTGGAATATGGAGATCCGGTGTATCAATGATTTCATTGTCATAAAACAAAATATCCAGATCGAGGGTACGAGGCCCCCAGTGGATGATACGTTCTCTGTTGGCTGCCGCTTCCAGTTCATGAAAACGGTCAAGCAGCTCTTCAGGAGTCAGAAGCGTGCGGAGACGAAGTACACCATTGAGGAACTCATCCTGTTCTACATCTCCATATGGCTCTGTGACAAGATATTCTGATACAGCTTCGACTTCGCAGTCCGGAGTGTCCTTAAGACCCTGAATGCCATCATCGATATATTTCTTCTTATCTCCGAGGTTGGAGCCAAAGGCAACATAAGTGGTATGCCAGCCGCGGGTAATTTCAACGGCGACTGTATCCAGTGGAAGTCCGACCGGCGCCCATGGTTTTTCGATACGCAGAGTAATTGCATTCATCAGTGGGAATTCATGCAAAAGCATCTGACAGAGGTTTTCAGCAAGAGTTTCCAGAAGCTTGTAGGTATGCTCTTTGGTGAACTTTGTGAGCATCTGACTGACTTCTCCATAGTGAATGGAAGCAGTCAGATCGTCTGTCAGACCGGCTTTACGTGTACTGGTATAAAGTTTGGTTGATACGACGAATTTCTGACCGAGTACATTTTCCTCCGGAAAAACTCCGTGGTTAGCAAAAATCTCAAGGTTTTTAATCTCAATAATATCCATTTATTTTTAATCCTTTTAATTATTTCTTTATTTGATGTTTCTGCCGAGAATCGCTTCGGTCATCAGTACGGCACGTCTGTTTTCTTTTACATCATGGACTCGCACGAAAGCACAGCCTTTCATAACTCCAATGACAGAAGTGGCAATTGTTCCTTCGACACGCTGGCCAACCGGAAGATCGAGTGTAAGACCGATCATGGATTTACGGGAAGTGCCGAGAAGTACCGGGAATCCGAGATGCTGAAAAAGCTCCAGATGATCCATGGTTTCAAGGTTCATTTCATATGTTTTTCCAAATCCGACACCCGGGTCAAGAATAATACGTTCATCTTTGATGCCTGCCTTGCGCGCGATGTTTACGCATTCCTGCGTTTCGGTAAGCATGTCGGTGAGAAAATTGTTGTATTTTGTGTTGGCCTTGTTGTGCATCAGACAGCAGGCTACATCGTGTTTGGCTATTACACCTGCCATTTCCGGATCATATTTCAGTCCCCATACATCATTGACAAGATCAGCGCCTGCCTGTACGGCAACGTCAGCAACACTTCCTTTATATGTATCTACAGAAATCGGAACATCAAAATGTTTGCGAAGCGCCTCAATGATCGGAACGACACGGGCCGCCTCTTCTTCGGCGCTTACCGGAGTATGTCCCGGTCGGGTGGATTCTCCGCCGACATCCAGAATATCAGCACCCTCGGCAATCATTGTCTCAGCATGCTTCAGAGCATGATCCATAGAGTCCCATTTACCGCCATCAGAGAAAGAATCCGGTGTGACATTCAGGATTCCCATAATATAGGTTCTGTTTTTTACGTCAAATTCACGATTTCCAATTTTCATTTTAAAGATTCTCCTTTTAATATTGAATCGTCATATTTTTCTTCTCAGGAGCCCAGTAACATTCTTTTTCGGCAGAACATAAAAAACAATTGCGGGATTTTTTGTCTGCTTCATAAATAATCTGGCTGAGTATCGGAAGATTTCCGGTGGAAGAACGATGCTCTCCGATTGCCGTCAGAATCTGAGCTTTTTCTGATTCTGAGAAGTTTAGATCTGCTAAAATCTGCCCAGCAATGGTGACACCTGCTTCATCGTGCGGTGTACCGTTTGAGTACTGTTCGGCACGGCCAATATCATGGAGAAGGGCAGTGCAGTAGATCAGTTCACGGGAACAGTCAAGGTTTCGCTCCAGCGCAAAAATGTAGGCCAGTCTTGCTACATCCAGAAAATGCTCCGGGGTGTGGCGGCAGAAAATACGGTCAGATTCCAGACGGGTAAGGGCATTCAGATGTTTTTGATAAAGCGGATGCTGCCAGATGGCCTGAACTCTTGTCATACCAGCAGACATCAGTCTTTTACCATGGAGAGGAATTGCTTCTGAAGTCCACGGTCTGTCCTGAAATCCCCTCGTGTTACAGTAGTGATGGCCTTACTGCCTGGCTTTTTAATGCCGCGCATTGTCATGCAGGTATGTTCGGCCTCAAGCATGACCATAACGCCTCTGGGATTCAAAGCACGCTCCAGAGCATCTGCAATCTGTACAGTCAGACGTTCCTGAATCTGAGGCCTTCTTGCATAGACATCTACGGTGCGGGCAAGTTTGCTGAGTCCGGTAACTCTGCCGTTTGGTATGTAAGCAATGTGAGCCTTGCCGTAAAATGGCATCAGATGATGCTCGCACATGGAATAGAATGTGATGTCTTTTTCAAGGACCATTTCGTTATTTTCTACTTCAAATTGTTTGGCGAGGTGCTGATCTGCTTCCTCATCCAGACCACCGTAGATTTCCATGCACATACGTGCAATGCGGTCCGGGGTATCTTTCAGTCCTTCACGTTCTGTATCTTCGCCGATCCCTTCAAGGAGAAGTCGGATTGCCTGTTCTACTTTTTGTTTGTCTACCATAAAAAAACAACCTCCTATTATAATGATATTGTGTATCGTGGAGATTGTCTGCTTTTTGTCAATGTATTTGTAAAATAAAACAAAAAAAGATATCTCCAATTGTGATAGAACGTATGTCGAAAAACGTATCCCTACACAATATGAGATAACCTCTTATATTGTCGCAACGGGTGCGGATCCTATACCGTAAGACGGACTTATTACCCGTCTTCCGTCGTAGTACTATGAAAGTTTCGACGTTTTCAAATTTCCTCATACATCTCAAATCACTCAGATACCTAAAAAACCTTGATTTTATTGGAAAATTTAATGTCCTCACAGGGCATTTTTTTATTAAAAAAATTTTTGATACGCTGTATAATAATAGTACTACATAGTACTTTATCAGGAGGAGCATATGGCATACTAATTACGACAGGATAAAAAGAAAAAAGGAACTTATCTGCAGATGTATGAAAGTTACTAGGACAAAGAAAAAAAGCAGCCTCGTTCAAGAATTATCGAAAGCTTTGGATATGTCTCCGATCTCATTTCCAATGAGATTCCAGACCCGGTTTCTTATTACCAGAAATATGTGGAGAAAAAGAACAGAGAATACGCAGACTTTGTTCAGCAAGGTTTTCTTTGACTGCACAAACTACTACTTTGAAATTGACCTTCCGAAGGAAGATAAGCAAAAAGGTCCTTCTAAAGAAAACAAGCATGAACCGATCATTGGCCAGGCTCTGCTTCTGTATGTAGATCTGGTTCCGCTTGCCATGCAGATGTATCCTGGAAATTTGTCAGAGAAACCATATGGACATACAGCAAACTCTAAAAAAGAATCAAGAAGAATTATTAAATAAAATGAATTTAAGAAATAACTCCTTGAGTTTTGAGGAAAATATGTCTCACATGATTGCATTAGGAGAATTTTCGGAAGCTGAAAAAAATTGAAAAAGATATATACTGGAATGTCAGAGAACCATCCGCTTTATCCAGCTCTGTCCAATGGTTCCAAATTTACACGTTTTAAATTTCCCATTGAGCAGCGTTAAAAATGTTAAATAATAGACATTTGTTATGATGAAAACAGCGCAAAAATATCAGATACACAAGAATAAAATAGCAATTATATAAGAATAATATAGTATAATGATAAAATATATCATATTTTGGAATACTATTGTGTTATAAAAATAACAATGATATAATGCATAATAACAGAAGCGATAAGTAACTTCTGCTGGAACATATAAACTGGCACAATTTCAAAGGAGAGAACAGCGATGGCAAGATTTACATTACCAAGAGACATTTATCATGGAAAAGGATGTCTGGCAGAACTGAAAAATTTAAAAGGAAAGAAGGCAGTCCTTGTTGTTGGCGGTGGTTCCATGAAACGTCAGGGATTTCTGGACAAAGCAGTTAATTATTTAAAAGAAGGCGGAATGGAAGTTCAGCTGATTGAAGGCGTTGAACCAGATCCATCTGTAGAAACGGTTATGAAAGGTGCAAAAGTAATGCAGGAATTTCAGCCGGACTGGATTGTAGCCATGGGTGGTGGCTCACCAATTGATGCCGCGAAAGCAATGTGGACATTTTATGAATATCCGGATACAAAATTTGAAGATCTTATTACACCTTTTGGATTTCCAGAATTAAGACAGAAAGCCAGATTTGCGGCAATTCCATCCACATCAGGAACAGCTACGGAAGTTACAGCTTTCTCTGTAATTACTGATTATAATACAGGAATTAAATATCCTCTGGCAGATTTTAATATCACACCAGATGTGGCAATTGTTGATCCGGAACTGGTAGCAGAACTTCCTGTTAAACAGGTAGCATATACCGGAATGGATGCCTTAACACACGCAATTGAAGCATATGTTTCTACCTTGCACTGTCCATATACAGATCCGCTTGCATTACAGGCAATTGAAATGGTTCTGGCATATCTCCCGGCATCTTATAATAAAAATATGGAAGCGCGTGAGCAGATGCACTTTGCACAGTGTCTGGCCGGAATGGCATTTTCTAATGCACTGCTTGGTATTGTCCATTCAATGGCTCATAAAACAGGAGCAGCATTTTCTACCGGTCACATTCCACATGGATGTGCAAATGCAATCTATCTTCCTTATGTGATCAAATATAATGCGAAAGATCCTGTAGCGGCAGAGCGTTATGCAGAAATCGCAAGAAGAATGGGACTGGAAGGAACATGCCAGAAGGCATTGATCAACAGTCTCTGTGAAAAAATTGATGAATTCAATGTAAAATTAAATATCCCAAAAACATTAAAAGATTTTGGAATTCAGGAAGATGAATTTAAAGAAAAAGTTGCAAAAATCGCAGAGCTTGCAGTAGGTGATGCATGTACCGGTTCCAATCCAAGAGCAATAGACCTGGCAAATATGGAAAAACTTTTGACATGTACCTATTACGGAACAGAAGTTGACTTCTGACAAATGGATTGAGCAACCTCACAATCAAATCAAACGATATATAATCAATGAGCAGGTCTGTTTCCGACCTGCTCATTTGTAGATGACAGCACCTTTTGAACAAAATCATTTATACATCTAAAAGTACTCCTTACATAAAAATACGCCTTACGCTCTTGATGTAAGAATAAGTAAAAGCTATAATTAGCGGAATAGAAATAAAGAAATGATATGCCAGTGGAAGGAATCTTGAGGTATTTGTCACTATAAGCATATGCGATTCCACGGCGGATAGAACCGAAGGCGGCACCAGTTCTGGCAAGTCTTGTTTCCTCTAATTCATCCTGAATCTTATACCATGGCATGGATATTGTGGCACAGGAAGAAAGTTTTAAATGCTCCGGTGTGATCCGGATGCAAAATCCCGGAAGGATGCAGATTTAACACAAATTTTCCTTGATCCGTCACCACAATATGGCCTGCATTATTTCCGCCCTGATATCGGACCACCACATCGCCGGTTCTGCCAAAAGATCAATTACACGTCCTTTTCCTTCATCGCCCCAGTTAATACCGGTTACTGCTGTAAGCATAATAGTTCTATTATTTCACACCTATCAGAACGGAGATGTGAGCGCACTTTTATTGGAGTTATGTGGAAAAAGCTTGTTCGATCTGCTAAGGGAGGCTTATCTGATTCCCAGAAAATTCCAGCAAAAATCCGGTATTGCACCTGATGTTCCTATACATATAAGAAGTCTATCACCTACAAAGCTTCGGCTTCGTCTCAAGGCGGGGCCGAAGCTTTACTATAGTCTATCTCTATAACCAGTGAAAGAAATAGCATCAAAAAAATGGAATGGAACAATATCCCCCCGGGTGGCTTGTTGTGATAGAAGTTATTTGATATTATAATTTGGCAATTAAAAACAAACAGTTTTATATGATCTTGTTACTGTTGCAATACCCCTTCGCAATAGAGAGAAAGGAGAGTTCTGATGAATGTTAATATTATTTTATATGATGATTTTGAAACACTGGATGCTCTTGGAATAGCGAATATTTTTGGAAAAGCACCAGAACATTTTTACATTAATTATCTGTCCGTAAACGGAGGGATTGTCAGCAGCAGGCAGGGGGTCAAAGTCTGGACAGAAATATTGATACCCGATGAAGTTGAAGATATATTGGTGCTTCCAGGCGGCCGTACCGCAAACAGGCTGCTTTGCCTGGAACCAAATAAATTAAAAATCATTAAAGCAGCTGCGCAGGAAGCAGACATCTGCATGATGATCGCCAATGGGTCCTCTGTGTTAGCACAAACAGGACTTTTGTATCACAGACAGATTGCAGACTATCCTGGAGAAGAGAACTGGAAACGAATGTTTACAGCTGAAATCAGACGGGGACAAAATGCAAAGTGGATCTCAGATGGGAAATATTACTCCAGCAGTTCCACAATGGCCGGATTTGATATGGCGTTGGGGGTTATCAGCGATATGGTGGATATTGAACTGGCTGTTCATATTGCAAATGAGCTTGGATATGAATGGAATCAGGAAATGATATTTTAATGTGCAGCAAAAGGAAGTGACAGGTGTTAAAATGTTACAAAGTGTTTTAAAAAAAATAGGTTCCTTTCTTATTATTCTGTTAGGAATTACATTTTTAAGTTTTCTATTATCTTATCTTTCGCCAAGTGATCCGGTAGAAATTATGATGAAGAAAAAAGGAAATATGGTATCCGAAGAAGTCATTGAACGAAAAAGAGAGGAACTGGGTTTGAACCAGCCACTTGTGGTTCAGTATGTGAACTGGCTGAAAGGAATTGTGAAAGGAGATTTTGGTACCTCATATAAATCAAATAAACCAGTATTACAGGAAATTCAAAAGTGTTTGCCTTATACGATTAAACTGACCTTACTTTCTATGTTTTTGACAATTGTGATTTCAACACCTTTGGGCGTGTTATGTGCGCGCTATAAAGATGGCTGGCTGGATAATTTATTGCGTTTTGTGACCTATCTTTTTTCTTCATTGCCTTCATTTTTTCTGGCATTAGTGCTAATGTATTTTTTTGCGCTTAAATTGAAATGGTTTCCGGTAATTGCCAAAGGAAGCACTAGGGGAATTGTAATGCCTGCGCTAGTTCTTTCTTTAACATTGGCTGCGTGGTATATACGTCAGGTGAGAGCTATTGTACTTGGAGAACTAGAAAAAGAGTACATTGATGGGTTGCTGGCAAGAGGTGTCTCTGAAACTAAAATCATGTTTGGACATGTTTTGCGTAATTGCCTGATGCCGTTGGTAACGCTAGTTGGAATTTCTTTTGGAACAATGCTTGGCGGTTCAACAATAGTAGAAAGTATTTTTACCTGGCCCGGTGTGGGAAAACATACAATTGAGGCTGTAGCAGCTGTATATCCTATTTCCTGGTTTTGCGCAGCAACATTGTTTGTAGGAATATGGCTATATTATAAAAATAAATTATCTTTTTACGAAAGCTAAATGATAAAATAGTGGCGCTTAGGAATTACAATATTCCATTAAGCGCCATTTTTATTCTAAATTGGAATGGTTGCAGAACCCCCCAGGTGGGTTGTAGGCATTGGGGAGCAGTGCTACAATACAAATAATTATAAGGCGCGCACCAAATAAAATTTATTTGGAAAGGAAGTATATTCCATGCATATACCAGAAAATTATCTAAGCCCATCCACCTGTGCAGTTATGACTGCTGCAATGGTGCCGGTGTGGGGATACTCTATTAACAAGGTCAGAAAAGAAATTCCGAAAGCAAAAATGCCTCTTTTAGGTATAGGAGCTGCATTTTCTTTCCTGGGAATGATGTTCAATATTCCGCTTCCAGGGGGAACTACCGGACATGCAGTAGGTGGAACTCTGATTGCAATACTTACCGGAAGCCCTGTGGCGGGGTGCATTTCCGTTTCCATTGCGTTGCTGATCCAGGCCTTGCTGTTTGGAGACGGAGGAATCCTTGCATTTGGTGCAAACTGCTTTAACATGGCCTTTGTATTGCCCTACCTTGGATTTTTCCTTTACAAGCTTCTTCTAAAAAAGACTGGAAAGCGAAAATTAAGTGCCGCAATTGGTTCTTATGTGGGAATCAATGCTGCAGCTTTTTGTGCAGCTGTAGAATTTGGAATTCAGCCGTTACTGTTTAAAACAGCAGACGGACAGGCTCTTTATTGTCCATATCCTTTAAATGTTTCCATTCCGGCTATGATGATCGGACATATTACTTTGTTTGGTCTGGCGGAAATTGTGTTAACAGTAGCTGTACTGGCATTTGTTGAAAAGGTTACACCAAAAGCATTAGACCCTGTTCCGGATCAGACAGCATTTAAACCTTTATATATATTAATGGCAGCGCTGATTGTTCTGACACCTCTTGGACTTCTTGCAACAGGAACTGCCTGGGGAGAGTGGGGCGTTGATGAAATTGCATCACTGGTCAGCGGAGGAAGCCAGCTTGGCTATACGCCTTCAGGAATGCAAAATGGATTTGAATTGTCAGCACTGTTTCCGGATTATTCTATGGCGGGAATGCCAGAGTGGACCGGCTATATTCTTTCTGCAATTGTAGGTGTGGCACTTCTGATCATTGTATTTAAGCTTATTTCTTCTGCAATGAAAGATAAAGTTGATTTTAAAAAGAAAGCAGCATAAACATGGAGCAATCTAACAAAGAGGGAAAGCTTCCTGACTGGATGTACAGTCAGGAAGCTTATGCTCCCTCAAAGGATAAAGATGCATTTATAACAAAAAGTACAAAATCTCTGTTAACAGTATTTGGCAGAATTCATTTTACAGAAGGGAAGGATGGCAGATTTTCTGCAAGTTCTTCTCTGAAATTGTTTTATACCTTGATTTATATAATTATAACAGCCAGTTCCCGGAATGCATTGTTTGTGCTTATTATGTGTGCGGCAGTGACACTCCGGCTGGCTTTTTTTCCTGCAGCTTCCATCCGTCAGATTTTAAGCGGGACGATAAGCGCTATTCTGCTTTCGGCATTTATTCTTCTTCCGTCTATTTTTATGGGAAATCCCCAGACGCTTGTAAATATTACCTGCAGAGTTTATGTATCTGTAACCCTTATCGGTATATTATCAGCCGGAACTTCCTGGAATAAGCTTACCAGAAGCCTGAGGAACTTTCATGTTCCATCTTTGTTTATTTTTACCCTTGATATCACCTTAAAATATATTTCCCTCCTTGGAGAAGTTTGTACCGATATTCTGACTTCTGTCAGATTAAGGTCAGTAGGAAAAAATCCACAAAAAGCAGGCGCTTTGTCTGGAATTCTTGGAATTACATTTTTGAAATCTGAAGAAATGGCAGATGAAATGCATGCGGCCATGTACTGCCGAGGATTTACGGGAGATTATCCAATGTCTCCAAAAGAATCGTTACATATTGCGGATCTTTTTTATATTGTGATATTACTTGGCTGTATAGGATTGTTTTTCTATCTAAATAACAGAGATTTTGTTTGCTATTTGAAGCAATAAAAAGGCCCGATAGCTAAAAAATCTTCATGATTGAATAATGGAGGCAGTTATGATCCGACTGGAAAAAATATGTTACGCTTATGAAAAAGAAGTTGCACTTAGATATGTGAACCTTCAAGTAGAAAAAGGAGATTCCCTGGTGATTCAGGGACCAAATGGCTGTGGAAAATCCACTTTAATCAAATTATTAAATGGGATTCTCTTTCCCTCAGAAGGAAGCTATCATTTTCAGGGGCATGAAATTACAGAAAAGGCTTTGAAGAACAATCAATTTGCAAAATGGTTTCACCAACAGATGGGATATGTGTTTCAAAATGCAGATACTCAGCTGTTTTGTGGAAGTGTGGAAGAGGAAGTTGCATTTGGTCCTATACAGATGGGATTATCGGAAACAGAAGTAAAAAAAAGAGTAGAAGATTGTCTGCATCTATTTGGGATTGAGAAGCTAAGGGAGAGACCACCTTACCATTTGAGCGGCGGGGAAAAACGAAAAGTTTCCCTGGCCTGTATTTTATCATTAAATCCAGAAGTACTAATTCTAGATGAACCACTTGCTGGTCTGGACGAAAAGACACAGGATCTTCTGATAGGATTTTTAAAGAGTTTTCACAATGCAGGAAAAACATTGATCACGATCACACACAATAAAGAACTAGCCAGTACTTTAGGAACAAAATTTGCATATATGAATGAAGAACATGAATTGGAAATGCGTTGATCCAGGTGCTAACTTCAACTCTGCGGAGTTTCACTGTAGTTAACATCCAGATAACGCCGGATCATGGCACACTCCCTGTTTGAATGAGAAGAAGGGAGCAGTTGAAAATCTGAGATTCCTTTTTATCATGAAAAGAAAAACTGATCCCATCAGCGCCTACCGTACAGTAAGAAAATGGAGTGCTGCATTGGTATTTTTCTGTATGTCGGATATGTAGGTTTACAAGGATCAGGTCATCTTTTGGGGTGAAAAAACCTGATCTTCAATAAAAATTCCTCACGTCCTTCTGAATCGTGCAAAAATACAGATAACAGCGCCTTAACCAGATAATCGTTACAAATCGATAACAATTTGGAGAAGACTTGGTGGCATGGGAAAGAGCATAATTGGAGCATAAATTAAGTAAGGAAGGAAAACAAAGAATGAGAAAAATATAAAAAAACTGATTTGATTCACTCTTTGTATATTCCGTTCCCCAAATCTTATTTAAAGTTTATTAATCTAATGAGAGCTATCGCGATATTCCCGATAGCTCTCATATTTTCTTTAGAGTCCAGTTTTTATACCAATAAATCACTGTTTCAGCTTCTAATATACGAAACAGAATATGCTCTATCACCATTTGCAACAAAATACAGTATCACTTATTTTCCGGTGGAACATACTCCAGCAGATCTTCAATCTTGCAATCCAGCGCATAACACAGCCGCGCCAAAACAGCTGTATCCAATCTTGTCACAGTTCCTTTACAAAACTGGTTCAGCTGTGTCCTTTGCATCTCTGCTCTGTGTGCCAATTTATTCTTACTGATTCCCTGTTTTTTAATCATTTCATCCAGCTTGATCCGGATGCTGCCATAATTCAAATCTTCCATATACTATTACCCTCAACTACAATATTATTATGAGATTGTAATAATAGGATATCTAATCTATAATCGAATTATAAGCTGTATAATATCTACTGTAGTTACTTACACATACAGAAATATTGGGAGGGATTTGATTATGGAAGTATTAAGAAATTTATCATCGGAACAACAACAGAAATTTAACCAGATATCTGCAGAGCTGAAATATCTTACGGATACACAATGAAGAGCTCTTTAACGGTATTCAGTTGGAACGCCTGAAAATAGGAGATGAGTTGGAGTCTGCTGCCCTGGAAGTTTTCCTAAAATACACAGAGTTTGCACTTTCCTACAGCGACTGCCTTGAAAAGGCAATAGAAACACTTCAATCGGACACTGGCACTCCAGAAAATTCAAATAAAAATTCGAAAGATGTATATGAAAAAATACAGCATATAATGAATCATTTCCATACAGCTTCAATTAATTTATAAGGAAACTACATAGAAAATCCAAAAGGCAGAGGAAACTTCTTATGTTTGATTTTTTGCCACAATCAATAAAGAAATCTCTCTGCCTTCGTTATATACAGCCCTCTTAGAGCTATCCCCGTTTTTATGAATATACCGCCTTTTTACTAATTCTCCAGCCCTGCAAAAAAATCCCCGAATTCGCAGTCAAAGATTTTTTTCATTGCAACCAGCTCACTGACCTTGATGTTCATCCGGTTGGTTTCCAGCTTTGCATACGTACTCTTGGATATCTGGATTCCCATCAGGTTCATTTTTGCAATCACCTGGTCCTGGGTAAGTTTCCTGTCGTAGCGGATTTTCTGTATATTTCCGCCAATATTCAGATCCGGTCTTAATTTCTGCATATCCCTTTCCCCGCTTTCCTCAATATTTCGCAATAAAGAAATAATTATATTGATGATAGCGAAAAATATAGATATAATGTTTCGTAATAAAGAAACATCTGTAAACACATCAAACACACAAAGGAGAAAACAAAGCAATGAAAGAACAAATAAAAACCCCCGTCTTTCAGGAAGACAACGGTACCTGGTCTCACCTGACCAAGTTGGTAAATCCTCTTATCTGCACCATCGAATATGGCCGTCGTACCGGGTTTTCATCCAGGGAAGAAGCAGAAGAGAGTTACCAGCGTTCCCTGGCTTCTTACCAGGACCAGCTGTCTAAACTGAAAAAGGAGCGGGATATGCCTTTTACCTTTTCGGAATATCTGGATTACTGGCTGAATGATGTTTGTGCTCAGGGTTCTAATGGCAGCCGTACACTGGTTCAAAAGCAATGGACCATAAACCTGATTATCCAGCCTCATCTGCATAAAGATATTCTTTTGGGATGTATCACTCCCGATTACCTCAATAAGGTTCTGGAATCCTGCCAGGCTTACTGCTGCAACGGAGGCTATTATGCATATAAGCTGCTGCATAGTGCTTTGAAACACGCCCGCATAAACAACTGTCTTCCGGATATGGACTTCCAGCAGATCCGGCACTATCCGGAGCCTCCCGGAAATCCGGTTTTCTATTCCCCGGAACAGCTTCGCACATTCCTGACTGCCGCTTCCAATTCCAACCATTACCTGGAGATTCAACTGGCTCTTTTCTGCGGCCTGACACCCGGGGAAATCCTTGGACTGAAGTATTCGGATTTCAACCGCCGTGAGCAGACCATCACAATCCAGAGGATCTGTACCTCGAACGATTCCGGGAAGAACTGCCAGTTAAAAAAACTGGAAGGAACCAAACAGAACCGAACATTAAAAATCCCTTCTTTTCTATTTCCAGAACTTTCTACCCGACGAAAAGAAAACCGGAAACTTCTGGCAAGATATCCTTCTGCTACAGAATATAAATCTTATCTTTGCCTCGGTCCTACCACAAAGATAAAATCTGCTGTTACATTAGGAGCCGCTTTAAAAACGATCACTACAGAAACTGGCCTTCCAAAACCGAGCATGCGTGATCTGAGATATATGTTCGCCCGTTTTCTTCTGGAACAGGATTTTTCCCTTGAAGCAGTCTCCAGCATCCTCGGCCACACAAAACAAACGACAACGCTGGCATTCTGCAGCAGGATCCCATGTACAGAACCTGAAGTCGGTACTGTCGTAGCCGGTTCCCTGGACCCGGTCTTTGGTGCCGGGAAAATGGAGGAAAAATGCCTGTGAAAAGAAATACGACCGTTCCACAGGTACCGGTAAAGGAAACCTTCCTTTATGGCAGGCTCGTCTCCGGGAAATCCCTTGGTGACGTTATCTACATAAAGGCCAGACGAAAATACTGTTTCCGTCTTTTACTTGTTTTTGAGTCCGGCGATGTGAAGATGGTACAGCGGGCCGCCTCTTCCAACAAACAGCTGGCCCGCCAGGAAAGAGATACCGCCCTCATGGAAATCGCAAAAGGCAGTTTCATCCCTTTTTCTTATACCGTGAAAGAGTTTTATGATTTCTGGTTTTACCACTATATGATCGGTCAAAAAAGGATTACTTATAATACCTACAACGCTTACCGGAATATCATAGAAAACTACCTGCTTCCCAAACTCGGCCATAAGAAACTGGAAGCACTGCAAAGAAAAGACCTGGTAAATGCATTATCTGCTATCCCGTATCAGAAAGTACAGAGAACTGCAATCGGTGTGGTCACAGGTTCCCTTTGTTACGCCCTGA
>ENA-ORLW01002924-ORLW01002924.1-human-gut-metagenome-genome-assembly--contig:-NODE-2924-length-14181-cov-2.774319_pt1 | contig 14181 bp, 8 predicted proteins | sample MGYA00243017_ERZ508829 | MGnify/ENA primary metagenome ERZ508829 (study PRJEB26277, sample SAMN04329776) | human gut metagenome | biome: human-associated habitat | host: Homo sapiens | place: USA...
ATTATATTGAATATGTTGATACTGATGAAAAACCACGTGCAATGATTTTGTTGTCATGGACAATCACGCAGCCTATTGGAACTTCTTTTATTTTGTATGCTTTGACGGCCTGTGCAAGAGCTGCACTCATATATTTTTCATCAGCTTTTGATGTATCAGTATTATTTGTAGTAATATTACCTGGTTTCATGTCAGTCCCCTTTGTCTGAGTGAAATAATTGTCAAAATTTAAGATAATGTTACACCAATAATAAAAATATTACAAGCCTCATAAACCTTGACATGAGTTACGTTTACAGATATAATTAAAATTACCGTGCAGCCGGGGTAGTAGCGGCACCTTGTACCTGCAATCCGCTATAGCAGGGGTGATGTTCGGCAGAGGGCAATAGTTTATGGAGCAGCCCGGTATAAGTGGTGATGACATCTGGGTCTTCCGCAACAGAAATTCGTGAACCATGTCAGGTCAGGAATGAAGCAGCATTAAGCGAAAGCTTCTGTGTGCCGGAAGGGTGCCTGGATCGAGCTAACTGTACCGGTAACGTCTGTGGACAATTGTTCGAAGCCGGACGCACGGTTTTAATATGTTTATAAGCAGTGTACTTAAAAGTATTAGTAAGGAGGTTTCCGGTGTCATATCAGGCATTATACAGAAAATGGAGACCAACCGCCTTTTCTGATGTCAAAGGTCAGGACCATATAGTCACGACGTTACGTAATCAGATTAAATCAGACAGGATTGGACATGCTTATCTGTTCTGTGGTACGAGAGGAACAGGTAAGACTACGATAGCTAAGATATTTGCAAAGGCTGTGAATTGTGAGCATCCCATAGACGGAAATCCGTGCGGTGAATGTCCGGCATGTAAGGCGATTGCGGCAGGAACATCAATGAATGTGATTGAGATAGATGCGGCATCTAACAATGGTGTTGACAATATCCGTGAGATTCGTGATGAAGTACAGTATTCACCGACAGAGGGTAAGTATAAAGTATATATAATAGATGAGGTCCATATGCTCTCTATAGGTGCGTTTAATGCACTTTTAAAAACACTTGAAGAGCCTCCGTCATACGTTATATTTATACTTGCAACAACGGAAGCACACAAAATACCGATAACAATCTTATCAAGATGTCAAAGATATGATTTTCACAGGATTTCCATAGAGACTATTTCCGACAGATTATCTGAGCTTATGAAAGCTGAGAATATCAATGTTGAGGAACGTGCAATACGATATATTGCAAAAGCTGCAGATGGTTCAATGCGTGATGCATTAAGCCTTATAGACCAGTGTATAGCATTTTATCTGGGACAGGATTTAAAGTATGAAAATGTGCTTGAAGTTCTGGGAGCAGTTGATACGGCAGTGTTTGAAAATATGCTTGCACTTATAATGTCGTCAGATGCTGCCGGATGCATGCAGCTTATAGAACAGCTTATAATGCAGGGCAGGGAACTTGGTCAGTTTGTAAATGATTTCATATGGTATTTAAGAAATCTTTTACTCGTAAAAACTACGGATGATGAATCGAAACTTGCTGATATAATAGATGTGTCAGAAGACAGCCTTGCACAGTTGAAGGCAGACTCATCAAAAATTGATGAGGGCACGCTTATGCGGTATATAAGAGTGTTGTCTGATTTGTCAAATGAGTTAAAGTTTTCAACGCAGAAGCGTATTAAACTTGAAGTTACAATAATAAAGATGTGCAAGCCTTCAATGGAAAAAAATGACAGCGTGGAAGAACTTGCCGGGCGTGTCACACTTCTTGAAAATAATCTTGAAAAGACATGTAAGGAGCTTGAAAGCGGTGCGTTTGCAGTTAGTTCACCAGTTCCGTCAGCAGGTACATCAATCAGTGGAACTGATGGTATACAATCACAGAAACCGGTAGAAAAGCGTGTCATAGAGGCTCTTCCGGATGATGTAAGACAGATTGCAGCATCATGGAACGGCATAATCAATACTATTGATGACCCGATGTATGTTGCGTTTTTAAGACAATGCCATGTTACGCTTGCAAAAGATGGCATAAGTCTTGAGATAATGGTAAAATCCACATCGGCATATAATGCAATATCAAGAGAAGAGGAAGTAAATCGTCTAATTGAGGTTATTGAGGAAAGAACCGGCATAAAGGTAAATATAATAATTACAAAGCTGGCAGATGATGAGGATTTTCAAAACAGATTTACAGATATAAGAGAACTTGTTAATATGGATATAGAAGTAGATGATAAGGAGGAATACATCTAATGGCAAAAAGAGGCGGATTCCCGGGCGGTATGCCGGGCAATATGAATAATTTAATGAAGCAGGCACAGAGAATGCAGCGTCAGATGGAGACACAGCAGGCTGAGCTTGAAGCAAAGGAATTCTCTGCGGCAGCAGGCGGCGGAGTTGTAGAAGTTACAGTGAGCGGAAAGCGTGAAGTGACAAAAGTCAAGATTGACCCTGAAGCAGTTGATCCAGATGATGTTGAAATGCTTGAAGACTTAATTATGGCTGCAACAAATGAAGCTTTAAGAAAGTGTGAAGAAGAATCACAGGCACAGATGTCTAAGATTACAGGAGGTCTTTCAGGATTGGGCGGAGGCCTTTTCTAATGGATATTTACAGCGGACACATTAACAAATTAATTGAACAGTTGTCCAGATTACCAGGGGTTGGAGCTAAAAGTGCCCAGCGCCTGGCATTTCACATTATTAACATGCCACAGGAAGAGGTAGATGGACTGACTAATGCCATCACAAGTGCGAAAGCTAATGTGAGATATTGCAAAGAGTGTTTTACACTTACAGATGAAGAAATTTGTCCGATATGTGCCAATAAGGCACGTGACCATTCAACAATTATGGTGGTTGAACATACGCGTGATATGGCAGCATATGAAAAGACAGGCAAATATAATGGCGTATATCATGTGCTTCATGGTGCAATAAGCCCGATGCTTGGAATCGGACCTGCCGATATTAAGATTAAAGAGCTTATAAAAAGGCTTGAGGGTGATGTGAATGAAGTTATTATTGCAACCAATTCCAGTCTTGAGGGCGAGACAACCGCAATGTATCTTTCAAGGCTTATTAAGCCGACCGGAATTACGGTTACAAGAATTGCAAGCGGAGTTCCTGTCGGTGGAGACCTTGAATATATAGATGAAGTTACACTTCTGCGTGCTCTTGAGGGACGTACACAATTGTAAAATGGGAGCAGATTTATGGCTGTAAATATGGTAAACGATATTGTCTCCGGACACAGGGCGAGAATGCTCAATTTAAAAAAATATTATCCGTTTTTTAAACTCACAGAGATTTCATTGTCACAGTTTAAAGACGGCAAGTACGAAATACTTGATATGGGATATATCGTTATGGGTATTTTACGCTTTTTTATAGAGGAAAATAACTTTAATGAAAAAGATGTTACATACCCTGAATACCTTGAATTTTTTCATGAACTCATTTCAAGGGATTTCGGACTATTATTAAGTGAAGAAGAAAACAGGGAAATTGGCGGCTACATTTTTGATAAAATTAAAAATGACGGCCGCCCTTTTGATTTTGAATATTTTGACCCGGTTGAAAGAAAAAAGAGAATTTCGCGGGTAAGGATGATTGAAAGCACAATAAGGGACAGTATAGTGTGGTATACGATAAGTTCCGATGCTGTGGAATTTTATCTTGATACAAAAGAGATAAAAGATGAGAGCAGGATAAGTGTGCAGCAGCTTCTGCTTGAAAAAATGATACAGGCAAAGAATTTCAAAGGTGGTACGGAAGTTGTTGAAAGAATTAATGAAGAGGTAAGCAGGCTTGCACTTGTGCAGCAGGATGTAATTAATACGCTTGCATCCGATGTTTTTGCCGGAATAGAAGCATACCGTGATTTTGTAGAAACGGGAATGCGTTGGTTTGATGATGAGGAAAAGCTGTTTAAGAAAAACAGTGATTTAATAAAATCGGCACTTGAAAAAATATCGCCGGGAGGGCAGGCGGATGCAGCATATTATAAGACAATCAGTGAGATATATGAGCTTGAAAACCAGCTGAAAGTTGCAATGAACAGACACGCACAGCTTCTTGGGGCATGCACCCATATGCAGAAACTCACAGATGATGCTGTAAGGCATGCAAAGCTTTCTCAGATAAGAAGCCATGTTGATTTCACATCGCTTTTAAAAAAGATGACGGAAAATGGTGATGCATCGGTGCTGATTCCTCTTATAAACGGAATTTTAAAACCAAATACGAAGAAAACATTTAATCTTAATTCCATAGATGAAGCACTTACAATGAGACCTGCAAGATATCAGGAGATAGAAAAGGTAAGTGTAAAAAAGCAGAAAGAAATCGTATTTGAAGATGAGCTGGAAGAGAAAAGAATTGCGGATAATTATGTATTTATAATGAAAAATCTTATTTCGGCACTGCACAAAAAAGAAGCGTTCACACTGGAAGAATTTAATCTGTCAATGAAAAATATGTATTCCGAAAATGTTCTTAAAAATGCAGATTATTTTTCATTTTTTGTAAATCTGTGCCAGAAGAAAAAGCATATAATCGGTGGTGAAGATATGGATAGTGAAAGTTTTATGGATGATATATTGAAAAAATATTTTGAGAATGAAGTCCCGGTTGGTTTTTCTATAGATGAGGGGAATGGCAAAATGCTTGAACTTATGGATGGATGTGAAGTGAGCGATGTTACATTTCATAGAGAAGATTACAGTAATTAACATTTAATATAAATTTATACCGGAAGGGAAAAATTATGGAGAGCAGAAATTTAGACAGAGCATTAGATATCGTGTCAAAACTTATCAATGGCGAAAATGTTGGTGAAAATGGAGATAATGCAGCACTGTATCAGGAGTACAGCACAAATGCACAGGTTTATGACATTGTTATGATGACTCTTAAGAAGATGAATCTTGACATATATGAGTATAAAAACAGCCTGTATGTAAGTGCAGGCCAGAATAATCCGGTGTTTGGATATACTAACGAAGAGTTGAGAAAAGAACTTGGAGTTAAGTTGAACAGAGAATTGTATCTTGCATATTTTGTTATTTACAATACTATCACATCATTTTACAGTGATACGTCAGCAGCAAATTATACAAGTTACGTGCGTATTGAAGATGTAATAGAAAATGTTGATAATTCCATAAACGGTATAATTGATAAGCGAAACGGCATAGTCCTTGATGAGATAGAGGAAAACAGTTTTAAGCAGATTGCGTTAAGCTGGGAGGAACTACCGGCCTCATCTGACAGTGTTCAGGCTGGGATGAGGGCAGCGAGAAATTCAAAAGCCGGATTTGTCAAAATAGTTTTTAATTTTCTTGTAAATCAGGGGCTGCTTGTTGATAATTCGGAAAAGCCGGAAAATTCTGTGGATAATACAAAAGAAGATGAAAATTCTGGTGGAAATCTTTATTATCCTACAAACAGATTCCGGGCACTTATAGAGAATTACTTTGATGAATATAAAGGAAGATTTACGCAGATTTTATCGAAAGGAGAGAAGAACGATGCCACAGATTAACAGAATCAGGGTAAACAATGTAAAGTACAATTTCGGAACACAGATGTATGATGATTTTATGATGCGTCCAAATTGCAGCAGCATGATTTATGACCTTGCGAACGGCGGTGGTAAGAGTCTTCTCATGCTCATGCTTTTGCAGAATGTAATTCCGAACTGTACACTTGATGAGAAGCAGCCGGTTGAAAAGCTTTTCAGGCAGGGGGGAGGAAATACAGTCATACATTCTCTTGTGGAATGGAAACTGGAGCCATGTTACAGAAAAGATAATTATACATATATGACAACAGGATTTTGTGCGAGAAAAGCGGGTGCACAGAGCAATTCGTCGGGTATAGAATATTTTAATTATGCTATTTTCTACAGGGAATTCGGCGACAATGATATAAAAAATCTTCCACTTACAAGTAACGGTGAGAGAATAACATACAACGGATTGAAAGAATATCTTAGAAATCTTGAAAAAGATGATTTTAATGTGTCGGTAAAAATATTTGACAGAAAAGGAGATTATCAGAATTTCCTGTCACATTACGGAATATATGAGAGCCAGTGGGAAATTATACGTGGAATCAATAAAACAGAAGGACATGTAAGAACTTATTTTGAGAGCAATTACAGAACAAGCCGTAAAGTTGTGGAAGATCTGCTTATTGAAGAGATTATAGAAAAATCATTTAATAATAAGTTAGGTGTGACTGATGATGAAGGTCAGATGGCAAGGACACTTCTTGATATTAAAGATAAGCTGCTTGAATTGTCAAAAAAGAATTCACAGATAGGCAATTATAACAGTCAGGTTGAAGAAATAGAAAAATTTGCACAGTATGCAGAATCATTCAAAGTGAATTTTATAAAAAAGCAGGAACTTGAGGAAAAGATATACAGGCTTTTGTGTGCCTGCAAAATTATAATTGCTGACAGGGAAGCATTATCAGAGCAGAATAGTTCCGATTTGGAAAAAATACAGGAAAAAATTAATAATGAACAGTATCTGATTCAGTCGGCACAGGTTGCAAGCGAGCAGAAGTCACTTGATGCAATACGTGAGCTTGTTGATGTTTACAGTGCAAAGATTGAAGCGGCAGACAGCCGTTTTGCCGAAAGAAAAGAGCTGCTTAGAAAATCTGAATCAGTCAATGATTATGTGGATTATCTTAAATATGAAAATGATTTTAATAAAATAAAACAGACTATCGATAATAGAATGCGTGAGCATGACGACATTACAGCAGAGCTGCATGATATAGCTGTAAAAATATTTGAATTGTCAAATGATGAGCGGGAAAAATTAAAAGAAAGTCTTAAACAATCGCAAAAAGAGCTGCAGACTGCGGAGGATAATTATAAAGAAGCACAGAAAACGTTTGATTCACTGACAAAAGAAGAGGCAGCTGCACAAAGTCTTGTTTCATTTTTAAAGAGCCGCATTGAAAATGACGAAAAGCAGATGGCGGTTCTCATGGAAAAATGTGGAATAATTATTGCGGAAAATGTTGAGGCAGAGCTTTTAACATCAGAAGAAAATATTAAAGATGCCAGACAGGAGATACAGCAAAAAGATAAGGCATATAATGATTTGAAACTCCGGCTTGGCGATACTCAGACAGACATTGCAAGAATTGATGTCGGACTTGAATTTATAAAAAAAGAAATCGAAGATGTCAAGAAAATACAGACAGAGTATGAGCAGACAAAGGACAAACTTAATACGCTCTCAAAAATATATAATGATGAAAATACGGCAGGACTTGATATAAAGATAAAGGAGTATAGTGACAGCCTTGACAGCGAGTATTTTGAAGCGGAAAAAGAGGCACAAAAACTTGCTGCATTTATTGAAAATGCAAAGAAACACCAATATTTATTAGATGCAAAGAACAGAACAAAATTAAAAGAATATCTTTTTACAAGATATAAAGATGATGTCAAAGAAGGTGTTGACTGGCTTGCACAGCTTGATGAGAAACAGCGTACAGATGTAAAGAGGCGTATTCCGTTTGTAGAATACAGTTTTATTGTAAAAAATAATTTTGATAAAATAAAAAATGATGCAACACTTGCCAGCTTTAATCTTGATTCGTATACCGTTCCGATTGTGAGTGAAGATAATGTCCTGAATGCAAAAGTCCAGATTGATAAAGATACAGTTGTATTTGCAATGAAAGATATGGATTTCCTTAAAGATGAGGCAAAAACCGAGTCAGAGATTGCAGCGGCACAGGAAGAGCTTGATAATATTAATCATAAAATAGAAAAGATTGAAGACCGCCGAAAGGTTGTATTTGGTGACTATTGTTATGCTATAAATAATAAGATGCAAAGGTTTGAAAAAGCATCAGATGATTTACGCAGGCTCACAGAGAATATGTCGCAGAGCAGGGAAAATCATGAAAAGCTGAAAGCAGAAGAACAGCTTCTTAAAAAGCAGTGTGATAGTGCGGCTGCACAGGCAGAATCGGCAAAAAAAGCATATACAGAGGAGTGCAGCCGTTATGAGATTTTAAAACTTGCAAAAAAACATAAGGAGCAGCTTGCCGAAGAATATGCAAAGCAGAGACAGGTACTTCTTGATGCAGATAATCTTTCACGAAAGCTTGGTGATTCACAGAGGGATGTTGACAATAAGAAAGAAATTCTTGAGAATGTAAGTAAAACTCTTGCAGTATATGAACAAAAAATTGAGACTGCAAAAAAAGACTGGGAGGAAAATTACAACCATTTTTATGATATGGATATAGATACATCAGACAAACCGGAAAAAGAATTTGCAGGTATGACATACATGCAGCTTGAGTCAAGATTTTTCGGACTGAAAGACATATTGGACAAAGAGATGGTTGACGTTGCAGATAAAGAAGCACTTATGGAACATTACCGTATTTCAATGGAAAAGTGCAAAAAAGCCATTGAATACCGTGGTGATGATTTTGAAACAGTAAAATCAGATTTTGAAACAGGTAAAACGATTGTTTCAGATGCACAGGAACTTCTTCACATAAAACAGCAGATTGCTGATATAGAGAAGGAAACGAGAGCTGACAGAGATGAATTTGATGCACAGAATGCACTTATGAACCGTCTTGAGGGCAGTATTGCACATGCTGTGAGCCAGATAAAAGAAAGATTCGGTGAATATGAACCGCTTTTGTGTGAAAATCCTGACAGCTACATCAGCCAGCATAAGAATTATATACACGAGCTTGATGAGAGAACACAACGCATTAAAGCAGAGATAGCAGGTCAGGCAAAAGCTTTAAAAAAATATTATATATGTGAAAAAGACCTTGAGAGAATTGTGACAGATGCCGGTATGGATATTCCGGATGAGGAAGCAGTTGCCAATGTTTTCAGGCAGAATGAAAATGCATATGATTTAAAGATTCTTGAGACTGAGACAGATTCATATGAGAAAATCTCAAAGGATTATTCGCAGCTTGTAAAGCTTATTGAAAAAAGAAGAGAAGATTTTCAGAGCAGGAAAGAACAATTCTGCCGCCGTCTTGTGGAATTTGATGCAGATGAGCTTTCGGCAGAAATGAATGCTTCGATAAATATTCCGTCTGATTGCAAAGATGTTGAGGTGTTATGCAGCGGGCTTCGCAGGACGAATGAATACATAGTATTGGAAAAAGAGCGTGTTTCAAAGGGTATTGAAGATATGGAACAGATAAAAGACAACTTTGAAAACCGTTGTATACAGACGTGCTGCAATATAAAAACAGAACTTGACAGACTTCCTGGTCTTTCAACAATACGTCTTGATGATGAAATCATATCGATGATTGGGCTGTTTATTCCATATGTAAAGGAAGAACTGTATAAGAGCAGGATGTCATTATATATAGATGAGACAATTGCAATGTCTGAAAGCATTTCGTCACAGGAAGAAAGATTGAAATATATAAGAAACAGGCTCACATGGAAACGTCTTTTTTCTGTAATAGTAACTGATATGAATGCAATAAGGGTACAGCTTTATAAACGTGAGCGTATCAAGGACCAGAGCAGGTATCTGCGATATGAGGAGGCAGTTGGCTCTACGGGACAGTCACAGGGAATTTATATACAGTTCCTTATAGCTGTAATAAATTATATTGCAAGCGTTAACGCATCAGTTAGTGAAACGGCAGTTCTTGGAAAAACAATATTTATTGATAATCCGTTCGGTGCCGCAAAAGATATTTATATATGGGAACCGATTTTTAAGCTTTTAAAGACAAACCATGTACAGCTTATCGTTCCGGCAAGAGGTGCAACACCGGCAATTACAGGAAGATTTGACGTTAATTATATACTTGGACAAAAACTTGTTGACGGAAGACAGCAGACTGTTGTCGTTGATTATTACAGCAGGACAAACACGACCCAGCTGGAGTATACGAGAATGGATTATGAGCAGACGAGCTTTGAGTTTTTCGTATAAAAAGTTTACAATAATCAATAGCTGTGATAAACTTATGACATATATGTAGTGTAGATATACTGCGTATATGTCATAATTACGATTAGAGAATAACCCGGATTGCAGGGTGTTAATACATAAAAATTGATTAGTAAAGGTGGCGTCTTGTTGTGGATAAATATGAAATGAATCTTAAAATTGAACAGATTAAGCAGCTTGCAGCAAAAAAATCTTATAAAGAAGCAGCTGCAATTGCAAAAGAGATGAGCTGGCACAAGGTAAAAGACTGGAATGCACTTGCAACAGTAATTAACGTGCAGGAAGCAGTCGGAGATTACGAGGAAGCGAGAGATATGGCTATTCTTGCATATAACCGTAATCTTGGAGGCAGAAAGCTTGTATACAAACTTACTGAGATTATGATAAAGCTGAAGCAGTTTGATGATGCTGATGGGTTATATGAAGAATATGAGCGTATGTCACAGCATGATGTCAGCAGATACATTCTTTATTATATTTTAAGAAAAGCAGAAGGTGCGTCAGATAACGAGCTTGTTGAAATTCTTGAAGACTATAAGAATCATGAGATTGATGAAAAATACATGTATGAGCTTGCTTGCCTGTATGCAAAGACAGGAAGAAAAGACGAGTGCATTAAAGCGTGTGATGAACTTGCACTTTTATTTCAGGATGGCATATATGTTGAAAAGTCAATGGAATTAAAACAGGGACTTGGGGCACCGCTTACAACAATGCAGATTAAGATTCTTGATGATGCAAAACTTAAAAAACATGATGATGAAAAGACAAAAGAAATCATGTTTGAACAGCAGAAAGAACTTGCAAGAATACGTCAGGATGATATTGAAGAGGCATTAAAAGAGGATGATGATAAAGAAGCCGGGAAACCGGAGACTGAAGCAGAATCTTCAGATGATAAAAAAGCAGAACAGGCAAAGCCACAGATGCAAAGCATTGATGCAGGAAGCCTTATGGCTGCAACATTAGAGCCATGGGATGAGCCGGTAAAAGAAGAAGGTGACGAACAGACAGAAGAAATAGAGATAAATATAGAAGAAACTGATGAACCAAAGGGTGAATCAGCAGAAAATAATGATACAGCAGAAAATCTTTCAGGCGAAGATATGAAAGAAGAACATGATGCTGATAACAAAGAACAGCCGGATAATACAGATGTATTTAAAATGGCAAGAAAAGCAGCGGCGGCAGTATCCGATAACAAGCCCGGACAGATGCCGGAATCATTGAAAGAACTTATAGCTAATGCCAAGAAAAAGATTGAAAACAGCTATGACAGAATGAGCCGTGAGGATGAAGAAGAACGTCTTCGTGAAGAAAGAATAGAGGCACAAAGACATATTAAAGAGCGTGAAGATGCTATGGAGATTGAGCCTGTAAGCGTACCGAATGTCAATAATATTTATGACACACAGAACATTCAGGCAGAGCTTGCAAAGAATTTAAGTGAAATTCTTGACGAAGATACACAGGCATTAAGACCGGATCCGGTGACGAATACAGACAATATTACGGATGAGGTGCAGCCGGAAGAAGATGAGCAGATTGAAGGACAGTTAAGCCTGGCAGACTGGATGGAAACAGTACGCGAACAGAAATACGGCAACAGGGATACTAAAGAATATTCTAAAGAAGAACTCGAACGCATGCTTGATGAAAAGGATGAAAAGAGTGCGGCATATGAGCGTCTTATGGAAGAACAGAAAGAAATTGCAAAGGCAAACGGCTCTGAATTTAATGAGGAAGAAGCAAGATTAAAAGCAAGAGAAAAGATGATGCTCCATGCAGCAAAGACAGACCTTGCTATAAGAACCGGTAAAGCTACAGTGAAGCTTGAAGAAGCGGCAGATGCCATGAGAAGTGTGGCAGAACAGGCAGCAGATGTGCAGGAAGAAGCTGCCAATGAGCAGACAGCAACTAAAGAAACGGATATAGCAGAACAGATAACTGAAAATATCCAGAAGGATACAGTCGTATCACTTGATACAGCAGAGATTGAAAGAATATCAGATGAAATGTTAAAGAGTGCTGTCAGTGAGGAACTTGATATGGAGCAGACAGACGAAACAGAAGAGATCCCAATCGGCGAGCTTATGCCTGAAGAAAATACACGTAAAGTTAAGCCTTCAGCAGTAAAAGAACCGGAACCTCAGGTTGATGATATTGAGCAGGAAATAGATGAAGAAAAGAAACTTAGCGGAGATCTTGCAAAGATATTCAGAAAATACAGAGAAATGCCTGGTCTTGAGAGCCAGCTTGCATCTTATTTTGAGACACTGGATAAGGAAATGCAGACTAATACTTCATCATGCGGAAATATTCTTATTTCAGGCAATTCAAGTTCTGACAAGACAGACCTTGCAAGAACAATTGTAAGAGCAATCAATCATCTTTATCCGGACCGCCAGAAAAAGATTGCAAAAACAACAGGTGACAGTATTAACCATAGAGGAATCAGCAGAGCAATGTCAAAGCTTAAAGGAACTGCTCTTATTGTAGAGGGTGCCGGTTCAATCCAGCCAAAGCGTATTGAAGAGATTACACAGTGCCTTAATCAGGATACAGGCAGAATGATAGTAATATTTGAGGATTCTGATGCTGAGATGAATGTTTTGTTAAACTTCAATCCGGATTTGACAAAGCAGTTTAACCACAGAATTATATTAAAGCAGTATACTGTTAATGAACTTGTAGAAATGGCAAGAAAATTTGCACGTAAACGTCAATATGAAGTTGATGATGATGCACTTCTTGAATTGTACTTAAAGATTGATAAGCTTCACAGTGTGACAGACAATATCCGTCTTGATGATATCAAGGAGATTATCAACAAAGCGATAGCACATTCAGAAAAACGTGCTTCAAGAAAGTTCTTTGGCGGAATTAAGAAAAAACGTGGTGAAAAGGGAGATATTTTCTTCCTTACAGATGCCGATTTTAAAGATTGAAAATAAAAATTATTTAATTTAAGGAGAGAGAATATGAATAATATTGATGAAATGTCAGTAAACGCGATAAGAGTTTTATCTGCGGATGCGATTCAGAAAGCTAAATCAGGTCATCCGGGACTTCCTCTTGGAGCAGCACCTGCCGCATATGAATTATGGAGCAGACACATGAACCACAATCCAGCTAATCCAAAATGGGAAAACAGAGACAGATTTATCCTGTCAGGCGGACACGGTTCAATGCTGTTATATTCACTTTTACATTTATTTGGATATGGTAATCTTTCAATAGATGATATCAAGAATTTCAGACAGCTTGATTCGCTTACGCCAGGACATCCTGAATATGGTCATACTGTAGGAATTGAAGCTACAACAGGTCCTCTTGGACAGGGTATGGCAATGGCAGTAGGTATGGCAATGGCAGAGGCACATCTTTCTGCTGTATTCAATAAAGAGGGATATCCGGTTGTTGACCACTACACATATGTACTGGGTGGCGACGGCTGTATGATGGAAGGTATTTCATCAGAATGTTTCTCTCTTGCAGGAACTCTTGGACTTAACAAGCTTATTGTTTTATATGATTCAAATAATATTTCAATTGAGGGAAGCACAGATATTGCATTTACAGAAGATGTAATGAAGCGTTTTGAAGCTTTTGGTTTCCAGACAATAGAAGTTAAAGATGGCAATGACCTCGCGGCAATCGGAGCAGCTATTGAAGAGGCGAAGGCTGATAAAGAGAGACCTTCACTTATTAAGATTGATACTCTTATCGGATTTGGATGTCCGGCGAAGCAGGGTAAGGCAAGTGCTCACGGCGAGCCTCTCGGAGAAGAAAATGTTGCCGCATTAAAGGAAAATATCGGATGGCCATGTAAGGGTGATTTTGAAGTTCCACATGAAGTTTATGATAACTATAAGAAGATAGCACAGGAGCGTGGTGCGGCAGAAGATAAGTGGAATAAACTTTTTGATGAATATTGTGAGAAGTTCCCTGAAATGAAAGAAAAGTGGGATAAATATTACAACGGATATGATCTTACAGATTTATTCGAATCAGAAGAATACTGGGCTAAGCCTGAAAAAGCAGAAGCTACAAGAAGCACATCAGGAGCACTTCTTAACCTTATTAAGCAGCATATGCCTAACCTCGTAGGCGGTTCTGCTGACCTTGCACCATCTAATAAGACAAACATGAAAGATGCAGGCGATTTTTCTAAGGAAAAT
>ENA-ORLW01002927-ORLW01002927.1-human-gut-metagenome-genome-assembly--contig:-NODE-2927-length-14173-cov-3.701688_pt1 | contig 14173 bp, 8 predicted proteins | sample MGYA00243017_ERZ508829 | MGnify/ENA primary metagenome ERZ508829 (study PRJEB26277, sample SAMN04329776) | human gut metagenome | biome: human-associated habitat | host: Homo sapiens | place: USA...
CACTCTTTGTTATCACGGTCTTTATATCGTATCAAAATATCCGATAATCCCTATATATTCGTCTTTCTTTAACGAAGACCACAATGTGTGCAGTTTCAACTTATACATCTGCCTCTTATTTTCCACCTTCGCTTTTATCTGCACCGAAAATTCTTTATTTTGTACAGATGTCTGATGTAACAGAACCTGAATCTGCTGACTATCTTCTTCACTTACTCCGAATTCTCTGAACAAATCAAACTTTGAAGCATTTCTCTGACATAAGATCTGCTGTTTTTCATTCAGTATCATTAATTGACCTGACATTGCATTGTAATCAATCGAATTCTTGCCACTGTTCGATTTGAAGAAATCGATTTTTTCCTGCATGACCTTGATAAGATTCTGTGAATACATCTGGTTCGGTAAGAATTTATCGCTGAGTATTTCATTCGAAAGTCTCTGTATTTCATAATAATGTTTATTATCATCCGTCTCTTTACCAGACATTTTTGAAAGCTGAATACTCAGTTCTTTCAGACACTTAAGGAGGATTGGATTAAATTGTCCGCATTGCCCATCCAGGATCATTTGAATCGCTGTGTCATGATCAAATGCTTTCTTATAACATCTTTCACTTGTAAGTGCGTCATAAACATCGACAATTGATACCACCTGTGCAGAGATTGGTATTTCTTCACCTTTCAAGCCATCCGGATAACCCTTTCCGTCCCATCTTTCATGGTGCCATCTGCTGATTTCCCATGCGGTATGCACCAGTGGATGATCTTGCAGAAAGTCCATATCCTTAATTATAGCTGCGCCAAGCTCACTATGAGTTTTCATAATTTGAAATTCTTCATCTGTAAGTCTGCCTGGCTTATTCAGGATTTCATCCGGAATACTGATCTTGCCAATGTCATGAAGCGCAGAGGCTGTGGTAATCATCCGGATCTGCTCCTTGCTCAGGGCATATCTGTTATTTTCCTTCTGAACCAGCTGGCGAAGCAGCATTTCTGTAATTGTCTGAATGTGCAGCACATGAAGTCCGCTCTCCCCATTGCGGAACTCCACTATATGAGAGAGGATATTGATCATCAGCTTGCAGCTTTTTTCTCTCTCGTAAATCTGATTAGAAACAATACTGGTCATTCGGCGCTGCTTAGCTCCCAGAAGTATGGCATTGGCCGAACGGCGTAATACCATATTTGCATCAAAGGGCTTTTCGATAAAATCAGTAGCGCCCAGATCATACCCACGTTTTATGTAAATAGGTGAATTTTCTGACGAAATAATCACAACTGGAATAGAATCAATCCAGTGTTCTTTATTCATATAAGAAAGAACCTCGAAACCATCCATGTGGGGCATAACAATATCCAAAAGAAGCAGGGAAATCTCCTCGGCATGCCTCTGAAGGCAGTCAACTGCCTGCACACCGTCGTTCGCCTGTATGATATCATATTCCTCTTCCAGAATTGCAGCTAAAAGTTCGCGGTTCATTTCTGAATCATCCGCTATAAGAATCTTTTGTTTAGTTATAACTTCACTCATTTTATAATTTCCCTCGCTGGTGCAGGTACCCCCCCCCACGCCAGTTTCCGTTTTACTGTTAAGCTGACAGCTTTTATAATATGGGTGCTATCATGTCCTGATATTTCTGTCGTTTCATGTGAATTTTTCTTCGGTCTGAAATTCTTAATTTGTTTTGGAAATTTCAACAGAACTGTCAAGATTTAATTATCGCAGTGCAGGTATCAGAAAGCTATCGTTCGCGGACTGGTCAATAGCTGCCTAAGTTCTTTCCGATCCTAACTTTACCTATATGAGTTTAACAGTCCGCCGCATTAATGTCAACCATCTATAATTTTTTTGTCCAGAGGATTTACACAGCTTTGAAATACCGTTACAATAGTTGTATTTGAAATATACTGATTACTGTTACCAGGAGGTTTTTTATGGAGATTACAAGACCTGATTATTATAAAGAGTTTTCCTGTATTGCAGGTGCCTGTCCCGACACCTGCTGTGCCGGCTGGCAGATCGTCATTGATGACAAAAGCCTGAAAAAATATAAGCGTGTGAAGGGTACTTTCCGGAATCGCCTTCATAATGATATTGACTGGAAGGAGAAGGTTTTCCGTCAGTATGAGAAGCGGTGTGCATTTTTAAATGAGGACAGCCTTTGCGACATCTACAGCGAGGTTGGAAAACGAATGCTTTGCGACACCTGTCGGAAATATCCGCGGCACATCGAAGAATTTGAAGGTCTGCGGGAATATTCCCTGTCTCTTTCCTGTCCGGAGGCAGCCAGGATTCTGCTTGGCAGAAGGGAAAAGGTAACCTTCCAGACAGCGGAGGTTCCCTCCCCGGAAGAAACTTATGATGATTTTGACTATATGCTTTTCACAGCCCTTGAAGATACCAGGGAATACTTTCTTGAGGTGCTGCAGAACCGGCAGATTCCCATGCGGCTTCGTATGTGGAAGATACTGGCTGCAGCCAGTGATTTCCAGCGCTGCGTAGACCGGAATCAGCTTTTCAAATGGGAAGAGATCCGGGAACGCCATAAAACCTCCGGATATGGCGAAGCCTTTACCTCCAAGGTGCAGAAACACATGAATACAAAGGATGCGCCAGATGAACTTCTGAAGGCCATGTGGAAGGCGGTTATTCCCAAAATGGAGGTTCTCAGACCGGGCTGGCAGGAATTTCTGAAGAAAAATTTACAGTCGCTTTATAGCAGCGCAGAGTCTTCCGGTGTCTCCCCCGCTTCCGTTTACTCTCAGAACCGTGCCGATTTCGAAAAGGCTTACCCGGACTGGAATATTCAGGAAGAGCAGCTGCTTGTGTATTGGATTTACACATATTTCTGCGGTGCTGTTTACGACGGCGAAGTTTTCGCCAAGGTAAAAATGGCTGTGGTCTGCACCCTGCTGATTCATGAGCTGGATATGGGAGCTTACCTGAAAAACGGACGGGTGTTCTGTCTGGAAGACCAGATAGATATTTGTTACCGCTTCTCCAGAGAGCTGGAGCATTCAGATCTGAACCTGAATGCGTTTGAAGATTTACTTGCTGCTGATAAGCTGTTTGCTCTGGAAAACATGCTGAAAATCTGCTAAAACGAAATTTACGAAAATAAGACTGCACTTCATCATATGTGCTATAATACAGCTAAAATTTTCGTTTGCAACTACAAAGGAGGAATCCTGCCATGTCATTACCAGTTACTATCCGCCCGGCAGCCCCAGAGGATGCAGAGGCGCTCCTTTCCATTTATGCACCTTATGTAAAGCACACTGCAATTACCTTCGAATATAAAGTTCCCTCTGTAGAAGAATTCCGGAAGCGAATTGCACACACACTACAGCATTATCCTTATCTTGTAGCCGAACGGGGAATAAACAGCTCCGCACCAGGCATCAAGGATGAAGGGAACTGCAGTGCATGTACCGAAATCGCAGGCTACGCCTACGCAGGACCGCTCCACGCCCGGGCTGCCTACGCCTGGTCTGTGGAAACTTCCATCTATGTAAGAGAATCCGAAAGGAAATCCGGAATCGGCAAGGCGCTTTACGCTTCTCTGGAAAAAGCGCTTGCCGCCCAGAATATGACCAATCTGAATGCCTGCATCGCCAGTCCTGTAGTGGATGACGAATATCTGAACCATAACAGCATTCAGTTTCATCAGCATCTGGGCTATTCTATGGTAGGGGAATTTCACAAATGCGCTTACAAGTTCGGGCATTGGTACAATATGGTCTGGATGGAGAAGATCATCGCAGATCACCCCGACAGACAGCCCGATGTGATTCCCTTTGCACAGATTCCTCTTGAAATTTACTGCTGATTTTAAATGCTCAACAGATTGAAAAATACTTCAATGCTATATGCGGACTGTCCCCCCCCCTCTTAAATAACAGCTTATTAAAACACCCGGGAGCAAATACTCCCGGGCTTTTTACTGTCTTTCATATTCTGTTTATATCTTACTCTATCGCAGTCAGAATCTCTCCCACTGCTCCCACAATTCCTTCTTCCGGATGCATTGCGGTAAGCTGGGTGAGTTTGGCGGCATTGGAAATCTTCTTGTCCAGGATTTCCATGATGGCTACTTTCTCCATGTATGGGATTTCAGCCTGGTTGAGAAGGTTGAATACCTGAGTTTTCACATCATTCTCACGAAGCTCCGGAGCTCCCAGAGTAATGATAATTTCAGAGGTTGCAGAGATTTCCGGAACACTTACTTTCAGGCAGCCAAGTGCTTCATCATACTCTTTAGAAGCTTCCACCACTGTACCTTCCACTTCGACGGTAACCTCGGTGTCCTTCACACCCCAGAACTCTACAGTCCAGGTTCTCTTCTGCGGGATCAGTTCCAGCCTGCCTGCTGCCTTTTGGATGGCGAAGCGGCCAGTACTCCACTTCAGATCCATGTCTGTGAGAACGCACTCGTCTTTCAGGTAAGCGTTGGACTCGTTGTCGTCTTCGTAAAGCTGGAAGCTGCCGTCTGCACCGCCGTATACACGGATGGTCATAGTTTCCGGATTTCTGTCTGCTTCCTGTCCAAATATTTCCTCAGTCATCGGCACAATGGCACCTGCTTTTGCCAGAACCGGTATGGAATGAAGGTCACGGTACATATCCATCTCTCTGTCGCCGGAATATACCAGACCTGTGAAGAAATCAATGTAAGTACCCTCTGGCAGCCATACATGAGTCCTGGCTCTTCCAACGCCCTGGACAGATTTCTCCGTAACAGGTGCTACAATAAATGCGGTTCCATACTCATATTCATTCTTCACTGTGTAAGCCACCTGCTCTGCCGGATATGTGTAGTACATTGGCAGGATCAGAGGCGTGTTCTCTTTATATGCTCTGTGGTTCATGGTATACAGATACGGAAGCATCTGGTGACGGAGTCTTAAGAACTCCTTCATGACCTCACCGATCTCCATAGGGAACTGCCACGGTTCTTTTCCCATAAACTCATTCTTGCTGCTGTGCAGACGGTTAATTGGGGAAAATACGCCAAGCTGTACCCAGCGAAGTGCCAACTCATTGTCACGATAGCCAAACATATGTCCGCCGATATCGTGACTCCACCAGCCATATCCAATATTGGAAGCTGTGCTGGTAAAATAAGGCTGGAAATTCAGGGACTCCCAGGTTACGATACTATCACCGGAGAAGCCTACTGGATATCTGTGTGAACCAGGTCCTGCATATCTGGAAAAAGTAAGAGGACGTTTTCCATCGCGGGCATTGTCCAGGTAGTGATAGTGGTTCAGCATCCACAGTGGATCCAGACCAGGGACCTTCGTGATATTGCCCTGCTGCCAGTCGATCCACCAGAAATCAACGCCTTTGTTTTCCTCTGGATGAAGCACACATTTGAAATATGCTTCCAGGAATTTGCGGCTTGTGATGTCAAAATCAATGGGAGCTTCGTGTTCGGTATCTACATCTCCCAGCTCCTTCGCCATAGCCGGATATGCTTCCTCGAAGGCGCGGATTCCACCAGCTGGATGAAGGTTTACAGAGATTTTCATTCCATGGTCATGAAGCCAGTTCATAAAACGCTCCGGATCCGGATAGTACTTTTTGTTCCAGGTATATCCGGTCCAGCCACTGCCATATTTGGGATCCACTTCCTCTACCAGGTGCCAGTCCATATCCAGAACACCAACAGAAAATGGGATCTTCTCTTTCTCAAAGCGGGTTACAAGCGCCTTGTAGCTGTCTTCTGTGTAAGCGTAATAACGGCTCCACCAGTTTCCAAGGGCATATCTTGGGAGCATAGGAGTTTTGCCGGTGAGACGGTAAAAATCATTCAAAGCTTCTTTGTAATCATTTCCATAAGCGAAAACATAAATGTCCACCCCATCTCCTGTGCGCACCTGAGTCCAGCCGTTTTCATCCAGAACCAGAGAATGGCTGTCATCAATCTGAGAACAGCCGCTTCTGGACATAATTCCCTCCTGAAGCTGGCATTCCCCATCTACCCCATCCAAGGTTCTTGCGGTTCCGCCAAGATTGTCGCCTTTTTCCCCATAATACCATACTGCACCAAAGGCGTTCTGACCGCCTACTGCGTTTAAGTTCAGACTGTTTTTGGTAAAAGGTCCGCCGGCATAAGTAACATGCATTCTGTCGGTAAAAAGCTCGAAGCCTTCCCCCTTCTTTTCCACACGGAAGTCTACCGGATTAAATTTACGGTTCCATACAACCTGGGTAGGACGGTCTTCGAATTTACCGTCTTCCCTGTATTCCATTCGGATCAGGCAGGGAGTCAGCAGGGTAAAACGATATTTGTCACCCTGGATGGTGTTCTCCGGTCTGCCAACTGGTTCCATCGTCCACAGATTATTCTCAAACATATGTGTATCCTCTCAAACACTTAAGGTTTTTAGTTATTTTTTATATATGTTTTCTACTGCTTTTTCAACCAGTAAAAACTGCTGCTATACTTTTCTTTCTGCCCCTCTGATTTGCCATGGTCAACCTCCTGAATTACAGATTTTCTCCGTTTGTTTCGATAATATTTTTGTAGAAATATGCGGAATCCTTCCAGGTCCGCTTCTGTGTATTGTAGTCTGTATAAACAAGTCCGAATCTCTGGGAATATCCGTATGCCCACTCGAAATTGTCCATTACGGACCATGCGAAATATCCTGCCAGATCCACACCTTCCTCAGCTGCACGCTTGTAAGCGCCAAGATAACGAGCCATAAAATCTACGCGGGCCTGGTCGTGAACCTTTCCGTCCACACCTACCCAGTCATGGGAAGCCATGCCATTCTCTGTGATCATAAATGGCTTCTTATAACGCTCCTGCATAAATTTTGGCGCCCAGTACAGAACCTCCGGAGTTACCGGCCAGCCAATTGCGGTCTGTGGGAAACCATCATAACGTGCTGCGCGGACTGCTTTTCCATCCTCACCGGCACGAACGGTTACGGCATTGTAAATGTTCTGTCCAAAAAAATCAAGTGGCTGTGAAATCAGCTTCATATCGGCATCTGTTACTTTCGGGAAAAACTGTCCGAATTCTTTCAGAATATCCTCCGGATACTGTCCCAGATAAACCGGGTCACAGCAAAGAGCAACGTCCCAGCTGCAGGCTCCGATGGAGTTCTCCGGGAGACTGAAGTTTGCTTTTCTTGCGGCTTCAATGTCTTCCGGCTTGTCTGTCTCCGGAACATAAAGGGCTCCACATGGTGCCATACTGATCTTTACAGGCTGTTTGCTGAACTCACGAAGCGCTTCTACTGCACGGCCATGGGCTTTCAGTACGTTGTGCCAGATACGGAAATAATCGGATGGACCAACCTTCAGGCCTGGTGCATGCTCACCGGTCTGATATCCAAGGCCAACTACGCACTGTGGCTCATTAATGGTGAAGAAATTCTTTACTCTGTCTGAGAAATGCTCTGCCACTACTTTTGCATACTCGTAAAACCAGGATGGAGAATTTGGATTCATCCAGCCGCCCTGTAAATGAAGGGCGTATGGAAGATCCCAGTGATATAAGGTAACAAATGGCTCAATTCCGTTGTCCAGAAGTTCATTGATCAGGTTGTCGTAGTATTCCAGACCTTTTTCATTGACTGCGCCTGTGCCTTCCGGCATGATGCGCGCCCAGGAAAGAGAAAAGCGGTATGCTTTCATGCCCATTTCTTTCATGATCTGAACGTCTTCTTTGTAGCGGTGATACTGGTCGCAGGCTGCATCGCCTGTCTGGTTCTCATAAATGTGTCCACCGTCTTTGCAGAAAATATCCCAGATGTTCAAGCCTTTTCCGTCTTCATAAGCGGCGCCTTCTACCTGGTAGGAAGCGGTTGCACCGCCCCAGATAAAATCTTTCTTAAATCCCATGGTGTAATTCCTTTCTCTATTATGTGTGAGGAGAATTTTTTAAATGTGTGTTTCGATTCTCCTGATTGATCTATGTCTCGTAACATTTTATGTGATTACTCTATTTTTACTTGTGTTTAATTTCCACAAACTTCTGTCTGCCAGCAAAAATTAAGTATCTGATGTTTTGATGCGGAATGCGATTCGTATGTACTACTATTTTCGCACGCACTTTATTAGTGATATGTATGATAAATATCGTAAATCCGAACGCCGTCTTTGGAAATCTTCTGATCTTCTACCGGCACAAGTGTGACTGCTTCCTTGTCTGTAAATGCAACCACATTCTCGTTCCAGATGGTATCCGCGCTGATTCCCTCCAGCATGCAATACGGAACAAAAGTATCTGTCTGAATGGAAACGCTTCCGTCTGCATTCTCAGTTACCTTAAATGCAGGATCTTTCAGTTCCAGATATTTGACTGGGACAAATGTCTCAAATTCTTTCTTGGAAACCTTCTGTCCGTTCTGTTCATACTCATATTCGGCAACAAAGAATACGCTGTCATCACGACCTGCGATCAACTCCTTGTATTCTTTCTCAAACAGGCATTCCGCACTGAGTGCAGGTACTTCTTTGGATACTTCCTGCTCCTCGATCACCTGGAAATCCAGTGTTTTCACAGCGATTTTCGCTTTTACCGTTACCGGATCAAGTGTCTCGTTTGAAATCCAGAAGCCCATGTGAGTCTCTTTTTTCTCAATGCTTCCTGCCACATTGTCGCAGAAGCCTTTTGCCATATAATGGAGGGCCTTGTATCTTCCGTAATAGTCCATACTGGACCAGGACGCAACCGGCCAGTTATCATTGAACTGCCAGTAAATACTTCCCATACATCTGCCACGGTTTCTTCTCCAATGCTCCGTCGCTTCCTTCATGGCGTATCCCTGAAGGATCTGGCTTAAGAAGATCAGGCTTTCCAGGTCTTTCGGGTAACGGAAGGTCTCGGATAAATAATACAGGATCTTGCCGTTTGCTGCCGGGTTTTTCTGATGGCTCTCCATAACTCTGGAGAAAAGGTTTCGGTCTTTTTCCTCAGTAAAGGTCTCTACTGTCTTGATAGATGGAAGGGACTGGAAACCGAACTCGGAGCAGAAGCGGAAATAGTGCTTCATGTACTCACTGAATGGTTTCTGACCATGCCATACATCCCAGTAATGGCAATCGCCGCGGTTCTCATCACATGGATTATCAAAGCTTCCTCCTGATGACGGGGAAGACGGCCAGTAGAATGCATCTGGTGCGTTTTCTTTTACCACATCTGCAAGGAGGAATTCGAACTGATACAGGTAGTCTCTCTTAAGAGACGGTGCATGTCCCTGGGCATCCTTCCAGTCTGTCCATGCGCATTCCAGCTCATTGTTTCCACAGATCAGGCCAAGGCAGGCATGATTGCGGAAACGGAGGATATTGTCTTTTGCTTCAATTGCAATATTCTCTGCAAAGTCCGGTGTTACGTCGTAAATGTTGCAGGCGTACATCAGATCTTCCCAAAGGAGAATTCCGTATTCATCGCAGAGATCGTAGAATTCGTCGGATGGGTAATATCCGCCGCCCCATACGCGAAGACAGTTAAAGTTTGCAAATACGCAGGCTCTTACATCGCGCTCCAGGATTTCTCTAGTGATCCTTGGGTAGAAGCAGTCATCCGGAATGTAATCTGCGCCCCGGGCAAAAATCTTTACGCCGTTTACCATGATGGCAAATTCCTGGCCCCACTGGTCATCCTCACGGGATACCGTGACGGTGCGGAGACCGATGCGGTACTCCCTGGCATCCAGAACGGTCTCGCCGGCTTTCAGCTGGATCGTCAGGGTGTATAAAGGTTGTTTACCGTAGCCGTTTGGCCACCACAAAGCAGGGTTCGTTACGTTTATATCAGAGTTGGTACCGGTGTAGATGAGAGCACCGGATGGATCACGGAGTTGGTAAAAAAGCTGTAAGCCGCTGACTCCGGTCTGTGTGCTGTCGCCAGCTTCTGGCTGTGCTGCTGAATTTTCATTTGACTGCATAGCAGTATTTCCAGCTTTTACAACCTGTCCATCTGCTTTCTCAATTTCACTTCCAATATGAAGTGTCACTGCTCCATCCACATGCTCCTGGCGGATCAGGGATTCGCCCAGTCTTGCAGTATCAAAGCAGCAAAGCTCCACACCGCGGAAAAGTCCCGCATCTGGAAGCTTTGGACCCCAGTCCCAGCCGAACATGGAGTGTGCTTTACGGATATACTGGCTTCCAGGGGTAGTTCCGGTGTTGGTAAGATGAATCTCTCTTCCTTTCTCCGGCTTGTAAGCCTCAATAAATTTTACCGGAGAAGCGATATGGAGTTCCAGAAGGTTCTCGCCTTCTTTTACCAACTCTTTCACCTGGTAGACCCAGGTGCGGTGCATGTTCTCAGTATGTCCAAGCTTCTTTCCATTTAAAAAGACATCTGCTACAGTATCAATTCCGTAGAAGGTAAGAAGAATCTCCTCGCTGGCAATCTCTTCTGCGCTTACAGAAAAGGTGCTTCTGATGTCAAAATCATTTTTCCAGAATTCTGTCCATTTGTACTCATTCATTCCATAATATGGATCCGGAAGAATTCCTTCTTTGCAAAAAGTATCCATAGCGGAGCCGGGCACACTCATGTCATACCAGATGTCCTGGCCGCTGATGGATATCTGAAAATTGTCTTTTAAGTCTCGCTTTATCATATGGTTATCCTTTCTTGTCAGCAAGCCGTTCAAAAATATTAAGATATGTAAATATAATTTAACAGTCCTATGAAGCAATGTCAACCATATACCAGTGGAGATTGTTACTGTTTATGATTTACTGTTCACACCGACCAGTAACACGCTTCGCGATGCACAGAAAGACGAACCTTCTTGTGACAAGCACAAGAAGTAGCATTTGCTGCGCAAACTTAATCCTCATGTTTTCTGTGAACTTTGTTCACAAAAAACACCCGGGAGTACAGAGACAATCCTCTGTTCCCGGGTGTTTCTTCATCAGTTAATTTTTTTCAGCCAGAAGAAGCCATATGCAGGCACATTTACACCTGCAGCCTCCATCTCCTGTCCAGTGATCAGATCCTTATAAATTCCATCACGTTCATTAATCCATGCGGTCTTATCATATTCACTGAAGTTAAACAGGCCGTAAATTTTCTCTCCTTCATAATAACGGCCAATGCAGAGAATACTGTTATCCCATGTATCCACAGTCCAGGTATCCGCATTTGTCATAAATGCCTTCTCTGTTTTGCGGATTTTTTCCAGCTGGAGCAGACGTTTGTTCAATTTACCCTCCACAGTTCTGGCGTTGCCGCTCATGGCTGCGCGATCCCAATTCATAGCCCCTCTGTGAATGTATCGGGAATCCGGTGCTTTGTCCGGATCATTTTTGTATGAATAATCATTTACCTGTCCGATTTCATCTCCACTGTAGATCACAGGAATTCCTGACTGCATGAACATATAGGCATGAAGCATAACATCCAGCTGGATTGCTTTTTCCATTGCCGCTTTGTTTTTCTCAAATCCCGCCTTCTCAATACCGCACATGGAAGCGGTGGTTCCGCAGAATCTTGCATCTCCAGTTACCGGATCCTCATTGTAAAGCACTCCGCGGCTGTTGCTCTCCCCTGCAAAGCCCTGGAAATAGTCATTGAGATATTTCTTATGAGAACGTTCTTCAATGCCTTCCTGCTGAAGTGTGGCATAGTCCAGTCCCCAGCCAATATCATCGTGGCAGCGCAGATAATTCAGGAATACGTAATCCTTCGGCAGACCATTTACAATATCAAGCTGTTTTTTCAGAAGACGCACGTCCCTGGTGGCAACGGTATGCCATGTAGTTGCCATTGTAGTTACATTGTAAAGCATATGGCATTCCGGTTTTTCTACAGTTCCAAAGTATGGCACAACCTTTTCAGGCTCCATAACTACTTCTCCAAGAAGAATCACTCCCGGGCATACAATCTCGCTGATCAGGCGCATCATACGCACAATGGTGTGTACCTGCGGAAGATTCCGGCATGGTGTGTTCAGTTCTTTCCAGATATAGGGAACCGCATCAATTCGGATTACATCAATTCCCTTGTTTGCAAGGAAAAGGAAATTATACATCATCTCATTGAAAACCCGAGGATTTCCATAGTTCAGATCCCACTGATAGGGGTAAAAGGTGGTCATTACATAATGCCCGATTTCCGGCAGCCAGGTAAAGTTACCCGGAGCTGTGGTCGGAAATACCTGAGGCACTGTTTTCTCATAGAGGGATGGAATATACGAATTGTCGTAGAAGAAATAACGGCTCATATATTCCCCGTCGCCCTGGCGGGCTTTTTTTGCCCATTCATGGTCTTCCGAAGTATGGTTCATAACAAAATCCATACACAGGCTGATGCCTTTTTTGTGGCAGGCACCGGCAAGTGCCTCCAGATCATCCATCGTTCCCAGATTTTCCTGTACTTTACGGAAATCAGCCACTGCATAACCGCCATCAGAACGGCCTTTCGGCGTATCCAGAAACGGCATCAGATGAATGTAATTTACGTTGTTTTTTTCCAGATAGTCAAGCTTGCTTTCCACACCTTTCATGTTTCCTGCAAAATTGTCTATGTAAAACATCATGCCAAGCATGTCATTTTTCTTATACCAGCCCGGATCTGCTTCACGCTTTTGATCCAGTGCCTTCAATGTGCTGCTTCGTTCTTCATAGAAGCGGTGCAGCTGATCGCATAACTCGAAAAACATGGAATCATTTCCATAAAGCTCCATGTACAGCCAGCGTAATTCATCTGTTTTCTTTGCCATACGATCCTGAAAGATCTTATCTGTTTTCTCTCTTTGCTTCACTTTATATCCTCCTCGTATCTGCCGGCAATTCTCAAAGCTTCAGCTCGTACTTTGTAACATCCATCTCCACTTTGCCATCTGCAAAGAAGGAAATTCCATCTGCCTCCAGATCTGTATAAATCGTTGCAGTCATCACATGTTCTCCATCATTTACAAAAATCTCAGCACTAGAGCGTGTTTGAAAAAGGCTTTCTGCAAGATGTGCGTCACAATTTGTGGGAGATTTCGCTCGGATGAGGGCGCCGTAGCGGGCTACGGCAACCGAATTCGGGTGAAATATACCGCAAAGTGGGGCGTGCAGATTGCGGGAATGATTTTTCAAACACGCTCTAAAACGATCCAGGATCAGACGAAGCTTAATCTCTCCATTTTCACTGTTCACAATGCTTCTTCTCTGATGGATAATTGCGCGTCTGGAGCCGGAGAACTTGCGGTCGATTTTTAATACGGATTCATAAGGGCGAAAGCTTACTGCTGTATGGTATGTATCATTCTGGGCAAAACGCACTGCAAATTTTTTATAAATATTCTGCGCATCTGCCGGGCGAAGGGTGATTTCCATATCCACACATCTTCCCTCTATGCCATCCAGACGAATTACATCCTCAAAAGCAACATTCTTATATTCTGTCTTATTTGTGCGAAGCTTCTCAATTTCCCGAATCGGTTTCTGGATCAGGCGGCCGTCTTTAATGGAAAGCTCTCTTGGAAGGCTCATCTGTCCAAACCATTTTCCCTTCGGAATTCTGTTATTCGCACATGTATCCCAGTTCTGCATCCAGCCGATCATAATTCTTCTTCCGTCTGGTGCTTCCACTGTCTGCATTGCATAATAGTCGATACCATAGTCCACTGCCTGGTCTTTTTCCGGAATAAAGGTTTTGGTCTCTTCATCAAATTTACCAATCAGGCAAAGGGTTCCATCGACATTGTTGTTGCTGCAGTTACAACTGCGATTGCCATTGAAATACGTTTTTTATTTTTGCTTCCTCCTGTTTTTTACGTTCTTGTTCGGACGTTTTCTTTATGATTGTATGATAGCATTGCGCCTTATACATGTCAAGCGGTTGTCATATTTTTCTGTGATTTTAAAGTCATTTCGTTAGTTTTATACTATTTTATAGCTCTTATTTTGTGCAATTTTAAATGTATTTTATACTGATATGTTGCGTAATTTCAGTTTTTTCTTAAAATTCGTTCTTTCTAATATCGCAACCGCATATCATATTTATCATCGTACAAAACAAAGCGAACAAGTATGTTTCATACTTCCTAAATCCATCAAGCTTTTAGAGACTTGTTATGCTTTGCGCATCAGATGCACTCTGCTTTAGCAGACAGATTCCTATTGCATAAAAAAGTGTCTTCGACACTTCAACTCCCCTGCCCCTCAATCTTGAGGGGATAGGGGTTTCTTTTTTTCAACTTTT
>ENA-ORLW01002928-ORLW01002928.1-human-gut-metagenome-genome-assembly--contig:-NODE-2928-length-14172-cov-4.169706_pt1 | contig 14172 bp, 16 predicted proteins | sample MGYA00243017_ERZ508829 | MGnify/ENA primary metagenome ERZ508829 (study PRJEB26277, sample SAMN04329776) | human gut metagenome | biome: human-associated habitat | host: Homo sapiens | place: USA...
CTGAAGAATTACCTGAAGATGAAACAGGGATTTGATATTGATGAAAATTCCATCTATGATATTCAGGTAAAGAGACTGCATGAGTACAAGAGACAGCAGATGAATGCACTCTATGTCATCCATAAATATTTCGAGATCAAGGAAGGAAAGAAGCCGGCAACTCCGATCACGGTATTCTTCGGAGCAAAGGCAGCACCTGCATATATTATCGCAAAGGATATCATTCACCTGATTCTCTGCTTACAGCAGATCATCAACAATGATCCAGAAGTCAGCCCATACTTAAAGGTATTTATGGTAGAAAACTACAATGTAACCATGGCTGAAAAGATGATTCCGGCATGTGATATTTCCGAGCAGATTTCCCTGGCTTCCAAGGAAGCATCCGGAACCGGTAACATGAAGTTCATGTTAAACGGAGCACTGACACTTGGAACTATGGACGGAGCAAATGTTGAGATCGCAGAGCTGGTTGGAAATGAGAATATCTTTACCTTCGGTGAGGATTCCCAGACAGTTATCGACCGCTATGCAAGAGGTGATTACAACTCCAGAAGCTACTATGAGAAAGATTCTGAGTTAAAGAGAGCCGTTGACTTTATTGTAAGTGACACTGTAAAGTCTGTAGGATGCAGCGAGAACTTAGAGCGTCTGTACAATGAGTTGTTAAACAAAGACTGGTTTATGACATTCCCGGATTTCGAGGATTACATTGCAACCAGAGAGAAAGCGTATGCAGCATATACCGATCGTAAAGACTGGGCAAAGAAAGCACTGATCAACATCAGCAAGGCTGGATTCTTCTCCTCTGACAGAACCATCGATCAGTACAACAAAGAAATCTGGAAATTATCTTAATTGAATATAGGAATACAAATAAATTGTTATTCTCCTCCTTAGATGGGAACCGGACGGATGGTCCGGTTCCTTTTTTAGCATTTTTGGGATTGTTAAAATTTGCAAAAACAATACAAATGTATTGAAATAGAAATGATTTAGCATTATAATAAAGAAAATGAATGGAAGTGGAGGTGCTGAATATGGCTAGTACAATTCAAGTCAGGGTAGAAGATGAGTTATAGAATAAATCAGATGCATTATTTAAAGATCTGGGTACAGACACAACAACAGCAATCAGAATGTTTTTAACACAGGCTGTTGCTACAAATGGATTTCCTTTTGAAATCAAAAGACAGGCAGAAACAAATCCATATGCACCGATGACTGAGAAAGAGATGCTTGCAAAATTGAAAAAGTCCAGAGAGCAGGGGAAGTTCAGAGATGCAGATGATGTGATTTCTGATATGAGGTCAAAGTATGGACTATAAGATTGTTTTATCAAGGGGTGCGGAGGAGGATCTTGACGGATTCGTTGCATATCTTTTGTTTGAAAAGAAAAGTGAACAGGCTGCAAGAAATTTATTAAACGATTTTGAGGCAACAAAGACAAGTTTGTCAAATGTTGCCGGAAGTCTGAAACTCTGTGATAATCCCAAACTAAGAGAGTTAGGATACTACAGAATCAATTTCCTATCGCATCGATATTTTATGTTGTATCGTATTGAAAACGATACAGTTTATGTGGATAATATTTTTCATGAATTGCAAGATTATGAGAATAAATTAAATTAAATATTTAAAAATTCCTATCTATGGGGTATCTTTTAATTTTGAATATTATTTAGGAGATTACTCAAATAGGTAGGAATTTTTTATGGAAAAGAATCCAATTGCTGAATGTAATAAGATTCAAAAGAAATATTATCCAGAGTTGTTTGCCAAATTTTCTGGGGGTGAATGATCCTCGAAATCAGAGTTATATAGATTATCCAGTCAGGGTCATGCCGGGAACCATGTACTACAAATGCATAGGTGGAATTTCAAAAAGACTGCTTCTGTATCGATGACCGCTATGGAAGAGTTTTGTATATGCAGGACTATGCCAGTTATGTAAAAGATGACATGATTTCCGAGCTCTGTGATCTGAGCCGGGATCTGATGTTATCCATTGATATCCTGCCCGTACCAACGGATGAGGCAGTGCGGTTTTTATCATACTGATTTTAATTGTAGTATTATCGGCGGAGCTGCTTTTATGGGGAATTTCCAGAGTGCAGAGCCTCTAAGTGCAGAAGTACTGGCACATACCCCGACGATCCAGAGGTATGCCAGCGAATATGGAATCCCAGAGTATGTTGCGGTGATACAGGCAATCATGATGCAGGAAAGCGGAGGAAGGGGAACAGATCCCATGCAGTCCAGTGAATGCCCTTATAATACCGAGTATCCCAATAGTCCGGGAGCAATTCAGGATGCAGACTATTCCATCAATGTGGGAATTCAGTATTATGCAGACTGTATCCGGGAGCATCCCAACAGCAGGAAGTATTATCTTTTTTGACTGGGATCATGATGGTGTTAGTGACCATGTGGGAATCGTGGAAAGCTGTGATGGAACGACAGTCTATACGGTAGAAGGAAACTCCGGAGATGCGGTTAAGGAGAATAGTTATACGGTTCATTCAGCATCTATTATGGGATATGGAATTGTTTCAGGGATGTGAAAGTCTATATCGTAGAGGCAAAAGCATATGAGAGAATTAGTTCTTTAGTTCCAGCACATCAGCCACTACTTCATATTTCAGTGTAATACGCTGGTTCATTATTTGCTTACGTGCATATTCTGCCACAGGCAGATTTGCTGTTTGGGCATTTTCTGTGACAATATCATATTCCATATCGTTGAGACAGAGCATGATGTGATGGTTTCGTTTCAGTTCCTTTTGCTTTTTGGGTCTTGCCATGTTTTATCCTTTCTCGTGATAGAACCATCACGCTGCGACTATATTCTATATAGAAGCCGAAAAATACAGCTTGCTGTGTAAGAAACCGAGGGAATGGGGAACCGGAATCCCCATCAAGATTGCCCGTAACCAAAATCCACGAAGTGGGTTTTGAGTTACTTGGGCGAATCTTGCTCTAATTAAAGTAATTGCAGAATGAATTTTTATATAATTCTAAATATATACCATTTTTTATATTCATGGATTGTTTTTATGAAAATAATGGACTATATTGCCAAAGTGATGTGGAAGAGATATACTAACCAATAGAAAAATAAAGAGGCAAGTTCAAATGGAGAGAAAAAATGTATAAGATATTGATTGTAGAAGATGATATAGATTTGAAAGAAGGTCTGGAATTTGCATTAAAAGAAGACGGGTATGAAGTCTTAGTGGCGGAAACAAAAAAAGATGCCATTATATGTTATAAATCCCACAATTTTGATTTGGTTTTAATGGATTGCAATTTGCCAGATGGATCAGGTTTTGAGCTTTGCACTGATATACGTCAAAATTCAAATGTTGCTATTTTGATGCTAACCGCTAGAGATGGAGAATTAGATGAGGTAAAAGCTTTAAATTTGGGTGTAGATGATTACATGAAAAAGCCATTTTCTTTAGCGGTATTAAAAGCGAGAATTAGAAATCTATTACGAAGAAAGGATGCAGACAATTTTATTGAAAGTAATGGAGTAAGGATAAATACTACTAATAATACAATTCACATGAATGAAATAGAAATTGATGTGACTGCGGTTGAGTACAAACTACTTAGATATTTGATGGAAAATAAGGATCAAGTATTGTCGAAAGAGCAAATATTATCTTATATATGGGATGCTGAAGAAAAATATGTGGATGATAATATTGTTTCTGTAAATATTAGACGGTTAAGAATTAAAATTGAGGAAGAACCTTCACAACCTAAATATATTAAAACTGTTCATGGGATGGGATATATATGGAAAACAAAATTTTAATGTTATTATGTATTGTAGTTGTTATTCTATTTTATCTGCTGGTTTATTATAGAAATAAAGCAAACAAGATTTACACAGAATCTGATAAGTTACTTGACAAGATATTAGAAAATTCTCATATAGATCAAATAGAGGTTAATGAAGGTAAAACTTCAGCTTTAGCCAGCAAAATAAGCAAAGTTCAAGAAAAACTGTTGATTGAAACTGGGAGAGCTGAGAATGAAAAAGAACAAATAAAATGTCTTATATCTAATATGTCTCATCAATTGAAAACACCATTAGCCAATGTTATCATGTATGAAGATATATTATTAGAAAAACTAGAAGATCCTCAAGTTCAAAAATTTTTGTATAAAATGAAGGATCAAACTAAAAAAATAGATTGGATATTAAATTCATTATTTAAGATGGTAAAATTAGAGCAGAATGCATTAGACTTTAATATAGAAAATAATTCAGTAAAAGATACGTTAGCTATGGCATTAACAACCGTATATGAAAAAGCAGAAAAGAAGGACATTAGTATAAAAGTAACAGGTATTAGAGATCAACAATGTTGGCATAATCCACAATGGACAGCCGAAGTTTTTGTAAATATTTTGGAAAATGCAATTAAATACTCGGATGTACATAAAAAGATTAGTATTTCAATGAAAACATATGAAATGTATAGTGAAATAGGCATAAAAGATTTTGGTATTGGCATTCCTGAGTCGGATCAACCGCAAATATTTGCTAGATTTTATAGAGGAAAAAATGTGAAAAATTTTGAGGGTTCTGGAATAGGATTGTATTTATCCAAATTAATAATTGAAAAAGAAAATGGATATATTACTGTGGATTCTCATATTGAAAGAGGTACGTGTTTCCATGTGTTCTTACAAAATTGTAAGAATTAAATGAAATTTTGTAGCCTTACTGTAAGATATATGTAGTAGGATATAAGTATAAAAGGAGGTTACAAAAATGGAAGTTTTAAAAACTGTTAATTTAACAAAAATTTATGGCTATGGCGAAAATGAAGTTTTGGCATTGAATAAAGCGAATATAGAGGTGAAGCAAGGAGAATTTGTAGCTATTTTAGGAACATCTGGTTCTGGAAAAAGTACTTTTTTAAATTTAGTAGGAGGATTAGATACACCCACAAAAGGAGAAATTTTTATAAAAGGGAAAGATATTTCAAAACTAAAAAAGGAAGAACAAACTATATTTAGAAGAAGATATATTGGATTTGTATTTCAAAATTATAGTTTAATGCCAGTACTAAATGTATATGATAATGTTGTGCTTCCTATTAGCTTTGACAAAGGTCAAGGGATTAATCATGAATATATCAAAAGCTTATTAACCGAATTGGGACTATGGGATAAACGAAAGAAATATCCATATGAATTGTCTGGAGGACAGCAACAGCGTGTTGCAATTGCAAGGGCATTAGCAAATAAACCGGCTATAATCTTAGCTGATGAACCAACTGGTAATTTGGATTCAAAAACAACCTCAGAAGTAATTGGTGTTTTAAAAAGTAGTTCTCATAAATACAATCAAACAATAATAATGGTAACTCATAATGAGGTTCTTGCTCAGGCATGCGATCGTATTCTGAGAATTGAAGATGGTATTTTGAGAAAGGTTGGTGAGCAAGATGTTTAAATTAGCTCGAAAATATATTGTGTTTTACAAAAGCCAATCTTTAGCGATTTTAGTAAGTATGATATTATCAATTGCTCTTATGACCGGGATTAGTTCCTTAGTATATAGCGGACAATTAAGCGATTTACAAAACAGTAAAGAGATAAATGGTGATTGGAATTATGCAGTTCCTCTAAAGGATAATACAATTGAGAAAATTACAAATAAGCAGGATAAGGGATATAAAGTAGAAAAATATGGTATCTGTCAAACTGTTGATGAAGCAGTCAGTGATAAAAATATTGCTTTATTGTATGGCGATGAAACATATTTAAAAATGACAAATCAATTTATCTTAGAAGGGGAATATCCTAACAAAGAAAATGAAATTGCTATGAGTAAATTTGTTCTAGATAATATTGGATATGATGATGTTCTTGGGACGAGGATATCTTTAGACGGTAAGGAATATGTACTTTCTGGAGTTTTGAAAAGTGAATGGGCCGCAGACTCAAACATCTTGAATGCATTTATAAGCAAAGAAGAAGTTAACAAGAAAGGAGGAATATCTTCCTTTGTATATTTGAAACTTGATGAATCAAAAAAGATGTATAAACAAAGTCAAGCTTTGAAAGAAGAACTTGAACTAGATTCAGAAGCAATACAAGAAAATGATAATGTAAATTATTATTTAGGAGGTGAAAGTCCACAAAGTTTAATTGATCATCTTAAATTTGCTTTTACTAATCCAGAAGGAAATTTTACTTACCTAATGTTAGTGTTACGCGATGAATTTGGTCTTACTGTAAATGGCGTAATATTAGGGCTTGGATTGTTTAGCATTTTTATTATATATTCTATATTTAGTGTAAATATATCAAAAAGACTTTCACAATATGGCATACTAAAAGTATTAGGAATAGGAAGACTAAAACAATTTTCCTTAGTTTTATTTGAACTATGGAGTTTACTATTGGTTGCGTTTCCTACTGGAGTTATTCTTGGAAACTTAGTAGCTAAACTCATGTATAGTAACTTTAATACAGTTTTTATAAACAAAGACGTTGTTAATTCTGAAACGCATATAAACGGGACACAAAGTTTTTTGGCTGCTACGGAATTGAAAGCTGAGAATTTTCATATTAGTTATACCGCAATAATGTTTGAAGCTATTTTTTTAGCAGTAGCTATGTGCTTTATAGCATGGAAAATTAAATGCCAAACTCAAAAAGGAGTATCTATTCAATTATTGAAAGGTGAAAATGATAAAAAGAGAAAAAATCGTACAATTTACAGTAAAGGGAAAATATCTCTATTTAATGTTTTAATAGAGAAATTTATGCTTGAGAGAAAAAGAACATTTTTAGGAATTTTGATTTCATTATCACTTGGAGGTGTGATTTTCTTATGTTCCAATTTTGTTTTAACAAATGCACAGACTAGCAATAAAATGCAACTGGCATCTGATGATGGGCTAGGTTCAGATTATAAAATATATGAGAATAATATAGACTTAAACAAGACTATAGGAGAAGATATTGAGAATGAGCTAGAGAAAATAGATGGCGTAAAAAATGTATATCCGGTAAAAAGTTATATAGGAGAAGTATTAATTGAAAAAAATAACTTTTTCTGGAAAGAATATTATGAATATCTGAATGAGGCATATAAGGATACTTACAATGGCTATATGAGAAACACGATAAACGGAGATTACGCTATAAAATGCAATATTCTAGGTTATAATGATGAGTTATTGGGAAAAATGGAGCCATATATTTTAGAAGGAAGTATTGATCCAGATCAAATGCGTAGGAATAATGAAATTGTTCTCGTAACATTGGAAGACGCCCAAGGTAACCATAACAGCGTTGATAAAAAGATAGGAGACACAATTAAAGTAAGAATTCCAAACAATATAGGTGGTACTTCAGAAGATTTGAAGCAACTTGGAAGTGAGTCGGATTTTAGTGAAAAAGAGTATACTATTTCAGCTATTGTGAGTAGAACAATGGTAAGAGATAGTCGATTATATACTTTAGAAGATCAACCAGATATAACCTATAGTGTTATTATGACTAACGAACAGATGCAAAAAAACTATAATATTGAAGCATATAGAGTTTTAACTGTAGAAAAGGAAAAAAGTGCTGATACAGAATTAGTAGCAGCCGAAATAAAGAGACGGACTCAGACACTTGATGATTGCTTGTTTCAAGATTATACAGGTGCAATTGAACGACAAAATGAATTTTTGTTTCAAAAAACATTGTTTTTTTATGGAATTGCTTTTGTTTTTTTGATTATAAGTCTATTTCATATAGTTAATACAATGAATCATCTGATATCATCTCGCAGGCATGAATACGGAATTCTAAGAGCGATGGGAATAACAAACAAAAATTTTAGAAAGCTAATGTTAGGTCAAGGCGCTTTGTATGGTATTTTTTCAAGCATAGTTATGATTTTATTATATATCATAGGGAATAAAACTATGGAATATTTGATGGGGCATGTTTATGGATTCCTGGTTAGTAATATTCAAGTGAATGTGTGGTTGATAATAGCAACTGTAGCTGTAAATATTTGCATAGGTATATTTGCAGTTCTTATTCCAACACATTCTATACTAAAAGAAGATATCGTACGGCAAGTGAATTTGACATAAATAAGAGACTAATGTATATACCGGTCAGTGTGCTCATACTGAGCGGTATATACAACTAAGAGTTTCAATTAATTAAGTTAGTGCAAAGAATTGGTGAGTTTAGTAAAAGAATGAGTAATCCGCACCCGATTGAGCCGCCTGTCCGGACGACTTGAGCCAATGTTCTGTTTTAAACTGAGCCACCATTCCGGCGAAAATTGAGCCACTTTCTGATGTGACCTTTATAATGAATACAGACGCAACGATGCGCCAAATTTATTCAAAGGTAAGTACGTAATCATCCGTACCTTGATTTTCAAAACAAATAAGCCGCCCATCGGGCGGCACATTTTATTTCTTCTTTTTGGTTCGAAATTCTTCCAGTAATTCATCTGACCATGGTAAAAGCCGATTTAGATCATCCGGCTTTGGAAAAGGTCCCATTTTACGAAGCTCGTCTAATACATAGGAAAGATATACATATGGCTTCAGTCCATTCAGCAGGGCAGTTTCAGCGATACTGTAAACAACTGCGCTGGCATCTGCGCCACGGATACTCTTGGCAAACAGCCAATTCCGGCGGCCTACTGCAAAATTTTTGATTGCACGCTCCGCACTATTATTATCAATGCTCAGATGCCCATCATCCAAGTACCTGCGAAGATAGTTTTCCTGATTCAGCGTATATAAAATGGCATCACCAATAAGGGAAGATCTGTCTACAGAATCTTCCATCGAATGTAGCCATTCAAACAGGGCATCCACCACTGGACGTGACTGTTTCTGACGTTCCTGATACCGTTCTTCCGCCGTCTTATCTTTGATCAGTTCCTCTACTTTATACAGGATTCCGATCCTCGTCATTGCCTGATATGCAACGGTTTCTTTCAGCTGCTCTTTTGTGAAATCCTTTTTTAATGCCGTAAGTGCGGCATCGAAGCGACGTCTGGCATGGGTAAAGAACCCTGTTACGATAATGGAATCGTTCAGTCCATGATATGCCTGATATCCATCGCAGGTCAGATATCCATGAAATGTGTCTCCAAGGAAAGTTTACCGGGTGATATCCGCCACGTGTTCTCTCATAATCAAAAAGAACCATCTGTGGGGCTTCACTATTACGGTCTGTCAGATATACCCACATCCAGTTTTGGGATGATCCTTTCTGATCCGGTTCATCAATTACCTGCATCCTGGTCTCATCACAATGGATGTATCTGCTCTTTAAGAATTCTTCCTTCATCTGCCCATAAAGCAGTCCCAGATACTGGTCTGCACAGCTTCGGAGTAAGTGAAAGACCATCACAAAGTCAATGCATTTCTTTCAGGGTTACTTTCTGTAATTCATCCGGAGTATCCGGCCAGTGAAAGGAATCCCTGTCAAGCCTCTTCATCAGAATCCAGAAACCGGATCCGTCCCATTGCAGAATCTTAATAGAAGTCCGCCTGCGGTTGCAGAACGCAAACATGCAGCGCGAATAGGGATCAAGTTTGAATTTCAGCTTGATAATTGCAGCCAGTCCGTGATAGCTTTTTCTCAGATCGGTAGCTCCACAGGCAAGGTAAACGGTTGTGCCACCTGCCAGATCAAGCATGATCTTTCAGTCCCTGTATGAGAACATGAAAAAGTTCCGGTGGGCATTCCGGCATCACTTCGATCCGAATAGCGTTTGTGATAAAAATGCGGACTGGAGACGGGCTGATGTTCAAAGTCTCATTCTTTGAAATTTCCGTTTCCGTTGGCATCTTTGCAAAAATCATATCAGTATCCGATTGTTCGTCCAATGTTTTCAGCTTGCGCATCCAGTAATTCATTGTAGAGACTGGAATGCGATGTTCCTGACACCATGTTTTGCAAGTCTGCCCACTGGATTGAAATTCATGGATTCGTTCAGACCACAGTGTGATTTTTTCATCTTTTTTCATAATGATACAGTTTCCTTCCTTTGTTATGAAAAAAGTGTATCAGAAAAATATGGGTGCTAACAGATACGGATGATTACGTACTTACAAATCAATCACATCATCAGTCGGCAGAAACACGCCTGCAAGAGTGGGCAGCGCAGATCAGGAAATGTCAAAACAGACTTCCTGGAATATCTGTAAAAGAATGGTGTGGGCGGCACGATGTAACCGTAGTTGATTATTCCGGTGCGCTTGGTTCTTCTGCGAGCCTGTATCATTCAAACTTCGTATACATTAGTCTTGCTGCTAAAAGTGTTTTGTAACATCTTCCGTACATAGTACGTTTTACCATTTTTAATTTACTATTTGTCTCCTCAACAAAACCATTTGAAAGTTCACTAGCAACAGAATTGTTAACAGCTTCTATATCCTTTCCTAATCCATTTGCAAACTGGGATATCTCTTTTAAATCAGAGTTTTTGTACCGTTCTATAAACAAATACAATGGTATACTTTTCTTTTCGTATACTTCACGAAATTCTCGAACACAATGTATTAATTCTTTGAGTTTAGGATATTTCTGTAAAATATATGCCTTATGATTTGCACTAAGTTCCACTCCCATCCCAAGATACGGAATATGCCGTTTCGTGAAAGGTGGTCATATTTTTGTAATGCCTTTTTGTTTTGGATTGCTTCAGGTGAAGAACTTTTATAAATTGCAACATCAATTTGGAATAGTTCTATGATTTTACACATATGGTCATATGCTGCAGATTGAACGCCCTTATATCCTTTTTCAATAACATTGTGATATACATCTTTTCGACTGATGCCAGAAGTTAAAGTTTTGATAATATAATCATAAAACTGATCCATTCCGTTGCAAAAATTTTTTTGCAAAGTGCTTCATATTCTCCACTGAGATATTTTGTTACGGTGTTTCTGCTGCCGAAATGCAATACTTTAGAAATTTGGCGTTTACCGTATCTGGCAGAGTTGTATTCCTTTATCGCAGTGTACAGTCGTACCCTTTTTGATTATATTCGTTAAAGTTATCCACACTGCATGGTATTTATTTTACTACCGTTTTCAACTGATGGTTCTGCTGTTAGAATCAGATGGGATTCTGATATCAACGGGAAATACAGAATTTATAGTATTTCTTATGGCCTCTAATAAATTTTGATGAAGATGAAATCTGTCAGCAATCTGCATAGCACCGGGTAAATCCTTCACAGCTTGTTTCCAATGCCAAAGTACATATAAAAGCTTCGCGACGCTCCGTCATACGGCTTTAAAAAAACCATTTACATTTTCTGCAAATGTGGTAATAGCGCAAGACGGATTCTCACATTGATATTCATGAGCATTTACAAGCAGATATGTTGTTTTACCTAAAATAGGAAGATCCTGAACTTTTCTTTTATAAGTACCCCTGTGTTTGTGTCCTGAAACCACTCCGCACTTTGGACAAGTGCAATTTTTGAACGAACAAAAATTTTAAGATGAATCTCCTTATCTTTTTGAATAATATGTGATACATCCATTCAGTAGGATAAAATTTTTGTAAATCCAGGTTATTTTCCGTTCAACTCAAATCTATTCCCTCCACGATATAATCAATACCATGATTTTAGCATTCAAATGTAAATATTTCAACTATTTTACGGATAATTGCGGAAGAATTCTTTTGAAGCGGAATATCCAACTGGTTGATAATTATTGTTTCGTAATGGTCATCTTTTACTGTGGGAATACTCAAATTTAGAAAAAATTACATAAAGAGTCGTATTTATACCATGACAGAAAAGTGAAATAAATTTACTGTTATAATTCGTGATAAGGATAGCGAGGAGGTCAAATATATGAAATGGGCAAAAAATATAAAGGTTCTTACTCGAGGTACAAAAGTTCTTATTGCTAATTTAAATAATGGGAAATGGGTTAGGACGAGTAATGAAGCCTATGCATTAATCAAAAATATGCTATCAGAGAATTTTGATATTGGAGATCTTATTTTTGAAGAACCAGATGATAAAAAATATATTGAAGAAGCAATAGAGGCTCTAATGGAATGTCAATTACTTGTTGATAGTAAGACAACAGAGACTGACATAAAGAAAAATATTTCTATAGAGCTTACAAATAATTGTAATTTACACTGTGTACATTGTTGCGTAGAGGCTGGAGAAAAAAGGAAAAAAGATTTATCTACTGAAGAAATCATAGACATTTTTAATAAATGCATTTCATGGAATCCTAAAATGATTACTTTAAGCGGAGGAGAGCCATTACTAAGAAAAGACTTCAAAGAATTATTAGTGTATTTACGAAGCAATTACAATGGACATATAGGCGTATCAACAAATGGTACTTTGATTACAAACAGCAATAGATGGTGTAGATGAAGAAACATGCAGTATTGTCAGAGGGAAAGGTGTTTTTGAAAATGTAATAAGGAATATTAAAGTTCTTCAAGATAAAGGCTTTAACAATGTTTCATTATCGATGGTATTTTCAGATAAGAATGAATATTTAGAACCAGCATTTTTAGAATTAAATAGACAATTAGGAACTACTCCGATTACACGTGTGTTTGCTGAAATTGGAAGAGGAAAAGATTCCAAAAATATATTTTCCGATAAAGGTATTGATGACGTATACATTCCAGAGACTTTTTTAGATTTGAATAGCAAACAGCAATTAGGAGTAAGAACTTGTTCTGCGGGAAGAAATCAATTATTTGTTAGATATAATGGAGAAGTTTATCCTTGCCCTAGTTATATGAAAAGAGAGTATTGCTTAGGAAATATTTTAAAAGTTCAGAAAATTGATGAACTATTAGTTGATAGCGAAGGGAAAAAGGATATTCAAGAATTAATGCTAAAAACTGATATGTTATATGGTAAAAAATGTGCTAATTGTGAACTCTCATTATTTTGTTGGACATGTCCTGGAGAAGCATATAATTTAAAATCTGAGGCTGCATTAGAAAAGTATTGCGAAACTTGTAAACCGATGCTTTTACATAAAATATGGGGGGAATAAAATGGCAGTTGGATATATGATTTGGCTGACTACAGCTTGTAACTTGAAATGTAAATACTGCTACGAGGGAACAGCAAAAGTTAATTGTTATTTATCAAAAGATTATGCAGCAAAGATAGTGGATTATATAGTACAGGACTGTGATAAAACGAAAAACTTGCAAATTTCTTTTCATGGCGGGGAACCTTTTTTAAACTATAAAATAATGGAATTCATTAGTTTAGAGCTTGAAAATCAACTTCATTCTGTTGTAAACGATATTTCATATCAAGTAACAACTAATGCTACAATTTTAAATGAAGAAATTATAGAATTTTTAAAAGACCATAAAATTGAAGTGACGTGTAGCCTTGATGGAACAAAGGAAACTCATGACAGTATACGAGTGTTTGAAGAAAATAAAGGAAGTTATGATATAGCAATGAAAAATAGTTTAAAATTGTTAGCGTTATATCCAGACTTAAGAGTAAGAATGACGGTTAGATCAACAGAGGTAGAAAACTTATCAAAGAATATTATATATTTAGTAGAAAAAGGATTTAATCTAATTGTACCTGTATTAGATTTTTACGACAAAAATTGGAATGAAGAAAAGTTTGAAATTATAAAAGAAGAAATAAAAAAGGTTAAAATATATGTAAGAAACAAAGATGTCACTATAAGTCTTTTGGAACCATTGAGTATTAAAAAGAAGTCACTGTGCCAAGGCGGAATACAAACTATAAATATCTATCCTAATGGGGACATATATCCATGTACACTTGCAGCAGGCGATAAAGAATTTTTAATCGGAAATATTGAACAAGGAATAAATTATAAAAAGTTAGAAGAAATATTATCTTATTCTCAGAAAGAAAATAAAGAATGTAGAGGATGTGTATTTTATAATTTCTGTAATTCCACACGATGCAAAATCATAAATAAATTGGTTACAGGAGATTACAATTCGCCTAATAGCTTAGAATGCAATATGAATCATTTACTTTATGAAGAGAATGGTTATTTGTGTTATTAATTTGCTGGCTAATAGTTTGTAATGCAAACAATATTTTATCGTTTGTTTACAATATAATTCTAGGAAAGGAGATGAAAACTATGAAGATCAGAAAGATGG
>ENA-ORLW01002930-ORLW01002930.1-human-gut-metagenome-genome-assembly--contig:-NODE-2930-length-14168-cov-2.001490_pt1 | contig 14168 bp, 12 predicted proteins | sample MGYA00243017_ERZ508829 | MGnify/ENA primary metagenome ERZ508829 (study PRJEB26277, sample SAMN04329776) | human gut metagenome | biome: human-associated habitat | host: Homo sapiens | place: USA...
TAAGGATAAACATCCATGAGGGCTGTTTCGGCAACGGATGCGATAACGTAATCGGCCATGGTTCCTTTCATGCCTTCCATGAAGTTGTCAAGCGCGTTGCGGAAATCGCTGGCTGCCACCAGAATCAGGGTTGATGATTTTTTCTCTACGGCTGTTTTTTCGTCAATGGTGATGAAATTACATTTCACCATGTACCATTTGTCAGCTGAATCATCCCAGAAGATTTCAGATATTTTGGTGCGCTTTACGGCCGAGATGGAAAAATCGCCTGAAATGAATGGGGTCATTTCTTCAATTATGCGGGCTTCGGCTTCAGTAAACGAGAGTGCATCAACCAGATACGGTTCATTTACCTTTTTCTGCATGCCGTTTTCCATCATTTTGTCATATCTTACTTTGCATTCGAACCAGTTTGCCATTATGTGAGTGAATTATGTGTTAGGAATTTGTGATTATTGACGGTGTAACCTGGCTTTCCGGGCATCAGGTTACGGCCATACAAAATTAGTGAAAAATTCACTGCAACGGCACTACACCGCCAAAATTCATCAAGCGACGGGTGATTTCAGATGGTGGGCATGGAGTGTATGTCTGACAGGATGGCTACGGCTGTTTCCACTGAGCTGACGGAATCAATGTAGATGCTGCGCCGTCCGTTGCGTTCACGGATGTGGCTCTGACGCGGATGGCTCTGCAGGTAATTGAGAATCTTGCCGAACATGGGGCTCTGGTAATTGGCTTTGTTGCTGTCATCGACAAAGTAGAGATACATCTTGTCCTGTTTCAACGACACCTTCTCCACGCCTAACTGACGGGCAATGCGGCGCAGACGGGGTACCCGCAGAAGTTCACGCGTCTTATCTGGGATTTTGCCGAAACGGTCGCGCAGACGGCTTTCAAATCCTTTCAGGTCCAGTTCGCGTTCAATGTTGTCAAGTTCCTTGTACAGGGCTATGCGTTCACTTTCCTGCGGCACATAGTCGGCGGGCAGCAGCAGTTCCATGTCGCTTTCAATGGTGCAGTCGGCCACATATTCCTGTTCTGTCTCCTCGGATGTGAATGTGTCGCTGAATTCCTGGGTGCGCAGTTCAGTAACGGCCTCTTTCAATATTTTCTGATAGGTTTCGTAACCAAGGTCGGCTATGAATCCGCTCTGTTCGGCTCCCAGCAGGTTGCCGGCTCCACGTATGTCCAGATCCTGCATGGCTATGTGTATGCCGCTGCCGAGGTCGCTGAAACTTTCAATGGCCTGTAACCGGCGGCGTGCTACGGGGGTGAGCGGAATGTGCGGCGGCACCATTAAATAGCAGAACGCCTTGCGGGAGCTGCGGCCTACGCGTCCGCGCAGTTGGTGCAGCTCACTGAGGCCGAAGTTCTGGGCATTGTTGATTATGATGGTGTTGACATTGGGCATGTCAATGCCGCTTTCGACAATGGTGGTTGCCAGCAGCACGTCATAATCGTGGTTGGCGAAGTCTATTATGGCTTTCTCCAGCTTTTCAGGCGGCATCTGTCCGTGGCCTACTATGGTGCGGGCATCCGGTACGAGGCGGCGCACCATGTTTTCAAGGTCATACAGGCCTTCAATGCGGTTGTTTATGATGAAAACCTGACCGTTACGTGACATTTCAAAGTTGATGGCCTCGGACACTATGTCATCGGTCAGTGCGTTGACTGCTGTCACTATTGGATAGCGGTTGGCCGGCGGGGTGGTTATGGCCGACAGGTCACGTGCGCCCATCAATGAGAACTGCAAGGTGCGTGGAATGGGGGTGGCGCTCATGGTCAGCGTGTCCACATTCACCTTCATCTGCTTGAGCTTCTCTTTGACGGCCACGCCGAATTTCTGCTCCTCGTCCACCACCAGCAAGCCCAGGTCCTTGAACTTTACGCTTTTGCCAATGAGCTTGTGTGTGCCTATGAGTATGTCAATTTTTCCTTCGGCCAGGTCACCGAGTATTTCCTTGACCTGTTTTGGGGTGCGTGCCCTGGACAGGTAGTCCACCCTTACAGGGAAGTCCTTCAGTCGTTTCTGGAATGTGTTGAAGTGCTGATAAGCGAGCACAGTGGTCGGAACCAGTACAGCTGTCTGTTTGTTGTCAGTGGCGGCTTTGAACGCTGCGCGTATGGCCACTTCGGTTTTGCCGAAGCCTACATCGCCGCAAATGAGCCTGTCCAAGGGGCGGGGTGATTCCATGTCGGCCTAGACTGCCTGGGTGGCTGTCAGCTGGTCAGGCGTATCCTCGTAGATGAATGACGCCTCCAGTTCCTGCTGCATGTAGCTGTCGGGCGAGAAACTGAATCCGGCTTCGTCCTTGCGCTGTGCATAGAGCTTGATCAGGTCGCGGGCTATGTCCTTCAGTTTGGACTTGGTGCGTTCCTTGACCTTGTTCCATGCGCCGGTGCCCAGTTTGTTGATGCGGGGTTCCACTCCTTCCTTTCCACGGTATTTTGCCAGTTTGTGAAGGGAGTGTATGCTCACGAATATTATGTCGTCATTCTGGTAGACAAGCTTTATCATTTCCTGTACGCTGCCGTTGACATTGGTGCGTACCAGTCCGGCGAAACGTCCCACGCCGTGATCCACATGCACTATGTAGTCGCCCGCCTCAATGGAACCGAGTTCCTTGAGTGACAGGGCCAGTTTGCCTGAACGGGCGCGGTCGCTTTTAAGACTGTATTTATGGAAGCGATCAAATATCTGGTGGTCAGTGAATACGCATATTTTGGCCTGATGGTCAACGAAGCCTTCGTGCAGTGTCTGAAGCACCGGAGTGAAGGCTATGTTGTCGCCACGGTCGGCGAAAATGACTCTGAGACGTTCTATCTGCTTTTCGTTTTCGCTCAGTATGTACAGCCTGTATCCGTCGGCAATCAGTTTAGTGAACGAATCACTGATCAGCTCAAAATTCTTGTGGTATATGCCTTGCGGAGTACACCGGAAGTCAATGGCTGTGGAGGCACCGGTGGGTGGCTGTGCGGCTGCTGTGAACCGTATCTGGCGGAACGTGGCGAAACGCCGTTCAAAGTCATCGGCGTCCTCTACAGCTATGACGGCGTTCTCGGAATATGTGTCACCCGCAATGGCCTTTATGCGTTCAATGGTGAATGCCTCATCGCGGACGGCCAGCAACGTGGCCTGGTCAATGAATTCCAGCAGTGATCCGCCATGGCTCTGTATGGCCACATTGGACGTGATGGCCACTTCGGTCACTTTTTCTTCGGACAGCTGTGTCTCAATGTTGAAAGTGCGAATTGAGTCTATGTCATCGCCAAACAGGTCAATGCGGTAAGGCAGTTCGTTGGAGTATCCGAAAATGTCAAGTATGGATCCGCGTACGGCGAAGTGTCCCGGCTCATAGACATAGTCCTGCTCTTCAAATCCATTCTGCCGCAGCCATTTCTGGGTTTCGGTGAGGTCAATCTGTTCGCCGGTGCGCAAAGTGATGGTATGCGCGTTGACCGTGTCACGTGAGGCCACGCGTTCGGCCAGGGCTTCCGGATATGTGACCACGATCCGCGGTGGATTGTCACCGTACCAGCGGTTCAGTGCTTCCGTGCGCAGTATTTGTGACGGAGGGTCAACTTGTCCGTACTTTATGGCACGTCTATAGCCTGACGGCAGCATTAGCACGGTGTCCTCGCCCAGCATCCGTGACAGGTCATGATACAGGTAACCTGCATCGTCCAGGCTGTCGCCTATGACCAGTATGGGATTGCGCCCCTTGACCGGCAGTGAGGCCAGCATCATGGCTGCTGATGAACCGGCCAGTCCGTAAAACGATATCAGTGAGTTATGGTTATCGGAGAGAGCTTTGTTCACTGCCGCGCTGCGGCCAGTGCCCATGAACAGCTTGCTTACCTCGTTCAAATCCATAGGTCTGTGTTATTTCCAGAATACAAATGGTGCTTCTTTCAGCCGTGCAGGATTGCTCAGTATGTTTACCGCTGAGTCAACAGCCACGTCAAACTTGAGCATGTTTTCAGCGGCGCCTTTCTGATAATAATAACGTTTGATTATTTCATCGGACAGCAGTTCGCTTATGGCCTCGCGGTTCTGGTCCAGGTCATGTCCGAGGTCGTGCCGCATCATATCCTCCAGTATCTTCATCTGGGCCGATACCGAGTCGTTCATGTAGCCTTCGGCTTCGGCGGCTTCGCGCAGGTTGGTCAGCATGGTTTCGCACACTTTGTCATATTTGAACTTGTCAGGGTCAATTGATGCCTTGAACGCTTCAAATATGCTGTCGGTTATGACAAAATCGCGCGGTGAGGCTATGGACGGATGTTCGGCGGCGAACTTTGTGGCGAAATCAAATGCCCAGAAATCGCGGACTATGTTGTAGGTCAATCTGTTCGCTTGCCTGAATTTGGCTGTCACGTCAGGGGTTATGCCACCGCCGTCGCGAACTTCGCGGCCATGCTGGGTGTGGAACACTGATGTGAGGCTGTCGGGTATGCGGGCCACACTGCCGTCGGGGTTGCGGCGGGAGTAATCAATGGCCTGTATAAGGCGGCCTGACGGAATGTAATATTTGGCTACGGTCACTTTCAGCAGACCGTCGTAAGGAAGCGGGCGTGTGCTTTGCACCAGGCCTTTGCCAAATGAGCGGGTGCCTACAATCATGGCGCGGTCCATATCCTGCAATGATCCGGCCACAATTTCGGAACTTGATGCCGAATTGCCGTCAACCAGCACCACCAGCGGTATGGCAGTGTCAATGGGTGCAGTTGTGGTCTTGTACACTTTCTCATTAAGTACGCCTTTGCCGCGTGTGCGCAACACTTCGGTGTTTTTGGGCACGAACATGCCCACTATTTTCACGGCGCTTTCCAGCAGTCCGCCACCGTTACCCTGCAGGTCCAGTATCCGTCCGGTTATCCCATGGTTTTTCTTCAGGTCAGTGAATGCGTCGCGTACTTCCTGATATGCCTTGTCAGTGAATGATGTCAGTGAAATGTAGCCAATCTTGCCGTCAGGGCCTACTGTTCCGTAATATGGGACTGCGGGCATCTGTATTTTCTGACGCACAAGGTTGAAAGTCAGCATGGAGTCCTGAACATGCGGTCTGTCCACCACTATGCGCAAGGGGGTTCCTGCCTGGCCTTTGAGCTTGGAGCTTACTTTGTCGGAAGTCCATCCGGTAACGGTGTCATTGTCAATCATTACAATGCGGTCACCGGCCTTCAGTCCTGCTTGTTGTGCCGGAGTGCCGTAATATGGCTCGTTGATATAGACTCCGTCCTTGCGTTGGGTTATGATGCTGCCTATGCCTCCGTATTCGCCGGATGTCATGGTGCGGAACACTTCCTGTTCTTCGGCCGGATAGTATTCCGTGTATGGATCAATGTCATTGAGCATGGCGGATATGGCCGTGCTTATTGATTTTTTAGCATCAATGGAATCCACATACATGGTCTGCAACTCTTTGTACACGGAGTTGAATATGTCCAGATTGCGTGAGATCTCGCTTTTTTTGCTGCGTGTTGCTGCTTCGGCCTCAGTTGCTGTGAATGTGGCGGCAAGGGCCAATATGGCTATGCCTATGTGGCGTAGCGACCTGATGTAAGTTTTGACAGAAGAGGTGATCATTTTGTAAATTTCCAAAAGTGGGGATAAAGTTACTCATTAATATAACAACCGTCTCACCATTTTTATCAAAAACTCTTAAAAACCATCAGAATGGCTTCCGCGTGTATGCAGTGGAGCGGTGTGACGTGTCAGAACAGGACGTTGAATTTGTGCAGCAGCATCAGCGGGTGATAGCTTTCTTTAGCGGCTCGGAGTCCTTCGTCGCCCACATCTTCCTCGCGGTTGATGTAGCGTATGCCGGGATGGCGTGCGGTCATCATTCCGGCGAATAGCTTGTTGACAGTTTCGCCTGCGCCTGGAATGTCATGGTCCATTTTCTCTATGTGCACGAACAGGGTGTCGCCTATGGTCTCGCCAACGGTGAAGGCCACCACTGCCCCGGTGTTGTCACGGAGTACGGCACCCTCAAAAAAGGATGATAGTGCGGTCCAGTTGTCAAGTACGTTATAGACCTGACTCCGTTCGGTCGATGCCAGCAACGATGGCTGAGCCGATGCGTCGGCCAGTTTGGTCAGCAGTGCTTTTGCTTCGGCTATGTTGTGGTGGTCAAACGGTTCCAGTGTTGCTGCCGGATTGTCGGTCATGAAACGGTTTATGTGGTTGCGTTTCTTCTTTAGTTTGTTGCCCGACATGGTGGCCAGTGCCTGGGCGTCGTAGATGTAGTCGCTCCAGTTCACAAGCGGTTCTGTCAGGGATGCACCAGCCCGGGTAAACATGTCCAGACAGGCTTCCGGAATGGCTGAGAAGCGAAGGCGTTGGCCCGTGGCCATGCAGTGACGTCGCAGCAGGTTTATGGATTCGGCCATGGGACGCGGGCCTATTGGCATGGAATAGGCGGTTTTGGACAGGTCGTCTTCATCAACGCCCTGTATGAACAGGGTGTCATGTGTAATGCAGTATCTGTAGCTGAAATAGTCAATCCACATGTATATGCCGCCTATGGTGTAATCGCATGTGCGGCTGCCGGCCATGTCCAGATAGTGACGGATGGCAGGAAGAGACTCAATGGTTATGGGCTTGAAGTGGAGTTGTCCTGTAACTCGTGGCCTGATGGCCGGATATATCATTGTTCTCATAAAGGCGTGGGGAGAAACGTTGTTAGGTTAATCAGTAAATAACTAACCTTGAAGCCCCACTAAAAGTTCACTCGTGTGCAGGTATGGCTATGGTTATGGCGTGTGATTCCGTGTGGTTTATGAACAAACGGAATCTGCGCCCGTCGGGGATGGATGCCACGGGTTGATGTGAGTTTCTTTCCGGCAGACTGATGGCTGTAAGCGGCAGTCCCGGAGTTCCGGCGGCTTTATACACTGATTCTTTTATGGTCCAGGCTGTCAGCAGGTCGTCAATTGTGTGCCACAGATTCAGTTCCTGTGCGGACAGGAACTTTGGGGCCACGCGCACCAGTTGCTGACGCGGCAGTTCGGCATCCAGACCAATCCGCTGTCCGTGATATATGGCCAGAAATGCGTGTGTCTGTGAGTGTGAAATGGATATTGCCGCGCCGGAGCCTTTTATGAACGGAGAGCCATCGGGGTTGTGTTCCAGCCCGGCATCAGTTCCGAACGCGTGTGCGGTAAGGCGTTTTACGGCTGCGGTTTCGGCGGCGCGGCGCGAACCGGTGCGTTCTATGGCTGTGGCATACAGTTGCATGCCTTCCGGCAGTTCAAATTGTGTGCAGAGGTTGTCAATCATTCCGCTGACAGGGATTTCAGTAGTTCCACAACATCTGTTTTCACGGCTGATATGATGGGCGATATGGAATCTGCATCAGCCTTTTCTCGTGTTCTGAATGTCATTGAACCGGACAGGACATGGCTGCGCCCGTCCGATGCAAGAAACTGTATGGGGGTGACTGATCCGGCAGGCGTGACCAGCATCTGGGCCGTGAATCCGTGTGGCCGTTCCGGAATGATGTCCGTGACCTCGGTGTATGCGCCACCTGTGTTGAGTGCCATGCGTTCGGCACGGTTGTCAAGTATGCGGTCCATGTCCGTAGTTGATGATGTCTGTGTCAACGTGCAGTGTATGACCGCCTGATAACGCGGGTATGTGATGTTGAACCACACACCGTGATTTGCCGTGACCGTGTCAGGTGTGGTTATCTGCGTTCCGGCATTGACATTGAATTTCACTCCGTTGACAACCTGTGTGGCATAGGTCGGTTCATAGAGGTCAATGCGTGGATAGGCTTTGCGCCGGGGAATGGGATTGGAATCAGCGCTGTTGTTTCCGCATCCGTTCATGGCCATAGTCAGCATGACCATCATGGCCAGCCTGATTATGGTGGGTATGGAAACGGAGTTCATGGCCGGTTACTGGTGCTGTATTTCGGGCATTACTTTGACACGTACACTGGCTATGCGGTGGTTGCTGATGTCCAGAATCAGGAAGCGGCAGTGGCCGTAGACAATTGATTCCTTCTCCTTTGGGAAATCGCCCTTTATGGCGAGCAACATGCCTGCCAGAGTCTCGCAATCCTCTATGACTGGGGCGTACAGGTCCTCGTCCTGTTCGGTTACGCGGAAGAAGTCAGTGAGCAACGTTTTGCCCTCAAAGATGTATGTGTCGTCGGGCAGACGTTTGTAAGTCTTTTCTTCTTCGTCATATTCGTCGTCTATGTCGCCGACAATTTCTTCAAGCTCATCCTCCAGTGTGACTACGCCTTGAGTGCCTCCGATTTCGTCCACCACAATGGCCATGTGTATGTGGCGGCGGCGGAAGTCCTCAAGCAGGTCATCGATCATGCGTGATTCCGGCACGAAGTATGCTTCACGCAGCAGGCTCTGCCATTGGAAGCCATCAGGCTGTTCCGATATGTATGGCAACAGGTCGCGGCTGTAGAGCACGCCTTTTATGTTGTCCTGTGTGCTTTCAAACACAGGTATGCGGGCATAGCCTGATTCTATGACCTGATTGCGCACGTAATCAAATGATGATGTTATGTCAAAGGCCATCATGTCCACACGCGGTGTCATGATTTCGGAGGCTGTGGTGTCGCCGAATTTCAGGATTTCCTGCAGCATGCGGCTGTCATCGCGGGCCTGTACGTCAGTAAGTTCCAGTGCCTGGCTGAGTTCGTCGGTTGATATGTTCTGTGGCTTTTTCGCAACAACACGGTGTACGATTGATGAACTTCTCACCAGCAGGGATGATATGGGGTACAGCAGTTTGACTCCGAATCCGAGTCCCGGGGCCCACCGCACCGGATTGCTGTTGGCGCAGAGTTTGGGCAGTATTTCACCGAACAGCAGGATCAGGAATGTGAGTATGACAGTCTGGAGGATGAAACTCAGCACCGGACTCATCTGTTCAAATATGGGGCCTAAGGCAAATGTGCAGAGTATGACTATGGTCACGTTGACCAGGTTGTTGGCAATCAGAATGGTGGCCAGCAGGCGTTCGGGCGTGGCCAGCAGACGGCGGACGGCGTTGTTGCGTGGCGAATCGTCCAGATCATCCAATTGCTGTGGTGTCAGTGAAAAGTATGAAATCTCACTACCGGATACGAATCCGGATACAATCAAGGCCATTGCGGCCACAATTAAAGCTATGATTTGCGGAGTGGTCAGCGGAGCCACTGACAGTAAGTCGCTTACCGGGACCATGTCAAGAAGTGTGTTTGTGGCAGGCAAAGGGTCCACGTCAACAGAAAGGGGGCTTGATTCCAAGTCAAAAAAGTATTAGTTACACATATGGAGTCCGGTCCACAATGGATTCGTCTCCGTTTAGAGGCACAAAGTTAAGTAATTATCCCCAAAAAACGAAAACTGTTTTTGAGTGTGTTGGCATGATAAGGCGAGTGCCGGAATTTCAAACAATCCCGGCACCCGCGCAAAAATTCAATATAAGGATAATTTCTAAGGTATGTGTCCTATTTCAGGTGCGCGGCAAGTTCATCGGCGCTGATGCCGAGCAGGGTCATCTGCCGCTTCAGCTCGGGAACAGTTGTGCTGAAGAATTCGGCGCGTTGCCTTTCGCGTATTCTGTCACATGCGTCTGGAGCCACAAAATAACCTAAGCCACGTTTCTGGTATATTACGCCGTCGGCCTGCAGGTCATCGTAGGCTTTCAGTACGGTGCGGTTGTTCACTGTCATCTCCACGGACAGCTCCTTGACCGAAGGAATGCGTCCGTCAGCAATCCAGGCTCCGGCTATGATGCGCCCGTAGCAATAGTCTGTGATTTGCTGATAAATGGGTTTGTTGGCGTTAAAATCCATATCGGCCTGATGTTTATGCCACCTGGCGTTTGACAATTGACCGGTAAGTGAGTATGAGCAATACCACAGCGGCGGCAAGTGTTATGGCGCCCATGGCCGCGAACACGCTCTGGCACAATGGACTGGCAAATGCCAATAGGGCATTTATCTGGTCAGATGAGTTTCCCGACATTTCCGACATGGATTCGAACAGGCCGTTGACGTTTCTGTTGACTCCGTCAATGATGCCGGCGATCCATACCAATGCCCAGGCCACACGGTTGTAACGTGCACGCATGGTGATATAGAGGGTGACCAGGCATGGAAAGACGGTAAGCATTAAGCTGGAAACCATTATGACCCAGTTGTTGCGGAGGCTGTCCACGAATGCTTCGAATTCCGCACCGGGTATCTGTGTGCCGCCATTGGCTTCTGTCATTTTTGACAGGAATGTGGTTCCGGTCATCATTTCCTGTATCATGTCATTGAACAGCCATTGAAAAAGGTTGATTAACACAGGAATGGCTATGAGGGAGTATGCTATGATGAACAGGGCTTTCTCATTTTTATTGGCCGGAAGCATGGATTCCACTTCGGGACCTTCACGGTAGGAGAATATGGCCGGTCCGAACCATAAGGCTGCTGAGAGCAACATTCCGAGTAGGGTAGCGGGTGCCATTGGCATGAATTCAAGTTTGGCAACTGCTATGGTTGTCAGCATTCCGAGCAGTGACAGGAGCGGATATATCATTATCTGGAGTTTCAGACGAGGGTAGTAGAAGCGTGCCACCATGCCGAAGCGGTGCCATGAAAAGCTGTTGGTCATTTCCTGATTCATAGTTGCGGTGTGTTTTGAGTGTTAAGATGTTGAAGTATTTTGTCACGGCTTGGACTCATGAGTCCGTTATACAGAAGTGTGTAGTCAATGGTGGTTTCGGTCCCGTCAGTGTTCGGCTCAATGGAGCGGTACAGGCCGAAGTGCTGTTCCAAATAGAGCGGTGCTTCGGGCGGTATCATGTTTCCGCGGAATGTGACGCGTTCGGTTATCTGCCATGTGGGTGTGTTAAGTAGCATCCGTCCGTGTGACATAACCATCACTCCGTCATAGAGGTTTGGAAAGTTGTCGACATTATGAGTTGACACAATGACAGTCTGTTCGTCTGATACGCATTGCGAAATCATGCGCGCCAGGGGCTGCTTCGAGGTAATGTCCAGTCCGTTGGTCGGCTCATCCATGAGCAGTATTTCCGCTCCCAGAGCCAGTGCGTAAGCCACTTGCGCCTTGTGACGGTTGCCGAGTGACAGACTTGTAAGCTTCTCGTCTCCGGTCATGCCGAACATTGACAGGTTTTCTTTCAGGCGGTCATCGCTGAAGTTGGGGTAGAACGGGGCATGTATCCGGGCCATGATGTTGATGGTCTGTGCTGGATAAGTCATGTTGTCGCCGAGGAAAAACAGTTTGGCCATTGTTTCCGGTTCACGTTTGCCGGAAGCCGTGCCGTCAATCAGGCACTGGCCACTGCATGGGAACAGAAGTCCGGCCATCAGTTTGAGCAGTGTTGTTTTTCCGGCTCCGTTTTCGCCTAACAGCAGGTGCATGCCGCTGCCGATTTGTGTTGATACGCTGTCAATGGCGGTTGTGCCTTTGCGGTATCTGTAGGTAAGGTTGTTTAGAGTAATCATGTGTTGATGTTTTATTTAACGGGTTCAACAGTGAATCCTGCGTTTCTGAGCAGTTGCAACAGTCCTTTTTCGCCAGGCAGATGACCGGCTCCGACAGCCACCAGCAGGCTGTTTTGCCGCATCAGTCCGTTCAGCTTTTCAGCCCATGTGGCGTTACGCTGGTTTATGAGCCGCTCTGTGCTTTCAGGGGTGGTTCCGGAGGCGGGGTCGGTCATGATGCGTTCCATTTCGGCAAGGTTGCCATTGCTGTATGCGGTGAACAGTTCGCGTGCCATCGCCAGGGATTTGTCGTCATTCCGGATGCTCGTCATCAGGTCAGCGGCCTGTTCGGTGAGCGGGTTTCCCATCAGCATCTGCATTTGCTGGGCCAGTGTTTCAAAACCATGGATTTCCTTGCCCATCGCACGGGCTTTTTCCTGAATTACCTGGTCAAGCTGTTGGTTCTGGCTGAACTCGGGTATGGCAACCATGCTTTGCATTGCGGCTAGCTGGGTGGCTATCATGGCCGGTTTCAGCGGTTCCATCTGTGCCACGGTGGACATGCCGTTGGTATATTTGGCCAGGACGGTGTTCAGGGAGTCCAGCTGAGCCGGTAGCAGCAGCTTTGACAGGGTGCTGGCAGCCGGAGCCATGGCCATTGCCACTATTGACTGCTGGGCGGTTGGGTCAGTGAGTGTGGACATGTCCACCTCGCCGTACACCTGGTCAACGCCTGACAGTGCGATGTCAAAACCGTTGGTGTTGTCCAGGATGGATACAGGTGCTATGTGATGGGTGCCGAAAATATAGCTGTCGGCCCTGCATCCGTTGCCTGATACTTTCCATAGAAGTTGTGCGTTTGCTGACATGGCCATGATGAAGGCTGCCAGTGTGAGGATGATTTTTTTCATATGGTTTATAAATTTGATTAATGCATTGCAGTGATGTAGTGCTGTACATCACTGCAAAAGTATGCATCAGATTTTAATCATGCAAGCTAATGGGATTGAATAAATAGTTAAAAATATTTAATAGAAGATGCTAATCTAATTGAATATTGGTTTGCCGCTGAAAATCAATTATAAACAAAAGTGGGAATAGTGAAGATGTTGCAAAAGATGTGTAATGTTACTGTACAGATAAGTCAGAGTATGGTATTTTGATAAATTTTAATAAAATATTGCAATGCGGGTCTAAATGGTTATTTTTGTAAAATTATAAAAATTGAAAATTATGCGAAGATATGTTTATTTGATATTTACTGTGGTGTTAGTGAGTTTGGTTGCTTGTGCTGACCACTATGTTGAAACTGAGATGTGTGAAGTTGAAGATATTATGGATGAGCAACCAGATTCGGCTTTACATTGGCTCAACGCCATAGATGGGCGCTGTTTACGTGGTGAACAGCGGGCGCGTCATGCGCTGTTGCTCACGAAGGCGCGTTACAAATGTTATATTGATGAAACGGATGATTCCCTTATCAGCATCGCCGTTAATTATTACAGTCTACATAGCAATCCTGACAAGCTGATTCAGTCGCTGTTCTACCAGGCCCAAATTCAGTTCTATGCCGGCAAGCTTGCTCAAAGTCTCAATACGGCCACACGTGCGGAACATTCGTTGGGCTTTAATGACAATCCGGAGTTTGCCGCACGCATCTATGACCTGATGGCGAAAATATATTATAAAACGTATGACGTGGTTTCTAGTTTAAAGTATAATCAATTGTCTGCTATGTGTTTCAAACAATCCGGAATGATGGTTAATTATCTATATTGTATGATTGATGAGGCGCGTGCTGAGTGCGATGACGTTGGTGGTACACCACGTAGCCTTGAGCTGCTTGATAGTATATATCCGCTGTGTGTGGCAACTGGAAACAGGCGTTTGGTAGCATCATGTATATCGTCATATATGAAGCCATTGGTGCATCTTGAACAATATGACCGTATCGCTGAAAAGTGCGAATTACTCAATCTATACACTGATGTTTATGTCTGGGATATATGGGATTATAAAGCACTTGTTATGCTTAATATTCATAATAAAGATTTTGAATCAGCTGAGTTTAATCTACAACGTGCTAAAAGTGCTGTGTGTGATGCCGCATCTGAGGGTTCATTTATGTCGACATGGTGTACATATCATAGAGCATTAAAGCACTATGATGAGACTTTGGCCATGATGGATAGTCTAAATGTTTATCAGAACAATGTGGTTCGTGTGGCCTTGCGTCAGGAATTGAACTCAATGCATCGTGACTATTACAAAAATCAGGCTCAGCTAGAAAACAAACGTACGCTGGTTAGCAACCAGCGTCTTATTATAATAAGTATAGTTGCGTTGTTATTGGTTCTATTGGTGGTGGTATTGGTTTGGTACGTGCGTATGCAGCGTCGTCGTCATATTCAGGATCTAAATGCACAGATAGCAGCAGTAAATAATTTAGAGAAGGATTTACGTGTTACTGGAGCCTATAATAAGGAGTTGTCAGCCCAGTTGCACGAACTGTTCGGTAGTCAGTTCGCTACGCTTAATATGGTCTGCTCAAGCTATTATGAATCAGAACGATTGGACAAACGGTTGCGTAACGCTACCTACAACAGGCTAAAGAAGGAATTGCAGGCTATGTCGTCAGATGAATCAATGGGCAGGATGAGTTCGGCTGTAAATTCGTGTATTCATAATATTGTTGATGAGTTGAAGATGTGT
>ENA-ORLW01002935-ORLW01002935.1-human-gut-metagenome-genome-assembly--contig:-NODE-2935-length-14152-cov-2.688313_pt1 | contig 14152 bp, 13 predicted proteins | sample MGYA00243017_ERZ508829 | MGnify/ENA primary metagenome ERZ508829 (study PRJEB26277, sample SAMN04329776) | human gut metagenome | biome: human-associated habitat | host: Homo sapiens | place: USA...
CGTGCAGATGTAATTACAGGAACATGGCCTCGCCGTCCCGGGCAAAATCCCGGCTGATGGCGCGCATGTTGCTCAGTTTGTCGGAAAGCGCGATGATCTTCGTCGCGCGGCAGCCGCCGCAGATGCGCTTGACCGTGCTCAGCTTGCGGGCGTTCCACGTCAGGCAGGGATCGCCGCAGGCGCGCTGGCTCTCTTCGCAGACCAGCCCCGCGACGCGCACGCCGAACCGCTCGCTGAGCGCGTCGAACGTCACGCCGCAGTCCTCCATCACGTCATGCAGCGCGGCCGCGGCCAGCACCTGCGGATCATCCGTCATCGTGGAGGCAATCGCAACCACCTCCATCGGATGGACGATGTAGGGGATTTCGCTCCCCTTGCGCGCCGCGCCGTCGTGCGCCTGCGCCGCGAAAATAACCGCCTGAGTCACCAGCGTCATGGGCCTTCCTCGCTTTCCGTGTTATGCCTCGTATTCCCCATCGAACACAAACGCGGCCGGGCCTGTCATGAACACATGCCCCGTCCGGTCATCCCACCTGTCGTGCAGCACGCCGCCGTCCAGCTCAATCTCCGCTTCGCGCCCGGTCATCCCGCACAGGCTCGCCGCAACCAGCGCCGCGCAGGAGCCTGTGCCGCAGGCCAGCGTCACGCCGCTGCCACGCTCCCACACGCGCATCCGAAGCCGATCGGACGAAAGGACGTTTACAAACTCAATATTCACTTTTTTCGGAAACGCCGGATGGTTTTCCAGCGCCGGGCCGTATTTCGTCAGTTCAAACATTTCCACGGGTTCATCCAGGAAAATCACGCCATGCGGATTGCCCATCGATACGGGCGTCAGCTCGAACGTGCGCCCCAAAACCGTGATCGGCGATCGTTTCACCATGCCGCGTCCCAGCAGGCACGGCACATCCTCGCAGGCCAAAATCGGCGCGCCCATATCCACGCAGACGGTCTTCGTCTTTCCATTTTCCACGGTCAGGTTGAGCGTCTTCACGCCGGAATCGGTTTCCAGCGTCACCACCGTTTTGTCCGTCATGCCGCGGTCGTATACGTATTTCGCGACGCATCGACTTGCGTTGCCGCACATCGCTCCGCGCGAACCATCCGCGTTGTACATAATCATGCGGAAATCCGCCTTGTCGCTCGGCGCGATGAGCACCAGCCCGTCGCCGCCCACGCCGAAATGCCTGTCGCTCATGCGCCGCGCCAGCGCCGGCAGATCGTCTGCCTGCTCTTCAAACGCGTTGATATAGATGTAGTCGTTGCCCAGTCCTTGCATTTTGGTGAATTTCATGAATGCTGTTTCCCTGCTTCCGCGATGAATTAAGACATACTAATTTATAATGTTCGCGAACACAAACGTTTTTTCCTGCCGGGTCCATCATAAAAAGCCGATTTGGCTTTTCATCGAAATCTTCATTTCAAATCATTCAAAAAGAGAGACCGCCGTTTTCAGCAGTCTCTCTTCTCTTGATGGGTTTTACTCCGCCATAGCCGCCTGAGCGCCCGCAACCTTGCCGAAGCAGACGGACTCGGAATAGCCGCCGGCCTGCCAGGTCACCTCGCCGGCCGCATACAGACCCGGAACAACGGTGTCATCCGCGTTCAGAACCTGAGCGTTCTCGTTGCAGACCACGCCGCCCTTGGTCATGTGGTTGGCCGCCTCGACGCGCACGCCGTAATACGGGCCTTCTGCATCCAGCGCACGCTTCGGCACAGCCGCAACCTGCGCGTTCTCCGTGCCTGCCGCCGCGTCAGCGTTATACTGCTCGACGGAAGCCTTCAGGCCCTCGGCATCGATGCCCAGCTTCTCGGCCAGCTCTTCAAGGGTCGCGCCCTCGGAATAGTAGCCCAGACCCACATGCTTGCGGATACGGTAGAAGGAATCATAGCCGGTCTTGTCGGTGATGTAGTAGGCCGCGCCATTCGGCTGTTCCTGAATCATGGTGCCGCGATCCATGCCGGACTTGTTCGGCAGGAGCGTACCCTCGTTGTTGGCCAGCAGGTTCATGTCCGCGCCGCCGGTCAAATCGCGATACGGCACGATGATGTTGGAGAAGAAGCTCATCTTGCCCATGTTCTCCATCTTGAAACCATTCTGCTCGAAGACCTTCACGAAGTCGCCCGTCGTGCCCATCTGGTTAGAGGTATTAAACACCTCGTAGCCCGGCGCATACTCGGCAAGCAGCTCCTTGTTGGAGCAGAAGCCGCCGGTTGCGATAATGGTGCTCTTGGCATTGATGGTATACGTCTCGTTCGCGTTGTTGGTAACGACCACGCCCTTGCAGACGCCATCTTCCATCACGAGATCCATGCCCTTGGTGCCGGTGCGCACATCCACGCCCAGCTCAGCCGCAGCCTTCTCCAAGCCCGCCTGAATAACCTCGCCGGAATACTGGTTATCCTCGGCCATGTGGTTGGTGCCGCCATAGTTGTAATTCAGCTCGACACCCATTGCGCGCAGCCACGCGTCAATGCCGTATTCCTCGTTCGCCCAAACCTGAATGCGCTCGGCAGATTCACCGTTGGCGCTCTTTTCCTCGATGAACTTCGCCAGACCGGCCTCGCCGACCCACTCGTCGTTGCCCGCGGCCTTCTGAGCCTCGGTGTTGATCATGTCGAAGAAGTTCATGTCGAACTTACCGTTGCCGCTGAGAATATCCAGCTTTTCAACGATGATGACGTTCTTATCCGCATTGGTCTGCTTGGCGCTGATCGCCGCAGCCAGACCCGCAGGGCCGCCGCCGACGATCACGATGTCGCATTCCTCGGCCGCGCGCTCGGTCGCCGACTTCTCGGCGTTCTTCATGGAAACGGTCGGCGCTTCCAGACCGGCCTGCTTCATCGCATCGGCCACAGCGGTCTTGATCGCGTAAGAAGAGAAGGTCGCGGCAGACACGCTGTCCACATCCGCAGTATTCGCTTCAAGAATGCGCTCGCGGATCACCGGGAACGCACGGTCGATAACGACGTTCGTCTCGTGGTTGTCGCCCAGCGCCACATCGGTGATGGTGCCGTTCTCGATGGTCACGTCCACGGTCATTTCGCCGTGATAGCCGTTGCCCGTCGCAGAATAGGTCTCGGCCATCGCCACACTGCCCGTCATCATGGCGGCCGCAGCCAGCAGGCTGAGCATCTTGATTTTGTTCATTGTTCTTCCTCCTTGACTTTGTGGGCGAAAAAGCGGCCTGAGGCCGCCTTCACTTCCGCCAAAGTTTGAAAAAACTCAGGCATCTGCACACGCGGCCGATTTGCTGCATTTTCCTTTATGATGAAAAAGCAAGTCGCAGCGCTTTTTCCTACCCGCATACAGGTTATTATATCCATATCCGCTCACAAAGTCAACGGAAATCCTGCGTTTTTTTCGGCAGAATCACGTCATTTTTGTCAAAATCATTCATTTTTTTGTAACAAGCGCTCGCTTTATTTGCCTCGTTATGCGCCAAAAAACAGCCTTTTGCGCAAAAGCAAAAGGCTGTGATTTTTTGTGCAGTTTTACAAAGATCAGACCACGCCCTGCGCTTCCATCGCGTTGGCCACCTTGAGGAAGCCCGCGATATTCGCGCCTGCCACATAGTTGCCCGGCATGCCGTATTCCTTGGCGGCACTGTCGATGTTATTGAAGATGTTCACCATGATATCCTTGAGCTTTGCATCCACCTCGTCGAACGACCAGCTCAGACGCATGGAGTTCTGGCTCATTTCCAGCGCGCTGGTCGCCACGCCGCCCGCGTTGGCCGCCTTGCCCGGCGCAAAGAGCACGCCGTGCTCGCGGAGATAATCGGTCGCCTCCAGCGTGGTGGGCATGTTCGCGCCCTCGGCCACGGCGATGCAGCCGTTTTCAACCAGCGCCTTCGCGTCTTCCAGACGCAACTCGTTCTGCGTCGCGCACGGCAGCGCCACGTCGCACTTGACGGTGAACACGCCGCGGCCCTCGTGATACACCGCGCTCTTGCGGGCGGCGGCGTACTCTGTCAGGCGCGCGCGGCGCACTTCCTTCACATCTTTGAGCAGCGCCACGTCGATGCCTTCCGGATCGTAAATCCAGCCCGTGGAATCGGACACGGTGACAACCTTTGCGCCCAGCTGCTCGGCCTTCTGCACCGCGTAGATGGCAACGTTGCCCGCACCGGAAACCGCGACCGTCTTGCCCGCAATGTCGTGGCCGTTGGCCGTCAGCATCGCCTGCGTCAGGTACAACAGGCCGTAGCCCGTCGCCTCCGTGCGCGCCAGAGAGCCGCCGTAAGACAGTCCTTTGCCCGTGAGCACACCTTCATAACGGCCCGTCAGGCGCTTATACTGGCCGTAGAGATAGCCGATTTCGCGCGCGCCCGTGCCGATGTCGCCCGCCGGAACGTCCACATCCGCGCCGATATACCTATACAATTCGGTCATGAAGCTCTGGCAGAATGCCATCACCTCGCGATCGCTCTTGCCCTTCGGATCGAAATCGCTGCCGCCCTTGCCGCCGCCGATGGGCAGGCCGGTCAGGGAGTTTTTGAAAATCTGCTCAAAGCCAAGGAATTTGATGATGCCCAGATTCACACTCGGATGCAGGCGCAGGCCGCCCTTATACGGGCCGATGGCGCTGGAAAACTGCACGCGGAACGCGTTGTTGACCTGCACCTGGCCCTTGTCATCCACCCACGGCACGCGGAAAAGGATCTGGCGCTCCGGCATGGTCAGGCGTTCAAGAAGCGCTTCCTTGCGATACTTCTCTTCGTTGCGCTCAATCACCGCGCGCAGGGAATCAAGCACCTCGCGAACGGCCTGATGAAACTCCGGCTGGCTGGGATTTTCGCGCACCACGCGCTCATAAACCTCGTCAACGTAAGACATGGATTACGTCCTCCTTAACGCTTATATGTTTGACATGGAAAATGCAATTTCAGCCCCTTCATTATACGCATGCTGCGTCATTTTCGCAAGTGTTTTTGATGATTTTTTCGTTTTTCTTTCATTTTTGCCGCAAAAACCGGTTGTTTTTGCACCTATTGTCATTTCCTAAGTCGAATATGGCGTCATCGCGAACGCGCAGTTCGCGCTTTCTTATATTCTTTGCATCGTTTTTTCCATAATAAATCCCTCCTTTTTCAAGGAGGGAAGTCCAAAAACCTCAGGTTTCTGGCAGGGTTTGGGACGGAGTCCCAACGTTCCCCGTCGATTTACTGTTTTAGCATCTTCCTGAGCATCTCGTTGATCTTCTTCGGGTCGGCCTTGCCGCGAAGCGCTTTCATCACCTGTCCGACGAGGAAACCGAACACCTTTTCCTTGCCCGCGCGATAGGCCGCGACGTCCTTTTCGCACTTCGTCAGCACTTCGGCGAGAATCTGTTCGTAGGCCGAATCGTCGCTGACCATCTCAAGCCCGTGCGTCTTGATATAGCCTTCGATATCCTTGCCGCCGTCGAACGCATAGGCAAACGCCTCGCGCGCGCTCTGGCGGCTGATGCGCCCGTCCGCCACCGCGCGGATGATTGCGCCCAGCGCCTCGCCGGAAAGCATCAGGTTTTCGGGCAGAACAGCTTTTTCCTTCATCATCGCCATCGTCTCGCCCATGATCCAGTTGGAAGCTTCCTTCGGCTTGCCGCAGACCGCCGCCGCCCGCTCAAACAGGTCGGCCATCGGTTTTTCTTCCGTCAAGATCCGCGCGTCATATTCCGGCAGGCCAAATTCCTGCTGATAGCGGGCAGCCTTTGCTTCTGCCAGTTCTGGCTGACGGGCGCGCACCGCGTCGATAAACGATTGTGAAATCTCAATCGGCGGCAGATCCGGTTCCGGGAAATAGCGGTAATCCTGCGCGTTCTCCTTGGAGCGCATCGCGAACGACGCATCCTTGTTGTCGTCCCAGCGGCGGGTCTGCTGCTTCACCTGCCCGCCGTCCTCGATGAGTTCCACCTGACGGCGGTACTCACCCGCAATCGCGCGCGCAATCGCCTTGAAACTGTTGATGTTTTTCATCTCGGTGCGCGTGCCGAATTCCTTTTGGCCGACCGGGCGCACGGAGAGGTTCACATCCGCGCGCAGCGAGCCCTCCTGCATCTTGCAGTCCGAAACGCCGAGATATTGCAGCGTCTGGCGCAGTTTGGTCAGATAGGCGATCACCTCGTCCGCCGAGCGCATGTCCGGTTCGGAGACGATTTCCAGCAGCGGCACGCCGCAGCGGTTGTAATCCACCATCGTTTCATCCAGCCACGGATCATGCACCAGTTTGCCGGCGTCCTCTTCCATGTGGATTTCATGAATGCCGATGGATTTCGCGCCCGCCGCCGTCACGATATCGACATGGCCGTTGCGGCAGATCGGCAGATACAGCTGGCTGATCTGGTACGCTTTGGGCAGATCGGGGTAGAAATAGTTTTTGCGGTCAAATTTATTGTAGCGCGTAATCTCGCAGTTCGTCGCCAGACCCGCCGCAACGGCAAACTCGACGACCTTTTTGTTCGCCACCGGGAGCGTGCCGGGCATGCCCGTGCAGACCGGACAGGTATGCGTGTTGGGCGCGCCGCCGAATTTGGTGGTGCAGCCGCAGAAAATCTTCGTCCTGGTCGCCAGCTCGACGTGCACTTCAAGGCCGATCACCATTTCATACGTTGCCATGACTCAATCCTCCTTCGGACGGCTGCGGTGGAACGCCGTCTGCAACTGATAGGCGCAGGCCGCGTCAAAGAGCTTCTGTTCGCCAAACGCGGGCGCAATCAGCTGCGCGCCGACGGGCAGACCCGCTTTGTCCGTGCCGCAGGGCACAACCATACCCGGCAGACCCGCCATGTTGACGGAAACCGTGTAAATATCGCCCAAATACATCTGAATCGGGTCGTCCGTGTGCGCTCCCAGCGGATACGCCGTCGTCGGCGCGGCCGGGGTCAGCAGGATATCCGCTTTTTCAAAGCACGCGTCAAACCCCTGCTTGATGAGTGCCTTCACGCGCAGCGCTTTATTGTAGTAGGCGTCATAGTAGCCGGAGGACAGCGCAAACGCGCCGAGCATAATGCGCCGCTTGACCTCCGCGCCGAAGCCCTCGCTTCTGGCGGTCAGATAAAGGTCGTGCAAATCCTCGAAATGCGCCGGACGGAAACCGTATTTCACGCCGTCGTAACGGGACAGGTTGCTGCTCGCTTCCGCGCAGGCCAAAATGTAGTACGCCGGAATCGAATACTTGAGAATCGGCATATCCACTTCCACGAGCGTCGCGCCCAGGCGCTCCAACTCGTGCGCCGCGTCCATCACGCGCTCGCGGACATCCGCGTCGAGTCCTTCCCCAAAATACGCCTGCGGAATGCCCACGCGCAGACCGTCAAGCCGCGCTTTTTCCGGCAGAACCGGCACAGGCGCGGCGACGCTCGTCGCATCCATCTCATCTTTACCCATCAATGCGGCAGTGACGGCAGCCGCGTCCCGCGCGTCAATCGTCAGCGGGCCGATTTGATCCAGCGACGACGCATAGGCCAGCAGGCCGTAACGGGAAACCGCGCCATACGTCGGCTTGATGCCCGTGACGCCGCAGAAGGACGCGGGCTGGCGGATCGATCCGCCGGTGTCGCTGCCCAGCGCGTAAAACACTTCGCGCGCCGCGACAGCCGCCGCCGAGCCGCCGGAAGAACCGCCCGGCACGCGCGTCAAATCCCACGGGTTGCGGGTCACACCGAAATAGGAAGACTCCGTGGACGAACCCATTGCAAATTCATCCATGTTCGTCTTTCCCAGGCAGACCGCGCCAATGGCGTCCAGCTTCTGCACAACGGTCGCGTCGAACACGGGCACATAGTTTTCCAGCATTTTGGACGAGCATGTCGTGCGCACGCCTTTGGTGGAAATCAAATCCTTGATCGCCATCGGCACGCCCGCCAGCGGATGCGTCAGTTCGCCGGACTGAATGCGTTTCTGCACGTCTTCCGCACGGGCAACAGCCGCTTCCGGCGTGACCGTCACGAACGCATGAACCGTCGGCTCTTTCGCTTCGATACGCGCAAGGCACGCGCGCGTCGCTTCCACCGCGCCGACCTCGCCCGCCTGTATCTTTGCGCCCAGCTCAAGGGCGGTCAAATCAAATAAACTCATGTTTCGCCCTCCTTACTCCACCGTTTTGGGAACGAGGAAGCAGCCATCTTTCTGCTTCGGCGCGTTTTTCAAAATCAGTTCGCGCTCCATGCTGGGCTTCACTTTGTCCTCGCGGAATACGTTGACCACCGGAAACGCGTGGCTCATCGGCTCCACGCCGTCGGTGTCCAACTCGGAAAGCTGGTCTACATAGCCGATCATGCGGGCCAGATCCGCCGCGGCCTGCGCGCGCTGATCGTCGTCCAGCTTCAGGTGCGCCAGCTCGGCAACATATGAAACGAGTTTGTCGTTGATTTCCATATTTATTCCTCGCTTTTTTCATTACGGAAGGTCAAGGGAACTCAGTTCCCTTGCGGGGTTTGGGGCAGAGCCCCAACGTCCTCCCAACTCTTACGGCTCGATTCTCTGCTGGTCGCGCGGGAACAGACACGTCTCGCGCACGTTGTTTTCGCCCAGCAGACGCGCCGTCAGCCGCTCAAGCCCCAAGCCCAGACCGCCGTGCGGACACGTGCCGTATTTGTGAATCATCAGATAGCCCGCAAAATCCTCCGGGTTCATGCCCTTCTTGATGAGCTTCGCCACCTGCGTGTCGTAATCGTGAATGCGCTGGCCGCCCGTCGTGACCTCCAGCCCGCGGAAGAGCAGGTCGAAAGAAAGCGTGTAACGCGGATCTTCCGGATCGTCCGCCGCATAGAACGGACGCTTCTTGCTCGGATAATGCGTGACAAACACAAACTCGCTGCCGTATTCCTCCGCAAACAGGCGGCTGATGAGCTGCTCTTCCTCCGGCTCAAGGTCAAACGGATCGCGAATCGCGCGGCCGTATTTCTCGCTGACCATGCGCTTCGCATCGTCGAACCGAACGGCGGGAATGCTCGTTACATCCGGCACAGACACATGCAGCGCGGCCAGCTGCGGCGCGTAATCCGCTTTCAACACCGCCATGATGTTTTGCAGCACCTTCGTTTCCATCTGCATGATGTCCTCAAATCCGTCGATGAAGCCCATTTCAAAATCCATCGACGTGTATTCGTTCAGATGGCGCTGGGTGTTGTGCTTCTCCGCGCGGAACACCGGGCCGATTTCAAACACGCGCTCGTAAACCGGCACCATCGCCTGCTTGTAAAACTGCGGACTCTGAGCCAGATACGCGCGGCGGCCGAAATATTCCATGCGGAACAGGTTCGCGCCGCCCTCCGCGTTCTGCGCGACGATCTTCGGGGAATGGATCTCCGTGAATCCCTCTTTTTGCAGCGCCTCGCGGAAACCGCGGACAATGCCTTCCTGAATCTTAAACACCGCGCGCTTGCGGAGGTTGCGCAGCGTCACAAAGCGCAGCGCCAAATCTGTATCCAGCGACAGGTTCATCTTGTTTTTGCCGATCGGCACAGGCATGGCTTCCGCCGCGCGGGAGAGCACCTTAACGCTCTGCGCATGCAGCTCCGCGCCGCCCGGCGCACGCTCGTCGCGCACCACTTCGCCGCTGATCTCCACCGCGTCGCCGTCGCGAACGTCTTCATCCGCGCCCAGCACGCATTGCAGCACGCCCTGCGGCATGCGCAGCAGCGCAAAGCGCACATCGCCCAAATCGCGCAGCGTGTGCACAAGGCCGTGCACCGCCGCCCGCTCGCCTGTCTCCATCGCCAGCACTTCCAAAAGCGCGCTGTGCTTTCCTTCGGTTTTGCCTGTCATCGTCTGCATATCGTTCAGCCTTCCTTTCGCCCCCGGCGGGGCATCCTCATGGCTGTTCGGCGCGCTTTTCCAAAAGAAAAACCGTCCCGAACAGATTCGTTCTGCTCGGGACGGGATCAATCGTAAACGTACCCCGCGGTACCACCCAAGTTGCTGCCTGCGGCCATCACCCGGCAACCCCTCTCATCCTTAACGCGGATCCATCGGATGCGCCTGGGCAAACGCGTTAGCGCACCGGCTCAAGAGTGTTCTTTCCTCCCGCGGGGTTTCCGCGCATGGCTCTCAGCCGGCGGCCATGCCTCTCTGGTTGAAAACGCGGGGTACTCGTCTCTTTCATCGCCGTTTGATTTTTTATGGTGGGATTATAGCGCATGCAAATGCATCTGTCAAGCGTTTTCTCCCACTTTTCTTTCAAAAAGGATCTGAATTCTTCATTTTTTGAAAGTTCATCCGTCTTTCTTTCACATTTTCGTTCGGTTTGACATTTTCATCCGCTTCGGGGTATACTGTCTGCATCACGTTTTTATCCTGCATGCAAACGGAGGAACCATCATGGCGTATTCTCAGCCCATCGCAGACATGCTGCGCGAACTTTTTGCCGTTTCGGGGATCAACGCCGCCTTTGAGGAAAAGCCCGGCTGCGGCATTTTCACCATCCGAATGAAACTGCGCTGCCGCCTGCAAACGGCGCAGATGCTCGTGCTCGTGCGCGAGGATAATTTTTCCACGTTGACGACCATTCCCCTCGCCGCCGACGAAAACAACCGCCTGGCCGTCGCAGAATATCTGACGCGCGTGAATTTCAACATGCGCAACGGCAACTTTGAGCTGAATATGGAGGACGGCGAGATCCGCTTCAAAACCTATGTTCACGTCGGCGCAAGCCAGCCGGATCTCGGCGCGGCGCGTCTGGCCGTCATGCTGCCGTTCCTGATGCTGGATCGTTTTGGCGACGGTCTGCTCGAAGTGCTCTTCGGGTTCAAGTCGCCGAGAGAAGCGTTTGAGGCCGTGGAGGGGAAAAAATAAAAAATATCAGTCCCGCGTCAACGCGTGGGACTGTTTTTTCATCTCATTTCGCATTTCTTGTGTAAAACGTCCTTGACATTTCCGTTTTCAAGTGCTATGCTGTTCATGTAAAGTAAGCTTTACTTTTGATCGATCGAAGGAGTTTCATTCATGAAAAACCAACTGGAAGAACTGCGCAGGCAGCACGCCATCCGTCAGGAGGATTTGGCGCAGGCGCTTGGCGTATCGCGGCAGACGGTCATCTCGCTGGAAAAGGGAAAGTACAACCCTTCTCTGGCGCTGGCCTTCAAGCTCGCGCGATATTTCAACCTGTCCATTGAGGATATTTTCGACGACAGCGACGACTGCCCCGACGCGGCATCGCCGCGATGAACACGCCGCCCCGCATTGGGCGGCAGGCATGGATGCCAAGGAGGATTTTGCTATGACCTGCAAATGGGGAGAAAAAAAGAACATGACGGTTTTGCTGGCGGTCGGCCTCGTTTTGCTGATCGGCGGCCTGATCTGCAATCTGTTTTTGCCGGAGGAAGCGCACCTGCCCTCGCGCATTGCGGGCTTTTTCAGCGGCATGGGCGGCTCGTTCACGGCGATCTCGCTCGTCGTGCTCGTGCGCCGCAGGATCATCGGCGAAGCGCGCGCCAAGGACAGCGAACTGGCCGCCACAGATGAGCGTGGACAGCTGATCGCGTTGAAAGCGCAGAGCGTTTTAGCGCTGTGCGTCACCTTCTCGCTCTGCGCGATGGTCATCGTCGCAACGGTTCGCGGCGACAAGCTTTACATGCTGCTGGGCGGCGCGCTGCTCCTGTTCAGCGCGGCCGGCAAAGCCGTTGCCGGGTATCTGTATGGCAGACGGCTTTGACCTTCGGACAAAACCGCTCCGCTGACCCTTGTATCCCGCCCGCCGATTCTGCTATACTAGACATACAACAAACGGCAGGAGGGATTTTTATGTTTGAGCTGATTTCCGAAACCGAGTATCGCGAGACGATGGAAAACACCGTCGAGCCGCAGCTTGCGGCCATTCGCGAAGAGCTTTCCATGCCGCTTGAGGACGGCGGCGTGCTGCATGCCGAGCTGTACGAACAGCAGTCCGCCACGCGTGCGGTTATCGTGCTGCACGGCTACACGGAGAGCGGCGAAAAATTCCGCGAAATGACGTGGTATTTCCTGCAATCGGGTTTCAACGTCTACGCCATCGACCATCGCGGCCACGGCAAAAGCGCGCGGTCAGTTGAGGAAACGTGGCTGACGCACGTCGATCATTTTTCGGATTACGTAAACGATTTGGAAGCGTTCATGGATCACGTCGTTCTGCCGCGCACGAAAAACCTGCCGCTCTGCCTGTATGCGCATTCGATGGGCGGCGCAGTCGGCGGAATGACGCTGCAACGGCATCCCAAGCGCTTTGCGCGCGCAGTTTTGACCGCGCCCATGATTGCGCCGTCGAGCGCGCCGTTCCCGTCGTGGATGGGCGCGGGCATTGCGAAGTTCATGTGCGCCATCGGCAAAACAAAAGAGATGGCGTTTATCGGCAAGCCGTTCGACCCAAAAAACGAGACGTTCGAGGCTTCTTTCGGCACGAGCCGCGCGCGTTTTGACTACTACGCGCGCAAGCGGCTTGAAAACGCGCATCTGCAAAACACCGCGCCGACCTACGGCTGGGTCAAGGAAGCCGTCGGCGTGACGAAAGTTCTGCTGGACAAGGAGCTTGACCGCCAAATTGAAACGCCGCTTCTGCTCTGTCAGGCGTCGCGGGACACGGTCGTCTGTCTGCCGGAACAGAACCGATTCGTTTCGCTCCTTCCGCACGCGCAGCTCCGCGCGTTTGACGCGAAGCACGAAATCTACATGTCTGCGAACGACATCATGCGCGAATACGTTCCGACAGTCATTGAGTTTTTGCGGGGATAACAGCGGGGCTTTGCCCCGCACTCCACAAGGGAACCGAGTTCCCCTGACCTTCCATGTTTTGATTGCTATGCAATCAAAAAGCAAATATAAAAGGCTTTTTGTTCTGATGACGGCAACAGAACAAAAAAGCCTTTTTTTCTCGGCAAAATCCGCTTATTCGCTCTGCATATCGCCCACAACGCGATGCAGAACATCCAAATACATCTGCCCCAGCGCAGTCGGACGGTAATCCTTGTGGGTAATCACGCCAATGCGGATGATTTCCTCGACATCCAGCGGGATGGAGATGATGTCGTCGCCGCGCAGATACGACGGGCAGATACCGGAAGATATGGTGTAGCCGTCCGTGCCCGTCATCAGGTCGATGATCGTGCCTTTATCCGTCACCTTGATGCTCTTTTCATGGTTGAGGGTCGAAAGGATTTCTTCGGAGAAATAGAACGAGTTCTGGTCGCCCTGCTCATAGGTCAGGCAGGGCAGAGATTCCAAATCCTTCATATTGACGCGTTCGCGTCCCGCAAGCGGATTATTGCGGCCGATAAAGATATGCGGCCTTGCAGAAAACAGCTCGGAAAAGACGAGGTTCGATTCCCGGAGCGTCTTCTTGATGACGGCTTCGTTGAACGAACAGAGGTAAATCACGCCCATTTCGCTGCGGAGATGGCGCACATCCATGATCGTATCATAGGTTTTGCCTTCGCGGAGGATAAATTCATAGGATTGGCCGCCCTGCGCGCGCACCAGTTCGACGAACGCGCTGGACGTGAAAGAATAATGCTGCGTGGAGACGGAGAAACGCTGGCGGCTGGCGGAGTGCGCAATATACTTATCCTCGATGAGCGCGGCCTGCTGAACGACCTGACGCGCATAGCCCAGAAACTCGACGCCTTCCTGAGTGAGAAGAATGCCGCGGCTGTTGCGCAGAAAAATGGTAATGCCCGCTTCCTCTTCCAGCTCGCGCACAGCGGCGGAGAGGCTGGGCTGGGCGATAAACAACGCCTTGGCGGCCTCGGTAATCGAGCCGCGCTCGGCGACCTCGACGACGTATTTCAGCTTTTGAAGTGTCATAAAAAGCCCTTTCCTGGGGCTCTGCCCCAACCCCCGCCAGAAACCTGAGGTTTCTGGACTTCCCATTATTGATTGCTTCGCAATAAATGGCCAAACTGTTTATCCGTGCAAAAAGTCTTTCATCGAAAACGAAACCCCCTATCCTCTCAAGCACCTTATAGCAAAAGGCTCCCTCCACGAGGGAGCTGTCATGCCAAAGGCATGACTGAGGGAGTTCCCATCGCGCATCCGTTCATAGCTTCTCACGAGTCCTTCCCATTCTACCACATCTCTCCTTCCTTTTTCAACTGTTTATATAGGCTCATCCTATGGCCAATCATACAATATACGTGTTTGCCTATGCGGCGCAATTCGGATATAATACATCTCGTCACAAGGACGTGGCAAACCCACAT
>ENA-ORLW01002938-ORLW01002938.1-human-gut-metagenome-genome-assembly--contig:-NODE-2938-length-14148-cov-3.736692_pt1 | contig 14148 bp, 13 predicted proteins | sample MGYA00243017_ERZ508829 | MGnify/ENA primary metagenome ERZ508829 (study PRJEB26277, sample SAMN04329776) | human gut metagenome | biome: human-associated habitat | host: Homo sapiens | place: USA...
TTCGGAGCGGGAGGCCTTTGACTGTGTGCATTATGGAGTCCTGGCGGCGCTGAACAAGACCCAGGACCGGCCCCAGCTGCACCTGGACGGGGAGAAGCCGGAGCCTGCTCCCGCGCCCAAGAAGCAGGAGGCCTTCCAGACTATGCCCGCCGAGACCTACCGGCAGATGGCCGCCGCCCTGGCGGGAGGGAAGAAACCGGATCCGGAACGGGCCCAGGCGGCTGTGCGTGCCATGGAGCGGGCGCCTTTGGCCCAGCCCGTCTTCATCCCCCGCCCCCAGGCCGAGCTCCGTCCGGAGCCGCCCAGGGCCTCAGAGCCGGCTCCTGTCCCGGCGCCGCCGGAGGAACAGCCGGAGCCGGTCCAGGCGGTGCTGCCCATGCCGGCGGAGCCCTCTTTCACGGTGCTGGGGGAGCTGTGCCGCCCACGAGCGGGTTTTGTTTGACAAGCTCCGGGCCCAGAAGCAGGAGATTGCCTCTCAGACCCTGTTGGCCCCTCAGGTGTGCCGTCTGGGTCAGGAGGGTGCGGCGTTGGTGCTGGAGCAGCTGCCCCTGTTGGATGAACTGGGGTATGGCGTGGAAGAATTTGGGGAGGGAACGGTGCTGCTGCGCCAGGCTCCCATGGACCTCTCCCCGGAGCAGGCGGCGGATTGCCTCACCAGCCTGGTCCAGGACTTGCAAGAGGGAAAGCGGGAGGACCGGGACGGTCTGCGGGATCACATCCTGCACACCATGGCCTGCAAGGCCGCCATTAAGGCGGGCTGGCACACGGATTCCCTGGAGCGGGAGGCGCTGGTCCGGGAGGTTTTGGGCCGGGAGGACCTGAAATACTGCCCCCATGGCCGCCCCGTCTGCATCCGGCTGACCAAACAACAGCTGGAGCGCCAGTTTGGACGGGCGTAACAGCTTGGAAACGAGAAGGAGGAGCCGCCTTTGGATCGGATACTTTGCATTGCCGGCCCCACCGCCTCTGGGAAAACAGAGCTGGCCGTGGCCGTGGCCCTGGCCCTGAATGGAGAGGTGGTGTCCTGCGACTCCATGCAGGTTTACCGCCGCATGGACATCGGCACGGCCAAGCCCACCCTGGAAGAGCGCCGGGGGGTCCCCCATCACATGCTGGATGTGGCGGAGCCCAGCGAACCCATGTCTGTGGGGAAGTTTGTGGATCTGGCCGCCCCGGTGGTGGAGGACATTTTGGCCCGGGGCAAAACCGCCATCCTGGCGGGAGGCACCGGCCTGTATATGGACGCCTTGATCCGGGGCAATGGCTTTGCACCTGACCCGGACCCGGCGCTACGCCGGATGCTCCAGGACCGGGCCCGGCAGGAGGGGACGGAACCGCTTCTGGAAGAGCTCCGGGCCGTGGACCCGGAGGCGGCGTCCCGGTTGCACCCCGCCGATGAGAAGCGGATCATCCGGGCCCTGGAGGTGTACCGACAGACGGGGAAGACTCTGACCCAGCACAACCTGGAGACCCGGCAGGTTCCCCCCCGATACCGGCCCTGCTGGCTGGGACTGGATTTTCCGGACCGGGGGGAGCTGTACCGGCGAATTGACTTGCGGGTGGAGGACATGCTCCGGCGGGGCCTTCTGGATGAGATCCGGGGGCTTTTGGCGCAGGGGCTGTCTCCCGGTGCCACGGCGCTGCAGGCCATCGGGTACAAAGAGTTTCTGGCCGCGCTGGAAGGCCAGTGTACGGTGCAGGAAGCGGTGGAGGCCGTCCAGAAGGCCTCCCGCCATTATGCCAAGCGGCAGCTCACCTGGTTCCGGCGGAATGAGGACATGGAATGGATCTTCCGGCAGCCCGGTCAGGATTTTTCCCAGATTTTTGAGCAGGCGGTGGCAAAAATTCACTTTTTCGACACAGCCGGGTGGTAAGATAGAGGTATCCCAATAGAAAGAAGGAAGGAATACTTATGTCTGAAGCCATGAACTTACAAGACGCGCTGCTGCGCCAGGTCCTGAAGGAACGCATCCCGGTGACCCTGTTTCTCATGAACGGGTTCCAGCTGCGCGGGGTTATCACCGGATTTGACAATTTTGTGGTAATCCTTGTCACAGACAACAAGCAGCAGATGATCTACAAGCACGCCATTTCCACCCTGGTTCCAGCACGTCCCCTGAAAATCGGCGCTCCTGTGTAAGAGGCGGTGCCCTGTTTCATGGGACTGACCACAGAAAGGATGTTCTCCCATGAAACAGGGCAAGCAATTTATGAGGGCCATTATGCTGGTGTTGGCCTTGATGGTCACCAGCTATATCATATACAATGTCATTCGCACGGCCTCCAGTGGCGTTGCCACGGCCCAGGCAGTGCTCTATGCAGCCTCCGATGGAGTTTCCGTCGAAGGCTTTGTGGTGCGTCAGGAGACAGTGATTCCGGCCGCCTATGATCTGGTGCTCCCCACCAAAGGAGAGGGGGAGAAAGTGGCCTTTGGAGAAGAGGTGGCGGTGAGTCTCCGCAGTGACGCCGCCCGGGCCCGGCAGGAGGAGATTGCCCAGACAAAACGGGATTTGGAGCAGCTTCGCCTGGCCGTCGCCTATCAGTCCCAGCTCACAGACAGTGAGGTTGTGGCCCAGCGCATTGCCGCTTCGGCTGCCTCCCTGGCCGGGCAGGTGGCCCAGAGGCGGCTGGATGCCGCCCGGACGGCAGGACAGGACCTGCGCTCCCTCATCCTCCGGCAGAGCGCGGGAGATTCGGACACCGACGCCATGCAGGAGCAGATTGCACAGCTCCAGAGCCAACTGGAGGGCCTGGAGGCCAGCGCCGCATCGGACACCAAATCCGTCACGGTCCAGTCCGCCGGATATTACTCCGCGGTGGCAGACGGCTATGAGACACTGCTGACGCCGCAGACCTTGACCAATCTCACGGCTTCTGGCTTCCAGGACCTGTGGAAGGAAGGGGCGGCTTCCCCGGGGCAGAACGCCGGGCGCCTCATTTCCTCCGGCCAGTGGTACTATGCCTGTACCGTGGAGAAGCAGTACCTGGAGGGCCTGGAGGTGGGGGACAGACTCCAGGTGAGCCTGGGGGGCGAGGTGGATCTGGAGCTGACCATGACGGTGACCCGGGTAAACCGGGAGGAGGAGACGGGGCTGCTGGTCCTGACTTCCCAGGAACATCTGGCTGCGGTTTCCGCCTTGCGGCGGCTCCATGCGGATATCATTTTCCACGCCTACCAGGGCCTCCGGGTCCCCCGGGAGGCGGTGTGTTACAGCGAAGAAACCGGCTCTGCCGGAGTCTATGTGCTGGAGGGGGCCAAGGCGGTGTGGAAGGACATTCAGCTGATCTATGACAACGGCGAGATGTACATTGCCGCGCTGGACCAGAGCAGCACAGGAAATCTCTGGCCGGGAGACCTGATTCTCCTGGATACCCAGGAACTTTTTGATGGAAAGCTGGTGAAATGAACATGGAAACCATTCAGGAACGTGTAGCCCGGGTACGGGCAGAAATCCGGGCGGCGGCCCTGGCCTGCGGCCGGGACCCAGGGGAGATTGCCCTGTGCGCCGCCACCAAAATGAACGACGCCGAAGCCGTTCGGCAGGCCATTGCAGCCGGTGTGGACTGCTGCGGCGAGAACCGGGTGCAGGAGCTGGTGCAGAAGTCTGGGGAAGACGCTTACCGGGGCGCGCCGGTGCATTTCATCGGTCATCTCCAGACCAATAAGGTCCGCCAGGTGGTGGGCCATGTGGATTTGATTCAAAGCGCCGACCGCTGGAATCTGCTGGAGGCGCTGGAAAAGGAAGCCGCCCGTCAGGGCATCTGCCAGAAGGTGCTTCTGGAAGTGAACATCGCCGGGGAGGAGAGCAAATCCGGCTTCTCTCCGGAGTCTCTTTGGGAGGTTCTGGAAGGATTTGGCGGCTTTTCCCACTTGCAGGTACATGGGCTCATGGCAATCCCCCCTGTGAGCACCCGCCCGGGAGAAAATTTGCAATTTTTTTCTGAAATGCGCAACCTTTTTGTTGACATAAGTAGAAAAAAATACGATAATGTTACCATGGCCCAGCTGTCCATGGGGATGTCCGGGGACTACCCCGACGCCATCGCCTGCGGCAGCACCATGGTCCGCATTGGAACTGCGATTTTTGGCCCGCGCGATTATGGTCAGAAGTGACTGTCAGATAGATACTTAGGAGGATACACCAACATGGGATTTTTGGATGAACTGAAGAAGCTGACGAAGCCTTATGCCGATGAGGAAGAAGATTACGATGATTACGACGACGAGCCCGTAGAAGAGGAAGAGCCACCTGCCCCCACGTCCCGCGCTACCCGCCGCAGCGCTACCATGACCGATCCAGTCTACTCCCGCAGTTCCGGGCTGGATACAGGCCGCACCACGGGAAGCCGCATCGTGAATATCAACACCACGACCCAGCTCCAGGTGGTCCTGGTGAAGCCGGAGCGGTTTGACAATGTGTCGGAAATTGCCGACCACCTGCGGGATAAGCACTCGGTGCTCCTGAACCTGGAGAACACCGACCGGAACATTGCCCGCCGCTTGGTGGACTTCCTGTCCGGCTGCGCCTATGCTCTGGATGGAAAGATCAAGAAGGTGGCCGCCTCGGCCTACCTGCTCACCCCCTACAACGTGGAGATTGTGGGCGATTTGGTAGAAGAGCTGGAAAACAACGGCGTGTACTTTTAATCGCACCATAAGGGGGACAGACGATGTTTACACCGCAGCAATTGGAACAGATTACCTTTCACACCTCGGTATTCGGCGGCTACGATATGGACTCTGTGGATGAGTTCCTGGTGGCGCTGATTGAGGACTACAATACCCTGTACAAAGACAATGCCACCCTGAAGAGCAAAATGCGGGTCTTGGTGGAGAAGCTGGAGGAATACCGGGCCGGAGAAGGCAGCGCCAAAGAGAGCCTGCGGGCGGTCCAGCAGACCTGCGACAACATGATTCGGGAGGCGGAGGCCAAGTGCCTGAAGATGCTCCACCAGGCAGAAGCCCAAGCCCCCAGCACCAGCCTGGCAGATGCCAAAGCTGTGGCCCGGGAGGGGATCGAGTCTCTGGAGACTCAGCTGAAGGAAGTGCTGGACAAGCTGGAGACCATCAAGTCCCAAGCCGGCGCAGAGACCCACCAGGAGGCGCCCAAGCCTCAGAATGAGGCTCAGGTGGCTCAGGAGATTGCCCAAAATCTGGAGAAGCTGGTGGGCACCACAGAAGACACCGCCCCCGTGCCCCGCAGCCCTCGGGTGGACAGCAACACCACCAGCCGGTTTACCAACCTCCAGTTCGGCAAGAACTACGACCCCACCAAACGGTAAATTTCATAATCAATGCACAGATGAGGACAGGCGCGTTGCCATTCCCGCCTTCAGAGAGCTGCCGGCTGGTGCAAGGCAGTGCAGGGCGTCCGTGGGAAGATCCTCTCCGAGCTTTTCGGCTGAATGGGCGGTGTGCGCCCCAGTAAGCAGGAACGGCAGGCCCCCGTTATCACGGGCCGCGCGTTGTTGGACGTGCACTGAGTGGTCAGCGTTGTGCTGGCAATAAGAGTGGTACCGCAGAGGATATTACACGCCTTTGTCTCTTACAGACCGTAGGGGACAAGGGCGTTTTATTTTGCGGATGCTTTTGTCCCAAAGCATGTCAGAAGGAAAAGGAGAAGCAATTATGAAAACACTGGAAAAAGTAAGCGACTTTGTGGGCAAGTACATGGCCGCCATCGTCATCGTGGTGGCAGCCGGTGCCCTGTTCTTCCCCGGCCCCTTCAGCGTGGTCAAAACCAGCTGGGTGAACACCCTGCTGGGCATCGTGATGTTCGGCATGGGCCTGACGCTGAAGCCCAATGACTTCAAGGTGGTGTTCAGCCGCCCGAAGGACGTCATCGTAGGCTGCGTGGCACAGTTCACCCTCATGCCCTTCCTGGCATGGGTGCTGACCATGGTGTTCCACCTGCCCACCGAGCTGGCCATCGGCGTCATCCTCGTGGGCACCTGCCCCGGCGGCACCTCCTCCAACGTGATGACCTATCTGTCCAAGGGCGACGTTGCACTGTCCGTTGGCATGACTGCTGTTTCCACCGTGCTGGCTCCGTTCCTCACCCCGCTGCTCACCCTGCTGTATGCCGGTCAGCGCGTGGAGGTGAACCCCGTGAACATGTTCCTGTCCATCGTCAAGGTGGTGCTGGTTCCCATCGCACTGGGCTTTGTGGTCAACCACTTCTTCCATGCCTTCACCCAGAATGCCGTCCGTGTGCTGCCGCTGATCTCCACCACTGCCATCGTGCTCATCATCTGCGCCGTTGTGTCCGCAAACTCCGCTAAGATCATGACCAGCGGCCTGCTGATCCTGGCCGTGGTCATCCTGCACAACCTGCTGGGCTACCTCACCGGCTTTGGCGTGGGCAAGCTGCTGAAGCTGGATTCCACCAAGTGCCGTGCAATTTCCATCGAGGTCGGTATGCAGAACTCCGGTCTGGCCACCTCTCTGGCCGCTGCCCACTTTGCACAGTATCCGCTGGCGACCATCCCCGGCGCTGTGTTCTCGGTGTGGCATAACATTTCCGGTGCCATCCTCGCCAACTTCTTTGCCCGCACCGCAGAGAAGAAGGACTGATCTTTCATAAAGCAACAGGACCCCCGGCAGAGCATTGCGTTCTGCCGGGGGTCCTGCTGTATTTTTTTGAAAAGCCGCTGTAACACTGGTTATTTTCACCAGAAAATGTTATAATTTTGGGTGGACAGACTGCGCTTTTGCTGCGCAGCAGATGCAGATTTTATGATGTATAGTACGGAGGGTTAAGCGTATGATCATCCAGAGCAAGAAGGTATGGCTTGCCGACCAGTTTGTGTCGGCTGCATTGGAGCTGGAGCAGGGCCGGATCACCGGCATCTTCCCCTATGGTGAAAAGCAGGCCGATGTGGACTATGGCTCCAAGCGCATCGTGCCCGGTTTTATGGATATCCACTGCCATGGTGCCTACGAGTTCGACACCAACGACGCAAAGCCGGAGGGCCTGCGCTACTGGGCCAAGCATATCGTCTCCGAGGGCGTGACCAGCTTTCTGGCCACTACCGTCACCCAGAGCGTGGAGGTGCTGACCAATGCCGTGGCCAATGTGGCCGACGTGATGGAGAGCGGCTATGAGGGTGCCGAGATCCTTGGCATCCACTTTGAGGGCCCCTACCTCGATATGAAGTACAAGGGCGCACAGCCGCCGGAGTACATTGCAAAGCCCAGCGTGGAGCAGTTCAAGCACTATCAGGAGGCCGCCCGCGGCCACATCCGTTATGTGACCCTTGCACCTGAGCACGACGAAGGCTTTGCCCTGACCCACTACCTGACCGAGCACGGCGTGGTAGTCAGTATCGGCCACAGCGCCGCCACCTACGAGCAGGCTGTGATGGCATGGGCCAACGGTGCCCGCTCCATGACCCATGTCTACAACGGCATGTCCCCCTTTGCCCACCGTGCAAACGGTCTGGTGGGCGCAGCCTACCGCATCCGCACCATGTACGGTGAGATCATCTGCGACGGCTGCCACTCCACCCCCGCTGCCCTGAACAACTACTTTATGAGCAAGGGCCCGGACTACGCCATCATGATCTCGGACGCACTGATGGCAAAGGGCACCCCCATCGGCAGTGAGTATATCTTTGGCGGCAACCATATCACCATCTACCCGGACGGCAGCGCGCATCTGGACAACGGTACGCTGGCCGGTTCCACCCTGAACATCAACAAGGGGCTGCGCATCCTTGTGGAAGAAGCCATGGTGCCCTTCAACTACGCACTGAACGCCTGCACCATCAACCCGGCCCGCTGCCTGCATCTGGATGACCGCAAGGGTTCCATTCAGGTGGGCAAGGACGCCGACCTTGTGGTGCTGGACGACAACTACGATGTGCTGCAGACCTACTGCATGGGCAAAGCCCAGCTGTAAGTGCCCGGCCAACACGAACAAAGGATGTGGAAACCGCTATGATCCAAATCGCATTCTGCGACGACGACCAGACTGTTCTGGATCAGCTGTCTGCCCTGCTGGAAAAATACCGCACTCAGCGCTGCATCCAGATCCAGTGCACAGCGTTCCGCAGTCCGCTGGATCTGCTGGCCGAGATCGAAAAGGGCGTGCGGTATGATATCCTGTTTCTGGATGTCATCATGCCGGCTGAAAACGGCATCGCCGTCGCCAAGGAGATCCGCCAGTACGACACTGCAGTCGAGATCATTTTTCTCACCTCTTCCACCGAGTTTGCGGTGGAATCCTATATGGTGGGTGCCTACTTCTATCAGCTCAAGCCCATCTGGGAGGAAAGCTTTTTCCGACTGACCGACTCGGTCATTGCCGAGTGCCGCCGGGCCGACCAGCGCAGTCTGGTGCTGCGGTGCAAGACCGGCATTTCCCGCATCGAGCTGGATCGGCTGCTGTACTGCGAGGTGCTGGGCCGCACCCTGCTGTTCCACCTTTCAGACGGCGGCGTTCTGGAGAGCACCGGCAGCATGGACGAGCTGGCCCGGCAGCTGGCCCCCTATGAGATCTTTCTGCGCCCGCACCGCTCGTTCCTTGTCAACATGGAATATGTCCAGAACATTTCCAGCCGGGCCGTCACCCTGACCAATCTGGTGCAGATCCCCATTCCCCACGGCAAATCCTCCGACATCCGCCGACAGTATCTGGAATACGCCTTCCGCCGAAAGCAGGTGATGCTGTGAGCAGCCTCCTGACGGAAGCCCTTTCCCTGTGCAACCTTGCCGCGGTGGGCATTTTCGGCATCGTGCTGTCTGCCGCCTTCTGTGAGATCGAATGGACCCGCTGCCACAAACTCCTGCTTGTGGGGAGCACTATCCTGATGCTGGCGCTGCAGGGCGTGGTCAGCCTGCGCTGGGGCACCGGCCTTGCCCGGTATCTCTACCCGCTCATCACCCATCTGCCGCTGTGGCTGCTGCTGGCCGCCATGACCCGCCGTGCGCTATGGCCGCTGGTATCCGTACTGACAGCTTACCTGTGCTGCCAGCTGCGGCGCTGGGCCGCGCTGCTGGTCATTGCGCTGTTCCCGGCGGGCGGCACCATGCTGCAGGACGCCACCGAGCTGATCGTCACCCTACCGATCCTTCTGGTGCTGATCCGCTGGATCGCACCGTCGGTGCGGGCACTGTCCCGCTCCCCGCTTTTGCTGCAGCTGCAATTCGGCATGATCCCACTGCTGAGCTATCTCTTTGACTACTTTACCCGCATCTACACCGATCTGCTTTCCAGCGGCAACCAGGCGGCTGTGGAGTTCATGCCCTTTGTGTGCAGTCTGGCCTATCTGGGCTTTGTGCTGCACACCACACAGGAGCAGCAGCTGCGCAGCCAGCTGGAACAGACCCGGAACAGCCTGAACCTGCAGGTGGCTCAGGCCGTGCGTGAGATCGAAGCCATGCGGGAGAGCCAGCGCAAGGCCAGCACCTACCGCCACGACCTGCGCCATCATCTGCAGTATCTTTCTGCCTGCATCGAGAACGGCCGCACGGAAGCCGCACAGGAGTACATCCACAGTGTGTGTGCCGAGATCGAAGCCAGCAAGGTGAATGTTTACTGCGAGAACGAGGCCGCCAACCTCATCCTCTCCTCCTTTGCTGCCCGCGCACAGCACGATGGCATCGATTTCCGGGTCCATGCAGCCATCCCGCTGATTCTGCCGCTGCCGGACAGCGACCTGTGCGTGCTGTTTTCCAACGCGCTGGAAAACGCCCTGCACGCCGGGCAGCACCAAAAGCAGGCCGGAAAGCCCGCTGTTGTGGAGACCACCGCCTACGAAAAGGATGGCAGGCTGTTTGTGCAGATCGCAAACTCCTGCTCTTTCCCGGTCCAGTTCGACGCGCAGGGCGTTCCCACCACCAGCCAGCCCGGCCACGGCCTTGGCGTGCGCAGCATCTGCGCCATTGTGGAGCAATACGGCGGCATGTACAGCTTTGCCCGGCAGCAGGATCAGTTCGTGCTGCGCATTTCCCTGTAAAAGGTCGATTCAATGCATTTTATGGGCGGTTCATGCCAAATACCCTCCTGCCGCACAGTTTGTGTTATAGTAAGCTCAGACGACTGTACTGCCGCCTGTTTTTACTTCTTTGAAGGGAGGTCTCCTGTATGATATACGCACTCATCCCATTGCTGCTTCTGCTTGCAGTCTGGGTCGGCGCAGTATATCGCCGTCTCCGTGAACTGGACGACAACATCAAAATTGCCATGGAACAGATCGGCCTACAGCTTTCCTCCCGCTTCCGCGCACTGGAAGCGCTTCTGGAACTGCTTCGGAGCTATGGCCCTTCGGCCCAGCTGGTGCTGCCGCCGCCCTCCATCCATGCGCTTTCCACTCCGGCACAGGTGCTGGAACAGGAGCAGCGGCTTGCGCAGGCCATGAGCTATGTGACCGCCGTGGCCGAGAGCCGCCCGGCCATCAAGGCAGACAAGACCTACCAGCGCTGCATCGAAGCGGCCAACTGCTACAACCGCATGATCTATACCAGCAGCCTGATCTACAACGATTCGGTCACACGGTTCAACAATACCCTGAAACAAAAGCATTTTGCCCCGCTGGCCGGGCTTCTGTGCTTTGCCCCGCGGGAATATCTGCAGTTTGCACCGGACGCCCCGGTGGTCTGCTCTGCTCAGCCCACCCCGCCCACGCAAAAAGCACCCGCCTGAGATCGTTCCGGCTGTGAGCACATAAAAAAACAAAAGCAAGTGCCGCACTCTTTTCAAAAACCAGCGTTTTTGATGGAGATGTGTGCACTTGCTTTTTTATATCGTTTGGTCTTTCAGCTGCTGTTCCTGCTGACCGGGCAAAATGCCCCGTCTATTCAAGCAGCTTATGGGAAGCAGCTTCTTATTTATTCGTGATCCGGTTGAAGCGCTGCCTGTCCTCTTCGTCCTTCTTCGGCTCCGGCTTATCCGCCGGGGTCAGACGCACTTCGGTCACGCGGCGCTTGGCCGTGCGGGTAACGACACCGTCGTACTCGCCCAGCGTGAACCGGTCGCCCACCTTGGGCAAATGGCAGGTTTTTTCCTGCACCAGACCGTTCACCGTATTGGAATCGATATCTTCATCCTCCGGCAGGCCCAGCCTCTCATACAGGTCGTCCACACCGGCACTGCCCAGCACGATCCAGCTGCCGTCCGACTGCCTGCGGAAGTCCTCGGTCGCTTCGTCGTGCTCATCCCAGATCTCGCCTACCAGCTCTTCCAGAATGTCTTCCAGCGTGATGATGCCCTCGGTGCCGCCGTACTCGTCCACCACCACCGCCATGTGATGGTGCTGCTCCCGCAGGGTGCGCAGCAGCTGGGAGATCTGGGTGGAGCCGGTGGTATAAAGGGTGGGCTTCACAAGGTCTTCCAGCGTGGTATCCTTGCGCAGACGGCCAAGGTAAAAGTCCTTTTCATGTACCACACCGATGATGTTGTCAATGGTGCCATGGTAAACGGGCAGACGGGAATATCCCGATTCCGCAAAGGTATCGGCCACCTCATCCAGCGAGAGATCGTCCTCCACCGCGATCACATCCACGCGGGGCGTGAGGATCTCCTCCACCTCCACATCGTCGAACTCAATGGCGCTGCGGATGAGCTGGCTTTCCCGGTCGGTCAGCTCGCCGTCGTTCTCGGCCTCGCTGACCATGGTCATCAGCTCACCCTCAGTGATGGTGTCCTCCTCGGTGCTGCGGATGAAATGCCCCAGCAGGCGCTTCCACTGGCTGAACAGCCAGGTCAGCGGGGTGAACAGGATCATGAGCAGGTTCAAAAAGGGCGAAACCGCCGTGGCAACCGTCTCCGGCATCTCCTTTGCAAGGCTCTTGGGGGTCACCTCGCCAAAGATCAGAACCACAATGGTCAGCACGAAGGTGGACACCGTCGCGCCCCGCTCCGGGTCCAGCAGGCGGGTGAACAGCACTGTGCCAATGGATGCTGCGGCAATGTTGACGATATTGTTGCCGATGAGGATGGTGGAGAGCAGCTTGTCGTACTTTTCCGACATAGCCAGCACGCGGGCTGCTGCCGAATCGCCGTCCTCGGCGCGGCTTTTCAGGCGGATCTGGTTCAGGGAAGAAAATGCGGTCTCAGAGGCGGAGAAAAAGGCGGAAAATGCCACCAGAATGATCAGCGCCGCCAAAAGCGTAATACTGCCATCGTCCATAAAAAGGGAAATCACACTCAACTTTCTGTTTTTGTTTGAACCCTCTCAGGCATCGCTGCGCGATGCCAGCTCCCCCGAAGGGGGGAGCTTTTTTCTGTGCGCCCGCAGCCAGCCCCTTCCACGCAGAAGGTGCTGCTGCCCGGGATATCGCACACTGGCGCAACGCGCCTGAGAGAGTTTTGGGATAAATGTTCTCACATACAAAAATGTGCTCCCCATCGTTGCTGTTCCGCGATGAAAAGCACATCAATGTTATTTGTAATCATACCATATTCTGTACGGTGGTGCAAGCTTTCTTGCCGCAAAGTCCGTACAGAACAGGTAAAATTTACATTATCGCAGGGTCAAAGCGCCATTCTCGCAGTCTACCGTCAGGGTGTTGCCCTCGGTATAGCTGCCCTGAATGATGGCCTTGGCGATCAGGGTCTCCACGCGGCTCTGGATGAACCGCTTGATGGGACGTGCACCATAGACGCTGTCGTAGGCAGAATCGATGATGAAGTCCTTGGCGGCGGTGGTGACCTCCAGCTTGAGGTGCTTGCCCTCCTCCATGCGCTTGCGCAGATCCTGCAGCTGCAGATCCACGATCTTGCGCATCTCGTCCTTGGTCAGGCTCTTGTAGTAGACGATCTCGTCCAGACGGTTCAGGAATTCGGGGCGGAACTTGCTCTTCAGCAGCTGGTCGATCTGATGCTTTGCTTCCTCGCTCAGCTCGTTGGAGCCGTTGGCACGGCGCTGCTCCAGATCGTTCAGGATGATGTCGCTGCCCAGATTGGAGGTGAGGATGATGACCGTGTTCTTGAAGTCCACGGTGCGGCCCTGACTGTCGGTGATGCGGCCATCGTCCAGCACCTGCAGCAGGATGTTGAACACATCGGGGTGGGCTTTTTCCACCTCATCGAACAGCACCACGCTGTAGGGCTTGCGGCGCACAGCCTCAGTCAGCTGGCCGCCCTCTTCGTAACCGACGTATCCCGGAGGCGCGCCGATCAGACGGCTGACGCTGAACTTCTCCATATACTCGGTCATATCGATTCGCACCATGTTGCGCTCGTCGTCAAACAGAGCCTGTGCCAGTGCCTTGGCCAGCTCAGTCTTGCCCACGCCGGTGGGGCCGAGGAACAGGAAGCTGCCGATGGGGCGGTTGGGGTTGGCGATACCGGCGCGGCTGCGCAGGATGGCCTCGCTCACCTTGGTCACAGCCTCGTCCTGACCGATGACCCGCTGGTGCAGCACATCGTCCAGATGCAGCAGCTTCTCGCGCTCACCCTCCACCAGTTTCTCCACCGGGATGCCGGTCCAGCGGGCCACGATGCGGGCGATTTCCTCATCGGTCACGCGGTCACGCAGCAGGCTGTCCTCCTTCTTGGCGGCGGCGATCTTCTCTTCCTCTTCCAGCTGTTTCTGCAGCTGAGGCAGCTTGCCGTATTTCAGCTCGGCAGCCTTGTTCAGGTCGTACTCACGCTGAGCCTTTTCAATGTCGGCATTGGTCTGCTCGATCTGCTCACGCAGGGATTGCACCTTGCCGATGGCGTTCTTCTCGTTCTCCCACTTTGCCTTCATGCTGCGGAACTTGTCCTGCAGCTCGGCCAGCTCCTTTTCCAGATCCTTCAGGCGGCTCTGGCTCAGGGCATCGGTCTCCTTTTTCAGGCTCACCTGCTCGATCTGCAGCTGGGTGATGCGGTGGGCCAGATCGTCCATCTCGCTGGGCATGCTGTCCATCTCGGTCTTGATCATGGCGCAGGCTTCATCCACAAGGTCGATGGCCTTATCCGGCAGGAAACGATCCGTGATATAGCGGTCGGACAGGGTGGCAGCGGCGATCAGGGCGCTATCGTTGATCTTCACGCCGTGGAACACCTCGTAGCGTTCCTTCAGGCCGCGCAGGATGGAGATCGTGTCCTCCACGGTGGGCTCATCCACCTGTACCGGCTGGAAGCGGCGCTCCAGAGCGGGGTCTTTCTCGATATACTGGCGGTACTCGTCCAGCGTGGTGGCACCGATGCAGTGCAGCTC
>ENA-ORLW01002948-ORLW01002948.1-human-gut-metagenome-genome-assembly--contig:-NODE-2948-length-14110-cov-3.317181_pt1 | contig 14110 bp, 11 predicted proteins | sample MGYA00243017_ERZ508829 | MGnify/ENA primary metagenome ERZ508829 (study PRJEB26277, sample SAMN04329776) | human gut metagenome | biome: human-associated habitat | host: Homo sapiens | place: USA...
CCGTGATCGGCGATCATTCAGGCAGTATGGCTGGGGAAAAATTAACCAGGGAACTGTATACGGTTGTTGCGCTGGCTGAAATTTTTGCCGAACTCGATATTCCGTTTTATTTTTTCAGCTTCCATGTGGAAGGCAGGAAACCAATACAGACCCATTACATCCGCTGGGACAATACGGAAACCGAACGGCATCGCCTGGTGAGTTTTAAAGCAGATGGATGCAATTTTGATTCTTACAGCATCCGCTACGCCGCAAAACTTCTGGAAGAACGCCCGGAACGACATAAACTCCTGTTTGTGCTGTCTGACGGCCTGCCTTCTTTTTACGACAGTGTGGAAATGGGAATCAGAGAAAACACAACCGCTGTTATGGAAGCAAGATTGGCAGATATCGACGTAATAGGATTTGGTATCGGCACGACTAAAAAAGAAATATTCCATCGGATGTACGGGGAAGAATATTATGTGGAAGTGAAAAATCCCGCGAATATGTTCGAACAGATTGTGGGGAGGCTCACAACGGTTGTGGACGGTTGGGATTAGAGAAAGGAGACAGTAGTATGAATTATGAAAGTATGAAAGTATTCCGGGACGGGAACCAGCTCGTCATCGTGTTGGAAAATGCCGGGAAGGAATTGGAAGGCATGGTCATGTCTATGATCGGTGGTAATATTCCAAAAGTAGAGCATCTCTCTCCGCCAGCGCCGATTCCGAAGGAACGCCCGGACATTGAGAATATGAAAGAAATGTCACAGGCCAAACCGGCAAAATTCATTCAGGAAAATCGTCGCAGTGGCGACATGCGAACCGTCCGGTTGGAGGAAGAGCATACGGACCGTGCCAATATGATGGCACAGCGGCCGGATCCTTACCGGATGAATTACTTTGAACTGAAGACTTTTCTGGAAGCACAGAGCGCGAACAGGAAATTACGGGAAACCGTAGCGAAAAAATATCACACGGGGAATCTCGCGTTTGTTTTCAACACCAAAGGCGAAACCGAACTGCGCGCCCTCGCAACAGCTATTTTGTAACCTTTCAGAAACCGTCCTGGCCACAGGGCGGTTTTTTGTCGTCCAGCTTTTTACTATCTTCTTCCATAATTTACACGAACCTGTGAAAGAAATTTGAGGGAGGAGTAAGACAAGTTATGAACGAAGAAAGAAAAGTAAAATATGGTTTCCTGCATTGTCATACGGATGAGTCCAATCGCGATTCCGTCATGACGGTAGAAACGCTGGTCAAACGTGCCGCGGAACTTGGTGCACCGGCGGTCGCCCTGACGGATCATGGTGTGATGACCGGGTACCTCCGCTTTGCTGAAGAGTGCGCAAAATATGACATCAATGCTATTTTTGGTGTGGAAGCTTATGTGCAGGAGGATGCAAAACCGGGAGAGGGCACAGAGGAAAAACGTATGCACCTGATCCTGATGGCCAAAGACTATGAGTACGGATTTAAAGCGCTGATCAAAGCAGTCAGCGAAAGTAATGAGCGCATGGATTCCCAGGGATTTGCGCGTATGAACAAAGACATCCTGCGTAAATACTTTGGGCCGGGCGCCCCGGGTCACGGTCATGTCATTGCAACATCCGCCTGCGTCTCCGGTGTACTGGCATCTCTTTACAGTATGAATGATGAGATTGCGAAGAAAGTCGAAAAGCTGAAGACGTCGCAGTCCGGATTGGAGACCCCGACGTCACCTGGCTATCTTCACAACCGCACCCGTCTGGACTGGATTGAAAAGACATTACAGGAAAGCGCCAAGCGAATTACTGCGTATAAAAAACAATCGGGGAAACCGACAGCAGCTCTTGAAAAAAAGATTTACGCAGCAGCAGAAGGGAGTGCCAAACGAGCAGCAGCACAGGCTGCGTATGATGAAGTCGTGGAAGCCAAAAAAGAGGCTGCAAAAAAACTTGCGCTTGAAACGAGCAAAAAAGAGGCGTTGACTGGAGAAAAAAGCCGCCTGGCACCGGTTGTGAAACAGTCGGAAAAAGAAATTGCCAAATGGCAGGCTCTCCAGGATAAGATTGATGAAGCAAACAGCCATCGAATCCCGAATGAAAAGATTGACGACTTTGTACGCAGGGAAGCAGAATGGTATCGTGAAACGTTTGGATCAGACGATTTTTATGTGGAACTGCAGTACCACGGATTCCAGACAGAAACAGAAATCATGCCGAGACTGGCAGCGCTTTCTGACGAGCTTGGCATCCCGTCCGTTCTGGCGAATGATGCTCATATTCCGACATCCTCCGGAGATGATGTCCTGGCACGATCCATTATCCGTACCACCAGATTTCTAAAAGACTGGGAAGCCCCGAGCGCGTCAGATTACGAGATGTATCTGAAAACCGATGAAGAATTGAAAGAATGGGTTGGTAAGATTATTCCAAAAGCAAAAGTGAACGAGGCATTTGAAAATATCGGGCGGATCACATCTCAGTGTCATGTTGCATTGCCGAAAGAAAAGCATTATCCATCTTTTAAAACACCGGATGGTTCCACACCGGAAGAATACCTACGTCGTATGGCCTATGAGGGGATTCCGAAAAAATACCCGAATGGGTTTCCAGATGAAAAGGAAGGCTATGAGCGTCTGGAACATGAGCTGGATGTAATCTGTTCCATGGGCTATGCAGATTATCACTGTATCGTTGAAGATTTCCTACGCTATGCAAGAGCAGCTGGGAAGCTGGATATGTCCGATCCGGAACAGGAAAAACTTGCTTTAAGTTTTGATATCGAAGCGATTGAACGCTATACAGCAAATCTGCCTGGAGAAACAGTCGGCCCAGGCCGTGGTTCCGCGGCGGGAAGCCTGGTGTGTTACCTGGTTGGAATCACCAACATCGATCCGTTAAAATACGGGCTCTTGTTTGAGAGATTCTTAAATCCGGAACGAGTAACCATGCCAGATATAGACTGCGACATCGAAACGAATATCCGTCCTTATGTTATCCGTTATGTCAAGCATAAATACGGTGAGAAATCTGTAGCCGGTATTATGACGCGCGGAAAACAGACCGGTAAAGCGGCGATCCAGACAGCTGGCCGTGCATACGGTATCCAGAAAAACGGGGATTCCACGGCGTTCCTTGGCGTCGTCAATACAGTTTCAAAAAAAGCAGTGGAACTGTCCGATGACGAACTGCACATGAACCTTAAGAAAATTGAAACGGAGTTGTATCAGGCGTTTGATTCCGATAAAGTTGCTCACGAGATTATCCGTTATGCCATTCTGATTGAAGGATGCATGACGCAGATCGGACAACATGCGGCTGGCGTCATCATCACGGACGGGAAACCGGTTGAAGATTATGTTCCACTGGTCTACAACCGAAAGAATGACATCATGATGACACAGTGTGATATGACACAGGCAGAGGAGATAGGACTTCTCAAAATGGATTTCCTGGGCCTGAACAACCTGACCGTCATTACCGAGACGCTGCGCGAAATCTTTAAGACTTCCGGAAAACTGGTTGATATGGACCGTATTTCCTATGATGATCCGAATGTGTTTTCCAGAATCATCGCCCCCGGAATGACGAATTCCGTATTCCAGTTGGAGTCAAACGGTATGAAACAAATGCTGCAGCAGTTTGGTCCGGACAGTATCTTTGACCTGATTCTTCTTGTGGCCATGTTCCGTCCGGGACCTTTGCAGTTTTTACCGGATGTAATTGCGGTCAAAAACGGGAGAAAACAGGTCAGTTATCTGACGCCGGAATTGGAACCAATTTTAAAGAGCACTTACGGTTCCATAACCTATCAGGAACAGGTGCAGGAGATTTTCCGTTCCCTGGCCGGTTATTCACTTGGACAGGCGGATCTTGTACGCCGTGCCATGAGTAAGAAAAAAGATTCGGTCCTCCGTGCAGAGCGTTCATCCTTCTTAAACGGAGATCCGGAACGCAATATCGCCGGATGCGTGGCGAATAACATCTCCGTGACAGCGGCAAATGAACTGTTTGATGAGATGACGGACTTTGCCAAATATGCATTTAACAAAAGTCACGCGGCGTGCTACGCCGTGGTGGCATACCAGACGGCCTGGTTAAAATATTACTACCCGAGAGAATATATGAAGTCCGTTATGAATAATACAGATTTTGATAAACTCCCGGGTCTGATCCGCGATTTAAAGACAATGGGGATCGGTATCAAAGCACCGGATATCAATCTGTCAGAACAGGGATTTTCCCTGCATGATGGAAATATTGTGTTCGGACTCGGAAGCATTAAGGGGCTCGGCAAATCGGTTGACGGAGTGGAACAGGTGCGTGCAAAAGGCGGTGCATTTAAGTCCATACAGGATTTCATCCTTCGGACGGACGCCGGAAAAACAATCCTGACCAATTTTACGGATGCCGGAGCTTTCGATTCATTCTGTACAAACAGAGCTGCCATTACGGCGATGATTCCGGAATATCTCACGGTCATGAAAAAAATCAAAGACCAGAGAAAACGTCTGGAAAAACAGTATGACCCAAAAAAAATTGCTTCGTATGAGGCAAAAATTAAGGAAAGCAAGGCCAAATTAAAAGAACTGGTTCCGGACACGGATATCTGCGAAGACGGCATGGAACGACTGAAAAAAGAACGCGACCGCCTGAGTGTATTTGTCAGTATGAATCCGATGGAACTTTATCCGGAACCGGAAAAGTGTGGCGCCGTTCCGATTATTGATGCCTTAACGGCAGGAAGGAGAGAAAAATTATCAGTAACAGGCATGATCAGCGATTATCGGATCCGCTACCGTAAGGCAGACGGAGCCCCAATGTCATTCTTTACACTGGAAGACTGTTCCGGTTCAATCAATGTCTGCTGCTTCACCAAAGAATTTGCAGCTGTAGGTGAAAGCCTTGCGGATGACACGGTCGTTCGGATTACGGGAAGTATCATGGTGGAAGATGACGGTACGAAAAAATTAAAACTGGACGGGGTTTCCGAACTTCACCAGCGTACCAAAACCATTCTGATCTTTGCAAAGAAATCCATGTTTGGCGGTGAACTGCAAAATATGCTGAAACCGCACATTGCAAAAAAAGGATATCCGTGTAAGATCTATGACATGATGATGGGAGAATTCCGAAACTGTGATCTGCGGTTATCCGCCAGTGTTTTAAACAGCAAGGAATTATACAACATCTGCCAGAAGAAACCGGTGATGAGAGATTTTGGCTGATGAAATATGTCTTACGAAAAGCAGGGGAAACCCTGCTTTTTGTTATATATCCTCCATTTTGTCGTCTTCTGACTCCATGTAAAAAGCTCTACCGTTTTTCGTGACATCTCCTTCCATAATTCACTTGAAAATATTTACAAGGAGCCGAGAAAAAAAAGCAGTTAAGGCTCCTTTTTTCAAGAAAGGAGACAGTGTCATGGTACACAAAATGAAAAAGGAATTTATGGAACTGGAAGCGCAGGCAAGAAAAATGGAGGTATTCGTTGATTATGAGCCAGCAGCTCCGGTTGGCAGCCTCTTTGCCATGAAATGCGTGGTGAGCGATAAGAAGGGCGCACGCATTTGTCGTTTCGCGGCGGATGCTGACATCGCAACCGCGCAGGAACATGCAGGATATATGGCACTCAGTGCTTATTTTAACAAAGAAGTGGACGAGAGTTTGTATATCGTACGGACCGGAGCATCTGAAGCACAGACTCAGAATACATCAAATGTTACCCAGGGTCAGAACCAGGCAAATCAGGCTGCTGGCGGAAATAGCCGGACTCAGCAAAATGCAGGTACATCCCGTCAGAATGGACAGAATGTGCCTCCGCAGCAGGGCCGTCCTTCTGCTGTAAATCAGCAGCAGAATCGTCAGGGACAGCAGAAGCCTGGCAGCAATCCGGTAATGCCGGGAACGTACAATCAGAACCAGCCACAGTACAATACGCCTGCGCAGAACCCTGGCAACCGTACTCCGCAGCAGAATGCAGGCACGAGCCGTCCGAATGGACAGGGTGTCCAGCAGGGGCAGGGACAGCCGCAGCAGAACCATCCGTCGGCAGGACAGCAGACTGCGCCCGGAAGTAATCCGGTAATGCCGGGAACACGCAACCAGAACCAGACGCAGTCCAATGCTCCGGGTCAGGGTTCCGGTAATCGTGCTCCGCAGCCGCAGAATAATGGCCAGCAGACTCAGAATATGGGAAAACCGGAAGACGTGCGTGTTCCGGTTGCGCTGTTCAAACATCGTGAGGAGAATCGAGTCAGTGATCTGCTGAAAATTGAAGCAGGACGTTCTATTCTGCGCAGTATCTATTCCCAGAACAAGCTGACCGATGAACTGATGGCAATCCAGCCGAAGGTACGCGCATACATGGATTACTATCATATTCCGATCGCAGATGAAACATTTGTAAAAAGCGGAGAGTGCTAAAGAAAGGAGACCTGTAGATGCAGGAGGGAGCTGTCAGATCGCAGCTCCCTGTTAGAAACATGGCAAATGTATATTCTTCCATGGCCGCAGCAACGCAGTACCGTAAATTTTTAAACACGGAGCTGATGGCCATTGTTTATGACTTGGAGACAACTGGGTTAAATCCGGCAATCAATCACCCGATCCAGGTAGCGGCTAGACTTTGTGCTGTATCGCCGTATGGACTGGATGAGATTTGTTCCCAGAGCTGGTATATCAACCCTGGCTATCAGCTTCCACAGAAAATCGTGGAGCTTACCGGTATCACGGATCGTTTTCTTGCAACCCAGCCGAAAGAATCGGAAGTAATCAGAGAGATTGTCGGGTTCTTCGAAAATTATCCGGTGATCGGATACAACAATGGCAAGTTTGATGATCTGTTTATGCAGCAGATGTACCAGCGCTATGGTTATGCATGGAAACCCAAAATGTCCATGGATATTTATGCTCTGGTCAAAACACTGTTCAAACCCGGTCAGTTAAAAAACCAGAAGCTCGTGACATTGGCGGAGCACTTCCAGGTGACGGATCAGATAGAGGCATTCCATAACGCAGAATCCGATACGCTGGCAACCATTCTGGTAGCCAACAAATGTCTGGATTTATGCAAACCGGCAGAAGTGACCGGAAACGGGGCAACCTGCAAGGTCAAAAGCGTCCGTTATTACGAGCATCCGAAAAACTGGAAAGTTAAGCGGATTTATGTCGATACAGATATCACGAGATTCTACTTTGATGTCACTTCCATGACCTGGAATCCGGTATATGATGACGATCTGATCAGTCAGTACAATATGCAGGATGTCATCCGACAGGTACTGAATATGACCGGATGTAGGGACGAAGTGGAGCTTGCATCGTACAAAGGATAAGGAGCAAAAAAATGATAAGAAAATGCTTGGAACAGTTTGCGAGGAAGTATTGGTGGAGATGCTGGGTTAGCGGCTGCTCTGTATGTTTTACTGCAGAGAAAGAACTTACAGAAGTCTCTTCTGTCAATAGAGACATTCGCAGCTGTATACGAAAGGAGAGTGTGTTTAAGTGAAAGTGTACACTAGCAATTACTGGAAATATAAAGGGTCTCATGGCGTACAGATATCTAATAGTATGCCGGAAGGAGCTGTTACATATCGCAGACTTCCTATGCTGTACCCGAGATGGGATATGGTATCAAATTGGAATAAAGTAAAGAAACTACCTGACACACATCCTGAGAAATTAAAAGAGTGGAGACGTTTTGAAGATGAGTATTGGAAGAAACTTTGTAGTATCGGGGTTGATCATATTATCTCCTGCTTGAGTGAGGGAGATGTGTTATTATGCTGGTGCAACAAAGAAGAGTGGTGTCACAGAACAATACTTGCAAAGTGGCTCAGGTTGAATGGTGTGGAGGTGGAAGAGATATGACACCTAGGTGTGGGTACTACATCGAAAACAAACGGTTCCTGTCGTTTGCACATTATATTAAGTCCTGACTGTTAGTTAAAAGCCATCTGGAAAACCGGGTGGCTTTTTTGTAACTTTACTCACCTTGCGCCTGTAACAAAACAACCAAATAATACGAATTTTAATATCCGCAGAAATTACGTAATGAATGTGAGACTAAATAATGCTTAATTTTGGATATCCGCAGCTTTTAGCATGAGAAATTCAGATACGTATTTTTCCTCACCATAGAAAAAAATACGTCATTTCGCTCACCGTACCATAAATTCCAGATAACAAAATAATGTATTTTTTAATATCCGTAGAAAGTCAAGATCATACTTTTGCTTCTGTGGATGGCACCAAAATGCCCATTTTCTGCACGCGTTGCATGACAAATTCCTTCGGAAAGCATCCGATTTCCGTGCATGGACCATCTTCCCGTATAGACAGTCCCAGTACCTGGGCAATCACAGCGTACTGCCAGTTTTCAAGTGGAAGTTTCACTTCACCATTTGTGCCGATGTATGATAATTCCAACTGTTTACACATCTGACCCCGCCTCCTCTTTAGAATTTGACTCCTGATTTCTCAATGCTTTTTGTCTGGGTTTGCCGGACTGTTTGGGCTTATCGGTTCCTGTATCCTGATAATAAGATAATAAAATCTGTTGTTTGAAATCACCGCCTTTGACCAAAATCTGTGGGTTTACGCACCAGGCTCCGTTCTGTATTTTTTGGATAAAATTAGCCTGCTGAAGCTTCTTCATGATCTTTGCGACGGTAGGCCTGCTGACCCCGGTATTGGTCATAATACGTTCATAAGTTCCCAGAAAAATATTAGTTGCCGGATGTGTATTCTCAATGATGTAGATGAGTACATCCAGCTGTTTACTATCCACAATGCCGAGAATGGTAAGAAAATCCATCAGATAACATTTCCAGAAATTCTTTGAACCATAAACCCTCTTGGTAATCTGATTTACGGTGATTTTTTCTCCTGTTTCAACGTCAAGCAATTCTCTGGTCCTGTTCCCAATTAAGGTCTGTGTATCCTGAATGTACTGAAAATTTGTCTTCTCCATGGTCCTGACTCCTTTGTCATTTTTTTGCAAAGGAATTATGGAAATAAAATTTACAAATTGGTTCAAAGGTCATTTTGGTCGGTTAAATAAAAATTAACTGTTATGTAAAATGTCTTTTCTATTCGGTCAGCTATAACTGACCAAACAGGCTCTTATTATTAACCGCTGGAAAGTCCGGGAACCGTTGATTTTACTGGGTTTGTCGGACTTTCGAAGAAAATTTACTCTCTTCTATATATCAATATGCCAATGAAGTTACTGGAACCACGGACTGGAACGAAGTGTCCCGGGGCTTTCGGTATCTGCCATTCTCCGACCGGGTACAAGTGAAAGACCGCTGCACCAAGGCACTTGGTTGATCCACACTGAGCACAATCATAAGAGATAGCAACGAATGTTCAGGTATACAGTCTCCACTAATTTCGACTCGATTCCAACAGTTAATAAAAGTTAACCGTTATGTAAAATGTCTTTTCTATTCGGTCAGCTATAACTGACCAAACAGGCTCTTATTATTAACCGCTGGAAAGTCCGGGAACCGTTGATTTTACTGGGTTTATCGGACTTTCGGAGAAAATTTACTCTCTTCTATATATCAATATGCCAATTAGGTTACTGGAACCACGAACTAAAACGAAGAATTCCGGAGCTTCCGGTATCTTCCATCTTACAATTTAGCGCGAGCGAACACGTTACGGTGCTCGGCAAAAGATTGTCACAATCAGGCCGGGAGTCAACCTGCCAATACGATCGGTTATATTGCCATGCAGACTGGACTGGCTAACAGATGGTTTGGTTATCTCAAAACAACCATATTTTGATTCACTTCGGGTTTCATAAGCAGTCGTTCAAAAATCGTTATCCGCAAAGAAATGTACATTTCGTCAACATGCGACTACACGAAAGGAATAGAGTGAGCATGATGAATCACAAAGATGAATTGCTGAATTTCGTACGGAACACAAACCTGCTGTTCCATTTCGGAATCCTCAGCACACAGGAAAAGAACCTGTTGGTTCAAGATGCAAGAACCGGATTTCTTTCTAAAACCACAGCTTCCATGCTTCAAGAAAAAATGCGCTCGGATCCCGAGAATAGCTTTCTTCTGGAGGTTATGGATTTTTTTGGAAAGGAGAATGAGACATGTTGAAGGCTGATTTTTTACAGGATGCGTTCCACATGAGCGGAAACAACGAAGAGGCGTTTGAGGAATTGCTGCAAGAGATTGACGCGCACACTTGCTACCATCCGGTCGCAATGAAGAACCTGGTTGTTTTCAGCCGGGTAGAAGAAGCGTATCAGAAAAATGCCCCGGACGAATGCACGGTATACGCATTCTGGCCCGGAAACCCATGGGTCAAAGGCCCTGGATCGAAAGCGCCGGTCATTCGCTTTGAAACGGTCAAGGTCCTGCCGAATGTGACCAGTAACAAGGAGTACGATGCCAAACTGTATGCCGAAATGATTTCATCGAATTCGATGATGTTGTCTGTGATGGTAAATGGGAAGGGCAGTGTTTATCACGTTTCAACACTTGCAATCCCGACGCTTGCCCAGCGGCTTGGTGTAACTACTGCGGCGATTGGTACACGTTCGTTCGCTTCGGACTGTCTGATTGCAGAACAGCTGAATCAGGACAAAGAAGTCAAACTTGTCGTGAAGAACTATCGCCGAACCGGTAAAATCTGTGCGGTTATGAGTCCAAAGTATGCAGAAATTCCATTGCATGACATCTGTACGATCTATCGCGATCTGTTTGGCGAAAACCCGAACATCACAAAAATTTCGGATACGACCACTTTACCGTCGGACCGTAAAAATGTGACTTGTGACGGATGGGATGTGACGCATGAACGTGTACGCATCAATTTTGCCTTCCATGGATATGCGGAAGACATCAACGCCATGTACAACATCAAGGATAAACTGATCCCATGTCTGGAATTGGTAACCTCCGATATCGGGGAAAATGCCTTTGAGGCAACCGGATACTGGAAAACGCCAAACGGTGCCAAAATCTACGGTTCATCCTTTAAACGCGAGCACAGGGGGACCGTAACTTGCAAGGCTGCTACTGGAGCCGCAAAGGGAAAACACGATACAATTCGTGATATCATCCGTCAGGGAGTGGAAGAGAATATTTTTGATAAATACACGAAGCTGCCGGAGCGGCTGTTGGAACTGCTTCAGATCGACATTACACCGCAGGATCTGGATCTTACCAAAGCACGCGGCCGCGGACGCAATGCAAAAGCAGTGGTTGCTGCTTTTCAGTACGTTTTCCGCGAACTACATCTTTCACAGATCCTTTCCGCTAAACGGATCCGGAGTATTTTTGAAAATTGCATCGAACACGGACAGATTGATGAATCCATGCGCTATACGGCGTATGATATTGCCATGAAAACGTTTGAGCTGGAGCTGTCTCTGAAACCGTGGCTGGAGAAAGAGGGTGTTTGCAAAGAAACAATCCGTAAATTCAGCGAAGCAGTCGGAAAAGCTGCCTATGTGAATTTTGAGAAGCTGGCAGATGGAAAAACGGGCAATACCGTATCAGAGGCATTTATCGTACCTCAGACCATGGAAAACTGAGCAGGACGCAGGAAGGAGGACAGCGCCCGCACGGAAGTATCAGTCGCGCGGGTGCTGGATCGAAATATATGAGGGGTATTTTTATGCGGAAAAACGACAGCGATTTTTATATGCTTGTCGGACGCGTGGAAGAAGTTACGGATGAGGGGAACCGTTACGTAGTTAAGGTTTCCTACGAGATTTTTAACCGTGTTCGCAGGCAGGAAGAAACCGTTATGACAACGGTGTATTTCCAAGATCAGCAGTCGCGTATGGACGATAAAAAACCAATCCCGTGGGTTCAGATTGCACGTGGGAAAAACATACGTCCGGGACGGACAGTTGCCATGATCGTTTACTTTACAGGCAATGATTTCGCGGAAGCATACGGATACGGGATTTATTACAGTGGAGTCGTGGGACTCGGGGCAGAACGCAGCGAAGATGTCAAATACAGTATTGGCGGAACCGTCAACTGGATGGAAGATAAAATTGACAATGCGGGCACACCTTATCTATCCATGAATGTATTTTTTGGATACGATCGCTATGGCAATGCCGCATCAGCGATTGTCCAGGTGCGCGACCCGGTTCTGATGGAAACATGCAAGCGTATGCTTGCACCGCAGGAAAACCTTCGTTGGAATGCCTGGTTCAAATGCGGAAAACCCTATCGGTTCGAAGGCCGCAACAGAAGAATTTATGACATTTATACGGCAACCGATATGACACGGACAAATTATTTTACAAGGGAGGCGCCACATGAAAATCAAACGGATCAGAACCCAGAATTACAGGGGCAAGAACTTTGATTTGGAACCGGCAAAGATTAATTTATTCTTTGCCAAGAATGGAACAGGAAAAACAAGTCTTTGCGATGCAGTACGTTACGGCATTACGGGGCTTGTCCCGCCGGATAATCTGCACAGCGGGGCGGTACAGATCATCTTCGATAACGGAATGTCCATCCAGCGCGCACGGGGAAAAGCTACCGTGTGCGGGATGAATGGAAAGAAGGTTACGGAAACTGCCATGAATGAAGCAATCGCAGACATGATCGGCATTCCAATACAGAAAGGTAAAAGAGCAGATGTACTACGCGATGTAAAAATTGCGTGCAGTTCAGACGTGCTTTTACAGCTTTCACCGGCCGATTTTTCTAAACTGCTGATGCAGTATATTCCGGAAACACTGGATGTAGATCGCATCTTGGCTTATTTTGACGGGCAGCCGAAGGAAGTGCTGGATGAATGTAGAAAAGCGTTTCCGCCAATGCCGGAAAAGTTCGGCATGAAGAAAGTACAGGAAGTGTATATGCACTATTTTGAAGATCGAAAAACGGTCAACGCACTTTTGAAGGAAAAGGACGCTGCAGCAAAGAATTTGACACCGACAGAGCCGAAACGTACTGTGGAAGTAATCAGTGAAGAACTGACTAATCTGATCGCTTTTGAAAGAACCAGAATGGATTCCATTAAGCGGCAGGCAGAGTATGCTTCCGCAAAGCGGAAGAGAGAGATTCAGGAAGCGGAAATCCGTAGGCTGAAAGATCGTATAAGTACTGCACCGGCGAAACCGGATGATGCAACAGGCGAAAGACTGGAGCATGAAAGGGAGACCCTGGAAGGTCAGATCGTAAACAAAACGGCACAGGCAAACGGCATCCAGACAAACATCGCATTTTTTGAAAAAGCGCTGGCCTCCTTAGATCTTCCGGTATGCCCAATTTCAAAAAAACTGGTATGCACCACGGACAAAACACAGATCCGTACGGAAACGGAGGCAATGCTTACGCAGAATAAGGAGCTGCTGGCTGATGTCAGAAAAGAAATTGAGGATGCAAAGGCCCGCAAAGAAGCGTGTATCCGTTCCAAAAAAGATTATGATGCAGCGAAAAGTGCCTATGCAGAATATGCCAAGCTACAGGCGGAACTGGCTGCATATGAAAAGAACCTGGTGACGCTGCCGGATAAGCCAGAAAGCGAAACGGTGAATCCTGAAGAACTTGCGAAGAAAAAGCGCGAACTGGAAGCCGAGAAGAAGAATGCGGAAGATTACGCTTATAAACAGACTCTTCTCAAAGAAGCCGAAACTCAGAAGGCACGGTACGCAGTAGAAACAGGCATGATCCGTGCATTGGAAGATAAAGGACCGGTCAGAACGAAGATCATCGAGTTTTATCTCCAGCAGTTTGAAGGTGTATGCAATGCAAGGGCGGCACAGTTTGCTCCGGGTTATATTTTTAAATTCCATCCGGATAACGGTGTAAAGATCTTTGTCAAGACACCAACCATGCAGAAACGTTACTATCCGCTTGCGTCCTGTTCCAATGGCGAAAAGGTACTGGCATCCTTCATTTTAACGGATATGGTCAACCAGTTGACCGGTTCCAGACTGATGTTTGTCGATAATCTGGAGGCCATGGATTTGGAACACATGCAGGGATTAAGGAAACTGCTTGAAACGCCGGAATTCACTGCAGAATATGACCATATTTTTCTTTGTGGAGTCAACCATCTGGATGTGATCAAAACATTCATGGGGATGAAGAACGCGAAGTTTATTAAATTGCAGGAGATTGATTCGGATGCAAAAAACAG
>ENA-ORLW01002955-ORLW01002955.1-human-gut-metagenome-genome-assembly--contig:-NODE-2955-length-14090-cov-2.465568_pt1 | contig 14090 bp, 14 predicted proteins | sample MGYA00243017_ERZ508829 | MGnify/ENA primary metagenome ERZ508829 (study PRJEB26277, sample SAMN04329776) | human gut metagenome | biome: human-associated habitat | host: Homo sapiens | place: USA...
GTAGTAACCGGCGGCGGAGTAGGTCGTCTTGTCCGAAAGGGTAAAGAACGAAGTCGCCACCTGCGCCTTCTGCCGGCCGAAAAGCCCCGCCGCGGGATTGTTGAAGACGGCATACGCATCGGCCGATGTCACCGTCTCGATGCCGCCCATGCCCAGCGTCCGGGCATCGGGATTCGCAATCCCGTAAGGCTGCGCCGCAACGGGGAGGAACCCGCCGGCGAGCGACGCCATCCAAAGAATCAATCGGTTCAAATCCTGTTCGTTAAAAGCAAACGAGGTGGAAGAGCGTGCGGCCCTCCACCTCGTCCGTATCGTGATTCGCTGCCGACGGTTAGCAGTTCATCGCGCCGCAGCAGTGGATGACCTGGCCGCTGACGTACGACGACAGGTCCGACGCGAGGAACAGGGCCACCTTGGCCACATCTTCGGGCGTACCGCCGCGTCGCAGCGGGATCTGCTTGTACCAGCCCTCCTTGACCTCGTCGGGCAACTTGTCGGTCATGTCCGTGATGATGAATCCCGGAGCGATGCAGTTGGCGCGGATGCCGCGCGGGCCCATCTCCTTGGCGATCGACTTGGCCAGACCGATCATGCCGGCTTTCGACGCCGAGTAGTTGCACTGGCCGGCGTTGCCGCTCACGCCCACCACCGACGACATGTTGATGATCGAACCCGACTTCTGACGGGCCATGACCGGCGTCACGGCGTGGATGAAGTTGAAGGCCGATTTCAGGTTGACCGTCAGCACGGCGTCCCACTGCGCCTCGCTCATGCGCATCATCAGACCGTCTTTCGTAATACCGGCGTTGTTCACCAGAATATCGATCCGGCCGAACTCCTCGACGATCCGTTTCACGACTTCGTGCGTCTGCTCGAAATCGGCGGCGTTCGAGGCGTAACCCTTGCACTTCACGCCCAGCGCGGCGATTTCCGCCTCGGTGGCTTTTCCGTTCTCGTCGATCGCCAGATCGGTGAATGCAACATTCGCGCCTTCCCTGGCGAACTGCAATGCGATCGCCTTGCCGATACCGCGGGCGGCGCCCGTCACGACTGCGACTTTTCCTTCCAGTAATTTCATGTCTCTGTTATAGAGTTGTTGATAAAATTCCGTTGACAAAGGTAGTAAAATAATTCGGATTGCGTATCTTTGCCCGAGGATAAAGCGCCGCAATCCGGGCTTCGTCCGCTACCGCCGGAAGATAAATCACGCTTAACACATATTATGAAAAGAGATTCTCAGATTTTCGATTTGATCGGCGCCGAGCGCAAGCGCCAGACGGAAGGCATCGAGCTGATCGCCTCGGAAAACTATGTCAGCGACCAGGTCATGGAGGCAATGGGGTCGGTGCTGACCAACAAATACGCCGAAGGCTATCCCGGCGCCCGTTACTACGGCGGCTGCGAGGTCGTCGATCGGGTCGAGACGCTGGCCATCGAGCGCGTCTGCCGTCTCTACGGAGCCGAATACGCCAACGTGCAGCCCCATTCGGGCGCACAAGCCAACATGGCGGTCTTCTTCGCCGTTCTCAAACCGGGCGACACCTTCATGGGGCTCGATCTTGCGCACGGCGGACACCTGTCGCACGGCTCGGCGGTCAACATGTCGGGCATGTATTTCAACGCCGTCGGGTACCAACTCAACGAGCAGACCGGCACGATCGACTACGAAGACATGGAACGCAAGGCGCTGGAACACCGTCCGAAGCTCATCATCGGCGGCGCCTCGGCCTATTCGCGCGAATGGGACTACAAACGTATGCGCGAAATCGCCGACAAGGTGGGCGCGCTGCTGCTCATCGACATGGCCCACACGGCCGGACTGATCGCCGCCGGCCTGCTGGACAACCCCGTGAAATACGCCCATATCGTCACCTCGACGACGCACAAGACGCTGCGCGGCCCGCGCGGAGGCATCATCCTCATGGGCAAGGATTTCGACAATCCGTGGGGCTACACCACGCCCAAAGGCGTCGTCAAGAAGATGTCGCAACTGCTCAACTCGGCCGTCTTCCCCGGTATTCAGGGCGGCCCGCTCGAACACGTGATCGCCGCCAAGGCCGTCGCTTTCGGCGAAGCGCTCGCACCCGAATACAAGGAGTACCAGGCGCAGGTGCAGAAGAATGCCAAGGCCATGGCCGAAGCCTTCGTCAAACGCGGCTACAAAATCGTTTCGGGCGGTACGGACAACCACCTGATGCTGGTCGACCTGCGGACGAAATTCCCCGAATTGACGGGCAAGCTGGCCGAGCGATGCCTCGTCGCGGCCGACATCACCACCAACAAGAATATGGTACCGTTCGACAGCCGCTCGCCGTTCCAGACCTCGGGCCTGCGTTTCGGTACGCCCGCGATCACCCCGCGCGGCCTGAAAGAAGACAAGATGGAGTTGATCGTGGAGTTGATCGACCGCGTGCTGCACGACCCCGAAAACGAGGCCAACATCGCTGCCGTCCGCAAGGAGGTCAACGCACTGATGTCGCAATATCCGCTTTTCGCCTGGTAGCATGAAGGCGGTCGTCGAATTCCTGCGGCAACTGCACGCTCACAACGAACGCGCATGGTTCGAGGCGCACCGCGCCGAATGGCTGCAATTGCAGGAGCGTATCCGCAGCTTCGCCGAAGGGTTGATTGAGGGAATCGCCTCGTTCGACCCCTCGGTCGAGGGGCTGACCGCGAAGGACTGTACCTACCGCATCTACCGCGACGTGCGTTTCAGCCGCGACAAATCGCCTTACAAGACCTGGCAGGGCATCTACGTCGCACCGCACGGTAAAAAAGCGGGGTATGCGGGCTACTATTTCCACCTCGAAGGCGCCGCCGAGGAGGGACTCGTCGGCAGCCACATGCTTTTTTCCGGACTCCACATGCCGCATCCCACGGTGCTCCGAAGCGTACGCGAGGAGATTCTGGACAATGGCGCGGAATTTGTCGGGAACATCCGGCGCGCCGAAGGATTCGCGCTCGACGAGTCGCAGCGACTGAGGCGCACGCCCGCAGGGTTTCCGACGGACTCGCCCTACGACGAACTGCTGCGGTTGAAGGAAGTAGCGCTCTGCCGCCCGTTCGGCGACGATTTCCTCGCGGGCGACGACCTGCTGGAACGCACGCTCGCCGAGTTCCGCAAGACCGCGCCTTTCGTGCAACAGCTCAATCGTGCCGTGCAGTATGCCTACGAAGAGATGATGTAATCCACAAATACGTGTAACTATGCGAAACATTCTTCTGTTGATATCGATGCTCGGCCTGCTGCCGGCAGGATGCGGCCGCACGGTCTCCGACACCGACACGGTCTCGTGCGACACCTTCGTCTATTCGGTCAAGGGCGGCGACTCGCTGCGGCTCGACCGTTATACCGACACCCCCGCAGCCGAAATCGACGCAAAAAAGCCCTGCATGATCTTCGTCTTCGGCGGCGCCTTCATCAGCGGCACGCGCGACGCCGAATCGTACCGCCCGTTCTTCGAATACATGGCGCGCGAACAGGGGTACACAGTCGTTTCGATCGACTACCGGCTCGGCCTGAAAGAGCCGCTCGCCGCCGGCAAACTCTCGCCCGAAACGTTCCCGCAACTGCTTCCTCAAACGGTACTCATGGCCGTCGAGGATCTATACGACGCGACGAGTTTCGTTGCGGGGAAGTCTGCGGAGTGGGGGATCGATCCCGCGCGGATCGTCGCCTGCGGATCGAGCGCCGGAGCGATCACCGTCCTGCAAGGAGCCTATTTCATCGCCAATGAAAATCCGCTGACGGCCAAACTGCCCGACGGGTTCGATTACGCCGGCGTGATCTCTTTCGCCGGTGCCGTCGTCGACATGGCCGACGATTTGACCTGGAAACGCGCTCCTGCGCGGATCATGCTCTTCCACGGCGACGCCGACTCCAACGTTCCCTACGGGGCGCTGCGGATGGGCGGCGCAGGGATCTTCGGATCGGACTACATCGCACGACAACTCTCCGACATGAAATCGCCCTATTATTTCTACTCGGTGGAGGGTGCCAACCATGCATTGGCCACGGTGCCGATGAACAACTACCGCGATGCCATCGACCAGTTTCTCACGCAACAGGTAGGCGAGCGGCTTCCGGCCATGATCGACACGAAGGAGCGTTTCACCAATGCCTCGCCCGGCGGCAAGACATTCACCGCAGAGGACTACATTCGCAGCAATTTCGCGGGCGAATAACCGTCGACGAAAGGGTAGCGTTTTCAACGAAACACCCCCGACCGAACGATTCGGCCGGGGGTGTTTGTCGAAAACGTTCGCTCCTACATTTCCGCGAAATAACGGTAGAAATAGGGGATCGTCTCGATACCGCGCTGGAACTGATCCAATCCGAAACTCTCGTTGGGCGAGTGGATCGCGTCCCGCGACAAACCGAAGCCCAGCAAAATAGACTTCACACCCAGAATCTCCTCGAAAGCACTTACGATCGGAATCGAACCGCCCGAATAGAAGGGCAGGGGCTTCTTGCCGAAGGTGGCTTCGACGGCCTTCTCGGCTGCCTTATAGGCGGGCAGGTCGGTCGGCGAGACGTAGGGCGCGCCGCCGTGCAGGAACCGCACGTCGACCTCCACGCTGCGGGGCGCAATGGCGCGGAAATACCGCTCGAAGAGCTTGGCGATCTTACGGAAATCCTGATTCGGCACCAGCCGCATCGAGATCTTGGCCGACGCACGCGCCGGAATGATCGTCTTGGTTCCCTCCTCGATATAACCGCCCCAGATGCCGTTCACGTCGAGCGACGGGCGCACGCCCGTACGCTCCATGGTCGTATAACCCGCTTCGCCCGCCACGTCGCCGATGTGCAGCGACCGCTTGTAGTCGGCCAGACGGAACGGCGCCTTGTTGAGCGCACGCCGTTCGGCGGCCGACAGTTCGCGCACGTCGTCGTAGAATCCGGGAATCGTCACGCGCCCCTCGTCGTCGACCAGCGAAGCGACCAGCCGCGCCAGCACGTTGGCTGGATTGGCCACCGCACCGCCGAAAAGTCCAGAATGCAAATCCTTGTCCGGTCCCGTCACCTCTACCTGCATATAAGTTAAACCACGCAACCCGCAGGTAATCGAAGGTGTATCCATCGAAATCATCGACGTATCGGAGACCAGAATAACATCCGATTTCAGCAGTCTCTTCTGCTCACGGCAAAATTTGTAGAGACTCTGCGAACCGATCTCCTCTTCGCCTTCGAGCATGAACTTCACGTTGCAGGGCAGTTGTCCGGTCGCGCACATCGCCTCGAACGCCTTGATGTGCATGAACGACTGCCCCTTGTCGTCGTCGGCTCCGCGCCCCCAGATGCGGCCGTCGCGCACGACGGGTTCGAACGGCTCGGTCGTCCACTCCTCGCGCGGATCGACCGGCATCACGTCGTAATGGCCGTAGACCAGCACCGTTTTGGCCTTGGGGTCGACGATCTTCTCGGCGAAGACCACCGGATTCCCCTCGGTGGGCATCACCTCGGCGTGGTCGGCACCGGCCTTGACGAGCGCTGCCGCCAGATGTTCGGCACAGCGCACCATATCCCCGCGGTGTTCCGTCTGCGCGCTGATCGACGGGATGCGCAGCACCTCGAACAACTCTTCGACGAAGGCGTCGCGGTGCGAGCGGATGTAATCGAGAACCTTTTCCATAATCGTATGTCGTTTTACAGGTTGCAAATTTCGCGCAGTTCGCCGATGAACCGCTGCGCCAGCGCATCGGCTTCGGCCATCGACCGTGCCTCGGTATAGATGCGGATGATCGGCTCGGTATTGGACTTGCGCAGGTGTACCCAATTCTCCGCGAAATCGATTTTCACGCCGTCTATATCATTCACCTGTTCACCGGCATAACGATCCTTTATCTCACGCAGAACTTTATCCACATCGATGGCCGGCGTCAGGGCGATCTTGTTCTTCGACGCGTAGTAGGCGGGGTAGGTGGCACGCAATGCGGTCATCCTCAGTCTTGTCTGCGCCAGATAGGTCAGGAACAGCGCCACGCCCACCAGCGCGTCGCGGCCGTAGTGCAGTTCGGGATAGATCACGCCGCCGTTGCCTTCGCCGCCGATGACGGCGCCGACCTCCTTCATCTTCGCCACGACGTTGACTTCGCCCACGGCCGAAGCGTGATAACGGCCGCCACGACGCTCGGTCACATCGCGCAGCGCCCGCGACGAACTGAGGTTCGAGACTGTATCGCCCTTGCGGTGCGACAACACGTAGTCGGCCACGGCCACCAGCGTATACTCCTCGACAAACATCGAGCCGTCCTCGCTCACGAAGGCCAGCCGGTCGACGTCGGGATCGACCACCACGCCCAGATCGGCCTTCTCGCGGACGACCGCCGCGGCGATCTCCGTCAGATTCTCGGGCAGAGGTTCCGGATTGTGGGCGAACTCGCCCGTAGGCTCGCAGTTGAGTTCCACGACCTCGCAGCCCAACTCTCGCAACAGCTTCGGGATCACGATGCCTCCCACCGAGTTGACGGCGTCGACCACCACCTTGAAGCGTTTGCGCCGCACGGCGTCGACATCGACCAGCGGCAGGGCGAGCACCCGACGGATATGTTCGTCGTTGAACGATTCGCGCGAAAGCACATGCCCCAGTGCATCGACCTCGGGAAATTCGAAGTCGCTTCGTTCGGCCAACTCCAACACGCGCTTGCCCTCGGCATCGGAGAGGAACTCGCCGTCGGCATCGAGCAGTTTCAACGCGTTCCATTGGCGCGGATTGTGCGAGGCGGTAATGATGATGCCGCCGTCGGCCTCGTGGGCCGTGACGGCCAGTTCCACGCCGGGCGTCGTGCAGAGCCCCACGTTGACCACGTCGGCGCCGCAGCCGAGCAGGGCGCCCTCGATCAGGTCGCCCACCATTTCGCCCGAAAGACGTGCGTCGCGGCCGACGACGATCCGCAGGCGGCCCTGTTTGCGCTCGCCCAGAAAACGGACGTAGGCAGTGGTGAATTTCACGATGTCGAGCGGGGTCAGATTGTCGCCCGGGCGGCCGCCGATCGTACCGCGGATACCCGAGATGGATTTGATGAGTGTCATGTCTGAACTTGTTTTACACCTATAAATTAAAAGAAATCGACGGGTTTGTTTTGCAATTCGAGGTAAAAATATTACTTTTATGCCAATTATGAAAATTAAAACGCGACCATTATGAGAACGATCCCCTCTTCCGAGTTGATTATCAACGACGACGGTTCCATTTTCCATCTGCACCTCCGTCCCGAGCAGCTGGCCGACACCGTCATTCTGGTGGGCGATCCGGGCCGCGTGGAGCTGGTAGCCTCCTTTTTCGATACGCGCGAATGCAACGTCTCCAACCGTGAGTTCAACACCGTCACAGGCACCTATAAAGGCAAACGTATGACCGTCCTGTCGACAGGCATCGGCATCGGCAACATCGACATCTCCGTCACGGAGCTCGACGCGCTGGCCAACGTCGACTTCGAAACCCGACAGGTCAAGCCCGAACTTCGGCGGCTTACGCTCCTTCGGCTCGGCACGTCGGGGGCCATCCAGCCCGACATCAAGGTGGGCGAGGCGGTCTTCTCGCGCATGTCGATCGGATTCGACGGCCTGCTCAACTACTACAAGGGCCGCAACGAGGTCTGCAATCTGGAATACGAGCAGGCATTCATGCGCCACACGGGATGGAGCGACCTGTTGCCGAAGCCCTATTTCGCCGTGGCCGACGAGGGGTTGTTCGACCTGTTCCGCGACTCGACACGTGAAGGTATCACCATCGCCGCACCGGGTTTCTACGCCCCGCAAGGACGCTGGGTGCGCCTCGAACCGGCCGACGCTCACCTGAACGAGAAGATCGAATCGTTCGAGTACGAAGGCCGCCGCATCACCAACTTCGAGATGGAGAGCTCGGCGCTCGCAGGCATGGCCTCGCTCATGGGGCACCGCGCCGCGACGATCTGCACGATCATCGCACAGCGCATCGCGCTGGACGCCTGCACCGACTACAAACCGTTCGTCAAACGGATGATCCGCATGGCGCTCGACAAGCTGGCGACGATCTGATCCGTACAAACGCAAGCATATCAAGAATTATCAAATCATAGAGACTCAACATGAAATTTTCCGTATCAAGTTCCGCGCTTCTGTCGCTGCTGGCGACCACCGGTAAAGTAATCAGCAATAAGAACACGCTGCCGATCCTCGACTATTTCCTCATGGAGTTGAAGGGCGACCAACTGAAAGTGACCACCTCCGATCTGGAAACCACGCTCGTCGGGCAAATCACCGTCGACAACGTCGAGAGCGAAGGGATGATCGCCGCCCCCGCCAAGCAGCTGCTCGACTCGCTCAAAGAGTTCGCCGAAATTCCGCTGACGATCGACTGCAACGACCAGACTTTCGAGATCAAACTCAACTGGAAAAGCGGTTCGCTTTCGATTCCCGGCGCCAGCGCCGTGAGCTATCCGGCGCTGCCCGCGCTCGCGCCGGAATCCCGCCGGGAACTCGACGCCGACGCGGACATGTTGCTTACGGGCATCAACAAAACGATCTTCGCGACGGCCGACGACGAACTGCGTCCGATCATGAACGGCGTCTACATCAACATCGAGCCCGCGTCGATCACGTTCGTGGCCACCGACGCCCACAAGTTGGTGAAGTACTCCTCGGAGCAGCCGAGCGAGCTGACGGCGGCTTTCATCCTGCCCAAGAAACCGGCGAACCTGCTCAAAGGCATGCTGCTCAAAGAGGAAGCGCCGGTCAAGGTGTCGTTCGACTCGAAGAACGTACTCTTCAACCTCAAAAACCACACGTTGGTGTGCCGTCTGATCGAGGGCAACTACCCGAACTACAACGCCGTGATTCCGTCCAACAACCCCAACAAGGTGCTGGTGGACCGCATCGAGCTGGTCAACGGCATCAAGCGCGTGGCCGTCTGCTCGAATCCGGCAACCACCCTCATCCGCATGCCCATCGCCGACAACAAGATCAACCTCACGGCGCAGGACATCGACTACTCGATGTCGGCCAACGAGACGATCTCGTGCAGTTACGACGGACAGTCGATCACCATCGGGTTCAAGTCGACCTTCCTCGTCGAGATCCTCTCGAACATCGAGACGCCAACGGTGGTGATCGAGCTGGCCGATTCTACCCGTGCGGGCGTTTTCAAGCCCGTTTATGACGAAAAGCAGTCCAGCGACACGCTGATGCTGCTCATGCCGATGATGATCAATGCCTGACGACGATGAACAAACGTGAATTGATCGGCGAAGTAGCCCGCCGCACCGGCTACGCCGAAGAGGTCTGCACCCGCGTACTCGACACGTTCGAAGAGGTGCTGGGCGACGCCGTCGCGAACAAGGTGAAGGACGCCTCCGACACCTTCCGCAGCAACGCCGCCGAGGCGCTCGACCTGATCCGCGGACTGTTCCGCAAAAAGACCGAAGCATGAAACTGAACCTCAAACGTCCCATCGTCTTTTTCGATCTGGAAACCACCGGCGTCGACACCGCCAAAGACCGCATCGTCGAGATCTCGATGGTCAAGGTGATGCCCGACGGCGAGGAGATCGTCAAGACCCGCAAGATCAACCCCGGCATACACATCCCCGAAGAGGCGACCGCCATTCACGGCATCACCGACGAGGATGTGAAGGATTGTCCGACCTTCGCGCAGATCGCCCGGTCGCTCGAACAGTTCATCGCCGGCTGCGACTTCGGAGGATTCAACTCCAACCGTTTCGACCTGCCGATGCTCGTCGAGGAGTTCATGCGCGCCGGCATCAGCGTCGACTTCAAGCGGCGCCGCTTCGTCGACGTGCAGAACATCTTTCACAAGATGGAGCAGCGTACGCTCGTAGCCGCCTACAAGTTCTACTGCGACAAGGACCTCACGAACGCCCATTCGGCCGAAGCCGATACGCTGGCGACCTACGAGGTGCTCAAAGCGCAGCTGGACCGCTACGACAACCTGGAAAACGACATCGATTTCCTGGCCGAATTCTCCACGCGCAACGAGTCGGCCGACTACGCCGGACGCATTCTCTATAACGAGAAAGGGGAGGAGGTCTTCGGTTTCGGAAAGTACAAAGGCCGCTGCGTAGCCGAAATATTCGAGTCGGAACCGAGCTACTACAACTGGATGATGAACGGCGATTTCCCGCTCTACACGAAAAAGGTCATCACCGAAATCCGGCTGCGCGGCTCGAAGGAGAAGAAACGTTAGATGCGTATGTACAGACCGATTCTCATAACGGCGGCATGTCTCTGCATCGGGTTGACGCCCGTATCGGCGTCGGCTCCGCAGTCGCAGAAGTCGGAGACGATCGTCTATATCGGCGGCGAGAAGTTCTACATCCACACCGTGCAGCCCGGCCAGACGCTCTACTCGATCGCGCGGCTCTACGGCGTGAGCGAGCAGACGCTCGTGGCGTACAATCCGACGATGGCCGACGTGTTGAAAGCCGACCAGAACGTCAAAATTCCGGTTCCCGCCCCGCAGATGCAACCGGACGAAGCGCCGCTCACGGCCAGACAGGAGAAGAAACTCCGCAAAAAGTTCATTCTGCATACGGTGGAGGCGCACGAGACGCTCTACGCCATTTCGAAGCGCTACGGCATTTCGGTCGAGACGCTGCTGGAGGATAACGAGAATCTCGATCCTACGCACCTGACGATCGGCGGCACGCTGCTGGTACGGAAAAAGGAGGTGGGCAAGACCAGCAACGCCGAAAATCTCGCCGAATTGGAGGAGTACAAGGAGAAGCTGAACAGTGTTCCGACCGACGGTTTCCGCTATTACGTCGTCCGACCGGGCGATACGATGTATTCGCTCGCCCACGCCAACCGGACTACGGAGCAAACGCTCTCGGAACTCAACGAAGGCCTTTCGTCCGCAACGCTCAAAGCCGGTGCGATCATCAAGTTGCCGACGGCCGATGCACCCGCCACCGCCGAGCAACCGGCCGACACGCTGACGGTGCGGCCGCCCGCCGAAAAACTCCTGACGCTCGCGCCGGACGCCGCGCTCCGCTTGTCGTTGCTGCTGCCCGCCACGACCGACGGGCGCCCCAATGCCAGCTATACCGAATTCTATCAGGGATTCCTGCTGGGCGTCGACCGGCTCCGCCGCGACGGCCGGTCGGTACGGCTCGACGTTTTCGACACGGCGCACGATCCCGCGAAGGTCGCGACACTCGTCGCCGACAGCGCTCTCGCCCGCTCGCAACTGATCGTCGGCCCCGTGTACGAAGACGAACTGGCACCCGTCCTGCGCATCGCCGAGCAGGAGGGTATTCCGGTCGTTTCGCCGCTGGCGACGATCGACCATACGCACAGCGACGTCCTCTTCCAAATGGCGCCCGATCCCGCCCGGAAATACGCGAAACTCGCCCGGCCGCTCAATAGCGGCCGCAGGGTCGTACTGATTTACAGCCAGCACACCGACACGGCGTTCGAACAGGCCGTCAAGGCGCTGATTCCCGACGTGGGGTACGAAACGTTCCGCTACGAGCAGGGTAGCAACATCGGCAGCATCCTCTCGGCCCGCGACAGCGCCCTGCTCGTCGTATTGTCGGGCAAAGAGACCGAGGTCGACTCGATCCTCGCCGCACTGGCCTCGGCCAGCAGCAATATCATCGCCCGCGGCCACTCCGCACCGCAGTACGACGTCATCGGCGGCCCGCACTGGAACCGGTTCGACAACATCGACCGCAACCTCTTTTTCAAGAATCGGGTGACCTTCATCTCGACCTATCACGCCAAACGCGACGACGAACGCATCCGCACCTTCGACAACCGCTATATCTCCGCATTCGGTTCGCTGCCGACGCTCTACTCCTATCGGGGGTACGACGCGGCCGTCCTGTTCGGCTCGGCGATGTTCGACGACATCAACGGCTTTTTCGACGACGAGACCTTCACGCCGCTCCAGACGCCTTACCGCTTTACGCGGACGGCCGACGGCAACCGCGTCAACACCGAATGGGTGCGTGTCGTCTACAACGACAACTATACCATCACACTCGAATAATCCGACCATGGCATCTTCCAATATCCCCGAAAAAACGATCGAACGGCTGAGCGAGTACCGCCGTACGCTGCTCTCCTGCCACAAGCAGGGGATTACCCACATCTTCTCCCACGTGCTGGCCGGCATCCACGGCATCACGGCGGTGCAGGTGCGCCGCGACCTGATGCTCATCGGCTTTTCGAGCGACACGAAGAAGGGCTACGACGTGAAGGTGCTCATCGATTTCATCAGCAACATCCTCGACAGCGACACGGTGACCAACATCGCCGTCATCGGCATGGGACACCTCGGCCAGGCCATCACCAAGTATTTCAACGGCCGCGGCCTGAAATTGAAGATCACCACCGCGTTCGACATCGACCCCGCGAAGGTCGGCCAGACGATAGACGGCATTCCGTGCCACCATATGGAGACATTCGAGGAGGTGGTCGAGGACAAGGACATCGACATCGTCATCGTCTCGTCTCCCTCGCGCGTAGCCGACGAACTGGTCGTCCCGATCGTCAACGCCGGCATCAAGGGCGTGCTCAACTTCACCTCGCGGCCGCTCAACTTCCCGCGCGGCATCGTGGTCGAGAACTACGACATCACCACGCTGCTCGAAAAGGTCGCCTATTTCGTCAAGGAAAACGAAGAAAGCAACAGCAGCAACGCATGATGCAACGCGAAGCAAAAAACGCAGCAGAGGGCGGAAAAACAGGCAGCCACGACATACACGGCGACCTTGCGGAACACCGTCCGGTTGCCGGGCGGCCGGACATGCGGGTTTTTTACGGGTTCGATGCACTTCCGCATTTCGTCCGTCCGACGGTGACCGTCGGATCGTACGACGGCGTGCACAGCGGCCATCTGAAACTGCTGCGCACCGTGACCGCCGCGGCCCGCGGGCAGGGCGGCGAAAGCATCGTCTTCACTTTCGAGCCGCATCCCCGCATCACGCTCGGCAAGGCCGACGGCCTGCGCCTGCTGACGACGCTCGACGAGAAAATCTGCCTCCTCGAACGGCTGGGGATCGACAATCTGGTCATCATCCCCTTCGACAGAGCCTTCAGCCGGCTGGCTCCGGACGAATTCGTCCGCGACTGTCTCGTAGGCCATACGGGAGCCGAAACGCTCGTCGTAGGCTTCAACCACCGCTTCGGACACAACAAGCAGGGCAGTTACGATTATCTGGACAGCCACGGATTCGGCCTGCGCGTAATAGAGGTTTCCGAATGCGACGTGGACGCCGAAAAAGTAAGTTCGACGGTGATCCGGCGGTTGGTCGAAAAGGGCGAAATGGCGCGCGCCGCGCATCTGCTGTCGCACCCCTATCTGGTAATCGGCCGGGCGCAGCGGAACCGCATCCGGGTGGACGATCCGCTGAAACTCCTGCCCCCTCCGGGCGAATACGACGCACACATCAACGGCAAGCCGGCCCGGCTCACGGTCGATGCCGCTCAGGAACTGATAACCCGCGACATACTGCCCGAAGGGCGTGTCGTCATAACATTTTAAACCATGCTGAGTTACGACTGTCAAATAAGGGTTTGGTACAAGCATACCGACCAGATGGCGATCTGCCACCACTCGAACTATATCTGCTATTACGAAGCCGCGCGCAGCGAATTGCTCCGCTGGCTGGGCATGTCTTTCGCCGAGGTCGAGAAGCGGGGCATCATGATGCCGATTCTGGAGGTGCAGTCCAAATACCACCGTCCGGCCTATTACGACGAACTGCTCACCGTACGCATCATGCTGAAAGAGCTTCCCACGGCCCGCATCAACTTCTTCTACGAAATCTACAACGAAAAGGGCGACCTGCTCAATACGGGCATGACGCAGCTGGGCTTCATCCACAGCGATTCGCGGCGTCCGTGCCGCTGTCCGGAATGGTTCCTGGAGCTGATCCGCAGCCGCTGGACCGAATAAGACGCCCCGTTTCGGGTCCGATTCATGCCGCTTCGCCCTGCGAAGCGGCTTTTTCTGCGCCGTGACGGCATTTTCATCGCCCGGAAAGTCCCTCCCCGCAGTCCGATTCCGGAACCGCTCCGTCGGGGCGGAAGCAAACCGGCGTTCGCTTCTACGCCCGACGTTTCGTACCTTTGGATACTCCCGCTCG
>ENA-ORLW01002962-ORLW01002962.1-human-gut-metagenome-genome-assembly--contig:-NODE-2962-length-14000-cov-3.664368_pt1 | contig 14000 bp, 15 predicted proteins | sample MGYA00243017_ERZ508829 | MGnify/ENA primary metagenome ERZ508829 (study PRJEB26277, sample SAMN04329776) | human gut metagenome | biome: human-associated habitat | host: Homo sapiens | place: USA...
GGCCAGCATGTGGACCGCCATCTTTGCCGATGTGGGCGTGATGGTGCTGGCTGTGCTCAACGCCACCCGTGCCCTGTACACCAAGGATCTGGCGAAAAAGAATGAACAGTAAAAAACAGTGCCGGACAGCCTGAAAACTGTCCGGCACTGTTTTTATATATGAGGTGCATACAGGCGTTCTATTTCATGCACAAGCTCCGGTTCTTTTTCGATATCAAATTTTCTGGCAAACATGCAGGGCGATGCTTTCAGCTGTTCCAGATCAGCGTATTTCCAGACCCACGGATTGCCTCTGTCCCAATCGATGGCACGGGCACTGGTATCACCCGGCCCCTGATAGATCTTATCCTGATACGGCGACTGCGCGATCAGTGTCTGCACAAAGAACTCGTCCGAGCAAAAGGTCTTGTCCAGCACCTGCAGGATCCACTCTTCTTTTGTCAACAGATACCGTGCAAAGCCGTCAGTGCAGCTGAACCAGTTGCTGCCCTTTGTGAAGTGAACGTCCTGATTGCGCTTTATTTTCAGCAGCTTCTGGCCCGACAGCAGGATTCCATTGATCACGCCGAGCACCGGATGGCGGCGCAGATCGATATTCTGGAAAAAGTGCCGGTAATAAACGCGCTCATCGTTGAATGGGCTGAACGGGTGCGGGTCGAAATGGACAAATTCCACGTCCGGGTTTGCCTCAAAAAATGCACGGATATCTTCTTGTGTTTGAATGGGCAGATCCACACCGGAGATCAGGTGGTAATGCTGATACGGGCCATGGGCCACTGCTGTTTTCAATAGCACAAGCTCCGCTTTTACCTGACTGACACCGCCCCACACAACACTGTGCCGTTTTGCGTGAAACACTTTCGCATATTTCATGCGGCACTCCACCGTTTCCGGCTGGTAGTCCGTATTTTTGCTGTCCATGTGGATGAATATATCATTCCACGGTACGTCCAGCATCCGCAACAGGGTCAGAAGCATCTCATCACATTTATGTGCTTCTATCAGGTACGCCTGTTTTTCTCTTGTTTCCATCGCTTTCTCCTCTTAATTCTGCGCCGCATTTTTATTTTATTATAACAAAACCCTCTTTAAAAACAATCCCATCACCCCTTTTTACAGCACAAAGCCGCCGCTTTCCCTTGCAGAGGGAGAGCGGCGGCTTTGTTTGGGTATGGAGAAAATGGAGGAGGTTTCAAAGTTCATCCGCGGAATGCAGCGGTATATACCGCCACCACCTCGCCGCGGGTGGGGGTGATCTGGTTGGTGGACATGCAGGTGTCGTGCAGGGCAAGCTCTGCCAGCGCGGCAAAATCTGCAGGGTCCACCTTGTTCAGCTGCGCAAGGTTTGCGGGGATGCCCACGCCTGCACTGAGCTGACGGACAAACTGGATCACTGCCGGTGCGGCAGTGTCCGGGGTAAAAGTGCCCTGCAGGCCCATGGCAGCGGCAATGGTCATGAACCGCTCCCGGCACACCGGGCTGCGGCTGTTGAAGGCCAGCACGTAGGGCAGCAGCACCGCATTGCACACACCGTGGGGCAGGTTGTAGTGTCCGCCCAGCGCGTGTGCCATCGCATGCACCATGCCAAGGCCCGCGTTGGAGAAAGCCATGCCTGCCACATTTTCGGCATAGGCCATCATGGTGCGGGCGGCTTCATCCTGACCGTTGGCAACGGCCCGGGGCAGGTTCTGCACGATCGCCTGCATGGCCCAGTAGGCATCCTTGTCCGTGAGCAGGTTGGCGTTTTTGGAAAGCGCCGCCTCGATGGCGTGGGTCAGCGCGTCCATGCCGGTGGCTGCGGTGAGCTTGGGCGGCATGGAGGACATGAAGTCGGTGTCGTTCACCGCGATGCTGACCATGCAGTTGGGGTCCACCATGGCCATTTTGCTGTGGCGGACAGGGTCGGTGACGATGTAGAAGGAGGTGCACTCGCTGCCGGTACCGGCGGTGGTGTTCACCGCCACGATGGGCAGGCCGGGCTTGGAGGACTTGTTCTCGCCCTCGTACTGCTCCACGGTACCGCCGCAGGCCACCACGATGCTGGCTGCCTTAGCGGTATCGATGGCGCTGCCGCCGCCCAGAGCCACCAGCAGCTGCACCTGCAGGGTACGGGCTGCGGCAATGCAGTCGTTCACCACCTGTACGGTGGGGTTGGGCTGCACATTGTAGTACACGGCGTACTCCACACCGGCATCGGACAGTACCTGACCGACCCGGGCAGCGGCACCGGAATCATAGAGAAAGCGGTCCGTCACCAGCAAAGCACGGCGGATGCCCATCTTCTGAAGCTCCGGTCCCAGAAGACGGATGGCACCCTTGCCAAAAAAGCTGGTCTTGACGGCGTTGATGCGTTCTGCCATGTGTTCACCCTCCGCTTACTGTGCCTGACCGCAGACGATCTGCACCGGGTCCCAAATGGAACAGGACGAGGAGGAATAGACGAAATCCACCTGACCCAGTGCTTCCACGGTCATGCCAGCGCGGATGGCAACGGCAATGGCGTTGATGCGGGCCGAAACATTCTTTTCTCCCCATGCCTGCGCACCCAGCACCTGACGGGTATTGGCCTCATACACCAGCTTGATGGTGATGCGGTGGGGGTTCGGGCAGATGCCCGGACGGTCGGTGCCGGTGGCCATTGCACTCTTGACCCGCAGACCGGCCTTGCGGGCCTCGGTCTCGGTCAGGCCGGTGCGGGCGATCTCCAGATCCGCCACCTTCAGGCTGCTGGTGCGCAGAGAGCCGTCGCGGCAGGCCGCGCAGTCGCCCACGGCATAGATATTGGGCACACTGGTGGCAAGGTCGGCACCAATGAGCACAGCGCCATTGGGTGCCAGCTGCGCCCCGGTACCGGCCAGCAGGCCGGTGTTGGGGGTAACGCCGATGGCTACCACGCAAAGGTCACAGGGGTAGGTGCCGCGGTTGGTCTGCACCTGCTCCACGAAGGTACGGCCCGGGAAGGAGCGCACCTGCTCACCCAGATTGAACTGCACGCCCTGCGCTTCCAGCTCCTTCTGGATCAGCTTGCTCACCTCAGGGTCAAACTGGGGCAAAAGCTGCTGCTCTTTTTCAATGATACGCACATTGCGGCCCAGCTTGAGGAAGGACTTTGCGATCTCCAAACCGGCCCAGCTGCCGCCCAGGATCACGATGTCCCGCACATAGGGGGTGCGGACGAACTCCTTGAGGAAGATCAGATCTTCCACGGTCTTGAGGGTCTGCACGCCCACGCGGTCACTGCCGGGCACCTGCGGCACACGGTTGGAAGAGCCGGTGGCCAGCACCAGCTTGTCGTAGTGGTCTTCAAACACGCGTCCGGTGGCAAGATCACATACCGTCACCTTGCGGGCGGCTGCGTCGATGCCGCGCACCTCATGGCGCAGATGTGCGGTGATGCCCTGCGCGTTCAGCTCAGTCTCCTTGGCCTGAATGGCCTTGTTCAGGCTGTCCAGATCCTCGCACAGGTAATGGGGCAGGCCGCCGGTGCCGCAGGAGTAGAAGCCGCCTTTTTCGTAGACGGTGATCTGCGCTCCGCGCTGGGCGGCGGCAAGTCTGGCGGCGGCCGAAACCCCGGCGGCAATGCTGCCGATGATAATAATTTTCATTGTTTAAGCCTCACGATCCCGCCGGGAGGAAGCCCCTCTCTGCGGCAAAACTTGCAGGGTGTTACTTACTCAGGGTGGGAGGATTGTCCACGATGCCCACGATGAAAGCATCAATGGGCGACGGATGGTCCAGACCATGCTGGGTGGTCTCGTCGGTGGTGACCAGAACCATCTCGCCTACACCCGCGCCGATGTTGTCGCCCGCCACGATGGTATCCTTTTTGGAGCCGAACACCGGCTCCACCAGCAGGAACTTATAGCCTACAAGCTCCGGCATTTTGCGGGTGGCGACAACGGTCCCCTTGACGATCCCTAAAATCATAGCTTACTCCTCTTTGCCCCGCACGGTGACCAGCTGCCCCTGCTTGAGCAGGAAGGCATTGCCATCGTCCGTGTCGATGTGAAAATCCAGTGCACATTTGTCGTTTGCGCGGATCAGCACCCCGCCCATCACGCCCGGCTTGGGGCCGTCGATCTTTACCTGCACGCGGTCGCCGTCGGCAAGGCCGAAGGCCGCTGCCTGTGCGGGAGTCATGTGGATGTGGCGGTCGGCGATCATCACGCCCTCCGGCACAGTCAGGGTGCCATTGGGGCCGCGCAGGGTCACGCCCGGCGTGCCCTTTGTATCCCCGCTGGAGCGCACCGGTGCTTTGATGCCGATGTTGCGGCAGTCGGTCTGCGCCAGCTCGATCTGAGTGGCACTGCGCTCCGGGCCAAGGATGCGGACATGCTTCAGTTCGCCCTTGGGGCCGATGATGTCCAGACATTCCTCGCAGGCAAACTGGCCGGGCTGGCTCAGCGCCTTTTTGGGGGTGAGCTGGTAGCCATAGCCGAACAGCTTGTCCACATCATCGCGGGTAAGGTGGATGTGCCGCACCGAGATGCCTACCGGCACCTGACGGCTGCGCTTTTGCAGCTCTGCCTGCACGGCCTGCGTGATCAGGAGCAGCAGCTGTTCCTGACTGATGTCATGGTAAACCAAGGCACAGCGCTCCTTTCTTATGCAGCGTCAGCGCAGGGCTCAGCGCAGCTCAGGCATGCACTCGGACACGCTTGCGTGCGGGCGGGGAATGACCAGTGCGCTGACCACTTCGCCAATGCGGGAAGCAGCGGTCTGGCCTGCCTCAACAGCAGCCTTCACAGCGCCAACGTCGCCCTGCACGAACACGGTAACAAGGCCTGCGCCGATCTTCTCCTGACCCACCAGAGAGACATCTGCGCTCTTCAGCATGGCATCGGCTGCCTCGATGGAAGCGGTCAGGCCGTTGGTCTCGATCATGCCCAGAGCGGCATCCAGCGGCACCTGCTCGCCTGCGGGCAGGCCGGACTTGCCGGTTGCGGGGCCCTTGGCAGGCATGATGCGGGCCAGATCTGCGTGAGGGCGTGCAATGACGTTGACGCAGAACAGCTCACCCACGCGGGAAGCAGCCTCTTCGCCAGCATCGGTAGCAGCCTTGACAGCGCCCACCTCGCCGGTAACGATCACGGTGGTCAGACCGGCACCGATGGTGTCGGAACCAATGAACTCAACGTCAGCAGCCTTCAGCATTGCATCGGTAGCGTCGATGTTGCCAACCAGACCCTTCGTCTCGATAAAACCCAGAGCTTTCATAAGTTGTTCCTCCTGTCAGAACACTGAAAAAAATTGTATGTGATGGTTTCGTCCTTCAAAAACTCAGATGATGCGCAGCCCGCCCTCGGCCAGCATGCAGCGGCGGCGGCGGCAGAAGCTCTTTGCGCAGGTGATGCCCTCGCCGGTGGGGCCGGCAATGGTCATGGTGCAGTGGCCCTCGCCGCCAATGCCAACACCGGCCTTGGTGGCGCTGTTCTTTACGTAGATAGTGGTCTCAATGACCCGGGCAAAGCGGGTCATGTGGTCCACATCCTTGGAGAAGATGGAAGCGGTGTGGCGGTTGCCGTGCTCAGCGACCACGGCATCTTCCACCGCCTGTTCAAAGCTCTGGCAGCGCACGATGGGCAGCACCGGCATCATCTGCTCCACCAGAACGAACGGATGGTCGGCAGGCACTTCGCAGATGGCAAGGCGGCAAGTATCCGGCACATGCACGCCGATGGTCTCCAGAATGCGGGCGGCATCCTTGCCCACCCACTTTTTGTTCACCTCGTGGCCGCCGCCCTTCTTGGGCTGCAGCACGATGTTCACCAGCTGTTCGGTCTGGGCCTTGTTCAGCAGGTAGGCACCCTGCTTCTGCAGCTCGTGCAGCAGGCCGTCGTAGGCGGTGTTCACAGCGAACACTTCCTTCTCTGCAAAGCAGAGGATGTTGTTATCGAACGAAGCGCCTTCGTAGATCTTGCGGCCTGCCAGCTCGATGTCTGCGGTCTCGTCCACGATGACGGGCGGGTTGCCTGCACCGGCACCGATGCACTTTTTGCCGCTGCGCAGCAGGGCGTTCACCATGCCCATGCCACCGGTGCCTGCCATCAGGCGGATCTTGGGGTTTGCGGCCATCTTGTCCACATTCTCCATGGTCGGCTCACGGGTCATGGTAATGAGGTTTGCAGGGCCGCCCGCCTCGATGATGGCGGTATTCAGTGCCTGCAGGCAGTCGGCAGACACCCGCTTTGCGCGGGGGTGCACGTTGAACACCACGGTGTTGCCGCCTGCGATCATGCTGATGGTGTTGTTGATGATGGTCTCGGTAGGGTTGGTGGTGGGGGTGATGGAGCAGATCACACCAAAGGGTGCGTACTCTTCCAGCATCAGGCCCGCGTCACCGCTCTTGGCTTCGGTGGTCAGGCATTCGGGGCCGGGGGTCTTGTTGATGACGGCCAGATGTTTTTCCACCTTGTCCTCATAGCGGCCCATGCCGGTCTCTTCCACGATCTTGTGGCACCACTCCTCCACATGTGCCCGGGCACAGCGGCGGATGGCTTCAATGATGCGCTGGCGGTCCTCGATCTTGTAGTTGGCCGCCCAGTCGCGCTGGGCTTTCCATGCAGCCTCCACTGCGTCGTCTACGTTCTCGAACACGCCGCGGTCGCCTGCTGCACCGCCGGGTGCAGCGGTATAGGCTGCAGGGGCGGCGTTTGTCTGTGCACCGCCCATACCGGCAAGCACCTGCTTGACGATCGCTTCAATTTCCTGCGAACTGATATCCATGGTTTTCGTTCCTTTCCGTAAAGGTCATATCCGTTGGATCAAACGAAACTTTTTGTTATTGAAAGCTCTTCAGCGTCCGGCGGATGACCTCGGCCATTGCGGCATCGCGGGCATTTGCGGACTTCGGTGCGGCCGGGGCCGCTTCCATTGCAGGGACTGCCGCAGGCTGTGCGGCGGGCACCGGGGCAGGGGCAGGAGCCGCCTGCTGTTTGGGCAGGGTGGGCAGCGCCATGCCCGGCTGAATCAGCCCGGTAACGCCCGGCAGGCTCACCGGCTGGGCAGGCTGTGCGGAGGGTACTGCCATTGCCACAGGCTGTGCAGCGGGCTGAGCCATGGGCTGCACGGCAGGTGCGCCGCACTTGCTGCAGCCGGTGCAGTGACCGCCGCAGCTGCCGCATTTGGAGCAGCCTGCGCAGCCCAGCTTTGCGGTGACGGCTGCGTAGTAATCCAGTGCTTCCACCAGATGGGCCGCATCTGCCGGGGTCTTGCCCCAGGTCAGGCAGCCGTCATTTTCCAGCAGGACAGCCTTATCGGTGCGGCACAACAGGCTGACAGCCTGTGCCTGCGCGTCCACGTTCTGGGCGGGCAGCAGCTGCACCCGGCCCAGCGCCCGCACTGCGGGGCTGAACGCTGCAGGCTGCACGGTCTGGCCCTGCATCCCCATCACAGCCGCGCAGGCCGGATAGGTGTGCATCACGCACTGGGCGTTCTCGTTTTCCTGATAGATTTTCAGATGGATGGGCAGGTCTTCGGGCAGGGGCTTGGGCTTTGCGCTGAGCATCGCCTTGCCATTCATATCCACGCGCACCAGCATATCCTGCGTGAGCGCGGCCTTGTCGGCACCGGCAACGGTCACCCACACGGCCTGCGGGCCGACGCGGACGCTCATGCTGCCGTCACCGGCCACCAGCCAGCCCTTGGCTTCCAGCCGACGTGCCATTTCCATGATGGCTTTTTTTGCCTCAAAGTCTGAGAGGTAAGTAACGCCTTGAATCACCATACGTTTCTTTCCTCCTTTTTAACGGCGCAGCGGCGGGATCTTGAGCATGGCGCGCACCTCGTCGGGAGTCATGGGCATCATGCCCTTGGACTTTACGATGTCCGACACCTTTGCGATCAGCGCTGCGTTGTTGTCCACATGGACACCCGGCGCGATCATGTCCGAATCCTCAAAGCCGATGCGCACGGTGGAAGCGCCCATATCCAGCGCAGTCTTGACCATTTCCCAGTCCTCGCGGTGGGCCTGCGTGTAGCCCCACAGGTAGTCGCCGTTGGGAAAGTTCTCTTCCAGCGCCTGGATCATGTGGCGCAGGGCCGGCACCGTGGCAGGCATCTCGCCGCCATGGCCGAACACCAGTGCAAACAGGATGGGTTTTACAAAGTGGAACTTGTCATTCAGTTCCCGCACGGTGTTGATCATGCCCAGCTCAAAGACCTCGGTCTCCGGGATCTTCTTGTTGTCCATGATGGTCTTGACGCAGTACTCCACATCCTTGATGGGGTTCTGGTACACCGAGGTACCCAGATTCACCGAGCCGACATTCAGGCTGTTGGCTTCCACCCAGGAGGGGTAGCAGGGCTGCACACGTTCCTCAATGGTCAGGTTGGACACGCCGCCGGTGGAGATCTCCACCACGATGTCGCACATCTCGCGGATGTAGGCCACCGTTTCTTCCAGCAGGCTCAGATCCGGGGTGAGGTTGCCGTTCAGGTCGCGGCAGTGCAGGTGCACCATGGACGCGCCGTTTTTGTAGCACTCATACACATCCCGGGCAATGGCCCGCGGATTGATGAGAATGTCTGTGGCCGCAACGGGGGCCACGGAGATCATGATTTTTTTCATTGGATGAACACTCCTTGCATGTCGCATTGGAGAAGCTTAACAAAGGATGCTAACGTCATTTTAGCACAAACATCCTATCTTGTAAACTCACAGTCCCCCGCCCGCCTTTTACGGCAGGCAGGAGGCCTGTATGCTTACTTCTTCCAGAAGATGTAGTGATCCTGCACTGTAGCGGCGATCTCGTCCACCTGCCTGCGCTCGATCACACTGAGCAGCTGGCGGTGCAGCTCTACGAACCGCTCGATCTCCTCTTCGCCCTTGGCCAGCACCTTGCGGGTGGTCTCCAGACGGCTGGGCATCGTCAGCCGGGTGATATACTCGGTGATGGTGGCCAGCATAGGGTTCTGGGCCGCATTGGCGATCTGGGTGTGGAACCGGCTGTCCAGCTCCAGCACCTTGTCCACCGAAGGCTCCGGCGAGTGCATTTCGGCAGAAAGCTCGCCGAAGGTGCGGTACAGGTCCGGCAGAAAGGATGTGATATCATTGCGCTGAATGATAATATTCAGCGTACCGATATCGATGACGGAGCGCAGTTCCACAAATTCCTGCCAGCTGTTCTTCTGCAGGATGATGCTGTACAGCATCGGGTCCAGCATTTTCTGGTTGTAGTTTTCGCTCACAAAGGTGCCGTCGGCACGCTTGATGTACAGGATGCCGTAGGCCTGCAACTTTTTCACAGCTTCCCGCACCGAGTTGCGGCCCGCGCCGAACTGCTTGCACAGTTCCATTTCGGTAGGCAGCTTGTCGCCCGGATGCAGGGTGCCGTCGATGATCTGGGAGATGATCCCATCCATGACCTGATCGACTACAGACTTTACCGCATTCTTCTGTTTTTCCGGATGTTCCATTGACATAGTTCCGCCTCCAAATCCGGTTTGGTGGATATTCGGGGTCAAAAAGCCTCCAAACATCACACGTTGAACTTCCACCACTATTTTACCATATCTGAAAAGCGGACGCAACGGTTACGCCATCAAATAGGTGGGCAGCAGGATCAGCTGAGGGAAGGCGACCATCAGGGCAATGCAGACGAAGGTGGCCGCAATAAACGGCACCAATGTGGGGAACACTTCACCAACAGTCGTATCCATCAGGTCGCAGGCAACGTAGATACACATGCCCACCGGGGGAGTGACCAGACCAATGCCGATGACCACGGTGATCAGAACGCTGAGCACGATGGGGTTGATGCCCACGCCCAGAGCAATGGGATACAGGATGGGCATGAACAGGGTCAGCGTTGCAATGGACTCCATGAACATGGTGACGATGAAGAAGATCAGCAGGATCATGATGAGGATGACGGTGGGGTTGGTGGAGAAGCCCAGCATGGTCTTGGCCACCCACTTGTCAAAGCCTGCGGTGGTCAGCATGACGGTGTACAGCTTTGCAGCGCCGATAACGATGAAGATACGGCCGCTGGTGCGGACGGTCTCTGCAAAGGCAAACTTGATGTCCTCCCACTTGAGTTCGCGGTAGATGATGCCGCCGGCAAACAGACCGTAAACAACAGCGATCACGCCTGCCTCGGTGGGGCTGACGATACCCATGGTAATGGTGCCCACGATGATGATAGGCATGAGCAGGGCGGGCCAGCTCTCCCACAGGCCGTGCAGCACAGGGCCGATGGTGAAGTGACCGGGCTCCTTGGGCACGCCTTCTTTCTTAGCGAGGAAGTAGCTGACGATCATCTGTGCCAGACCGCACAGGATGCCGGGGATGATGCCGCCGAGGAACAGCTTACCGGTGGAGATGCCGCAGATACCGGCAATGACCACCATGGGGATGGACGGAGGAATGATGATGCCGATGGTGGAGGAAATGGCGGTAACGGCAACGGTAAAGTTCTTGGAGTAGCCCTTGCGGATCATTTCCGGCATGAACATGCCGGAAACACCAGCGGTATCGGCAACAGCGGAACCGGAGATGCCCGCAAAGATCATGCTGGAAAGCACGTTCACGTGAGCCAGACCGCCGTAGATGTGGCCGACGATGGAGTAGCAGAAGTCCATCAGGCGCTTGGAAATACCGCCCTTGGACATGGTGAAGCCGGCAAAGGTATACAGAGGGATGGCCAGCAGTGCAAAGCTGTTCATGCCCTCAAACATGCGCTGGGCAATGGTGACGGTGCTGCCGCCGCCCAGGAACAGGATGCCGCCCATGGCGGACAGGCCCAGACTCATGGCGATGGGCACACCAAGGAACAGCAGAACGAAGAATGAGATCAGCAGCCATGCGATCATTTGGATTCGCCTCCTTCAGGTTTCGTGGTAAGCTCAACCACCAGATTGAGAACGGCGGACAGGATGCACAGCACACCGGCAATGGGGAAGATGGTGTACACCTGACCCATGGTGAACTGCGGCATGGTGGAAACGGCCTGCTTTGCGCGGGTGCACAGCTGGTAGCCGCCGTAGGTGACCATGACGTAGAACAGGATGATGAACACATCACGGATGATGACAACGATCTTTTTGCCCAGCGGAGTCTTACCGAGGATGGAATCCACCACCTCCACGCGGAGGTTGGTGCCCATGGCGTTGATGCCAATGCAGGCAATGAGCATGGACCAGACGTTCAGATACTGGCTGCTCTCCATGTACCACTTGAAGCCGCCGATGCCGGGGATCAGGCGCAGCACAACGTTTGCGAACAGAATTACCATCATAGCCGCGCACAGAATGGCGGAAATGAGGGTGGTGATCTTGTCCAGAGTGGTTTGCAGTTTTTTCACAGTACAAACTCCTTTCCAAGTGCGATTCAGATAAAATGCAAAGGGACGAAGGGCACGCCCCTCGTCCCTTTGCTTCGGTTTTATTTCAAGGTTTTCTGGTCAGTGATCTCAGCGGGCTTCTTTCCATGCCTTCAGCTGATCCAGCAGGTCGCCGTAGGTATCAGCGTTGTCGGTCAGGACCTTTTCGGTCGCAGCTGCAAACGGAGCCAGTTCCGGGCTGTTGATCTTCATGCCCTTCTCTTCCAGAGCGGAGACCAAATCGTTGGTCTGCTGCTCGTTCAGCTCACGGTCGTAATCGGCAGATGCCTTTGCAGCGTCGGAAACGATCTGCTGCTGGTCAGCGCTCAGCTTGTTCCAGCTGCTCTCGGCAATGGTAAAGCACATGCCGGAGTAGATGTGGTTGGTGATGCTCAGGTACTCCTGAACCTCGAACAGGTTGTTGTTGTAGATAACGGGGATGGGGTTCTCCTGTGCATCGTAGGTCTTCTGCTGCAGAGCCTGATACAGCTCAGAGAAGCTCAGCGGCTGGGGGTTGGCACCCAGAGCGGTCATGGTAGCCATGATGACGGGGTTCTCGGGGGTGCGGATCAGCAGACCGTTCATGTCGGCAGGGCTGTTGATGGGGCCCTTGGAGTTGGTCACGCAGCGGAAGCCGTTGCAGTAGTGGGCCAGCACACGCATATTCTGGCTCAGCAGGCCTTCCTCAGCGGCAGCCTCGATGTCGCTGTCCATGAATGCCCATGCATCGTCGAAGGTCTCGAACTGGAACGGCAGTGCGGAAATGCCCATCTTTGCATCGTAGGTGGCAAAGTTGGAAGCGTCGGTGATGATGATATCCACCGTGCCGGAATCCAGAGCGATAGAGTTGATCAGGTCAGCATCGCCGCCCAGCTGGCCGGAGGGGTACAGCTGAACTTCCACAGCGCCGCCGGTCTTTTCGGCAACTTCTTCTGCAAACTGCTTTGCGCCCTTTGCACGGGGGTCTTCTTCGTTGGTGGAGAAGCCCAGCTTCAGGGTGACAGCCGAGCCGGAAGCGGCAGCGGAAGAACCGGTGGAAGCTGCAGTAGAGGCAGTGGAAGCAGCAGTGCTGGTGCCGGAGCCGCCGCAGGCAGCCAGACCCAGAGCAGCAGCGGAAATGCCAGCCACCTTCAGGAAGTCACGACGGGAAATCATCTTTTTCATAAGAATTCTCCTTCAAAAAAATATCTTCTCCTGAGCCGGTCTCGTGCTCCGGCTCTTGTTCCTTTTTTAAATGGTGCCTTTCTTTTCCAGCGCCTTTTTCAGCTCGGCTGCACCAAAGCGGGGGCTGCTGAGAACCACCTTGCCAAACTTATCGGCGATATACTGTTCGCAGTAGGCCATGCTGCCCTGTGCAAACACGATCACGTCCACCTTGTCGGCAATGGTACCGGCCATCTCGGTCATGCGGGCCTTGAACTGGTCCTGATCCAGACCGAATGCACCGTCCACCAGACAGTCCACCAGTTCCACGTGCCTGTTGCACTCGCGGGCCATGCGCAGGATGGTGCCCTTGGTGGGTTCCAGCGTGGTGGGCAGGGTAGCCATCACGCCGATGCGCTGGCCCTTGCGGACAGCCTCGCGGCACATCTCCTCGTCCACGCGGACGATAGGCACACCAATGTACTTTGCCACGTCCTGTGCGCTGTCGGCAACTTCGCCCACGCTGCTGCACAGGTTCAGCATGGCATCCACGCCTTCCTCAGCGGCTTTCATGTACATGCCGATCAGGCGTGCTGCCGGTGCAGTGGTCACATAGCCTGCCGCGCGGACATCTGCCAGAATGCTGGGGTCCTGCAGGCTGTACAGCTCCACATCATCGCCCAGCTGCTTTTTGACCTCCTGCTCCACCAGTTCGATCAGTTCCGGGGTGGTGCTGGTATAGATCAGACCTACCTTCATAACGGAAAAGCCTCCTTTTGTTTTTCGTGTTCTCGTGCCGGACAAGCCCGCAGCAAAGGCTCTTTGCTACATCCTACCTTTAGTTCAATCTCAACAGCTTGTCCGTCTTTACATCCTACCATTAGATTACTCTTCGGCCCGCAAAAAGTAAATTGGCGAATAGCCGATATTTCGGGCCGGTTTTGGTCGTTCTGCACAAATGTGGGATGCAGGTGGTGAAAAATTCGCTTCTTTCTGGACATCATCCCATCTTGCGGCGTATAATACCCTTAAAGAAAAAGACAGGGAAGGAGCCACCGGAACATGAATCCGTTTCAAAGTGATAACATCTGGAAAAAGAAGGCCCGGCAGGGCAAGGCGCAGCAGCATCCGCTCACGCCGCGGCAGGAGTGGCAAAAGCAGGTGAACAGCAGCAGCCTGTGGCTGGGCGGCGGCGTGGTGCTGCTGGCACTGTATCTGGCCGCTGTCCGCGCCGGCACCGTGGCGCTGGACGCAAGCGCCGTCGTGCTGATCGTGGTGGTGGGCTGCTTCTGCGTATACACTGCCGCATCCCTCGGCAGGCTGATGAAGAACAAGCCGGAGGAAAAGGCAGCAAAGAAGAAAAAGAAAGCCCAAAAAGAGTGATTTTTTCTTCCCGCGCAGAGCGTTTTCGCGTAGGGCAGATTTATATAGCTTTTATAAATTTTTCTCCGCCGGGTACGTTCTCTTTTGCGTGCCAAAAGAGAACCAGAAAAGCACCCGCTACTTTCGAAGCGCGGGAGGCACGAATTAAGGGCT
>ENA-ORLW01002970-ORLW01002970.1-human-gut-metagenome-genome-assembly--contig:-NODE-2970-length-13954-cov-3.870001_pt1 | contig 13954 bp, 10 predicted proteins | sample MGYA00243017_ERZ508829 | MGnify/ENA primary metagenome ERZ508829 (study PRJEB26277, sample SAMN04329776) | human gut metagenome | biome: human-associated habitat | host: Homo sapiens | place: USA...
GGGGGGGGAATAATAGTGGTTTGGTTTTAATTGTAAAAGAAAAAAGAAAAGAAAAATTATATGTTAATAAGGAGAAAAAAAAAAATAAGATTAAAAAAAAGACAAAGATTATAATCGGAATTCTGATTGCGGCTGCGATAGCAGCCGCAGGAATTACCTGGTATGTTATGAACCAAAAGAATCAGAAAACTGGAAATTCGTCTGCAGAAGTAGTAGCCTGGGATGTGGATATCGAGGAGGAAGAACCTTCCGAGGAAAAAGGAATCCTGATTCCGGGATATACAAGTATGGTAATGAAGGCGAATACAAAAGAGCAGACAGTAAGCATTGGTAATCCGGCAGATAATGATTGCATTTTTGTAATTGTATTGAAACTGGAAGACGGAACAAAACTGTTCGAATCACAAGAGTTAAAACCGGGAGAAGGTCTGGAGAATATTACGCTTGACCAGGAACTGGAAGCCGGAGAGTATCAGGCAGTTATAGAATATAAGTGTTATTCATTAGAAGATAAAAGTCCGTTAAACGGCGGAAGCGCAGAGTTTAAATTATATGTAAAAGAATAAACGTGGAGGTAGAATGATGAAAAAGAAATTAGTAGCAGGATTTATGGCAGCAACGATGATGGCATCTGTTATGTCAACAGGTGTTTTTGCAAAAGATCTTGACCTGTCTGATGAGAATAAAAAAGCGGGAGATACGCAAGTGACTGCAACAGTGGGGGAAAATGAAAATAAAGCAAGTTATGTTATACAAATTCCGGATACGGTTGATTTTGGAAAAATACAGCAGCCTGAGACAGAAGGAAATGTATATTCAACCCATGATATCACAGTATCTTGTATCCAAGCAGATAATCTGGCGGCAGGAAATGCAATCGCTGCTTTAGTAAAAGATGCGTCAGCAGTTGAAAGTTCTGATCCGTTTCGCCTGACACATAATGCAAATTCAGAGTGTGTTCTGAATTATGAGATTATGAATAACGGTGAGAGTATTCAAAATGGGACATGGTATTCAAATGGATTTTTATTTAATCTATTTACGGGAGCAGGTCAAGAAGCAACGGATCAATTAAGATTGAACCGTAACCAGTTATATAATAGAGATCTTTCTATCTGGGGTGGACAGTACACGGGTACACTTAATTTCTATACAAAGATTGTAGATGTACATGCACAATAAAAAAGAGTGGAATAATACAAGAAAAAGCTTGCTTAGAATCTTTTTTATGTCGCTCGTTCTTGTATGTATTTGTACTTTATCAGTTTCAAAGAAATCTCTGGCTCAGGAGACAACAGATTCTGCAACTTATGCGGGAAGTACCAGCGTAAAAGCGTATGTGACAGGAAGTTCTGAAAATGAGCAGGAGAACCATCCCGAAGATGAGGAACATTTACAAGACGAAAGCACAACAAATGCGAAAACAGGAGATGAGAGCAATGCAAGAATTTGGATTGCGATATTGATATTCTCAATGATTGTATTTGGTTGTGAAATAAAATATAAAAAGGTAACAAGTAAATAAAAAATTGTGTTATCATAGAAAAAAAGAAATGTAAAAATGAAAGGGGCAGCAAAAATGAAGGAGAATAAAACAATTAAAATTATCACATTAATCACAGGAATCCTGACAGTGCTGTTAGGTTTTTATGCAGTAGTTCGACCTATGAGGACTTTTTTAGCAATCGGATGGATTCTTGGAATGCTTCTCTTCGTGAATGGTATTGAACTTGTGATACTTTCATTGTCAAAAGAGAAGAAAGATATCGGAGGATGTATTCTTGGAGTCCTGGAAGGACTTGGCGGTATCATTTTATTGTTCAGTGGCGTACAGAGATTTCTTACAGATATCATGGCAACTTATCTGGTTGGTGCCAGTGTCCTGGTTTATGGTATCTTCCAAATTGTAACCGGAGTGAAGAAGTTTAAAGATTCTAAGGGAAAAGCAATTTTAGCAATTGTTTGTGGTGTGTTATCCATTATTGTAAGTATTATAGCCTTTACTCATCCGGTATTGACTATGTTCTCAGTTGGATATATGATCGCATTTGCTGTTTTAATGCAGGGAATCAATATGATCGTACTTGCTGTGAATTTTGGAAAAGAGAGTGAGTAAATCAAAGAAAAATAGTAAATGACTAAAAGAAGAGAACTCCAGTAAAATGAGAGTTCTCTTCTTTTGTAATATTGAAGGAAAAGTGGACATTCAAGATCGAAAAGTGGATATTCAAGACGAAAAAGTGTATTTTTATGGCACAGATAAACAAAATCGGTAGTTGATGGAGAATATACCATGTTATGGAAACAGTAATACAAATCACAGGACAACAAGTAAAACTGAGTTAATCTGTATGAAAAATATGCTTGACGCAATATATTGTCTGAATTTATAATAAAAAAGTATAAATCATACGAAAATATGGTTGAGAGGAAGGAAGAAACGGCGATGAAAAAGGAATATTTGGACAAGATTGCAGAATATGGACAGTTGATTGTTGTTTCGGGACCGTCTGGTGTGGGGAATAAGACGGTTTTGAGAGAGTATTTGCAGGATCATGAACAGGCGTGTGTCAGTGTATCTGTGACAACGAGAAGACAGAGAAAGCATGAAATAGACGGAAAAGACTATTGGTTTGTGTCTGTACCGGAATTTGAGCGAATGGTTCGTATGGGTGAGATGTTGGAATATACATACGTGAATGGTAATGCTTACGGAACAACGAAGAAAAGTGTAGAGGAAGCGCGTGCAAGAGGGAAAAATGTAATTTTGGACGTGGATACAATCGGAGCAATGAAGATTCGTGCACTTTGTCCGGATGCTACACTGATTTACATTTTGCCGCCATCTTGGGATGAATTAAAGAGCCGGCTGTCTAGTACTGGAATTTATACCGAAGAAGAAGTGAATGCTTTAATGGAAATAGCAGAAGAAGAGATTTCATGTGCCAATAGTTATGATTACATTTTGGTCAATGATACGATTTCAAATACTTTGAGTCGTTTTGCACAGATTATTCATAGTAATCGCTATAGCCGTAACTGTATGAAAGAATTTCTTGATAGTTACATAGACGGAGAAGTGAAGCCTCATGTTCAGTCATACAAAGAGGCATTACTGTAAATTTTTTGATTATTGGAAATATTCTTTGAAAGATGGCACATATTTTGCGAAAGAATATTCGGATGAAAAACAGAGGAGAGTCGTTTCGCCTACCTTGCTTTTAAAGAAAACTTACAGCGTATGCTCACGAACAGTGAGTTCACTGTAAAAGAACATATATATAGGGAAAATAAAAGCTTTACATTATAAAAAGTATTATGATAAACTGAATATCAAACTGAAAATTTGCGGTGTAGGAGATTTCTTACACCGCATCTGTGTTTTAGAAAGTAGAGGGATGAATATGCCAATAGGAGTTATTATCAATGCCCTGTCGGTTGCAGCCGGCGGTGTGATCGGGGCATTATTTGGGCACAAGCTGCCTGCAAAAATTAATTCGGAACTTACCAAGATATTTGGTGTCTGCTCAATGGGAATGGGAGTTAGTTCCATTGGACTTATGAAAAATATGCCTGCTGTTATTTTTGCAGTGATAATTGGAACTGCCTTTGGTCTGGCAGTCAATCTGGGCGGAATTATTAATGGCGGAGCGACCTGCATGGAGAAACCAGTGGGAAAACTCTTCCCAAATAAGAACAAATCCATGTCCAGAGAAGAGTATATGTCAATGCTTGTGACGATCATCGTATTGTTTTGTGCCAGTGGGACTGGGATTTATGGTTCACTGGATTCCGGAATGAGCGGTGATCATACAATTTTGATTTCGAAGTCGATTCTGGATTTCTTTACTGCGATGATTTTTGGAGGAACATTAGGTATGGTGGTTGCTGCAGTTGCAATTCCGCAGTGTGTGATCTTCCTTATTATATTCGCAGCAGCAAAATTTATCTTCCCACTGACCACGCCGGATATGATTGCCGACTTCAAGGCATGTGGAGGCTTCCTGCTTCTTGCAACTGGTTTCCGGATCGCAAAGATTCACGATTTTCCAGTCGCAGACATGATCCCGGCCATGGTGCTTGTGATGCCGGTGAGCTGGTTCTGGGTAAATATGATCGTACCGATGCTGTAAAGTAGAAGAGTCTCTCCCAGGACGGAGTTGCAATCTCTATGATTGAAACCGGTAAAGAGGAAAGAATCGGCATTCGCGGCACAACTGCGATGCCAAATCCGGCACTGACTAATCCGGCAACACCCTGATCTTCTTCCATTGAGTAAGCAATCTGAGGGTATCCGCCACATTTTTCAAATAACTTGTCAATTACATGTCTTAAACCGCTTCGCTTAGAGAAAACGATGTGCGGATACGTAAGCGCTTCTTTTAGATCAATTGATTTTTTTGTTAGGCGTGGAATCCAAAAAACCTTTTACAAAGTTCGGAATTCAACAGGAGCAGTTAGTCTGGAAAATAGATTAGCTGCTTTTTGCGTAAAAAGCAGCAGAAATACAATTTTTTTGAGAGCGACAGATTTTTTTTATTCTGTTATAATAAAATTATAGGTAACTGTTCAGAGCCAACCTCCAAAATGCTACGCATTTTGGAGGTGTGGCGTATCCGCCAAATAAAATTTCAAAAACAGTCTTAAAAATGCAAGCATTTTACACCTGTTTTATGAAATTTTGCTTGGCTCTGAACAGTTACAATTATAGATAAAATGAACACATCGGATATATCGCAAAAGGAGGAGTCAGTATGGGACTTATTAAAGCAGGTATGGGTGCACTTGGTGGAACATTAGCGGATCAATGGAAGGAGTTTTTCTATTGCGAATCTATGCCGAAAGAAGTGCTTGTTACAAAGGGCCAGAAGAGAACGACAGGTCGTTCTTCTAATACAAAAGGAAATGACAATATCATTTCTAACGGTTCCGGTATTGCTGTGGCTGATGGACAGTGTATGATCATTGTAGAACAGGGCAAGGTTGTAGAAGTTTGTGCAGAGCCTGGTGAATTTACATATGATACCTCAACAGAACCATCTATTTTTTCGGGTAATCTCGGTGAGAGCATTAAAGAGACATTTAAAACCGTAGGCAAGCGTTTTACTTATGGTGGAGATACAGGTAAGGATCAGAGAATTTATTACTTTAATACAAAGGAAATTCTGGAAAACCGTTTCGGTACAGCGAATCCGGTTCCGTTCCGTGTAGTAGACTCCAAGATCGGATTGGATATTGACGTATCAATCCGTTGTTCAGGTGTATATTCTTATAAGATTGTTGATCCGTTGTTGTTCTATTCAAATGTATGTGGAAATGTAGAACAGGAGTATTCCCGTGAAGAACTTGACAGTACTCTTAAGACAGAATTTATCTCAGCCCTGCAGCCGGCATTTGGTCGTCTGTCAGAGATGGAACTTCGTCCAAACCAGATCGTAACACACAACACAGATCTTGAAAATGCCATGAATACTGCACTTTCAGAGAAGTGGGGCGCTCTTCGTGGACTGAAGGTTGTCAGTATTGCTCTTGGATCAGTTACTCTTCCGGACGAGGATGCAGAACTGATCAAACAGGCACAGCGTACAGCAATCATGCGTGATCCTACAATGGCAGCAGCTACACTTGTCGGTGCTCAGGCAGATGCAATGAAGACCGCAGCAGGCAACGAGGCAGGAGCTATGACAGGATTCATGGGCATGGGTATGGCAATGAACGCTGCAGGTGGTGGAATGAATGCACAGAATCTTTTCGCTATGGGACAGCAACAGCAGGCTCAGCAGGCGGCTCCGACACCACAGCCGACACCGGCACCGCAGGCAGCAGGCGGATGGAAATGTGCATGTGGTACTACAGTAACAGGTAATTTCTGTCCGAACTGTGGAGCAAAGAAACCGGAACCGAAACCAGAACCGGGCGCATGGAAATGCTCTTGTGGAGCTACGGTGACAGGCAACTTCTGTCCGAACTGTGGAACAAAGAGACCGGCAGAGGACGAAGGCTGGACGTGTTCCTGTGGCGCAGTAAACAAAGGCAAATTCTGTACGAACTGTGGAGCAAAGAAGCCGGCAGGAGCGCCGCTTTACCGTTGTGATAAGTGCGGATGGGAACCGGAAGATCCGAAGAATCCGCCAAGATTCTGTCCGGAGTGTGGAGATATCTTTGACGAGAACGACAGACAGTAACGGATGACTATCGGTTGGAAAATAACTGCCGGAAGCCCGGCACGGAAGAAAGGAGAATGAGTTATGGCAGGCTTGCAGGAATTTAAATGTCCTTGCTGTGGCGGTGCGATCGCCTTTGACAGTAAGATTCAGAAGATGAAGTGTCCGTACTGTGATACTGAGTTCGAGATGGATGCACTCAAAGGTTATGATGCAGAGCTGCAGAATGAACAGACAGATGACATGGAGTGGGATACTTCCGCAGGCAGTGAATGGCAGGAAGGTGAAACAGATGGTTTACGCACGTATGTGTGTAAATCCTGTGGAGGCGAGATTGTCGGAGACGCCAACATGGCAGCAACATCCTGCCCATTCTGTGATAATCCGATCATAATGATGGGACAATTTGCGGGAGCATTAAAACCGGATCTGGTGATCCCGTTCAAATTAGATAAAAAGGCAGCAAAAGAAGGATTGAAGAAACATCTGACCGGAAAACGTCTTCTGCCAAAGATCTTCAAGGATCAGAATCATATTGATGAGATCAAAGGTGTTTACGTTCCATTCTGGCTTTTTGATACAAATGTAGATGCCACAGTCCGCTATCGGGCAACAAAGGTACGCATGTGGAGTGACAGTGATTATGATTATACTGAGACAAGTCATTTTATGGTTCATAGGGGTGGAAGTATTGGTTTTGAGAATGTTCCGGTAGATGGATCCACAAAGATGGCAGACGATCTGATGGAATCTATCGAGCCATTCAATATTTCAGGTGCGGTGGATTTCCAGACTGCTTATCTCGCAGGATATCTGGCAGATAAGTATGATGTAACTGCCGAACAAAGTATTGAACGTGCCAATAAACGTGTAAAACATTCTACAGAGGAAGCTTTTGCTGAGACGGTAAAAGGTTATGCTACAGTAACAACAGACAATAGCAGTGTACAATTTCATGGCGGAAAAGCAAAGTATGCACTGTATCCGGTATGGCTTCTGAATACGACATGGAACGGAAATAAATACACCTTTGCAATGAATGGACAGACAGGAAAGTTTGTCGGTGATCTGCCGGTAGATAAAGGTGCAGCAGCACGCTGGACAGTGATGCTGGCAGCTGTATTCTCAGTTGTAACGTATGGTGCTGCATGGCTTTTGCACCTGATCGGACTGTTTTAGGGAGGTGGGGAAATGAAGAAAAGAATTTTATCGTTTATGACGATCCTCATCCTCTGTCTAGGTCTTGCAGTTCCGGCTTTTGCGGAGGAAACAGAAGGATTCGCGAATGAATATCCTCGTGTCATCGACAATGCGGAGCTTCTGTCTACAGATGAGAGGGAGCTGTTAACCAGTAAGTTAGATGAGATCAGTACGCGACAGAAGGTAGATGTGACGGTTGCCACAACCGATACACTGGATGGACTGACGGTATCTGATTATGCGGAACGATTCTACGAGTCTCATAATTATGGTTATGGACCGGACAAGGATGGAACAATACTTCTGATCAGCATGGAAGATCATGATTGGTATATGGCAACTTACGGATATGCTATTACAGCATTTACGGATGCAGGTATCCAGTACATAGGAGAAGAGATGACGGGTGATTTGTCTGATGGTGACTTTGCGGCAGCATTTGATACATTTGCTGACGAGTGTGATGATTTTATTACGCAGGCAAAAACTGGAGAACCTTATGATATCGATAATGAACCACAAAAACCAATGTCATGGATCTGGATTCCGATTTCATTAGTAGCTGGTATCGTCCTTTCATTGATTGTTGTTGGCACTATGAAATCAAAGCTTAAAACAGTACGTTTCCAGGCAGCAGCTAATAATTATGTGAAAGCTGGAAGTATGAATCTTACTGAGAGCAGAGACATATTCCTGTATAATACAATGACAAAAACGAAAAAAGAGAAAAATGATTCTTCCAGTGGTGGCGGCGGAAGCAGTACGCATACAACATCTTCCGGAAGCACTGCCGGAGGCGGTGGCGGAAAATTCTAGGAGAGATGTCCGGATACAGAATACCGGGACAATTTAATAGTGAAAAAAGAGAAGCAATTTCCTAAATGCCTGGGAATTGGCTTCTCTTTTTAAATAGTGTAATTATCTGTCCACATCCACAAAATATTTCCTGAACTCATCATAAGAACACGGTCGTCCCCAGTAGAATCCCTGGCAGTAATCCGGTTTCAGAAGTTTTATTTTCTGTAATTCGTCTTCTGTCTCAATACCTTCAATACAAAGTTTCAGACCGAGATTATGAATCATGTTACTAAACTGATTTAACAGATAATATTTCTTTTTGTCCGTGATTGCCTTGGAAGTAAAACCACGATCAATCTTAACAATATCAGGGTGAAGTTCACTCAGATAATGAAAGTTGGAATAACCGGTTCCAAAGTCATCCAATGCTAACTGCAAGCCGGCCTGTTTTAATTCTTTCAGGAAGTTTTGCGCCTTTTCATTTTTTTCGAGCAGAATACTTTCTGTCAGTTCAATTACAATTGCAGCAGGTGGAAGACCAGAAGCGTCCATCTCGCTGATAAGGTCTGTAATAATATCTGATTTTGTGATCTGCACCTGAGATACATTAATATTAACTTTGAAATCAGGAATTTGCATCCGGATTTTCCGGCAGGCGGTTATTGCTTCTCGCATGAACCAGCGTCCGGTTGGAATAATCAGTCCGCTTGTCTCTAAAAGTGGTATGAACTCAGCAGGTGAGATCGGTCCAAATTTTTTAGAAGCAAAGCGTATCAGCACCTCTGCTCCGGTCAGTTTATCCTGTCGGATATCCATGACTGGCTGGAAGATTATTGAGAATCCACGGAAACCATGATTTACTGCTGAATGAAGCTCATTTGTGATCTCGCGGATACGTAAGAAATTCTGGTACTCTTCTTCCTGGAATATATAACAGCAGTTTCTTCCATGCTGTTTGGCCATGGCCAGCGAAAAGTCAGTTCGCTTTATAAGTTCTGCATAACCGGTCTGTGACAGATCTGGAAGCGGCAGGATACCGGCAGAAATAGTAAATACCGCAGCAAAGTTGTTTTCTTCAATAAACTGATTAATATGCTTGCATATCTGGTCATAAAGGTTAGATGCTGTTGTCATATCAGAGGATGTTGTATCTAATATAATAAATTCATCTGATGCTATCTTGTAGACCTTTTGGCTATCCGAGATACAGGATAAGATGCAGGACGCTGTTTCTCGAAGAATGTAGTCTCCGTAATCCCATCCATAGTTTTCATTGATCATTTTAAAACCGTCAATTCCGACATGAATCAAGAAGCCTTTATTAAGTGTAGAAACCGAATCTTTGAAATATTTTTCCAAAGAAGTCTCTCCGAGGAGTCCGGTAATATTATCAGCTTTCTGCCGGTTACCAATTTCATTGATACATCCGATCAGATAGATCGGCTCTTGCTGATCGCCACGTATGATATAGCCACGGCAGTTGATCCAGACTGGTTCCCTGTTAAGATCCAGCCAGCGGTAATCCATATTGTGTGTGTTCCGGTCTGTGTTGAGCAGATTATCTAGTTCAGCTTTCAGAAGCGGATAATCTTTTTTGTATACGAATTCTTTAAGTTCTTTTGTCATATTATGGAATTCATTTCCAGGCAGACAGAAACGATTCAGAGCTTGTGGAGCAATATAGAAAAAATCGGTTCTGAAATCCAGCATATACAGGAAACCATCTGTGCTTGGGCTGAGCAGATTGATGATATTACATAATTCTTTAAGCGAAAAATCCTGATAATTTTTTGTGTGGCTGAAGATTTCTTTCTGCTGCTTTTCCTCGGCAGATGTTCCTGCATTAATAAGTGGGTTGGTAGTCAGAAGTTCTGAGCTGCCTGCATATGCAAGTTTCCGTTTTCGTTTTATGCGGTACAGCATGAGATCACTTCGTTTTGCAAGGTCTTTAAAAGTGCTGTCCATTTCCGGAAGAAAACAGGCATATCCGGAGGAAATACTTAATGGATAGTTAAAGGTATGCTCTGTTGATTCTAAAGTTTGATTTAATTGAGCAATTTTGTCTCCAATATTATTTTCCTTATTCTTATTATAGAAATATGCAAATTCATCTCCACCAATGCGGAAAAGATTTTCTTTATCAGGAAAGAATTGTTTAATGCACTGAGAACATAACTGCAGAGCTTCATCGCCTTTCTCATGTCCAAACCGGTCATTAATTATTTTCAGATTATCCAGGTCAAAAAGAATAAGACCGGTAGTATGAAGTTTGTCTTTCTGCACGTTAAGACGATTCACTTTCTTTTCATAGGCATTTCGATTCATGGTATCTGTAAGCAGATCTGTGTCCGCAAGTTTCTGTAGGTAAACCAGCTTTTGTTTCTGGAGATAGTGATCATAAAAACGTGATACCTGGATCCAGACCAGCAAAAGGATAAACAGCATCGTTCCAAATGGGAGGAAGAGGGATGTTTGCTGGAAATGCTGGATATAGTAAGCAATAAGTTCTGCAACACCAAATGCCATGACCAGATACATTGGATATTTAAAATGTCTGGCAGCTTCATTTTGTAGTTTTATAGATTCATAACGAATCAATATTACGGTATAAATTACATTCACCAGCATGATCAGATGAGTTATCGGAAGAATGCGGAAGATATCGATGACTCCTGTACATTGAAGCAATACTGCCGTTGCCATATTGCACAGATAGAGAATGGACAGGAGTACAGCTCCTTTACGATATTTGCTTTTACAGATATCATACAGAATAAAGTTAAAAGGTACTGGAAACAGGAAAAAAGTAAAGTAGTCTATAAAATAAAGTGCTCTTGGATCTGGAATTAAAAACTGCAGAAAACCACATTGCTTTAAAGTCCAAAGTGTGATCAAAAGAGAAAAAACACCAAGGTTCAGGAAAATCATGTAGGATTCATCTGACGAATATTTATCATTTTTCCTCATTATAGAAAAGCATAAAATCAGGCAGATGATTCCTAACGATAAGATTTCGCAGCCTAGAACCAATGAACAGAGACTGTTGCTCAGGATCTTCAGGGTACAGTCTCCTTTTGTCCCTCCAAAAAGATGGAAAGAATTTCCGTAGTAGTCTGAATATACAGGAATAATCCTGACTTGCAAGTGTTTTCCATCACTGTTTTTTGGAAGATCGACAATATGCCAGCAAGGGCCGGGAGACTTCATGAATCTTAATGTGTCAGTATCATTTCCAAATTCATAGATTTTCTCTCCATCAAGCAATACCTCAGCCCTGGTATGGGTTGTCTTGAACAAAATGGATTGTTGATTCTGAAAAGAATCTGGAAGAATGACATCTTCAATTCGAATATTATCTTCGGATCGTTCGGTTGTCACAAGCTGGGTTGTATTGTCAAAAACTAAATATTCACGGGTCGTATTTTGATGAAAAATCCAACCTGAAAAGACAGTGCCAAACAGGATGAACAGGATTAAAGAGATCCATAATTTTTTCTTAAATTTCATAACTTTTTCCTTTTATAGAATATCACTTCCATCCGGGATCTTGGAAATAATCGTTCGATTAGTCCTGAACAGAAAGATAAGTGAGACAATCAGTGACATGATCTCAGCAGTCAGGAAAGCCCACCATACTGCATGAAGCCCACCAAATTTTGCCAGTACATATGCAGCCGGAATCAGTACTACAAGCTGACGCATGATGGATACGATCATACTGAACACGGCCTTTCCAAGCGCCTGGAATACAGTACCGCAGATGATGCCGAACCATGCAAGTAAGTAATGGATACCGATGATACGAAGCGCAGGGACTCCAATCGTAAGCATATCAGCAGATGCGTTGAACATTCCAAGAAGTACCTGTGGAACTAATTCAAAGCAAAGGAATCCGAAGAGCATAATGCAAAATGCTGTTGCCATACTGAGTTTGATCGTCTTGACCATACGTTTTCTGTTCTGCGCACCGTAGTTGAATGCAATGATCGGAGTGATACCGTTATTCAAACCGAAGACAGGCATGAAGAAAAAGCTCTGCAGTTTGAAATACACTCCGAATACGGCAGTTGCAGTAGATGAAAATGTGATCAGGATACGGTTCATGGAGTATGTCATAACAGAACCAATCGACTGCATGATAATAGATGGAATACCGATTGCATAAATTGTTCTGATAATTCTTCCGTCTGGCCGGAAACCACGGAACTGAAGCCTTACATCCGGGTTGAATTTATGATTACATGTAAATGAAACAAGTGCTCCGACACACTGTCCGATGACCGTAGCCACGGCAGCACCTGTAACCCCCATTTTCGGGAAACCGATCAGACCAAAGATCAGGATCGGGTCAAGGATGATATTCGTAATCGCACCACATTAACTGGGAAGTCATACTGAAAATGGTTCTTCCTGTGGAAGTGAGCAGTCGTTCGAAGCAAATCTGTGCCAGCAGTCCCATAGAGAAGATCATAACTGTGCTCAGATAATCAATTCCCATTTCCATGATCTCAACGTCTGCATTTCCAATCTGGCTTGCATAGAAAGGTTTTACAACTGTAAAGCCAAGGATAAGGAATACAATATAACTTATGATATAAAGAAAAGCTGCGTTAGATGCAATCTTATTTGCCTCGTCAGTTTTTTTTGCTCCGAGTGCTCTGGAAAGAAGTGCATTCATACCAACGCCGGTACCGGTTGCAACTGCGATGAGCAGCATCTGTAACGGGAAGGCAAGAGAAACTGCAGTAAGAGCATTCTCTGACAGTTTTGCTACAAAGATGCTGTCTACAATATTATAAAGTGCCTGCACTAGCATGGAAACCATCATCGGTAAAGACATATTGAACAAGAGTCTGCCGATCGGCATGGTTCCCATTTTGTTTTCTGCTGCAGGGGCAGAAGCTGTTTTTTGGTTCATATATTCTCCTGTTATTACTAAAAATTCATTCAAAGTGCCAATTATTAATAATAGCATTATATGGTGTACGTTTCAATAGTTGAAGACTTGAAAATGTCTTAAAGGTCAGTTTGGCATTCTTGAATTATTGTGTTAATAGGTAAAGTCAGTAGAAGTAATAGTAACAACTTGACAGTTTGCGTACTGCATGATATTTTCTAAGTAGTAAGTAGTAAGTAGTAAGTAGTAAGTAGTAAGTAGTAAGCAAAAATAAAAATGGCGATCAGGAAATAAGAGGAAAGAGAGGAAGACAGGTATGAAAGATCTTACATTATCTCACCAATATGCATTACTTGCGTTGGACGGACAGGAGAGTATTCATTCAAGCGTGGCAAAAAGTGCTGTATTGAGAGCTGTTTCGGCTGCGCGGGTGTTGGAGACAGAATTAGGAAAAGCAGATGCGGATTCATTTTCAGAATTTTCTTCAGCACTGCAGAAAGCGGTACAGATGGCAAAAACATTAAAGAAAAAAGAGGAGACTCAGATTGAGAAAGAAGTGGCTGCTGTTTTGGAAGCAGAAGAACTTCTAAAGGAAGTACCGGATATTTTGGGCTGTGATATGAATTATGATACATCCGGTGTTGAACTAAAGGCATACCTTAGTGATGAGACAAGTTATATCAGAATAAAAGAAGGACTTCGTGCAGAGATTCTAGAGGATGGTCCAATTAGTCTGGAAGATGCGGTTCTCTTATGGCTTCTCCGTGAAAGTGGCTGTATCCATGACTTATTTTCTGTATCAGAGCAGAACCGTGTAGAAGAGCGTATGACAGAAGCTGCCGTTCAGGATGAGAAGTACCGTGCATTATGGGAAGCAGAATTTCATAATGTTTTT
>ENA-ORLW01002971-ORLW01002971.1-human-gut-metagenome-genome-assembly--contig:-NODE-2971-length-13951-cov-3.991927_pt1 | contig 13951 bp, 14 predicted proteins | sample MGYA00243017_ERZ508829 | MGnify/ENA primary metagenome ERZ508829 (study PRJEB26277, sample SAMN04329776) | human gut metagenome | biome: human-associated habitat | host: Homo sapiens | place: USA...
TATTTAGTGATAAATTAGAAGATATAGATCAATATAATAGTAGACAAAATAATAATGATATAAATAAAAGTAATTATTTATTAGTTTTTTTAGGTATTGGAATTGTTGTTTTATTAACTATTTTTATTTTCAAAATTGTTACAGATGATTCAAATAATAAAAAAGTATATTATGAAGGTGATAATAATGAAGCCGAAGAGGAGATTATAGAACAAGAAGAAACAGAAGATAATGAAGTTTTGACATTAACATGTTCTTCAACTCCTCAGAGGCTCAATAATTTTGTATCAAGTTACATTTATAAAATTTCGTTTGTTAATAACATTTTTGATTCATATAATTTTACTACTATAACAAAATATGATGATATTAATTCTTATCAAAGAGAAAAAGAAAAATTATTGGAATATGAGAGTGTTAGTTTTGATGATCAAACGTTAACTATTGTAGATTCTGTAGATTCTAGTGAGGGATCAACAGGAATAGAAGATGTATTGCAAGGATTAAATGTAGAACAAACAAAAAATGAATTTGCAACCTATGGAACAAGTTGTTACTAATAATAGATGGAAATAAACCATCTTTTTTTATTATTGGAAAAAGGAAAAGTGCTTAATAACCTTACATAATAATAGTGAGGTGATATGATGCATGAGAAATCTAAGTTGTTAAATTTAACGAGTGATGTAATTTTTAAAAACTTCTTCATGAATGAAAATACAATTGAGTATACAGCGGAATTTATCAATTTAATAACAGGGATACCAAAAGAAGAAATAATGAAAAAAGCTGTGTTTGAAAATATAGAACTACCAATAATAAATAAAAATAGTAAAATATATAAATGTGATATTATAATTGGTATTGCTAAACAATTACTTAATTTAGAAATGAATGCCAGTTATTATGAAGGAATAATTGAAAAAAACAATAGTTATCTATTTAGAATGCTTGGTGATAGATTTAATAAAGGTGAAAATTATATAGATGGTAAAAAAATAATTCAAATAAATATAGATAATTATAAAAAATATAAGGGAGACAAACTTTTATATAGATTTACAATCAAAGAAGATGAAACATTAGAATTAGAAACAGAAAATTATGAAAGTTATCATATAAGCCTACCATATCTAAAAGAAAAATGTTATAATAAAGAAAAATTAAGTCGTTTAGAAAAATTATGTGAAATATTTTTGTTTGATGATGCAAAAGAGGCATATAAGATAACAGGAGATGATAATGTTATGAAAAAAGCTGTAAGAACTTTGGAAGAGTTAAGTCAAGATGAAAATATAGTAGGATTGTATGATGCAGAAGAAGTTGAAAGAAAAGTATGGAATACCAAATTACTTTATGCAACAAAAGTTGGCACTGAAGAAGGAATGAAAAAAGGAATAAAAAAAGGAATGGAAAAAGGAATGGAAAAAGGAATGGAAAAAGGAATGAAGCAAGGAATGAAGCAAGGAATAAAAAAGGGCATAGAACAAGGAAAAAATGAGGCTCAAATTCAAACTGCACAAAAATTAATCAAAATGGGACTATCAAAGGAACAAATAGTAGAAGCTACAGGTTTATCAATAGAACAGTTAAATAATTTATAAGCTACAAGTATGTAGTTTTTCTTTTTAACATTGTCCATGGTATAATAAAAAAGAGGTGAAACTATGCAAAAGGTTATTATAATTGGTGGAGGAGCTTCGGGAATAATGACAGCTATTCATGCGACTAGTAAAAATAATGAAGTCGTTGTTTTAGAGAGAAATAGCAGTTGTTGTAAAAAACTATTAATGACAGGTAATGGTCGATGTAATTATTGGAATGAAGATCAACAAGTAAATCATTATAATTCAAATAAACAAGAAGAATTAGAAAAAATAATAACACCTAAAAATCAAAAGGATGTCTTATCTTTTTTTGATCAAATTGGATTTATTCCGAATATTAAAGAAGGTTATTATTATCCTTTTTCTAACCAAGCTGTAAGTGTTGAATATGCTTTATTATTACAAGCAAAACTAAATGGAATAAAAATAATTACTGATTGTTTTGTAAGTGACATAGAATATAAAAATAATTTCATTGTTAAAACCAACAAAGGAAAAATGCTTGCAGATAAAGTTGTTATTGCAACCGGATCAAAAGCTATTCCAAAAACTGGATCTGATGGTAATGGATATTTTTTAGCTGAAAAACTTGGACTTTTAGTAACACCAGTTCTACCTTCGTTAGTTCAATTAAAAGGTGAAGAAAAATACTTTAAAAATTGGAATGGAATTAGAACAGAAGTAGATATATCAATATATGAAAATGATAATTTTATCAAAAAAGAATTAGGAGAAATTCAATTAACTAACTATGGAATAAGTGGAATATGTGTATTTAACTTAAGTAGATATGCTTCTAAATATTTAAGCCTAAAACATAAAGTTAGTGTTAAAATCAATTTTTTGCCATGGCTTAAAAATGAAGAAGAAGTTTTAAACTTTCTTCTAAAAAGAAATAAAATCGTTAAAAACAGAACTATTTCACAACTTTTAGAAGGCGTTCTAAATTATAAATTAGTATCTGTTTTATTAAAAGAAGCCAAAATAAATAATAACCTAAACCTAAATGAACTAACACAAATTCAAAAGAAAAAATTGATCAATAACCTTTATAGTTTTAAATTAAAAATCACTGACACTAAATCATTTGATAGTGCTCAAGTTTGTAGTGGAGGAGTGTCATTAGATGAGATAAATATAAAAACATTTGAAACAAAAAAAATAAAAGGATTGTACTTAACAGGGGAAATTTTAGATGTTGATGGAGATTGTGGTGGATATAATTTAGGCTTTGCTTGGATTAGTGGTATGTTGGCAGGTAGAAGTATAAAGGGTGAAAATAATGATTAGAATAAGACAAATAAAAGTAGAAATAACTAAAAATAATCTAAATGAAATAAAAAAATATATAGCTCATAAATTAAAAATAAAAGATAGTGCTATAAAAACGATAAAAATTAATAAACAATCATTAGATGCTAGAAGAAAGAATAATATTTGCTACATATATGAAGTAGATGCTGAAATCGAAAATGAAAAAAACATTTTGAAAAAAAACATATCCAAAGATGTTTTTGAATCACCAATCGAAAAATATCATTTTAATGTTTGTGGAAAAGAAAAACTAAATAACCGCCCAATAGTAGTTGGAAGTGGGCCAGCAGGCCTTTTTACAGCATACCTTTTAGCTCAGTATGGATATAAACCAATCATAATTGAACGTGGTAAAAAAGTAGAAGAAAGGGTAAAATCGATAGAAGAATTTTGGAAAACAGGTAAACTTGATCTTAATTCTAATGTACAATTTGGTGAAGGTGGAGCAGGAACTTTTTCTGATGGAAAACTTAATACGCTTGTTAAAGATAAAGAATTTAGAATGAAAAAAGTATTTGAAATTTTTGTAAAACATGGCGCACCTAAAGAAATAATGTATGTAAATAAACCGCATATAGGTACTGATATTTTAAGGGATGTAATTATAAATATTAGAAATGAAATAATAAAAAATGGTGGAGAATTTAGATATGATACTAAGCTTACTAATATCATTTTTAGTAATAATAAACTTGAGTCTATTGAAGTAAATAATCAAGAAATAATTAATTGTGATGTTCTTGTTCTTGCCATTGGACATAGTGCTCGTGATACTTTTGAAATGTTATACAAAAATAATCTTGAAATGACGTCTAAACCTTTTGCTGTAGGAATTAGAATCCAACATTCTCAAGAACTAATTAATAAATCCCAGTATGGTAATTTTAGTGATATGTTAGAACCTGCAAGTTATAAATTAACATATAAAGCAGGTACAAGAGGTGTTTATTCTTTTTGTATGTGCCCAGGTGGATATGTTGTTGATGCATCTTCTGAACATAATCGTTTAGCTATTAATGGAATGAGTAATTATAAAAGGGATAGTAGTAATGCTAATAGTGCAATTATTGTTACCATATCACCAAAAGATTTTGGACCTAATGCTTTAGACGGAATTAAATTTCAACGTACTTTAGAAGAAAAAGCATATAAGATTGGTCAAGGTAAAATTCCCATTCAACTATATAAAGATTTTTGTAACAATAAAGTATCAAAAGAATTTAAGAGTATAAAACCAGTTTTTAAGGGAAATTATACATTTGCTAATTTAAATGATATTTTTCCTAGTTACATATCTGATTCATTAAAGGAAGGAATTGCTTATTTTGATACAAAAATAAAAGGATTTGGTAGTGATGATGCAATTTTGGCTGGCGTTGAGAGTCGTACTTCATCACCGGTTAAAATAATTCGTAATGAAGAATACAATTCTAATATTTTGGGCATTTATCCATGTGGTGAAGGCGCAGGATATGCAGGAGGAATTACGACTTCGGCTATGGATGGGATTAAAATGGCTGAGATGATAGCCAAAAAATATAAAAGGATTGACTAAATAATTAAAACGTGTTAATATTTAAGAGAAAGCGTTGATAGAGAATAGTAATAAAAGTAATTTTTTATAGAAAGTAAGTGGTTGATGGAAACTTACATTAATCTTTTATGAATCTACTCTTGAGTGAAATGCAAACATTTCCGGTTAATACCGTTATTTAAATTAAGACTAATTAGGATGGTACCGCATATTTTTGCTCCTATAATTAGTCTTTTTTTCTTTTTAGGAGGTTATCAAATGAATGGATTATTGAATTATTTTGATCTATTAGGTTATAGAATGCTGAAAACAGAAGATGATATGTATCATAAAGCTTTAATTATTACTGATAGAGTATATAAAAGTAAAGATGAATATATAGATAAATTATATTCTAATTGTGATATGATGAACTCTGTTACCGAAAAGATAGTTTTTTTACTAAAAGATATAATTACAGAGATAAATATTTTTCCAGAGGAATTACTTGATGTAGGTTTTTCTGATGATATAGTAAACACGATAAAGATACTTACACAAGAAAAGGATGAAACAAAAAAGATGTTTATTGAAAGAATTATAAATAGTAATAATTTGATTGCTTTAAAAGTAAAATTAGTTGAATTTAGTTATGATAATAAAAAAATAAAGAAGAAGGAGAAGAAATAAAATGTTAGATATTAAATTTGTTAGAGAGAATAAAGAATTGGTTAAGGAAAATATTAAAAAGAAGTTTCAAGATAAAAAAATCCCATTAGTAGATGAGGTATTAGAATTAGATGAAAAAATTAGAAGTTTAAAACAACAAGGGGATAGTATGCGAAAAGATCGTAATACGATTAGTAGTGAAATTGGATCTTTAATGCGTGATAAAAGGGTTGATGAAGCAAATGAAAGAAAACAACAAGTTGTAGAGATAAATAAAAAACTTGTTGATATTGAAAAAGAAGAAAATGTTTTAAATGCTGAATTAAGAAAGAAAATGTTAGTTATTCCACAAATCATTGATAGTTCTGTTCCAATTGGTAAGGATGATAGTGAAAATGTGGAAGTTGAAAAATTTGGAGAGCCATTTGTTCCAAGTTATGAAATTCCATATCATGCAGATATTTGTGAATCATTATGTGGTCTTGATAAAGAAGCTGCTGGAAGAACAAGTGGGAATGGTTTTTATTATTTAATGGGTGATATCGCCAGACTTCATAGTGCTATGTTATCTTATGCTAGAGATTTTATGATCGATAGAGGATTCAATTATTGTATACCTCCGTTTATGATAAGAAGTGATGTTGTAGATGGTGTTATGTCATTTGAAGAAATGGATGAAATGATGTACAAAATTGAAAATGAAGATTTATATTTAATTGGAACTAGTGAACATTCAATGATAGGAAAATTTAAAAATCAAATCTTAAATGAAAAAGAATTACCTATTGCTCTTACTTCATATTCACCATGTTTTAGAAAAGAAGTTGGAGCTCATGGAATTGAAGAAAGAGGTCTATATAGAGTTCATCAATTTGAAAAACAAGAAATGGTTGTTATTTGTAAACAAGAAGATGCCATGGATTGGTATAACAAAATGTGGAAGTTTACTGTAGATTTCTTTAGAAGCTTAGATATTCCTGTTAGAACTCTTGAATGTTGTTCAGGAGATCTTGCAGATCTTAAAGTAAAATCATGCGATGTTGAAGCATGGAGTCCAAGACAAAAGAAATATTTTGAAGTTGGTTCTTGTTCTACTTTAGGTGATGCACAAGCTAGACGTCTATCTATTAGAGCTAAGGGTGAAAATGGAAATTATTTAGTTTCAACTTTAAATAATACCGTTCTTGCAACTCCACGAGGATTGATTGCGTTTTTAGAAAATAATTATCAAGAGGATGGAAGTATTAAAATACCTGTAGCTTTAAGACCTTATATGGGTGGTAAAGAAAAAATAGAAAAAGCATGAAAAATTTCATGCTTTTTTGTTAAACTTTACATTTTAGAGTGTAAAATTAAAATAAAAGATATAAAAGTTATTGTCATAATTAGAAAAATGTTGTACGATTAGGTCAGGATAGGTGAGTGTAATGAAACTAAAAAAAATAATAATATCGTCAATAGCATTTTGTAGTTTAATGACGATTGGAAACGTGTCAGCGACTATAACTTCTACACAATTAGAACAAATTATTCCAACTTCTGATCTTAAATTTCATAATTGCGTGTTAGATACTTATAATTCAAATTATAATTCGAGTGAAGATCATGCTACAATCGAGCAAATTAAAACAAATTTAAGTAATATTACAGAACTTTCATGTGAAAGTAGACAAATTAGTTCAATAGAAGGAATTCAATTTTTAACAGGCTTAGAAAAATTAAATTTATCTGATAATAATATTTTTTCAATAAATCTAAGTAATAATATTAATTTGAAAGAATTGAATATTAGTAAAAATGATTTAAAAAAAATAGATTTAAGTAAAAATGTTAAACTTAAAGTATTAAATTTACAACAAACTAGTTTGAAAGCAATAGATTTGAGCAAAAACGTTAATTTAATAACTTTAAACTTAGCACAAACTAAATTTTCAGGTGAAAGTAGTACTGTGACTGATATAAGAGAAATAGCAGTAGGTGAAAAAACAAAATTTAAAGAATATATAGTAACTCCTTCAAATATTAAGCAAAAATTAAGATATAAAAGTAGTAATCCAGAAGTAGCAACAGTTGATGAAAATGGTAATATAAGTGCGATAAAAGAAGGAACAACTACAATAGTATTAATTTCTAATATTGATGGGACTAGTGCAACTTCTTATGAAAAAAATAGAATAAAAATAACAAAAAAAGATGTGCAGACAAATTTATCTATTGGTAGTACATCTAATGAAAATTCTGAAGTTACTTCTTCAGAACAAAAAAGTGTAGAAAATCCAAAAACAAGTGATAAAGGACTAATATATGGTGGAGGATTTATTTTAACTTTAGCAACAATAATTGCAGTTAGAAAAAAAATAAAAATGTTAGGAATTTAAAAATTCTTGCTCAGTAAGATAGGTAGCAATTTTAATTGATTAGAAAGGAAAAATAGGATGAATGATTTAAAGATTATTAGTATGGTAAATAATTTTCCTATAGGTGAAAAATCAAAAACAAGATTAGAACTTTTAAGCAAAATAGAAATAGTGTCATATTTATCTAGATTTCAAGATCAATTTTCGTCTATAGAAAATGTTGATGATAGGGAATTTAGTGTAAAAAGTTTTCTAGGAGATTTGATAGGTTTAGAACCTGGAGAAGTAGTACCAGATTTATTGATTGCTGAAAAAAATTTGAAAATAAGTCCAGGTTTTTTACAAGACTATGGAAAAGTACAATTAGTTAAGGATAGTGAACCTTCTTTTGATCAAACTTTTGATATAATTTCAAGTACTATGGAATTAACTAATACTAATTTAAAAGTAAGATAAAAATCTTATTATGAAGGATGATGAAAAATCATCCTTTTATAATATTATTGATTAAAATATGAAATTATTTTTAACTAATATTTTTTCTTTACATAAAAAATGTAAAATTAATTTATTATAACATAATTTAATGGTATTAATTAATTCTTATATGTTATACTTAAATAGGATAGGAAGTGTATTCTATTCAGAAGGAAAAGAGGTAGATTATGGGATTTATTAAAGCATTTTCAGGTGCCTTAGGTGGTACATTTGCTGATCAATGGAAAGATTTTTATGGACCAAGACAAGGGGTTCCAGCAACAGCAGCTTTATTTCAAGCAGTACCACAAGGTACAAATGCAGGTCGTGGTGAAAACTACAAAGGATCTGAAAATATTATTACAAACGGTAGTAAAATTATTGTTCCAGAAGGAACAGCTTTAATTACTGTACAAGATGGACAAATTACTGGTATGATTGCAGAACCAGGTGGATTTGAATTTAGATCAGATGATCCTAATTCAAAATCAGTATTTAGTGGAGATGGAATTTTAGCATCTACAATCGGACAATCATGGGAAAGATTCAAATTTGGAGGACAACCAGGTAGTCAACAATTAGCATTCTATATCAATTTAAAAGAAATACCAAATAATAAATTTGGTACACAATCAGAAATATATTGGGATGATGCATATTTAAATGCACAAGTAGGTGCTATTACTAGAGGTACATATACATTAAAAATAGTCGATCCACTATTATTTGTTAAAAATTTTGTACCACAACAATATTTACAACCAAATGCACCAGTGTTTGACTTTGCAGATATGGAGAATGATGCAGGAAACCAATTATTTAATGAAGTAGTTAATACTTTATCAGCAGCATTCTCTAATTATACTAACGATCCAAGTAGAGGAAATAGAATTTCAAAAATTCAAGGAGATCAAATTGGATTTGCACAATCAATGTCTCAAGCGGTAGAAGATGCATATCAATGGAAAAGCGGAAGAGGATTAGAAATTGTTAGAACTACACTTGCTGCTATTGAATATGATGAAGATACAAAAGCATTACTAAGCGATGTTAAAAAAGCTGATGCTTTATCAGGAGCTAGAGGAAATTCATTTATGCAACAATCAGTTGCTAGAGGAATGCAAGCTGCTGGAGAAAATGGTGGAGGAACAGGAATGGCATTTATGGGAATGGGAATGCAAGCTGGTTCAGGTATGATGCAAGGTATGCAACAACCAACACAAACAGCTCAAAATCCATTTATCAATGTTGGTGGACAAGCACAACAAGCACCACAAGAGCAACCTCAACAAACTCAACCACAAGCACAACAAGTAGACCCTTATGAAGAATTAAAAAAAGCTAAAGAATTATTAGATGCAGGAATAATAACTCAAGAAGATTTCGATGCTAAGAAAAAAAGTCTATTAGGAATTTAATTATGCAAGAAACTATTTTTGAAAACAATGATGTAAAAGATGAAGTAAAAATTGTTCAAACTGACATAGATTCTAAAGATGGACAAAATAAATGTCCAAAATGTGGAGCCACTGATATATCATTAAACGTTAATACAGGAAAACTAAGATGTAATTTTTGCCGACATGAATTTGAACCAGAAAAAGTTAAAGGATTAGAAACTGATGTTTCTAAACTTGAAGGAAAAATAATAGGTTCTGGTGCTCAAGAAATAATAGCAGATACAAACGATGTTTTAACATTTAAATGTTCAAGCTGTGGAGCAGAAGTAGTAATTGATACTGCATCTGCAACACAAGCAAGATGTCACTGGTGTAGGAATACTTTATCTGTTAATCAACAAATTCCAAATGGAAGTATTCCAGATGTAGTGTTGCCTTTCCAAGTAACGAAAGATGTAGCTAAGAAACAAATTGAAGATTTCGTTGGAAAAAGAAAATTTTATGCTCACCCTAAATTTAGAAAAGAATTCACAACACAAAATATTATGGGAGTATATTTTCCATATATGGTAGTAGATGTTAATTCACATGCTAAATTAGCAGGAGAAGGGGAACACTTAGTCAGAAAGTACGTTAGAGGTAGCGGTGATAACGCTAAAACATATTATGATGCTGACGTATATAACGTTGAAAGAGAATTTGATTTAACTATTTCAGGTTTAACAATTGAATCTAATTCAGATAGATTAAATAATAAATCATCAAATAAAACAAATAATGTTATTAATGCAATAATGCCTTTTGATGTTGAAAACTGTGTTAAATATGATGCTAATTACTTAAAAGGATATACTTCAGAAAGACGAGATACTAATGTTGAACAATTAAGTACTTTAGCCGAAACTCAATCTAAAGATATTGTTAAATTTGCGGTAAATGACACATTAGAACAATATGATCGTGGAGTAGCATGGAAAGAACAACAATTTGATATAAAAGGGCAACAATGGAAAGCTGCATATTTACCAGTGTGGTTATATAGTTATCAACAAGTAAGTGGTAATAAAAAAATTCTTCATTATGTTGCAGTTAATGCAAGAACAAAGGAAACAATGGGTAGTGTACCTATTCATATGCCAAAATTATTTGGAATATCATTTTTAGTTGAAATTCTAGGTATTATAGCAATGATGTCTATTGATTTTGATTATAACTGGTTATTTTTATTGTCAGGAATTATTTATTTCTTATTTATCTATGCTAAATATAGAAATTCAAATGCTAGACATAAATATGAAACAGAAACTCAAAAAGAAGTCAATAATTTAAGAAAAGTTGATACTTATGTTGGACATATAACAGGCGTAACAAATTCAAAAATAGCAGGTGCTAATAATACTACAATTAGTTCAGAGAGTGCAACTAATAAAGTTTTAAATTCAATTACAGAGAATAATTCAATAGTAAAAATGGTTAATGATTTCACAAATAATAAAGAGAAGAAATAATTAAAACTATAAAACCTCGTTTTGTAGATACTGAAAACGAGGTTTTTATATATTAACTAATGAGGAAAGTGATAGAATGAGAAGTAATATATTTTTAAAATTATTAAGTAGTTTACCTGTAATATTGATATTTTTATATTTTGTTCCATTTTTAGGAATATGTTTGCTTTTGATTAGATGTTTTGTTTATACTAACAAAAAAATCTCTACACCAATTGTTATGATTGTGATAGGTGGGTTGATATTAATTCCTAAGGGATTAAGTTTATTGAAAATAAATATTTTAACTGATGATATTTTAAAATGGTATAATAGTGATTTGTTAAAATATAGTAAACTTTTGTTAACAGTAGGAATTATATTTTTATTAATATCATGTATAACAAATAATATATTTAACAAATTTATGAGTTTCATTACTTCATATATAAATTCTCATGAAAAGCAAGAAAGAGAAATATCAGAAAAAAATGATTTACTTATGAAAGAAAAACAAGAAAAAGCAAAGAATACTAAAGTGGTTTATTGTCCATATTGTGGAGCAGATAATATGCTTACCGAAAAGGTAGGTACATGTAAGTATTGTAGAAGAAAAATTCAAGCAACTGATTAATTTATATTTAGTTATCTTCATATAATTTATTATAAGGAGGTGACTATGAACGAATTAAATAATATAGCAACTGCTGTAGGAAATTACAATAACATTTCAACTTCACTTACTTCTAATCTTTCAGTAGTAAATATTGTTGATGGACTTATATTAACTAAAGATGCAGATAAGAAAAATTGGAGTAGTGGTAATCTTACATATAGAAATTGATAATCAAACAGATACTGCTTACACACAACCTGTTATAACCGACACTATAGATAATAGTTTGGTTGAATTTGTTGAAAAAAGTGTTACGATTAATGGAGTTGCAGCAGATGAATCAAAATATTCTTATAACACTGATACACATACACTAACGATTGATTTAGATGACGTATCTCCCTCGTCAAAAACTACTGTTACGTTTCTCGTTAAGAAAAAAAATCAATAAGTATTTTGTTTTAAGAAATTCTTGTAAATTGAAATATAACGGTAGTTTAGAAAAACAAAGTAATTCTGTTATGGTTATAATTCCTATAAATAAACGTTATGAAGATAATAATAGTTGTTCAACACCTTTTTGGAGACTTTAGAGATCACTATTTTGTGATTTCTTTTTTTCTTTATATTGTTAAATTCAATTGTAAATGTTAAAATAAAATTAATGTAGAGGGTGATAAAATGAAAAAATTATTTTGCTTTATCTTTTTATTTATTTTTATTGGTAAGGTAGAAGCACAACCAGTTAATCCTAATTTTGATGATGATAATTTTTATGATTGTATTATTATGAATTTAAATGAGGATGAAATTAATGGAATAAATAATAGGGATTCCAAAACTTATGTGGCAACTGATGAAGAGCTTTCTAAAATGCCAACCTTAGCCTGTGTTTCTTATAATATTAATTCTGTTAAAGGTTTAGAAAAATTGACAAATGTTACTTATGTTGATTTTGAAGGTAATAATATTAAAGAACTTGATTTAACACCAAATCCTAAGGTAATTTATTTATATACTGATAATGGTGTTAATGTAATAGGTTATGATGGAAAAATAGAAACACCTAGCGAACAAGTAACAGAAAAAAAACCAACACATAATTATTTTGTATTTGGTTTAATTGCTGTTGTTATAATTCTTTTAATGTTAATAATAGTAAGAAAATTAAAAATGAAGAAAAAAACAAAAGTAAGTAATAATAATTTTGATGATAATGTTAAAACAACTAGTTTTGATCAGAATTTTTATAATAATCAAACTTTTAAAACTTGTCCACATTGTGGTGCTAGACTAAAAGAAGATGCTAAAGTTTGTTTTATTTGTGGAAAAGAAATTTAATTAGTTAAAGTTTTAATAACAAAGATACACTAAAGATTTAGAAATTTTTCTAAATCTTTTTTATATGAAAAAGATATTATAGGATAAAGATGATTTTAATTAATTTTTTCATCTTTTTAAAAAAAGTGTCAAATATAAGGGAAAAAAGAAGATTAAAGTCGATTTTATGATGTTAAAACTGTTCCCATAAAAACCCAACTAATGTATTATTAAAATAGAAGGAGGATAGAAAATGAAAAAATTAATTTTGGCAATCTTTTTGATATTACCGTTTGCAGTAAATGCAGAGGATTTAACGGCAGAGGTTAAATTATATGAAACAGATGAAAATGGACATGAAATAAAATTGACAGAACCAACAAAAGTAGAAAATGATTATACTTATACAGCTAGAATAAAAAGTAATGAAAATGATATTTACTATATAAAGGTAAAACCAAACTATGAATATACAAGTATAAAGTATGCTACTTCTTCAGATATGAAATATAAATTAGCTTCGGATTCAACACAACCATTCTTTAAAGCATGGGCGTTTTATGAACAAGGTGATACTTTCATAGCAACTGTAACAAAAACAGATAATACAGTAGTAAAATATAGAGTTATAGTTGCACCAAATGCTGATAAAACTATTTATATTGATACAGTAGAAGATACAAATAATAATCAAGTAATTGAAAATAATCAAACGGTAGAAAATAATAATAATCAAAAAGCGACTTCAAATAATGTAAAAAATCCAAATACAGGAGATAATATATTATTAATGTCAGGAATGTTTGTTTTAGTAACAACTATAATTGGAGTAAGTTTTAAAAAAATAAAAAGTAATTCTTAATTTTGAATTACTTTTTTATTTGGATTAAATAAGGAGCTATTTCATTATTTGTATTATGATATTCCTTATATTTAATATTATTAGTTTTTAAATACTTTTTAATTTCTTTACTTTCAAGTAATCCTGCGTTATGACCAGGATATATAACAACTAAAATATTTCCTTTGTTATTTAATAATTTTAAGGAATCATTAATAGCTTTAATAGTAGTTTTGTAATTAGTTGTAATACTTTTATCACCATTTGGAAGATAACCTAAATTAAAAAGAATTAAACTTATTTTATTTTCATAGTTTTTTAATACTTTTAAAATATCTGCATGATTCTTT
>ENA-ORLW01002972-ORLW01002972.1-human-gut-metagenome-genome-assembly--contig:-NODE-2972-length-13949-cov-3.209415_pt1 | contig 13949 bp, 10 predicted proteins | sample MGYA00243017_ERZ508829 | MGnify/ENA primary metagenome ERZ508829 (study PRJEB26277, sample SAMN04329776) | human gut metagenome | biome: human-associated habitat | host: Homo sapiens | place: USA...
ATAGACAGACCTGCTGCCATCGGATGACCTCCAAACTGTATCATCAGGTCTGCACATTTTACCAGTTCTTCATACATAGAGTAACTTTCTATTGATCTTCCGCTTCCTTTTGCACTTGTCTCACCGCCCGTCAATACAAAGGCAGGCCTGTGATATTTTTCCCTGATCCTGCCTGCTATAATACCGGCAAGACTTTCATGACAATCTGGAAGATAAACTACCAGTACTCTGTCATTTTTCAGCTCTGTAGTCTCTATGATCCGGATTGCCTCTTCTTTTCCTTTCTCAGTGAGAGCTTTTCGGCTCTGATTAAGAGCTGTAAGATCTCCGGCAAGCCTTGCTGCTTCTTCCTTTGTTTTTGCATTGAGAAGTGCAAGAGAACGGGCAGCTGTATCCAGTCTTCCACTGGCATTGATACATGGTCCCAGCACAAATCCGATATGATAAGCTGTGATTTTAGCATCTTCCAGAGAATTTGCTCGGATCAGTTCCTGCAATCCTTGATTTTTGGTATTTTTCAGACGGCGCAGCCCTTCTTTTACCAGAATCCTGTTCTCTCCCTGAAGATCCATAACATCTCCTACTGTTGCAATAGCCGCCAGTTCATAATAATCTTCCAGCTCCTCTGCCGGAACACCAAATCTCTCGTAAAGTGCTGCAATATATTTAAAGGCCACCACTGCTCCACACAGGTTTTTATTCGGGTATGGACAATCATATTGTTTCGGATTCAAAATCGCATCTGCCGGAGGAAGCACCATCTGGCGTTCTCCCTTTTCCTCCCTGTAAGGAACCTCATGATGATCTGTAATAATCACTGTCATTCCCTTATCCTTTGCCATCTGGATTTCAGCAGCCGCAGCAATTCCATTATCACAGGTCACGATCGTATCGATCCGGTCCGTTTCCGCTCTTTCTATAAGATGTGCATGAATCCCATATCCGTCTGCAACTCTGTCCGGAATATAAGTATCCACATCTGCTCCGATCCTCGCAAGACCTTTCATTAAAATGTATGTAGAGGTCACACCATCAATATCATAATCACCAATAATACGGACTTTTGCTTTCTGCGATATTTTTTTCTCCAGGATATCTACAGCTTTTTCCATATCCTTCATCAGCCAGGGAGAAGGAAGCTCTTGTACTGTTCCTGACAGATACTCTCTTATCTTATCTTCTCCGATCACATCTCTGTTCCTGATCAGTCTCGCAATCACCGGATCAATATGAAACTGTTGACCGATCTGGTTAAAATCTGCTCTTTTTGCTGCTATTACCCATTTCTCCATATATTTTCTCTCCTCATAAAAATATCCCGGAGTTTTACCCCGGGATATTTCTGTCTGCCTGTTTTTCAGACAATTATTGTTTTATTCAGCATCATCATTCTGCTGTTTTTTAGCTGCTTCTTCGGCAGCCAGCCGTTCAGCTACTCTTTTTCTGTTTTTCTTCTTTGGCTGAGTCGGATCTTTCTGTGATACATCACGTGCTTTCTTCGGCTTTGAAGAGGACTTTGCAGATGCGGAGGCTGCAGCAATTGCCGGCTGTCCTTTTCCTGCAAATTTCTTTTTCATCACATACCACAACGCACCTGTAATACATACAGAAGAATATGCACCGACAAGAACACCAACCATCAGAGGTGCTGCAAATTCACGGATAGAAGAAACACCCATGATATAAAGAACAGCTACCATAACAAAAGTTGTAAAAGAGGTATAAATACTTCTTGTAAGAGTCTGAGTGATACTTGTGTTTACAATTTCTGCCAGTTTTTCTCTGGAACCACTGTGAAGGTTCTCACGTATACGGTCAAAAATAACGATTGTAGCATTGATAGAATAACCTACGATCGTAAGCATGCAGGCAATAAATGTATTACCGACAGATACTCTGGCAATAGCATAGAATGCAAGTACAACCAGAACATCATGCAGAAGCGCCAATACCGCACTGCTTGCAAAACGGATGTCTTTAAATCTGAACCAGATATAAAGAAGCATACAGATTGTAGCTACTATAACGGCTACGATCGCATCACGACGCATTTCACTACTTACTGTAGAAGAAATACTTTCTGTGGAAATCGTGCTGTCATCTACACCAAATTTCTCAACCAGTGCACTCTGCAGAGCTTCACGTTCGCTCTGATTCAGAGAACGTGTCTTAATCACAACCTGATTTGTTCCGACTACCTTTGTAGGCTGAACATTTTTATCTCCTGTCACCTCTTCTACAACAGGAGTTACTTCAGAATCAATGGTCTTAATATCCATATCTTCATTAAATGTAACAGTTGTAGAAGTACCGCCTGAGAACTCAAGGCTGTAATTTAACGCTTTGTTTCCTGCATGCGAATTAGCAAACATCGCTGCCGGACCGCAGAGGATCAGGATAATGGAAATAATGAAGAATATTTTCTTCTTTCCAAGGAAATCAACTGCCTTACGTTCTTTTGCAGATCCGTAGAATTTCGGATCACGTACACCAACTGCATAAAGTGCATTTACAATCAGTCTGGATACAACCAGTGCTGTAAACATGGAGATCACGATACCAAGGGCAAGTGTATAAGCAAATCCCTTAACAGTACCTGAACCAAGCCACATCAGCACAAAGGCTGCGATCAGTGTTGTAATATTTCCATCAAAGATTGCAGAGAAAGCTTTGCTGAAACCGGACTTAATAGAATTCCTTACTGAAACTCCTGCACCAATTTCCTCTCTGATTCGGGCATAAATAATAACATTGGCATCCACCGCCATACCGATACCAAGGATAATACCCGCAATACCCGGAAGAGTAAGAGTAATATCAAAGGCATTCAGCGTAATCAGCATTAATGATGTATAAAGAATCAGTGCAATACCTGCAACTATACCAGGTATGCGGTATGCAATGATCATAAAGATAATAACGATGATCAGACCGATCGCACCTGCAAGAACACTTGTAGAGATTGCTTCTTCACCAAGCTGTGCAGCTACAACACTGGAACGAAGTTCTTCCAGTTCCAGTCCCAGAGAACCGATACGGATATAAGAAGCAAGGTTCTGTGCTTCTTCCAGGTCAGACATTCCGCTGATCTGTGCTTTTCCACCGGAAATCTCTTCATTTACATTCGGAGCACTGATAATGTTATTGTCATAGACGATAGCGATCTGCTTGCCTACATTATTCTTTGTAGCTTCTGCAAATTTTGTTTTACCACTGTTTTCTCCATCAGAAGTAAGAGTAAGACTTACCACATATTCCTTTGCACTTGTGTTCTGATTCTGAATCGCACCACCCTGGGCATCTGCTACATCAGAACCTTCCAGAACAACACTTCCGGATTCCTTGATCTCATCCATAGTTCTGGAGAGAACATATCCATCCTGTCCTGTAGTAAAGTTCTGGTTTCCGTCAGCATCTTCTTTTGTGATGAAATACAGGGAACCTGGTTTACCCAGATCATTCAAAATAGTATCTGCATCTGTAACACCAGGAATTTCAACTGTAATACGGTCTGATCCTTCCTGGTATACCTGAGCCTCAGTACTGTACTGCTCTACACGCTTCTGAAGCTTGTAGATCGTATCTGACATCTCTTCGCTTGTCGGATTGCTCTCCTTAGCCTGGTAGGTAATGCTGACACCACCGGCAAGATCAAGACCCGTGTTGATATGTTTTGCTGCACCGGTTCCGGTAGGACCGATACCTACGGCTGCAGTAAAGCAAAAGAACACAGTCAGGATCAGTGTCAGAAGCAGCACTACGATTCCTTTACTTTTCTTCATAGTTCTTTTCCCTTCTTGATTTTTTGTCCGCGGTCATGTTCATCCGCCTGCCAGCCATTTTCTGTTATGATAACAGCCGACGGCGGTATCAGTCAGACAGATTACTGCCCACTAATCACATGCCAGTGCGGCTTTTATCATGATGGCGCACTCCACACGTTTTCTCTGGAGTTCGCATCCGATTTCATAATTGCCTTTGATATCTCCCTGGAAATGGAATGCATTTGCCGCACATCCGCCACTACAGTAGAAACGTGCGAAGCAGTCTTTGCAGTCTTTCTTTGTGTAAACGTTGCATCCGCCGAATTCCTTCTGGATTTCCGGCTTTGTAATGCCTTCGTCTACATTTCCCATGAGATACTGTTCTTCACCAACAAACTGGTGACATGGGTAAAAATCACCCCAGGGTGTTACAGCCAGGTACTCTGTTCCTGAACCGCAGCCTGACAGTCTCTTGTATACACAAGGGCCACCTGTAAGGTCGATCATAAAATGGAAGAAGTTAAATCCTTTTCCCTCTTTCTCTCTTTTAATCATTTCTTTTGCAAGAGTATCATACTCTTCCATGATCTGGGGGATATCCTCCTCGCGGATCGCATATTCCTCCGTATCAGCCGCAACTACAGGCTCTACAGAAATCTGTTTGAATCCAAGATCTGCCAGATGAAGCACATCCTTGGAGAAATCAAGATTATGGTGAGTAAAAGTACCTCTTACATAATACTTGTCCTGATTTCTGGATTCTGCAAACTTCTGGAACTTCGGCATGATCAGATTATAGCTTCCTGCACCTTTTCTGAATGGACGCATGTAGTCATGTACTTCCTTACGTCCGTCCACACTGAGTACAACGTTGCCCATCTCTTTATTGCAGAATTCCATTACTTCATCATTCAGAAGAACTCCGTTTGTTGTTAAAGTGAAACGGAATTTCTTATTGTGAAGCTTTTCCTGCTCTCTGCCATATTTTACCAGATCTTTTACAACCTGCCAGTTCATCAGCGGCTCGCCGCCAAAGAAATCTACTTCCAGGTTTTTTCTGGAACCGGAGTTCGCGATCAGGAAATCAAGAGCTTTTTTGCCGACTTCATAGGACATAAGAGCTCTTCTGCCATGATATTCGCCTTCTTCGGCAAAACAATAACGGCAGGCCAGATTGCAGTCATGAGCAATGTGCAGGCACAATGCTTTTACAACGGTCTGCCGGTTATTTGAAAATTCTTCAATTACATTCTCATAAACATCTTTTGTAAAAAGCATTCCATCTTCTTTCAGCTTATTACATTCTCTTACAGATGTCTCAATATCTTCTCTGTTATATTTGTTTTCCAGTTTCTCTGCAATAGCTTCTGTGCCAAGGCCCTCTTCCAGATATGGAAGGACCTCATATGTAACCTCATCTACCAGATGGATGCATCCACTGTTGATATCCAGTACAATATTAAAGCCATTGCTTTTATAACGGTGAATCAGACTCATTTTACTAAAATCCTTTCTAAGCGTAAGATAAGCAGCGGAATAAAAGTTCCGCTGCTTATCTCATTTCTCCATAGCTGATCTTATTTCTGCTCGCAGCTCTGGTTTCCTACTGTACAGGAAGTTTTACATGCGGACTGGCAGGAAGTCTGGCACTCGCCACATCCACCTTTTTTTACAGTGTTCTGTAAATTCTTTGTATTCAGGGTTTTGATATGTTCCATAACTCTATCCTCCTTATGTAATTATATTCTTGGCATAGTATATCATATATCTTTTCATCTTAAAAGCTTTTTTTTACGACAGCATTCCACCCAGTGTTCCACCGCCTGTGCACATAAAAAATGTTGTAACTGCATGGGCTGCACTCATATCCCAGCCGCCTTTTGCCATAACAGAGACAGTCAACAGTAATACATAGTAAGCCAGACCTGTGATAACACCCCACAGATATTTGTCTTTACGCACAATTTTGCCGGCCATAAAGCCTCCCATGAAACATGCAAGTACATAAATTATAATAATCCCCGCATCTACAGCTGTTTCTCCCAGATCAAAAGCAAACAGTACCAGGGCCAAAAGCAGTAATGCCACTCCTGTTAATGCATATGCAAATAATAGTGATTTCAAAATTGCTCTGACTTTCATTGCTTCCCCTCCTGTTAAACTATATGGGGGAGGAATCAGTGTTATTCTTTTATTTCTTTCTCTTTTTTATAAATACAGCCACACCGGCGATCACTGCAGCTGCCACAAACAGTATCACAAACGGCATAATTGATGTTGTATCTCCGGTATTTACTGTATTGTTATTTTTCACAGCTTTATTTTCCGTTGAATTATCATTCTGATCAGAAGAAGAACCATTATTGCTGTCAGAACTGTCATTCACAGATACTGTATTGTTCTTTCCGGAATCAGAGCTCTGACTGTCGGAGGAAGCCGGTGCAGGAGTTACCGCATCTGTGTCGTCCGTATCATTCCCCGCATCAGGTCCTACTAATTGTCTGCTTCCTGCAATTCCAAATGGACTGAAAGAATGTGTGCTGAATACCATAATACCATTCTCTACACTCGGAATAATCGTCTCAGTTGCCCCGTTATCCAGGAGATGTTCGATAGTATACTGATATCCGGATTTTACCGGCACAGTGACACTGATATAATCTCCATTAGGGATCTCATATTCTGTATTATTCTTAAGATCCCAGAGTTCAAATTCATAAGACTGGAAAATCATTGCATCTGATTCATTGGTAAACTGATAGCTGTCACCGCTTGAAACTCTGAACTGTACATACCATGGAAGATTAACTCCGCTTACTGTAATACCGTCGCAGGTATGATTAAGTGCGGCCCTCTCTTCTTTTTCTTCATCAGAAAGAGAATCCTCTGCATCTGTAGGACGGTCATCCTTATCGTCCGGCAGAACAGGATTATCAAAGATATTATCATCTGCGCCATCTTCATCATCTTTCTTCGTATCTTCTTTATCCTGTGTCATATCATCTGCAGGTTCCAGCTTACCGGTAGTTTCTGTATCTTTATCCGTCTTATCTGCATTGTTGTTATTATCTTTGTTGTTTTTATTATCTGTTTTATCTTCTTCAATCTTACTTTCTTCATTGTCTGTATCAGTTTTATTATCCTGATCTGATTTACTTTCCTTATCTTCTTTATTGTCTGTATCAGCGTTTTCATCTGCGGCAGGTTTTTCTGACGAAGTTTCAGGCGTTTCTGTTGGATCTGCATTTTCTGTTGGATCTGTTTTACCTGAGCCTTCTGTCTTATCAACATTATCACCATCCGTAATACTGTTCACTATTACATTGATGTAACCGACAACCGCGCCGCTCTCCGGATCCCATCCATCCACATGGCTTAAATCCTGCCCTTCTGCCGGTATAAGAAGTACCTCACAGCTCTGTACACGCTGTGCAGGAACGAAACTTCCATCTGCCCATTCAAAAGTTCCATATTCCGTTGCCGGAAGTTCTACATCCGCAAGTTCTACAGGCTTATCAAGCGTGATGTTGTCCGGAATCAGAGAAGACACAGTATTCTCCTGTGACTCAGCCGCACTGACCTGTCTTGTTACACCCGGTATATTATTTCCTGCAATCAAAGCCGCTGTTAAAGCCGCTGCCGCAAAAATACCCGTTCCTTTTAATTTCTTTTTTCTTATTCTTATATTATTGGACATATCGCACCTCTATATTTATATTCGATTCTTATGTTTCCTGATAATCATTTTTTTACTTTCAGCCAAATATCAATTCTCTTTTTACATAATACAATAATATTACATATCTGTATATTATCAAACTTTTATCATTTTGTAAATATTCTGTAATGTTTTTTTTCATTTTAATTGAGTGAATTATAACACAAATCTTACTTTTTCGACAGTCCTCTTTTAAATTTTTTTATACTATCTTTGAACCAAAAGCTTTTTCTTGATTTTTTATATGAAATCATGTATATTTTGCTTAAATGTTTTATGATATGATTCAATCAATAAAGATAATCAAAAGGAGTGAATAAATCTTGGATTCAAGTATTGCCTTTCAGGCGGTGGCGATTCTGATACTGATCGCACTTTCTTCATTTTTTTCTTCTGCGGAAACCGCTATGACAACCGTAAATAAGATTCGGATACAGTCTCTTGCCGAGCAGGGCAACAAACGTGCTGTTATTCTGGAAAAAATAATTTCCAATTCCCCAAAGATGCTCAGTACCGTATTAATCGGAAACAACATTGTAAATATGTCTGTTTCTTCTCTCATGACTACACTCACCATAAAGATTCTGGGAAACGCATATGTAGGAATCACAACCGGCATCCTGACTCTGCTGATTCTCATTTTCGGTGAGATAACCCCCAAAAACCTGGCAACAATCCATGCTGAAAAATTGTCCCTGGCCTATTCAAGAATAATATACGGGCTTATGATTCTCCTTACTCCCGTTGTTTTCATTGTAAATAAAATAACAGAAGGTGTACTGGTCATTCTGCATGTTAACCCGGACGAAAAGGCAAATGCCATGACTGAACATGAACTGCGTACTCTCGTCAATGTAGGTGAAAAAGACGGCGTCATTGAAAACGAAGAAAAACAGATGATCTACAATGTGTTTGATTTTGGCGATTCAACTGCAAAAGATGTCATGATTCCCAGAATCGACATGACCTTTATAGATATCAATTTTTCCTATGATGAACTTATGGCGGTCTTCAGTGAAGATATGCATACCCGTTTTCCGGTTTATGAGGACAACACTGATAACGTAATCGGTATTATCAATATGAAAGATCTTCTTGTTTATCCAAAGGACAAACCTTTTTCAATCCGCAACATCCTGCGTGAGCCTTATTTTACCTATGAATACAAAGCTACAGCAGACCTGATGATCGAAATGCGTAAAGCATCCGTCAATCTGGCAATCGTTCTGGACGAATACGGTGCCACAGCCGGTCTGGTCACATTGGAAGACCTGTTGGAAGAGATCGTAGGTGAGATTCGCGACGAATACGATGAGGATGAAGTCGAAGATATTAAAGAAATCCAGCCTGAAAGAGAATATGTTGTTCAGGGTTCTGCCAAGCTGGATGATATCAACGAAGCCCTCCATATTAATCTGGAATCTGAAGATTATGATTCTATTGGCGGATATATTATTGAACAGCTTGACTGCCTTCCCAAAGAGGGTCAGTCTGTCACACATGAAAGTGGCATCCGCCTGGCTGTTGACCGGCTCGACAAAAACAGAATCGAACTTGTCCACATCTGGCTTCCCGAGAAGAAAACCGAAACAGAAGAACAGCCGTAACTGTCATCTCTCCAGCATCAGTGAAAATTGTTTCACGATTCTGGAGAGTTCTCCTGTAACCGCATCAATTCCTTCTTCGTTCTTTCTCCAGTTTTCTCTGGTAATTCCATCTGCATTCACAGGCACCACATAAAATTCTGTTTTCGGATACAAGAGCTGATAATACATCAGACATCTTCTTGCATGGTAAGATTTGCAGCACAAAATTGCTCTTTCTATTTCCAGTTCTGCATGATCTGTCACCTGTCTGGAATAAATTGCGTTCTCATAAGTAAAGGTTGCCTGATCTTCTTTCAGGATTTTCTGATCCGGAACTCCGTTTTTTATAAGAACATCCCTGAGAAATTCCCATTCTGTTCCATATTCCTTATCATATACATTGCTTTTTTCAAGAACGCCTGAAAACTTTCCATTTACTACGCTGTATTTTCCACTGGGCAGAATCCAGTCCGCCATCCCTTTCTTAAACAATTCTGCTGCTTTTTCCGCCATCTGCGGATAACCATTTCCAGGGACAAAAATAATATCAGATTTTTCCGGCTTGTTTTCTGCAAAAATAAACTCTTCTGAACTTTTTAAAAATTTTTCATATACGTCATTCATCATTACTAACTCCTCGTTATCTGTTTTTTCTACAGCACCTCTCAAATAATGCGTTTGTAACAGTCCAACAAAAATTCACGCTCTGATGAACCGGAACAATATGCATTATTTACGAAGATTTCTATGGAATTTCTATAGATAGATACAGTGTACCATATTTTTTCTATTAACGTACAACCAAGTTAATTCTTAAAACTATGTCCCCCACTACTTATTGCTTTTCGCAACCTCCGCAGGGGACTTATTTGATTCGGTTAAACAAAAAATCCGCAGACTTCCAATATTTCCAGAAAGCTATTTTGTCACAATAACCGTACTGTAACCATCATCCCTCAGTCTCTGCTCCATATTTACTGCATTACCAATCTGCTGATAGGCACCTGTCTGAACTTTATACAATCCGTTTTCATGTAACATAAAAGAGGGATAACCTTTTTCCAGTAACTGATATAACATACGGTCCGCATTCTCTTTTTTTCTGAACGCTCCAGTCTGCACTCTGTAATAAAGCGGTTCCTGCACTGTTTCCTCATCCAGACTTCCAAGAATCGCATCTGCAATTCCCTGAGCTATATCGCTAAACTTGTTATCAAACAGTTTATTATCTTCTTCGGAATTGATAAATCCGGTTTCTATTAAAAGAGCCGGCATCCTGGTTCGTCTGAGGACCACAAGTCCCGGCCGCTCTTTTACACCGATTTCGCGGAATCCCACTTCTCCCAGAGCTCCCAGAATATTCTCAGCCATCTGATATTTAATCCCGCTTTTATCATAAATCAAAACTTCCGCTCCATTATACTGATTTTCCTTTGGGCTGCTGTTTCGATGAAATGAAATAAAGTAATCTACTCCTGCCTGATTTGCAAGCTGTGCCTTCTCAAAAGGTGTCTGATAGACATCACCGGTACGGGTATAAGAGATGTCAATCCCTTTATTTTTTAAAATCTCACCTACCGCAAGAGCAAGTTTAAGATTGTCATTCTTTTCCTGTCTTCCCTTATATACGGCTCCCGGATCCTGACCTCCATGTCCGGCATCCAGCATGATCGAATATGCCATGACGACACTCTGCTTTCTTCATATACTCTTTATACTATATGAATTAAAAATATAATTGTGCAGGTCGCTTGACTTTTTCACGCTAAAGCGTTATACTTTAAAACGTCATAGTCGAATAGCCCGATGACATTATCCGAATCATTTACCAGTACTGCTTTCCCTGCAGAAAATCTTTCGGATTCAGGTAAGTTTTATATTATCAAATAATAAACGCAATTCTTACCTGACTTAATTTAAACATTATATTAGGAGGATATATCATTATGAAAAGAAAAGCATTAGCAATCACTCTTGCAGCAGCCATGGCTATGGGAACCTGCGCAGTAACAGCAAGTGCTGCTGACGGAGACAAATATACAATCGGTATCTGTCAGCTTGTACAGCACGAAGCTCTCGACGCTGCGACACAGGGATTCAAGGATGAAGTCACCAAAGAACTGGGAGAAGACGCAGTTACCTTTGACGAGCAGAACGCACAGGGAGATTCCAACACCTGTTCTACAATCATTAACAGCTTCGTTTCCAATAATGTTGACCTGATTCTTGCAAATGCAACTCCTGCTCTTCAGGCAGCTGCAGCAGGGACAAGTGATATTCCGATTCTTGGTACTTCTGTTACTGAATACGGTGTTGCACTTGGACTGGATGATTTCGACGGGACTGTGGGCGGAAATATTTCCGGAACTGCAGACCTTGCTCCCCTTGATCAGCAGGCAGCAATGCTCAATGAACTTTTCCCGGATGCAAAAAATGTAGGTCTTCTCTACTGTTCTGCCGAAGCAAACTCTCAGTATCAGGTAGATACAGTAAAAGCTGAACTTGAAAAACTCGGATATACATGTGAATATTATGCATTCTCTGACTCTAATGATCTCTCTTCTGTTGCTACAACAGCAACTGACGCAAGTGATGTAATTTATGTACCGACAGATAATACAGTTGCTTCCAACACAGAGATCATCAACAACATCTGCCTTCCGGCAAAAGTTCCGGTAATCACAGGCGAAGAAGGTATCTGCAGCGGATGCGGTGTTGCGACACTTTCCATCAGCTATTATGACCTTGGTGTTACAACCGGTAAGATGGCTGTTAAGATTTTAAAGGACGGTGAAGATATTTCCACAATGCCGATCGAATATGCACCAAACTTCACAAAAGAATATAACAAAGATATCTGCGAAGAGCTGGGCATCGAAGTTCCGGACGATTATGTTGCAATCGGCGAGGCTGCTGAAGAAACTGCCAAATAAATCCGGTCAGACAGTTGAAAAATACTCACACCAACAGGATTTTAAATAACAGCTTATCAAACAGTTATAAAAAATTCAATTTATATGCGATCAGCGGGAAAGGTTTGACGCCTCTCTCGCTTTTCGCATCTCAACAGGAGGAAATTACAAATGCAAATTATAACATTAATCACTGCACTTCCGGGTGCAGTAGCCCAGGGTCTGATCTGGGGAATTATGGCAATCGGTGTTTATATCACTTTCCGTATTCTTGATATTGCAGACCTTACAGTTGATGGCACTATGTGCACCGGTGGTGCAGTGTGTATTATGATGATGCTTTCCGGTCATAATGTCTGGATTTCTATGTTGGCCGCTACTCTCGCCGGAATGCTGGCAGGCCTTGTAACCGGAATTTTTCACACCTTTATGGGAATTCCCGCAATCCTTGCCGGAATCCTGACACAGTTATCTCTGTATTCCGTAAACCTGAAAATCATGGGAAAAGCAAATCAGGCAATCAACGTTGATAAATATAATCTTCTGGTTTCCCTGCGACATATAAAAAATGCATCTCTTTCCAAAAACACAATTTTTATTGTAGCAGTTATGTGTATTCTCCTGATTGCCATTCTCTACTGGTTCTTTGGAACAGAGCTTGGCTGTTCCCTTCGCGCAACCGGATGTAACCCAAATATGTCACGCGCCCAGGGTATCAACACAAACAGGAATAAAGTTCTCGGACTTATGATTTCCAACGGTCTGGTAGGACTTTCCAGTGCACTCCTTGCACAGTATCAGGGATTTGCAGATGTCAACATGGGACGTGGTTCCATCGTTATCGGTCTGGCAGCAGTTATTATTGGCGAGGCAATCTTTGGACGTATTTTCCGCAACTTTGCCCTTCGCCTGTTAGCAGTTATCTTCGGTTCCATTCTGTATTATCTGGTACTTCAGATTGTTATCTGGATGGGTATCGACACTGACCTGCTGAAGATGCTGTCCGCAATCGTAGTTGCTCTCTTCCTTGCATTCCCATACTGGAAAGGCAAATACTTTAATAAACCAGCCAAAAGGGGAGGTAAATAAAAATGCTTGAACTTAAAAATATCTATAAAACCTTTAATCCCGGAACCATTAATGAGAAACGTGCATTAAATGGTCTGAACCTGAAGCTGAACGAAGGCGATTTTGTAACTGTTATCGGAGGAAACGGCGCCGGCAAATCTACTATGCTAAATGCTGTTGCAGGAACCTGGCCGGTTGATGAAGGACAGATTCTTATCGATAATATTGATGTTACAAAACTTTCTGAACATAAACGTGCTACATACCTTGGACGTGTGTTTCAGGATCCAATGACAGGAACCGCTGCAACAATGGGTATCGAAGAAAACCTTGCACTTGCAAAACGCCGCGGAAAATCCCGTCTTCTCCGCTCCGGAATCACTAAAGCAGAGCGCGAAGAATACAAAGAGCTCCTGAAAATTCTTGGTCTTGGTCTGGAAGACAGACTGACTTCCAAAGTAGGTCTTCTGTCGGGTGGTCAGAGACAGGCTCTTACTCTTCTGATGGCAACGCTTCAGAAACCAAAGCTTCTGCTTCTGGATGAACATACCGCAGCTCTTGATCCGAAAACAGCTGCCAAAGTTCTGGAAATTACAGATATGATCGTAAACCGCGATCACCTTACGACATTGATGATCACCCACAACATGAAGGACGCTATTGCACATGGCAATCGTCTGATCATGATGATGGAAGGAAAAATCATTCTGGATATCCAGGGAGAAGAAAAGAAAAAACTGACAGTTAAAAACCTTCTGGATCAGTTTGAAAAAGCAAGCGGAGAAGAGTTCAGCAATGACTCTGCACTGCTCGGATAACCGTATAAATTACTCATAACGTTTCTAAATATCCTTTATATGAGAGTACTTTTTTATGGAGTACTCTCATATTTTTATTTCTC
>ENA-ORLW01002976-ORLW01002976.1-human-gut-metagenome-genome-assembly--contig:-NODE-2976-length-13943-cov-6.170417_pt1 | contig 13943 bp, 20 predicted proteins | sample MGYA00243017_ERZ508829 | MGnify/ENA primary metagenome ERZ508829 (study PRJEB26277, sample SAMN04329776) | human gut metagenome | biome: human-associated habitat | host: Homo sapiens | place: USA...
CAGGCTGCAAGTGCGCCTTATTACCCGCACTCTTGCGTTTCATGTAGGCTAACTCTTTAAGCCCATGCGGGGAGCGTATACCCCTTTCCACGCTTCCCGTTATGGGCTGTTTGTCGTTCCGTAAAAGCATATCGGAAACGGTATGTTTTTACAGGCTGACAAAGCCTTATTGTTCCTTGACAAAGAAAGCCTTCGGGCAGAATAAGGCAGACGGATACAATTTGTCTGTGTGGAGCCGGTCGGCCGGTGCGCCATGACCCTGTTGCAAGTCCGCAGGACGGGACCCCTACCAAACAGGTGAGCGACAAAACCAGGCCGCAAAACAGGTGTGGCAGCCTGTGGGCGAGGATACGCAGACAGGATAATGAGACTCCCGCGTTGAACGCCCTCAAAGCATTGCGCGGCGCACCCATCAGCATGGGCCGGGGTGAGATTCCCGTGGAGCTGCGGCCAGCAGCCGTCCGTTTTCTGCCTCTTTTATGGTTTTAATGAAATGGCATGAAAGGGGCCTTATTATGCAGAAAATTCAATCTGAAAATAAATATGCCCCGCCTATGCGGAGCAAAAAGAAGATCGGCAACACGACCTTTATCGTCAATTCTTTTTTCCCTCAAACGGGAAATCAGACGATAGCCTCCAAACTGGAGAACCTGATAAAAGCCGATGTTCAGAAACAAACTGTGACTTGAAAACCTCTTAACAGGCAGACAGGGAAAAGAAAGCGCGGTATAATGAAGTTGGACTTCAATATCGTGTTTGACTGCCAGATAGGAGGTATTTATGTATTATCAGTCAAACACCGCTGCCGCGCTTCAATTCCCTTACACGGCTATGAGCTCCGAAGAACTTACAGCTTTGTATTGTCGCTTATCCCGTGATGATGAATTGCAGGGTGACAGCAATAGCATTGTAAACCAGAAAAAAATCCTGGAAAAGTATGCCCGTGAGCATGGATACAGCAATTTCAAATTCTATGTTGATGATGGCATCTCAGGTACGACCTTCAACCGCCCAGGCTTTCAGCAGATGATTGCAGACATTGAGGCTGGCCTTGTCAAGAGGGTCATCATCAAGGATATGTCACGTTTCGGACGTGATTATCTGCAAGTCGGCATGTATACGGAAATCATGTTTCCCGAACATGATATTCACTTTATTGCGGTGAATGATGGTGTGGACAGCACTCAGGGTGACAACGAGTTTATGCCCTTCCGCAATATCATCAATGAATGGTACGCTAAAGACACCAGCAAAAAAATCCGTGCCGTTATGAAAGTGAAAGGCAATGCAGGAGAACATTTGACTGTTTTGCCTCCGTATGGATACATGAAATCGTCTGATGACAAAAAGCAATGGGTGAAGGATGAAGAAGCCGCCCAGGTAGTTTATGAAATTGGTCTCTATATCATGGATGGTTTGGGACCCTCGCAGATTGCAAGAAAACTGACGGAAAGAAAAATTCTTACTCCGGCTGCTTACTATGCGAGCAAGGGCAGAACAACCAATGTCACAAAGAAAGGTTCTCCTTACGCTTGGGATTCTTCTACGATTGCCGACATCATGGACCGCTGGCGTGAATACCTGGGGCACACAGTTAATTTCAAAACCCGTAAAAAATCCTACAAGAGTAAAAAGACCTTGCACAATCCAGAAAGCGAATGGAAGATTTTTGATAATACCCACGAAGCCATCTGGACGGAGGCGATTGCCGATGCAGCAAGGCTCGCAAGGCAGACGCGGCGCCGACCCACAAAGATGGGAGAAATGGGTATGTTCTCCGGCATGATGTTCTGTGCCGACTGCGGCTCCATTATGTACCAATGCAGGGCAACCAATTTCCGGCGCGATCAGGAATACTATCTGTGTTCCGGCTATCGGAAAAGCCGTGATGTATGTGGGCAGACACATTCTATCCGAACTGTTATCCTGGAAGAATTGGTTCTGCAAAATCTGCGCGAGATCGTTTCCTTCGCATCACAGCGCAAAGACGATTTTGTGAAGATGGTCATGGATGCGGATATGCGCCAACGTAACCAAGATTTGGCAAAACGGCAGAAAACATTGGCCGATGCCGAAAAGCGGATTGCAGAGCTGGACACCATTTTCAAGCGGCTCTACGAAGATACTATTTCGGGAAAACTTTCTGACGAGCGTTTTCAAAAGCTCTCTACCGATTACGAGAAAGAGCAGCATCAGCTTCAAGATGTAGCGGCTGCTCTCCGTGATGAAATCGAAGCAGAGGAACAAAAAAGCGCCAATGTGGAAAGGTTTCTCTCCGTTGTAGAACGGTATACGGAAATTCCTGAATTAACCCCATGTATCTTACATGAGTTTGTCGAGAAGATCGTTGTCCATGCCGCCAGCGATCCAAAGGGCAAGAACCGCACCCAGGAAATTGACATCTACTATAAGGGCATTGGAGCCCTGGAAGTATCGAAAGTTACTTCATCAAGGCAAGAATGAGAAAAACGGCATAGCCGAAGCTATACCGTTTCTCTCTTGCCCCACGATGTTTTCTTATCGGGAGGCACCTTTGGTATCGTTCTTTTTTCAAGCGCGAGACGGGGATCGAAGCCTTTTCCCCCGTTGCAAGGGTTTTCCAACGGCTTGCCCGTGGAAACCTTGCAACGGGGAGAAGTCGATCTGCCCGCTTCACTGGCTATTATGTTTCTCTCCTGCCAAAAGTTGGGGAGCCGCCGTAGGCGGCAGTATTACCCCCAACTTTTGAGACATGAGACATAAGGGGTTTATATATGGGAAAAAGGAAAACAGATATTGATAATGTACAAAAATTAAGACGTTGGCAGATTACCATTAACAATCCTATTGATAAGGGTTGGACGCACGAAGCTTTGAAGAATGTACTTCAAGAAATGAGTGTTGTTTACTGGTGTATGGCTGATGAACAAGCTTCTACTTTTCATACGCATATCTATGTTGTATTCAAAAATCAAGTTCGATTAGAGACCATGTGCAATAAGTTTAAAGGTGGTCATTTTGATGTTTGTGAGGGTAATTCTCGGCAAAATCGTGATTATGTTTTCAAAGAGGGGAAGTGGTTGGATTCTGAAAAAGGAACTACTAATTTCCGTGATTCACATGAGGAATGGGGTGTTTTACCGGAAGAAAGTCAAGGCAGACGGGCGGATATGGCAGAGTTGTATGATCTCATAAAACAAGGGTGTTCTAACTATGAGATTCTTGAAACAAATCCCCGTTTTATTCTTCACATGGATAAGGTAGAACGGGCGAGACAGACTGTTAGGGAAGAAAAGTTTAAGGAATTATGGCGGTGGGTTGAAACTACTTATATTTGGGGAACTACCGGAGCAGGTAAAACCCGTAGTGTTATGGATGAATATGGTTATAGTAATGTTTATCGGGTTACTGATTATGAACATCCTTTTGATTCCTATAAAGGTCAAGATGTTCTTGTGTTTGAAGAGTTCCGCAGCAGTCTCCGTATAGATGATATGTTGAAATATTTAGACGGTTATCCATTAGAACTTCCTGCACGATATATGAACCGTGTTGCATGCTTTACAAAAATATTCATTATATCAAACATTGATATACGTAACCAGTATCCAAATATACAGAAAGAGGAAAAGGAGACTTGGAATGCTTTTTTACGGAGAATAAAAACCGTGAAAGTATACATAAATGATACTGTTCGTGAAATGCCTTTAGATACATATTTGAAATATGAGTATCCTTTTTTAATAAGCACTCCTTTTGATAGTGAGGTGGCACAATGAAAAATTGCGATTTGTTTGTATGTCGGTATGTGGATTCTTGTATTGTTGGTGTTAGCTGTGAAAATGGTATGTATCCGGTATGTAAGTTTCAATTATGTCATGTATGCTGTTTTAAAGATAAGTGTAAGAAAAAAGAAAATATTTTATTACAGAAAGCGGGAAAATGATTATGTTTAATTGTGGTAGTTATACTGGTGTAACTTGTGTTAATGGTGGTTGTCCGGATGCTCTTGCGGAAGAATATTCTGATTATGGCTATACTCATACGGATTGTTCTGAGTGTGCTTATTATAGAGGATGCAAGGACTGTTATTTTAATCGTGAATCACGTTGTGTTGTATATGATAAGGATATTCAATGGGTATTAACGACTGAAGAAAAGAAGATGTTTGAAAGTGTACACTCAAAAGATGGCGAGAATTGTTTTTGAAGATATTGTAAAGAACTGTTGATTTTCAGCAGTTCTTTTTTTATGAAAGTGTACTTTCAAAACTTTGTGCATAGTGTACATATATTCAGATACACTTTGTGCATAGTGCGAATATACACTATGTGTATAGTGTGCTATTATATAAGTGTAAGGAAGATTGAAAGTGCACAATCAATCAGAATCAAGGGTTAAGGAAAGAGGTAAGAATATGGATATTTTCATTAAGGAGTACAACGCAAAAGTTAAGACTTTAGAGTTTGTCAAAAAAGCATACGGAAAATGTAGCTTTGGTTCTGTTGATTCAAGTTATCAGTATTTACTGGGTTATGCAAATGCTTTATATGATTGCGGTCTGATTACTGCTAACGATTTGCAAAGGGCTTTTGATACAACGGAAAAACTGTTTGAAGAATTTAAGTAATTATTGTAGCTGTCCTATCGGCTTGACGGGGATTAAAAAGGAGAAAAAGTCTATGAAAGAATTAGTTAAAATCAGTCGTGTAAGTGGTATGTTAGAAAAAATGTATCGGCAGCTTAATCAAGATAAATTTAATGGAGAACTTGAAGATCCTATTATTACAATTCAATCTACACCGAGGGCATACGGACATGTTACTTGTGGTAAGGTATGGAAAAGCAAGGACGTTGCACGATATGAGTTGAATATAGGTGCAGGCACTTTAGATAGACCTATTGAAAATGTAGTTTCAACATTATTGCATGAAATGGTACATATCTATCATTTGATGAATAATATACAAGATTGTTCCCGTGGTGGTACATATCATAACCGGAAATTCAAAGAGAAAGCGGAAAGTGTCGGATTGATTATTAGCAAGGATTCCTGTATTGGTTGGAGCCTTACGGAACCCAGTGAAGAATTGATTGATTATATCATTTCGCAAGGTTGGACGGATATTCTTATTAATAGACAAGAGAGTATAAGAATAGGCGGTGTATCCGGTGGCAGTAGTGGTGATTCTTCTGGAAATAAGCCACCAAAGAAACCCAGTTCTACAAGAAAATATATTTGTCCATGTTGTGGTAATTCTGTAAGAGCCACAAAAGAAATCAATATAATATGCGGTGATTGTATGAAACAAATGGTAAAGGAAGAGTAAAACAAGCTCTTCCTTTTTATGTGGTTTTGCCGTGGTATTGTGTCAAGTAAAATACTCTTTTTCGTGCATTTCGGAAAAGGAAGATTTTACTTGACGCAATACTTCCCCCGTGTTTCTGTACTCTTCAAACTGGTGTTCGTGGGGTCTGATAGACGCACTTCTATCAGATCCCCTTGGTTACCCCGTGTGTCGGTCATTGAGATAATGCTGGTTCATTTTGCCAGTATACCCATTCAAGTTATCTCTGCCTAGATCACACAGTATTGTATATTATTTCCAGTTTACTTCCGGTTTCTGCCCTTGAACAAAAATTGTATCTCGAGTGAAGCGGTACGTTGCTAAATATATTCTTTGCAATCCTATGATTGTAAAGAATATATTTAGAACGTGCTGAGCGAGGGTTGCCACGAAGAGAAAAAGTATACCCCCTCTCAATGAGTTTGAGAGGGGGTATAGGGGTGAGTTAGAATCATAATAAGTTAAGAGTAGTAGCCATCATAATAATACCGATACCTATAACGGAACCTATAATGCTACAAGTAAGTCCTGCGATTGCTGTACCATGTGCTCTATCTTTCTGACACATGGCTACGGTTGCAAATATTATCCCCAGTATTCCCAGTACAATAGGAATGCCACCTACTACACATGATGAAAGCAAACTAATAATTCCCAGTATCATAGATGTTATTCCAAAACCACTTTGTTTCATTATCGTTCCCTCTTAATTGTTGATGTTTATAGAGTTATTTGTTCCTTTTTGTGTGATATTGCCTATTTGAATGGTTTTTCCACTCATTTTCATATCGTCATATATTAAGTGTTTTATATATTCTGTGATAGAATCGTATCCTATCTCTTTTGCTCTATTTGCAATGAGTTCTTTGTCACCCTTTTTAACATTGAGTGCTATTCTATCGTAATTATCTTTTGCAAAACTCTGGTCGTATTTCTTTTTATCGAATGCCATATTATTCTCCTATTGTTAACATTGTGCATAGTGTTGAATAATATATAAATATCTTTGTGCATAGTGTATATTGTAACTATGTGCATAGTGTGATATTCTATTATCAACAAATGAGATGCAATTCTTGTTTGGGTTAAGCTTCTCGGCTATTTCGGCTGTATGGTCGAATAGTCGAGTAAGAGGTTGATAGAAAGATTATTTCAAATATTTGTATATTTGTCAATATCAATCCCTACTTCTTCCTTACGGCATGGGTTTTGGCATTTAAAAAAAATGACTAGCCTACCAACGATCATTTTTCCCATTGCCCCCCGGATATAAAGCCTGGTGCTTTTATCATAGACACTATAAATGCGATTGTGAAAAGAAAGAGAGGAAAAAAGAATATGCAGAAAGAAAAAGTCGCATTAACACTGGTAGGTATTAAACGTTTCGTGAGTAAGAAAGGCAATAATGTTTGTCTTTTATCCGTAAGTAGACCGTATACACCGGAAGAGAATGACAAGGGTTCGTTTGGTGCACAGATTCGTGAAGAGTTTGTTCCGCAGGATCAGATCAATGATTTTGGTGCCGACGATATTGGCAAGACCGTTGAGTTTGAGTATGGTTTCAACTATTACGGTAGACCGGAAATTACTCGCATCTCGGTTAAATAACCGTTTGCATGGAGACTGTAAGCGGGGGTAATGCTTCTGTAATTTCACTGGATAGTGAAAGTGAAGTGGTTATTGATACTGCTTTAAATGAATTAGAAACGGTAAGTGGTAATGATGCCGCAATAGGTTCTAATGAGTATACAGAGGTAGTACAAGTTGATCTTAGTTCCTTGGAAACTGAATTAGTGGGGGTAAATGAAAAGCTTGCTTTGCTGATAACTCTTATCTGCGTCTGTATTATTTGGACTGTGGTTAAGAATGTCAATAAATTCTTTGACTGGTTTTTTTAGTTAGAGAAAATACATGAGAAAGGAGAATGCGCTTATGCCTAGTTTAATGGTGTTTGCAGGTGCCGAGGCATCTACCCCCGTTCTTTCCGGTGTGGTTACTGCTGCTATGTTGAACGGTGTGTTCAATGAGATTGTCGGCTTACTGCCCGTTATCGTTCCCGTATCTGTTGGCTTTATCGCAATTCGTAAAGGACTTGGCTTTTTGTTCAGTTCTCTGCGTGCCGCTTAAAGCAAGGGTTCAAGTTCGTAATAGAGTGGGAATTTCCCACTCTATTTTTTTACAAAAAAAATTGTGCATTGAAAGTGCATTTTCAAGAAAAGGAGATTTTTACAATGGGTCTTATTTTAGGTGTTTGCTTTATGGTTATTTGCTTCATGTATTATGCTACTTGCAAAAAAATGAGTGCAGAAATTAATGATTTAAGAAAGAAGGCTGATGACTACTATGATGCTATATGTTTGCTCAAAGAAGAATGTAATTCGATTGGACAATCGGTTCAGCAGGATACTGTGGATAATGTTGATAACATTGAAGCGTAGTCCGGTTATTCGTTTCTTTGATAATTTTATGGTTGCGTTGTTGGGTACTTCTTTAGGAATGGCTGTTATGTTTGCCATTGTTTTATTTTCTTTTTGGCTTAACTAAAGTTAAGCAGTTGTTGAGAGGAGAAAGCAAGTGTTTAGTAAGATTAAGAGTTTATGTAAGGAATTTTATAAATCGAGAAAGTCGGTTGCATCATTTGTTCTTGCTATGATGCTTGCTTTCTCTGCTTTTATGGGTACTGTGATAAAGTCCGAAGCGGCTTATACTACATCTAAATTTTATTTTGACTTTAATAGTGCAAGTTCAGCTTTAAAATCTACTTTTGGGGAAGATTCTTTTAATTTGGTTCTTTTAAAAGCTACTTCAAAGAATCCTATGACTTCTATTCCTTATACATATAAGGATCAATCACTTACTTTAAGACCGTTTTATTTTCGGAATGGAAGTTCTTGGGGATATATTACTAATTTTAAATACATTGCTATATGTACTAATAAGATTTTTTATTGTAATGATGGTGATACTAGAAGTGATATTAACAGAGAATTGGATCGTTTTACATTTGGTACAAGACAAAATGAGCAAATATATTCTCTTATTTTTTATTCTAATGACGGTATTAACTGGGTAAGATATTTTGGTGGTTTTATCAATAATGCTTCTTGTGCTGATTCTGCGGAAGGTTTTTTTCTATTTGATCCTCGTTATTATAATATAATGACTTCTTTCCCAGTTCGGTCAGTTTATACTGGAGAAGTTGCTTATACTGTTAATATTTCTTCTGCGGAAATGAAAGATTTGAAGAATATTTCTGATAAACCGGAACCTACTACAAGTCCTAGTGGCGGTAGTTCTTCCGGAAGTGGTTCTTCAAGCGGCGGTTCTTCTGGTTCAAATACCGAAGAAGAAAAAGGGTTTTTTGCTTCTGTAAAAGAATCTTTATCTAATATTCTTACGAATATTAAGGAACTTCCCAGTGCGGTTGTTAATGTTCCCACAACTATGATTAACTTTTGGAAGAATTTTATAGGTAGTCATAGTATTGGAGATATTATTACGGCTGTTAAGGATGCTCCGAGTAATATTTTTAACGCATGGAAGAGTTTTTTCGGAAGTCATACATTTCTTGAATTGCTTAATGCTGTTAAAAATGTTCCTGCTACTGTATCGAGTTGGTGGAAAGATAATTTACCCAGTGTGATTCAAGCTATAAAAGATGTTCCATCGACGGTCTCCGGTTGGTGGTCTGATCATTTACCGGAAATATTGCAGGCTATTGTTGATACTCCTACTACTGTGTGGAATTGGTGGAAAGAGCAGTTACCGGATGTTGTGAATGCGATTATCGAATCACCCAAAACTGTTTTGTCTTTTTGGAAAGATTTCTTCAATCAGCATTCATTTTCCGATATTTTACAAGCTATTGCGGATGCTCCGAAAGACATTTTGAAGTTTTGGGAAAATCTATTTGGTTCTGATTCCATTAAGGATATTTTTAAAGATCTGTTAGATGTTCCCAGTAACTTATTGAATTTTTGGGATGATACGATAGTGGGGTTTATTGAAAGTGTAGAATCAAAATTTACATTTATTGAAGAGAGTAAATCTAACATACAACTTATAATAGATCGGCTCACTAGTATGTCAAATCCAAAACCGCCCGTGATTACTTTACCGTTTTCAAAGACTGTTATGTCTAAATATGGTGTTGGTGATATAGAAATGACGTTTGAATGGCTTGCTCCGTATCATGAACTACTGATGAATGTTGAATCGGCTTGTTTGTATGTTGCATTTTGTGTAAGGAACTTCTTTGATGTGAAGAATATGCTCAATGCTACCAGTGGCGCTTCTAATGTTCTAACACGTTTGTAAGGTGGTGAAATTATGTTATTGATATTTGGTAATTCAATAATTGCTTTTATATTAAATACGCTGTCGCAGTTAGCTGATTCTTTGCAATCTGTTGTGCCTGGTATGTCTCTCGTTAGTTCGTTTTTGGACTATGTGGCAATAGCGGCTTATTTTGTTCCTATTGATACAATAGTTATTTTGTTTTCATGTATTGTTCTGAAGGAGTTATTTAAAATAGGACTTGCATTCATGAAAATGCTGTTTAATTTTATACCGTTTATGTAAGGTGGTGTTTATATGCAAATATTGTTAGGCTTTTTTCAAGTTTTTAAATATCCCATATATTTTTTAGTTGGTCTTATTTTGGTGTGGTTTGTTAGTTTTGCATATTTCTTTATAAAGGAATATACGCATGGCAGACGGTTGAAGAGAGGACTTCATAAACCCGTTCCTCAAAGTAATTTACTTGTAAAGATATTTTATGAAGCCCCTCGGATGTATGTGGCTGATATATATGACCGTGATCCTGACTATTTTAAATATCAAGGTTTGGTTATTTATACTGGACGGCAAGGACAAGGTAAGACGGTTGCCATGGTTAGGGATATTATGATGATGCAGAAAGAGTATCCCCGTGCAAAGTGTATCACTAATTTATCCTATGAGTATGAAGATGGTGCTTTGACGAACTGGCGGCAACTTATAGATTATAAGAATGGTATATATGGTGTGATTGTTGGCTTGGATGAAATTCAAAACTGGTTTTCCAGTAAGCAATCAAAAGATTTCCCACCGGAAATGTTTGAAGTTGTTACACAGAATCGTAAGAACAGACGTATTATCATGGCTACTACACAGAACTTCTATCAGCCTGCAAAAGATATTCGTGCACAATGTACAGAGGTTCGTAAGTGTATGACTTTGTTAGGGGTTTTTACTATCGTTCATGCAGTCAGACCTATTCTTGATTCTAACGGAGAGGTTCAACAGTGGAAACATATTCGTTTTTACTGTTTTGTGCATGATAAGGAAATTCGTGATTCCTATGATACATATAAAGTCATTGAATCACTTATGAAAAGCGGTTTTTATAATCGTAATGAAAAAGACGGTGATACAAATATCTATGTAATACCAGATAAGAAAAAACGAAGGAAGTGGTAGAGCATGACGGAAAAGGAATGGTTAGATATTGGCTATGACAAAAATATTATTGATGTGCAGGCTTATGAAGAAATTACTTTTCATGATGTATACAAGCAATGGTTTTTAATGAAACTAAAACGTATCAAGGAGCAGTCTTGTGATCGCATAGAAGTTACTTTTAATAAGTATTATGCAAATGATCCTATTATTGAAAAGTACATTTCAAAAATATCAACAACTAATATTATTGATTTTTTGACTTCATGTGTTATTAAGCACGGTGATATTAATTATAAGGAGTTTGGTCGTATAATGCAGATTATCAATAATGTTTTGGTTTACGCAAAAGATTTACAGATAGGCGGTGCACAATTATATGACTGGGAGAAAATTAAGCGTTATGTTCCCCTTGACAGTTTGGAATCGTCGGCATATAAGGAATTTTGTGTTCCTTTGTCTGCTATTCATAAGGTTTTCGATTCAGTTGTGAATAAGAAAATTTATTATGAAAAACAGTCTGCGTGTCTTTGCTTGTGTATGAATTTTTATTTGGGGTTGCGTATTGGAGAACTTGCAAGCCTTACATTCAATGACTTTGATTTTGATGCAGGAGTAGTTCGTATTTATAAAACGGAGTGTAAATTTTATAACCGGACAGAGGATGGTTCTCGGCTTGGTGCAATGGTGTATAACGTTGTAGAGGATACGAAAACTATATATAGTGTTCGTGAAATTCCTATTGTGCCGGAAGTAAAAGCTTTTTACAAAAAGATTGCAGAACATCATAAGTTATGTAAATATAATTCACCTTATCTTGCTTATGATGGTAAGGATACTATTTTGGTGCGGTCACTGGATAGAACATTACGGAGACTTTGCAGACTTTGTGAAGTGGACTATTTCAATAGTCATAAGATACGAAAGACATTTGCCAGTACGCTCCATGATAATGGTGTTCCGACTCGTGTTATTTCTGATCTCATGGGGCATAGTTTGTTATCTACCACAGAGAATTGTTATATATTGTCTCGGTCTGAAAACTATGTAAATGTATATAATTATATGCAAGATGGCTTGAAGTATGTGAGTTAATATAGTAAGATATATCTGATACTGTTGTTAGACATATAAGAAAAAATCCGCCTGAATTATCAGACGGATAAGGGTTAAGGTAAGCGCGAGACGGGGATCGAACCCGCGACCCCCTCCTTGGCAAGGAGGTGCTCCACCGCTGAGCCACTCGCGCATATTGTACAGGTCAAAACCTGTATCTCGAAGGTATGAAATTAATTGTGTTGACATTCATCCGCAATCTGATGAATGTCTGCTGTGTGTCTCACAGCAAAGACTATATTACATGATGAATGCCAAACTGTCAAGAAAATTTTTGAAATTTTTCGTAAAATTCGTAATATAATTATTTATCCGTAGTCAGATGGCTGTATTCACCCTTGCGGTTATAGGAATCTGTCAGGTAACTTTCATCCGTAAGAATGCATTCGATCTCCTGATCGTCCTCTTTGTACTGGCTTCTCTTCCGCAGATCCTCTTTAGTATGCTGTTGCTTTGTCTGCAGGAAATCTCCACTATGGGATCCCAGAAATCGTCCCGGCAGCCGGTCCATCAGTTTTCTGGCTACCTTCTGTACCTGATAACGCACTTTCTGCAACGGTGTTGTTGGCACAGCCTCTCGTGTCTCTATCGGCTGGAAATAGGTATGCGTCGCCGCCGTCTCCACCGCCGCCCTGTTCAACGTAGTCTTCACGCCCACAGAATTTCCCGTAACAAGCGTCTCCTGACCCGCGATATGATTACCGCTGCCATCCTTCTGTGAACTTATCGCATCATTGGATTCTTTGCTGTCTCCCCAGATCTTCTGTAAGAGCTGTTTTCCACTATTCCCAATATTCTGTACCCAGGACAACAGGTTTCCCTTAGAATTCTCCTGCAAGGCTTCTGTAGCCATCTGCGCCGTCTGCGCGGCTCCGGACTTAGCCCCCATACTGCCCGTATCCGTATTTGCCCCATGTTCATGAAGGCATGATGTTACATGATGAGAATATGTGTCATGTCCGCTTCCGACTCCACCGACCTGCATAAGCCCCTCCGTTCCTGTTTCCGGGTCTACCTGTTCTATCATGTATATCGGAGGTATTCACTATTTTATTCAGTCTCCCGGGGCACCTTGTTATAATTGGTCATCCGCACACAGCTCTTTCACGTACTTATCAACAAAGCATCATTCTGCTTAGACAAGATCTCTTGAAAGTCAAACCTAATTTTGGGTTTTATGTAATTGTTCCAGGTCAAAAAATGCTGCTTTTTTTCTTGACACGGGAACATATGTTTTCTACAATTATTGTAGTGCAGCTCTACTAATTTAATTGGAAGGAAACACCTCATGGGTGATTTACTCAATGTCGACATGAATTACCTTATTGGAAAAAAAGAATCTACTGAAATTATTCCGGATAGCTATTATCTCAATCCAGAAGCCCGTGACATGGCTCAGTTTCTCTTCGAGAATCCGGAATACAAGGTCCTCTTCGATGCCTCACGGAAAGTGAAGCCGGAGGACATTCAGTTTGTAAAAGAGATGATCGAGATCGGGGCGCACAAAAGAAATGGGAATCACTATGAATCAGTATGTAGTATTACAAGTGACACTTAAGGAGAAACTTATCGGAACTGCATCCAAGAATCTGAAGGAGCTCGAGGATGTGATCAACGCCCAGGCTGCAAAGGGATACCGCCTGCACCACACTATTACCACCGCTTCTGCCAATAGTACCGGCTTCGGCGGTGGAACCGGATCCAGGCTACTATGGTATTCGAGAAACTCTGATGTTGTTGCACCGGTGCAATTTTTCAAAAATATAAATTTTAGGAATAACTTGACAAGGCTTGCACATAATGGTATTATTCCACTAATTAGCGAATGACTGGTGTCCGGTCGCGAAAGAGTCTTGGAATTGTATTCCAGGGCTCTTTTTACATACAAAGGAGAATTGTAATGAACGAACAAGAATTTGAAAAACAGTTAAATGCTTTGCACGAACGCGTGCTCTCGAAAGCTCTTTCTGACGAAGAGAAAAATAATGATATTGTCAATATTGGTTTACACTTTTTTCTCAAGGATGTTCGACCTATGCTGCCTCCTGTAATGAATCGTAG
>ENA-ORLW01002978-ORLW01002978.1-human-gut-metagenome-genome-assembly--contig:-NODE-2978-length-13935-cov-5.440901_pt1 | contig 13935 bp, 10 predicted proteins | sample MGYA00243017_ERZ508829 | MGnify/ENA primary metagenome ERZ508829 (study PRJEB26277, sample SAMN04329776) | human gut metagenome | biome: human-associated habitat | host: Homo sapiens | place: USA...
ACAGCCAATGATTCGGACAGTGTGCTGCCTGTCACGAACATATCATAAATAAAATACCCGCAGTACAGAAATGAGGACATTATGAAGCTTTGGGGCGGACGTTTTACCAAGGAAACAAATCAGCTTGTACACAATTTTAACGCATCTCTTTCCTTTGACCAGAAGTTCTACAAGGAAGATATCGAGGGAAGCATTGCCCATGTCACCATGCTTGCCAAACAGGGCATCCTGTCTGACGAGGATAAAGACAGCATCATCAACGGACTGAAAAGCATCCGTCAGGACATAGACAACGGTACTCTGACCTTTACTGCAGAGCATGAGGACATCCACAGCTTCGTTGAGGCACATCTGATCGAGCGTATCGGTGATGCCGGCAAGCGTCTTCATACCGGACGAAGCCGTAATGACCAGGTTGCACTGGATATGAAGCTTTACACACGCCATGAGATTGAAGAAATGAACGATCTCTTAAAGAGTCTTCTGGACAGCATCCTGCGTATTATGAAGGAGAACCTTCACACGATCATGCCGGGCTTTACCCATCTGCAGAAAGCACAGCCGATCACTCTGGCACATCATATGGGTGCCTATTTCGAGATGTTTAAGCGTGACCGTTCCCGTATGCACGATATTTACGAGCGCATGAATTACTGCCCGCTCGGTTCCGGCGCACTGGCAGGAACAACCTATCCGCTTGACCGCGAATATACTGCAGAGCTTCTTGGCTTTTACGGACCGACCTTAAACAGTATGGACGGTGTTTCCGACCGCGATTACCTGATCGAATATCTGTCTGCCATGGCAACCATTATGATGCATTTAAGCCGCTTCTCCGAGGAAATCATCATCTGGAATTCCAACGAATACAAATTTGTAGAGATTGATGATGCATACAGTACCGGAAGCAGTATCATGCCACAGAAGAAAAATCCGGATATTGCAGAACTTGTCCGAGGCAAGACCGGGCGTGTGTATGGCGCGCTCATGTCGCTTCTGACCACGATGAAGGGGATTCCGCTTGCTTACAATAAAGACATGCAGGAAGACAAGGAACTTTCCTTTGATGCCATCGACACAACGAAAGGCTGTATTGCGTTATTCACGGGCATGCTTGATACCATGAAATTCAATAAGGATGTTATGAGAAAGAGTGCCGCACACGGCTTTACCAACGCGACGGATGCTGCCGATTATCTTGTAAATCACGGGGTTCCGTTCCGCGATGCGCATGGAATTATCGGACGTATTGTTTTGTACTGTCTGGACAAACAGATGCCGATTGACGATATGAGTCTGGAAGAATTAAAACAGTTTTCTCCGGTATTTGAGGAGGATGTCTATGATGCAATCTCCATGGAAAACTGTGTCAACAAGCGTCTGACGATCGGTGCACCAGGGGAAGAGGCGATGAAGAAAGTGATCGCAATCGAAGAAGCATATCTGGAGAAAAAATGAGACAAAAGGAGCACATCGCATGCAGAATCGCTTGTCGATGCGATGTACGTAATTGCGGTACATCTCTGATATATTGCATGAAATACCGCTTAGTCGTTATTTCAGATTGTGCAAGTCCTACATATATTTGAGGAATATTTTATTTATTTAGGACAATTTGTTCCTTGTAATTTTACCTGGTTTCAAGTAATATATTTCCTATAAAGACACATGTTCGTGTAACACGGACAAAAAACAAAAATGTTTTTCTGTAAAAGACAGGTGTCCGCGTATAAAGAAAAGAACAGAGGAGATTGGAAAAATGAGTGAGAAGTTAAAAGTTGGTATCCTTGGCGGAACAGGTATGGTAGGACAGAGATTTATCTCTTTGCTGGAGAATCATCCATGGTTTGAGGTTACCACGATTGCAGCAAGCCCAAGAAGTGCAGGAAAGACTTATGAGCAGGCAGTAGGAGATCGTTGGAAAATGGATACTCCAATGCCGGAAGCTGTAAAGAATATTGTAGTAATGAATGTAAATGAGGTAGAGCAGGTAGCTTCTCAGGTCGACTTTGTATTTTCTGCTGTAGACATGACAAAAGAAGAGATCAAAAAGATCGAGGAAGATTACGCAAAGACAGAGACACCGGTTGTTTCCAACAACAGTGCTCACCGCTGGACACCGGATGTGCCGATGGTAGTTCCGGAAATCAATCCACAGCACATGGAAGTTATCAAGTATCAGAAAGAGCGTCTTGGTACAAAGCGCGGTTTCGTAGCAGTAAAGCCAAACTGCTCCATCCAGAGTTATGCGCCGGTTCTGACTGCATGGAAAGAGTTTGAGCCATATGAAGTAGTTGCCACTACCTATCAGGCTATTTCCGGAGCAGGAAAGACGTTCAAGGACTGGCCAGAGATGCTTGGAAACATTATTCCATACATCGGTGGTGAGGAAGAAAAGTCTGAGAAAGAGCCTCTGCGTATCTGGGGACATGTAGATGATGCGAAGAAGCAGATTGTTCCAGCAGCTTCACCAGTCATTACCTGCCAGTGTATCCGTGTGCCGGTATTAAACGGACATACAGCAGCTGTATTTGTTAAATTCAAGAAGAAACCTACCAAAGAGCAGCTGATCGAAGCACTGAAGAATTACAGTGGTGTGCCACAGGAACTGAAGCTTCCGAGTGCACCGGAGCATTTCATCCAGTACTTAGAAGAGGATAACCGTCCACAGGTCAGCCTGGATGTAAACTTTGAACATGGTATGGGAATCTCTGTCGGACGTCTGAGAGAGGATACCGTATATGACTGGAAATTCGTCGGATTATCCCACAATACCGTTCGTGGTGCAGCCGGTGGTGCAGTTTTATGTGCAGAGCTGTTGAAAGCACAGGGATATATCACAAAGAAATAAGTATTAAATTGAAATACGGATTTTTGGAGAGAAGTGCAAAAACTGCACTTCTTTCTTTTTGCCGAAAACCTTGTGAGAGATATTAATCAGTGATATAATTTCTTTTAGCAGAAGGAATTTTGTACGGAGGAATCGGGATGAACGCAAAAAAAACAGATCTTAAAGAATTGGAAGGCTGGTATGCAAAATCGGGAAACCAGCTGATGCTTTTGTATGGTGGGATGGACTGCCGGAAAGAACAGCTGATCAAAGAATTCTGTGTGGGGAAAAAACATTTTTATTATCGGTGCAGACAGCTTTCCGCACAGGAACAGATGCAGAAAATGGGAGAAGAAATTCAAAATGCTTTTCAGATGAAGCTGAGCAGATATTCCTATGATGAATTTTTTAACCGGGTAAAAAGCGGAGATGCATCAAAACTGGTGATTGTGATTGATGAGGCACAGTATGCAATTAAAAGAGATCCGGAATTTGTCAAAAGTATTTTAAAATTAAAGATGAAACGGCTTTATCCGGGACCGGTGATGATCATTCTGGCGTCTTCTTCCATTGTATGGGCCACACAGGATGCAAAAGATGCGTTCGGGGATGGATTCCGTCGTATTGATGTACTGCATAAAGTGGAAGATCTGAATTTCCTGGAAGTTGTCCGGACATTTCCGGCACTTTCGGTCAGCGACTGTATCCGTATTTATGGATCGATCGGCGGGGTGCCGGGATATATGGAAGCCTGGAATCCGGAAATTTCATACAGGGAGAATATTTACCGGCTTGTGCTGACGGAGGGCGGATATCTGTTTCATATGGCAGAACAGAAAATTTCGGCAGAACTGCGTGAACTTTCCGTCTATAACACAATTTTATCTGCAATTGCACAGGGATATAATAAACTGAATGACCTGTATTTGAAAACCGGATATTCCCGTGCAAAGATCAGTGTTTATATGAAAAATCTCAGCCATTTTGATATTGTAGAGAAAGTGCAGTCATTTCAGACCGGCGGCTGGGAAAATACTAAGAAAGGGGTATACCAGATCAAAGATACATTTATTAATTTCTGGTTTAAATTTGTATTTTCCCACATGTCGGATCTTTATCTGCTGAAACCGTATGAATTTTACGACCGTTACATTGCACCGGAACTTGGCACGTATCTGAAACGTTATTTCCGGAATGTCTGCATGGAGTATATGATGCTTTTGAATCAGATGGGACGCATGCCGTTTCCAGTTCATAAGATCGGAACCTGGGTTGGAAAGACAGGAAACATTGATATTATTGCCCAGAGCACAGACCGCAGAAATATTGTGGGACTATGTAACTGGGATCAGCCACAGCTGACATCGCAGATGTGCGAGGAACTGTATCAGAACATGGAAAAGGCAAAAATCCGTTCGGAGCATATTTTTTTATTCTCTGCAACGCGGTTTGAACCGATGCTGGCGGAGCATGCCAAAACGGATGACCGGTTTGAGCTGATTGATATGAACGAATTATAGAAAAAGTTTGCCAATAGGGGATAGAAGATGGGAAAGTCACTGATCATAACGGAGAAACCGTCGGTTGCCCAGGAATTTGCAAAAGTTCTCGGGGTAAGCGGGGGCCGCAGAGATGGCTATCTGGAAAACCAGAAATATGTGATCACCTGGTGCGTGGGACATCTGGTAGCCATGGTATATCCGGAAAGTTATGATATAAAATACAAAAAGTGGAAACTGGAAGATCTGCCATTTCTTCCAAAAGAATATAAATATGATGTGATCAAAGATGTCAGCCGGCAGTATGATGTGGTTCACGGAATGTTGATGCGCGAGGATATCGACCGTGTCTACTGGGCAGGAGATGCCGGAAAAGAAGGACAGACGATTGAGGAAAATATCCGCAATTTCGGCGGTGTGCGAGACGGCATGGAGGAACTCCGGGTCTGGATTGATTCCCAGACAGAGGAAGAGATCCAACGGGGAATCCGGGAAGCAAAACCGATGTCTGCCTATGAAAATCTCGGAAAATCCGGTATTATGCGTACCATTGAAGATTATGCCATGGGCATTAATTTTTCCCGTGTAATGTCGGTAAAATATGGAGGGTTGTTAAACAATGCGGCGGGAACACGTTCCTACACCGCTATTGCGGTCGGGCGCGTGATGACCTGTGTGCTTGGGATGGTCGTGATCCGTGAGCGCGAGATCCGCAATTTTAAGGAGACACCGTTTTACCGTGTTGTCGGAAATTTTACAGATGCACATGTTCAGGGCGAGTGGAAAGCCGTCGAGGGATCAGGGTACTTTGCATCGCCGCTTTTGTATAAGGAAAACGGATTTCGGGAAAAGAAGGATGCACTGGCATTGATTGACCGCGTGCAGGGACATTCTGTGATTGTGGAATCCATCGAAAAAAATATTTCCAGAAAACGGGCACCGTTACTGTTTAATCTGGCAGAGCTGCAGGCAGAATGTGCAAAACGATTCAAGATCAGCCCGGATGAGACCTTGCAGGTGGCGCAGGATCTGTATGAACGGAAACTGACAACGTATCCGCGTACCGATGCGCGTGTGCTTTCCACTCCGGTGGCAAAGGAAATCCATAAAAATATCAGCCGTCTGCGGGGATATGAGCCGACTTCGGATTTTGTGGAGCGGATTCTCGACAGAAAGCTGTATGGAAATATTGCAGGAACGCAGTATACCGATGATGCTAAAGTGACAGACCACTATGCGATCATTCCGACCGGTCAGCTCACGGAGCTTGGGAAACTGAATACTCTGCAGAAATCGGTATTTGATCTGATCGTGCGGAGATTTCTCAGTGTGTTTTATCCGGCGGCAGAATATCAGAATGTAAAAATGACAGCTGTTGTGGATGTGGGGGAAAATAAGGAACGTTTTTATGCGTCCGCACGTGTATTAAAGACACCCGGTTATTTGGAAATTGCAGGAATTCCAAAGAAAGAGGAAGAAGATTCGGATCTGAAGGAACTGCTACATCTGGCAGACCGGCTGAAAAAGGGCGATGAGATTTCCGTGGATGGATATGAGGTGAAAGAGGGAAAAACTTCACCGCCGAAGCGGTACACCTCCGGTTCCATGGTGCTTGCCATGGAAAATGCAGGACAGCTGATTGAGGATGAGGAGCTTCGGGAACAGATCAAAGGTTCGGGAATCGGTACCTCGGCCACCCGTGCGGAGATTATCAAGAAACTGGTCCGTATCCATTACCTCAATCTGAATAAACGGACGCAGGTGCTCACACCGGAAAATCTCGGGGAGATGGTATTTGAAGTGGTGAGCATGACCGTCCCGGCACTTTTGAACCCGAAGATGACAGCTTCCTGGGAAAAGGGACTTGATGGAATTACACAGGGAACCGTGGATTTCTGGGATTACCGGACGAAACTGGAAGATTTCATCCGGACCGAAACGGAAAAGATGATCGGACAGGATCTGCGGGAACCGCTTGCGGAACGTATCAGTAATTTTGCTGGGAAACATGCAAGAGGTGCCGGTGCGAGAAGAAAGATCGGCATCAGATGTCCGGCATGCGGTGGAGAACTTGTAACCACGCCATTTGGCTATGGATGTGCAAATTACAAGAATGATAAATCAGGATGTAATTTTAATATTGGCGAAATTGCAGGTGTTCAGCTGAGTGAGGAACAGGTAAAAGAACTTATCGAACAGGGGCATACCCAGACCATTCGCGGGTTTAAATCCAAGGCAGGCAAACGGTTCGATGCAAAACTCAAGGTAAATAAAGACGAAAACGGAAAAGTTAATATTGCATTTGATTTTTCAGACGTAGAGCCGGAAATCATTCCGGAGGTAAAGTGCCCGGTATGTGGCGGACAGATTAAAAAGACATCTTTCGGCTATGGATGTGTAAACTTTTCACCGGACGATGAGAACAGCTGCCGGTTTTCCATTGGAACGATCGCCGGAAAAACCCTGCCGGTTACTGCGGTAAAGCAGCTCCTGACGGATGGTCACACAGATACCCTGCGCGGTTTTAAATCAAAAACCGGTAAAAAATTTGATGCCTGTCTGAAACTGGAGAAAACCGAAGAGGGAAAGACGAATATTGTATTTGATTTTGACAGCGTGGAACAGAAAGTGATCCGCGATGTGAAGTGTCCACTCTGCGGGGGTGAGATCATTGCGACCTCTTTTGGTTATGGATGTGCCAACTATAAGCCGGGCGATGAAAACAGCTGCAGGTTTTCTATTGGGAAGATGGCAGAGAAATCTTTTACGGAAGCACAGGTCCGGCAGCTTTTAAACGATGGCATTACGGAAACCATGCGTGGGTTTAAGTCAAAAACAGGGAAGAAATTTGATGCGCGCGTAGCTCTCGCAAAAGATGAAAACGGGAAAGTAACCGGGCTGAAATTTGATTTTGACAATGTAGAGCCAAAGAAAGTCAAAGATGTGAAGTGCCCGAAGTGTGGTGGGGATATTGTAGTGGCACCGTTTGGATTTATGTGTGCCAATCATAAAAAAGATGATAAGGAAAGCTGCAGCTTTATGATTGGAAGTATCGCAAGTGTCCGGCTGAAAGAAGCGCAGGTGAAAGAGCTTCTGACGAAAAAGAAGACAGAGGTAATTTCGGGATTTGTGGCAAAGACCGGTATGAAATTTGATGCACCGCTGAAACTGACGGAAGAAGGGGAGATCGCATTTGATTTTCCGGAGAAACCGAAACCGGAAGAGACAACCGTGCCGTGCCCGAAATGCGGAAAAATGCTGATGAAGACGCAGTGGAGGTATGAATGTGCGTGCGGATTTAAGATCTGGCATACCGTTGCTAAGGTGGAACTTTCCGAAGAAGTGATGAAAGAACTGCTGACGACCGGAAAGACGAAGCAGAAGATTGCCGGATTTACCTCAAAGGCAGGCAATACATTTGACACCTGCCTGAAATATGAAAATGATCAGATTTCGTTTGATTTTGATAATCCGGGGGAGGCACCGCCGGAGGAAACAGCAGCCGCAGAGGAAACAACGGCTTTGGAGGAAACGGAAGAGTCTGGAAGAAAAACGATCAGTAATCATGAAAATTAAAATGTAAGGAGATTAAAAAATGGAAAACGCAAAAATCAAAAACATGTATGATTTGTCACAGTCTATTGCAGGAGAGTACCTTTCACAGTTTACGTATCCGTGGGAAGCATTAAAAGGAATCAGCGATTTTATCAAAAAGCTCGGTCCGACACTCGATCCGGAAATTTATGAGAAACGTGGAGAAAATATCTGGGTGGCAAAGAGTGCAACCGTTGCGCCTACGGCATGTCTGAACGGACCGTTGATTATTGATGAAGATGCCGAGATCCGTCACTGTGCATTTATTCGCGGGAGTGCGATCATTGGAAAAGGATCGGTTGTCGGAAATTCCACGGAGATCAAAAATGATATCATTTTTAACACGGTACAGGTACCACATTACAATTACGTCGGGGATTCCATTCTCGGTTACAAGTCCCATATGGGAGCCGGTTCAATTACCTCCAATGTAAAATCGGATAAAACACTTGTGGTTGTAAAGGACAGCAGAGATTCTGGTGAAGAAATTGAAACAGGACTTAAGAAATTTGGAGCTATGCTCGGAGATCACGTAGAGGTAGGATGCAACTCCGTTTTAAATCCGGGTACGGTTATCTGCCCGAATTGTAATGTCTATCCGCTTTCTTCTGTCCGCGGAGTGATTCCGGCAAACCATATCTACAAGGATGCAGACCATATTGTGGCAAAAAAAGAAAAATAGTAGTTGTATCTAAAAAAGTGCGAATTTGCACTAGACTTTAGGAAAAAAATATGCAAAAATATTAGCGGTATGTCGAATGATAACGAGTTTATCTACAATTAACATGCGAAAGGAGTCTTAAGATGATTTACACAAAGGAAGTTGAAAACATGTGTCCTGTAGCAAAGGGCGCAAAGCATGAGCCAGCTCCTATCCCGGAAGAGGGAAAGTGGGTTCATTCCAAGAAAATTGAGGACATTTCAGGATTTACACACGGTGTCGGCTGGTGTGCACCACAGCAGGGTGCCTGCAAGCTTTCTCTTAACGTAAAGAACGGTATCATTGAGGAAGCATTAGTTGAGACAATCGGTTGCTCTGGTATGACTCATTCAGCTGCCATGGCTGCAGAAGTTTTACAGGGTAAGACAATTCTGGAAGCTTTAAATACAGACTTAGTTTGTGATGCTATCAACACAGCTATGAGAGAACTTTTCTTACAGATCGTATATGGACGTACACAGTCTGCATTCTCTGATGACGGACTTGCTGTAGGTGCTGGTCTGGAAGATTTAGGAAAGGGACTTCGTTCTCAGGTTGGTACTATGTATGCAACAAAAGAGAAGGGTGTTCGTTACCTTGAGATGGCTGAAGGATATGTTACAGGTATCGCTCTTGACGAGAATAACGAGGTAATTGGTTACCAGTTCGTTTCTCTTGGAAAGATGACTGACTTCATTAAGAAGGGTGATGATCCTAACACAGCTTGGGAGAAAGCCAAGGGTCAGTATGGCCGTGTGGACGATGCAGTTAAGATTATCGATCCACGTCAGGAATAATTGGAAAGGAGAACGATATAATGGCATCATTATTTGAAGGATATGAAAGAAGAATTGACCAGATTAACGCTGTTTTAAACAGCTATGGTATCAGCTCTATCGAAGAAGCTGAAAAGATTACAAAGGACGCTGGACTGAACGTTTACGATCAGGTTAAGAAGATTCAGCCAATTTGTTTCGAGAACGCTTGCTGGGCTTACACTGTAGGTGCTGCAATCGCAATCAAGAAGGGATGCAAGAGAGCTGCTGATGCTGCCGCAGCAATCGGTGAAGGACTTCAGGCATTCTGTATTCCTGGATCTGTTGCAGATCATCGTAAAGTAGGTTTAGGACATGGTAACCTTGGTAAGATGCTCCTTGAGGAGGAGACAGAGTGCTTCTGTTTCTTAGCTGGACATGAGTCATTTGCAGCTGCTGAGGGTGCAATCGGTATCGCTGAGAAGGCAAACAAGGTTCGTCAGAAACCTCTTCGTGTTATCTTAAATGGTCTTGGAAAAGACGCAGCACAGATCATTTCCCGTATCAACGGATTTACATTCGTAGAGACAAAGTATGATTACAAGGCTGCAAAGCTTAACATTGAGTACGAAAAAGCATACTCTAACGGACTTCGTGCAACTGTAAAATGTTACGGTGCTGATGATGTTCAGGAAGGTGTTGCAATCATGCATCATGAGAACGTAGGTGTTTCCATCACTGGTAACTCTACAAACCCAACACGTTTCCAGCATCCGGTTGCAGGTACATACAAGAAGGAATGTATCGAGCAGGGTAAGAAGTACTTCTCCGTAGCATCCGGCGGTGGTACAGGACGTACACTTCACCCAGATAACATGGCAGCAGGTCCTGCTTCTTATGGTATGACAGATACTATGGGACGTATGCACTCTGATGCACAGTTCGCTGGATCTTCTTCTGTACCGGCTCACGTTGAGATGATGGGTCTGATCGGAATGGGTAATAACCCAATGGTTGGTGCTACTGTTGCAGTTGCAGTATCTGTTGAGGAAGCTGCAAAGGCTGGTAAGTTCTAAGAAAAAAGTAAGTAATAGCAAGGCTTTGAGGGTCTCCGGAGAAATCCGGAGGTCCTTTTTCTTTTATTTAGAATTGTAATTTTAATTTTAATAACTAAATTGCGATATTTCAAAATTAAATTTCGTTTATTGTAGTATCAAATTGTTTGAAGCGCATTTTTATGGTATGATAATAAATACAAGCTAAATACAATAGGTAAATACAATAGTAAATACAATGTGAATAATAAAAAATATAAGTCAGAGGTAAAAGTATGGCCGTTAGTTATAAGAAGTTATGGAAATTATTGATTGATAAGGACATGATGAAGAAAGATCTGCGTGCGATGACAGGTGTTAGTACTACAACAATGTCCAGATTATCAAAGGACGAAAATGTAAGTACAGAAATTTTGTCAAAAATTTGTTCCGCTTTAAATTGTGATGTTGGAGATATCATGGAATTTGTTCCTGATAAAAAAGGGGAGCAGTAAGGAGGTACGGGAACATGGATCATTCTTATCCTTATATTGCGTCTTTGACCAGAGAGCCGTTCCTTTTCTACGAAATGCGTTCTACCGCCAAGCTAATGGTAGAAGGAAATTCCGATGATGAGGTTGTAAAAGAAATTGTAGAGCAGAATCTTTTCCAGTACCCAACGGAAAAATCTATCACACGCATGGCGAAAGCCTGCATCAAACGGCTTCATGCACTGGAAGATGATTCTCTGGTTTCTGCGATTGCTTCACAGCCGACGGATGTGGCAAAACAGATTTGTCTGTATGCATTGATGAAGCAGAGCCGACTGGTCTGGGAATTTATGTTGACCGTCATTGGCGAGAAGTACAGATTAAGGGACACGTCTTTTGGTAAGATAGATTTGAATACATTTTTTATGCGCTTGCAGGAGCAGAATGATACCGTGGCTTCCTGGAGCGATACTACAATAACAAAGTTAAAACAGATCATTGCCAGAGTGCTTGTTGAAACGGAATATCTCGACAATCTCAAGGCTGATCATTTGAATCCAGTATGGCTGCATCCTGTTTTGGAGAATGCCATCAGAAGCAATGGCGACACAGCGATACTGCCAGCGTTTAATTGCTTTTCTTACGCCTAAGCGTGCAAAGAAATGCTCCAGTGGAGCATTTTGTGTAGGAGGTAGTCAATGAGTGACATAAAAGAACGCCTGGACAAAGTTCGGGCATTGATTCAGGAACCGGAGTTCCTGGAAGGCAAGGGACTCAGCAATGAGGTGAATATCAGAATCTTCTGTTATGAACCGGAGAACGAAATGGTTGTCCGCCATTTTGTGAATCAGCTGGAAACTGATCAGTCCTTAGATTGCCATTTGATTGTTTGTAATTTATATAAAATATTTCTTTCTATCTGCGATGATATGGACATCACAGATGCGATTCCGGATATGGAAGAAGCTGACGGAAGTGCTTATCTTCTGGAGCAGCTTAACTCCGCAATCGGCAATGGAGAGTTTATTGATAAAATCCAATATGAGCCACACGAACCTGGTGATGTGCTGATGCTGACAGGTGTGGGCGAGGTGTTCCCGTTTATGAGAATCCATACGTTACTGGAAGCTTTGCAACCGTATTTTTCAGATGTTCCGATTTTGGTTATGTATCCAGGTGAGTTTGATGGTCGTCATGTAAAACTGTTCAGTCGATTGACACCAAATGATTATTACCGGGCATTCAATGTCATAGATTAAGGGGGATAAAGCCATGATGATTCGAGATATGTTTGCGGATGACATTAACCGCAAAATCAATGGTGTAATTAAAGTAGATCAGGCTGGTGATGATGTAATCGAGCAGGAGTTAAATGAATATGTCATTACCAGAGAATTGAAGAAACATTTCATTACGTTCTTCAACTATTACGGTGATGCTTTCGACCAGCCGACAGCCGATATGGGCGTTTGGATTTCCGGTTTCTTTGGAAGTGGTAAATCTCACTTTCTGAAAATGCTTTCCTACCTTTTGGAAAATAAAGAGGTAAAAGGCATTCGCAGTGTGGAGCGTTTTCGTAAAAAGTTTGAGGATGACCCGGCAACTTTTATGCTGATTGATCGTGCCACAAAGGGACAGACCGAGACAATTCTGTTCAATATTGATATTGAGGGATTCAGCAATAAAGATAAGACTGCGGTTCTTCGTGTATTTGCGAAGATGTTCTATAACCATCTGGGATTTTACGGTGAAAATCTGAAAGTTGCCATGATGGAGCGTTATATTGACCAGCAGGGTAAGACAGAGGAGTTCCGCAGAGTTTTTGAAGAAAAGAAAGGCAAGCCTTGGCTTGAAATGCGCCGTGCCTTTGCTTTCAATGGAAAGTTCATCATCCCGACACTGATGGAAGTTCTGGATATGAGTGAGGACGATGCCAAGGCGTGGTTCAATGATAAAACTGCAACAGAAATTTCTATTGCACAGCTTGTGGAAGATATGAAAGCCTATGTAGATACCAAGCCTGCTAACTTTCGTCTGCTATTTATGATTGACGAGGTTGGTCAGTATGTTGGTACGGATACCGATATGCTTTTGAACCTCCAGTCTCTGACCGAGAAAATCGGAAGTGAGTGCGAAGGTAAGATCTGGGTGATCTGTACCGGACAGGAAGCGATTGATGAAATCATCAAAGTTCGTGCGGATGAGTTCTCCCGTATTCAGGCTCGTTTCAAGACAAGATTGAGCTTATCTTCTTCCTCCGTGGACGAAGTTATCCAGAAGCGTATTCTGAAAAAGAAACCGGAAGCAACAACGGATTTGGAAACCGTTTATGAGAAAAATGATTCGGTTCTGCGTAACCTGTTCAGCTTTAGCGGCTCTATTCTGGATATTAAAGGATATTCCGGTCCGAGGGAATTTACAGAGAACTTCCCGTTCGTGCCATATCAGTTCATCATCATGCAGAAGGTATTTGCGGAAATCCGGAAACATGGAAATTCCGGTAAGCACCTGTCTGGTGGTGAGCGTTCTATGCTGTCCGGCTTCCAGGAAGCTGCACAGAAAATTCAGGAGAAGGATGAATACGCACTTGTTCCGTTCTTCCGTTTTTATGATACCGTACATACTTTCCTGGACGGCTCTATCCGCCGGGTAATCGAGCGTTGCCAGAAAGCAGCCGACAACGGCGATGGCATCGAACAGCAGGATGTAGATGTATTGAAACTTCTGTACTTGATTCGATATATTGATGATATTCCTTCCAATCTGGACAATATCGTTATCCTTATGGCAGACGATATTCGTGTGGATAAGATTATCATGCGTGAAGCTGTCCGAGGATGCCTTGATCGTCTGATGAGTCAGAACTATATCGGCAGAACCGGTGACACTTATAACTTCCTGACTGACGAAGAACAGGATATTCAGCGTGAAATAAGAGATACAAATGTGGATACTGCTTCTATCGTGGAGCGTATTGCTCAGATGATTTACGGTGATATTTTCACAACCAAGAAGTTCCGTTATGGAAAATA
>ENA-ORLW01002981-ORLW01002981.1-human-gut-metagenome-genome-assembly--contig:-NODE-2981-length-13915-cov-3.396300_pt1 | contig 13915 bp, 14 predicted proteins | sample MGYA00243017_ERZ508829 | MGnify/ENA primary metagenome ERZ508829 (study PRJEB26277, sample SAMN04329776) | human gut metagenome | biome: human-associated habitat | host: Homo sapiens | place: USA...
ATATAAGGTCTCATTTTAGAATATGATTTTGAATTCTAATTTCATCATCATTTTCCCATATGGCTGAGCGTCCTATATCACCACCCTTACAAACAAGAAAATCACCCTTTTTAACTGTGCATTTTTCTAATTCAGCATCTGTAAATAACATTTGTTTTAAGTCGGTGAGTTCAAATCTGTTTCAATATAAATTCGATGTTGTAATATATGTATAAGGTTTGCCAACTTGATTTTTTGAATTAGGTGCTTTTCCAGTATTATGAGAAAAAATAACATCTAACCTCGTCCACTCCCAAAAGTGAAATCTGAGCCAGTTGCTCTTGCTTTTATTTCTTTTTATCTTAGCGCACTTGGTTTTTTAAATGCAAAGATTTTTCTATAAGTTTGTAGGCATAGATAAATTGAAGATTGAGAATATATTTTTCCCGGTGAAAGCTGCGGAACGAGTTTTGTAAATTGTAGCTGTGAGATATTGATTCTTAAAGGCGATTATAGTATAATTATTTTTGCAGAAGTGAGCAAAGAATCGCCCCTACAAATCGGAATTCGCATAAAGGAATCATATTTTCCGTATAAAGTTTTATTATATATTTTTTCTATAGTGCTTGTATTAGGAATAATGCTTGTGCTTTGGGGATTAATTGCAACTGGTAATCAGAAAAATAATGTTGCTCCTTTAGAAGATGTATTGAATCAATATTCAAACCCTGCCAATAAAACGGCGTATCTTGAAATTATCGAAGTTTTACAAAAAATAGCAGAGGACAAATATGAGGGGTATTATCTTGTGAGAACAAAAACGGGAACTTATATTTCAGGTATGCAAGAAGAGCAGTATGCAACTCTAAAGGAGGAATTGGAAGAAAAAGGTAAATCTAAACTGGAGGGAATGACGAATGTAATTATTGATGAACAGGTTATTGAGAATGTGTCAGAGTATTTAAATGAAAAACATATTCAACTTCGAGTGACAAAACTTAATTATATCGGAATTTTAAAGGAGGGCTATATTGTTAATTTGATTTTAGGCGGTTTATTCGCTTTGCTTAGTCTTGGATTCATATTTTACTCAAATTCAGAGCTTAATGGATATAAAAATTCACAGGCAAAAAAAGTTGACGAGGAGTGCAATCGGAAAGATGCAAAGTGGCTGGGAGAATATAAAATTTATCTGACGGATAGTTTTTTGGTGAGTATATATAGTGGTTTAACAGCAATTGATATTGATACAGTCAGCAGTGTGATTTTATATGATGAAAAGCAGGAAAGTGGTATAAAAAGGATAATGGACGCAAGAAAAACAGACGGAAGCGTGGTTAAAATTTATGAGAATATTTCAAAGGATAAATTTATTTTTGAAGAGGAAAAAGACTATTTGGAAATGATTTTTGGAAGTAAGAATATAAGTTTTATATGTGAAACGGAAGTGCAAGATGAATTAGAATATGAAGAATATTTTGAATAGAATTTTCTGGAACGACAAGATGAAGAATAAATCCTAGTTTATAAGGCGCCTTGTATATCAAATTTTCATTGCGTGATAAAAAAATACGCCTCGTAAATAACACATTTACGAGGCTTTTTGGTTGCGGCGGCTGGATTTGAACCAACGACCTTCGGGTTATGAGCCCGACGAGCTACCGAGCTGCTCCACTCCGCGATATAAAAATGAGGACTGTCCTCAATGCTCATTAATTATATCATCAAAAAAAAGATTTGTCAATACTTTTTTAAAAATTATATAAAATAACTTCGACAAAATATTGACATGACGGCTATAAAATGATATAATAATTAAGTAAATTAAATATTTGAACCGGGGGGCTTGTTTTGCAGGCTGAGATAAAGTAATCTAACTTTGACCCGTTTAACCTGATTTGGATAATGCCAACGTAGGAAAGTTTTTATAGGGATTTTTAGGTGTGCCAATTTAGGTATGCCTTTTTTTATTGTCAAAATTGGTTTTCTTATAATTGCGGTTAAATCAAATGTTGAATTTAAAATTTATTCTTTAAAGGAGAGTGTTTTTATGTCAAACACAAAAACTATCAAACTGGTCGAAGGTGCAGTAATGGTTGCACTTGCACTTGTGTTAAGCTTTATTAAAGTGTTCCATCTGCCATGGGGAGGTTCTATCACATTGCTTTCAATGCTTCCGATAGTTATCTACAGCATTCGCAACGGTGTAAAGTGGGGCATGCTTGTTTCTGTAGTATATGCATTGCTTCAGATGTTTATTGATCTTGGAGAAGTTGTAAGCTGGGGACTTACTGCATCTGCACTTATCGGAACTTTAATACTTGACTATATTCTTGCTTTTTCTGTTTTAGGACTTGCAGGAATGCTGAGAAAAAAAGGCATTGCAGGTGCCATCGCAGGAATAGTTATCACAATTGCTTTGAGATATGCTTTTCATGTTATCAGCGGTTCGGTAATTTTCCATTCAGTCGGTGCTATCTGGGACACTTTCTCAACTGACAACTCTTGGATTTACAGTTCACTTTACAATGGTGCATATATGCTTCCTGAAATGGTATTCACCGTAATCGGAGCAGTAATACTTTTATGCGTTCCTCAAACTAAGAAATTAATAGTAAAAGATTAATTCTTACATACAAAAAGCCTCCTATAGGAGGCTTTTTTATTGCTATTTTTTAAACATTCCTATTGCCGTGTAGTAAAGCGGTATTGTAAGAAACAGTATCCACAAAGGATGCCATAGTCCCATTGTCATACCGAATAGTAAAAAAACTGCTGTTACCAGAACAGGATAGCAGAATATATGCGGATTTCTTTTATGTATAGCTTCAATTGTGGTGTAGTATATAGGAATTGTAAGGAATATAATCCAACCGACGCTCCAGCCCATACCTAAAGGATTAAAAAAGCCGAGAAGGAGATATATAATAACCGTTAATATCGGGTATGGGAAATGTTTAAATAATTTGTATGTATGGTGATTTTCATCTATTACAATTTCACCTTGATTGTTTTTGTGCCAATGGTTGTGTTTTTTAAAATCAACATCTTTTTTATCACCGTTAACATATACTCCATTAAGTCCGACTCTAACCTCGTTACCCTCATCATCTTTGACAAACACGCCTTTTGTACCTACATGAACGATGTTTTCACCGTCATTTACATTGACAAATTTATGTCCCACATCCGGAATTTCTCCGCTGTCTGTGTTTTGATTAGGTTCGCTTTCGCTGCTGTCATTTTTCGTGCTTTTGTCGTTATCTTCTGAGTTTTCCTGAGCCTGTTCATCTTTAATTTCTTTTGCATCATTTAATAAAAGCTCATCTAATGAAATATTATAAAGCTTAGCAAGAGATATTAAATTATCAGTATCAGGTGAAGATTCAGCACGCTCCCACTTTGAAATTGACTGACGTGAAATCCCGAGCTTTTCTGCCAATGCTTCCTGAGAAAGTCCGTTCTTCTTTCTAAGCTTATATAATTTATTTGCTATCTCCAGATTCATATTTGTTTCCTTCCCTTTACTGTGAAATTTCAATAAGGAGCAACGCCCCGTCATTCAACAAACGACCGGACATAGTCGTTGTTATATTTCATATTACATTACCATATGAATTTTTACAATATACTTTACTTTTCATTTTGTCAACTATAGGTTGCGGACAGCATAAAATAAGGGTCTGAGCCACTTTTTTAACCTAAGGATATCAATTTGAGTTACCTTGGTATTATTTCGATTTTTCTATTATCTCGTTTATTTGCTGCTCGGCATAACTGTTTTCAGCTTTAATAACAGCATTGTATCGGCTGTCTTTCTCTTTAATTTTTCTTATTATATTATTTACTGCTTTTTCACTTTCTTCAAAAGTCGTTTCAAAATCAACAACAAGGTCGAAAATCATGTTAATATTATCTGTTCCGTCAGTTATTCTAAAATCATGAATAGAAAAATTTTCGTTTTCTTTATTTACAATTTCCTCAACCATAGCTTTAAGCTCAGATACTTTTTCATTATTTACTGAAATAGGATCCATATGAATTACAAGCTCTATTCCAAGCTCGCAGTTAACTTTTTTCTCCAGTGTGTCAATAATTTCGTGCACTTTAACAATATCAGCATTGTCAGGAATCTCTGCATGAACTGAAGCGAATATTCTGCCGGGCCCATAATCGTGCACAATAAGGTCGTGAATTCCGACTATTTCTTCTGATTCAGTCATAATTTCATAAATGTCTTTGATTGTTTCTTTATCAGGAGCAGAGCCTAAAAGCAACCCGACAGTTTCCTTTGCTATTGAGAACCCGTTAAAAATGATAATCACTGACACAACAATGCCTATGATTCCGTCTATAGGAAATTTGAAAAAAGAACCAAACACAGTTGCAATAATAACAGCCGATGTTGAAAAGACATCATTAATGCTGTCTTTAGAATTTGCAATAAGCATGCCCGAAGAGATTTGATTGCCTAAATATTTATAATAAAAGAACATCCATAGTTTTACCAAAACCGATACAAACAGTATAATTAAAAGCATTATATTAAAATAAACTGTTTCAGGATTCCTTATTTTATCTATTGATGACTTAAACAGTTCAAGTCCGACCATCATAATAATAAATGAAACGATAAGTGATGATATATATTCAATTCGTCCGTGACCGAAGGGATGTTCGGCATCGGGCTTTTTATTTGACAGCTTTGCACCTATTATTGCCACAAAGCTTGAACCGGTGTCAGATAAATTGTTGAAAGCATCACCAATAATTGCAATACTGTTCATTGCAATTCCAATAAGCAGCTTTAATATAAATAAAAAGAAATTGCATATAAGACCTGTTACTCCGCCGAGAACAGTGTATGACTCCCTTACTTTCTTATCGGAAGTGTTTTTATAATCTTTTATGAATTTTCTGACCAATAGTTTTATCATAAAATCTCCGTTTCTGCACAAAAAAATTTCATACTGTGAATTAAAATAATGAGTGATTTACAAGCGGTATACTATAGTATATCATGATTATAACTAAAATGGAACAATTTTATCATGAGATTTTAAAAAATAATTTTAAAGTCTTAAAAGGTTGTTATATGGATAGAATTAAGCTGTTTCTAATATAAAAAACTCAATAAACGAGTAAAAAACATCCACCCCTTTTGGCACATAGGAGTGGATGCTGATATTTTATTAAATTAAAATATTTTTAATTATGTATTCCCTTATGGATTTGGTGTAACTATATATCCAGGATAGTCACAGGTAAAACCGCCGCTGCTATACTTAAGAGCAGTAACTTTACCGCCTGTGATTGTAACACCGCTGAGTTTAGTATCTAAATCTTCAATTTCACAAAGAGTTTCAATATCATTATACAAAATAACTGTAGTACCGGCTACAGTACCAAGAGTATATACAGTAGTACTGCTGTCGTTCTGTTTAGCATACTTTTCAGAAGCCAATGTCTGAACAGCTGTAACTATTGAACGAGTTTCCGAAACAACAGTGTTTTGTCTTGACTTATCAATATATCCGATAAGTGACGGAATAAGTACAGCAGCCATGATAGCTAAAATTACTAATACTACGATAACTTCAACCAATGTGAAACCTTTTTGATCTTTTTTAATTAATTTCTTCATGATTAAATCACCTTTCTTAATTAATAAAATAAGTGTGCCAAAATCTTTATTTTTAAACAATAACATTATATCCAAAACTACCAATAATGTCAAGAATATATATAATTTTTGTTTAAGATTTATAACATAATTGTTTTTTCTTTGTAAGTAATAACAAATTACAATGAACAAGTTTTATTAGCCTTTAAACTGTTCCCAGCTGCTCCAGTCTGACACATAAATAAATGCTTTTGTTTCATCCTGAGTAATCGCAATAAGTCCGTTAGAAGAAATTATATCACCTCTGTTATAATTGTTAAAGCTGTTATCAACCTTTACATAGTTGTTCAAATCAATCTTAATCGGCTTTGAACCTAAATTTGCATGCTCTAAAATAAAGTGACATATTTCGTCAATATCATCATTTGTCACATTTTCTTTTGCGGTAATTCCGTTTACAGTAAACCTTTTATCATCGTTATTATAAAACATCTGCATATAAGGGAAGAAGTAATACTCACCGCCGTATTCATATATAAGAGCTGATGTGGATAATTGTCCGTTCTCATAAACACCGGCCACCATATCCTTAACTATATTATAAAGCTGTCCTCCTGATTTTAGCGGTCCCGGCATCTCTTCGTCAGGCTTTGTAACAGGATTAGTTGTGGGTTCGGTTGCAGGTTCGGTTACAGATGAACCCTCAAGCACTGCTTTATAAATTATCTTTTTCTCACTGCCCGATACGGTAAATGCTTCAGTCGGACCAAGTGATGATTTGGTGTCACCCTTCTCAAGATTCCAGCCTTTTAAAGTAAAACCGTTCTTTTTAACCTCAGGAGGTGTAACGCTTTCACCCTGATTATAATTTTTAATTGATATTATTTTATTGCCGTTTTTAAATACAACAGAATAGCTGTTATTTGATGTTGTAACTGTTGCAATTACAGGTATCTCTTTTCCTTGTGCTTTATATTCAAGCCAAATACCGTTTTTAGATAAATATATCATGTGTGAAAGGGTGTATCCTTCAAACTCATAGCTTTCAATAAAAGATTTTCCGTTTTTATCTTCAGGCACTGCCTTGTTTTCAATTACCGTTATATCATCATATGCATTACCATATGTATATGATTCATCGTCTGCATATGCTTTAATGCCTATAGAAAAATCAAATGAAAGCATCTTCGCCAGTGATGAGTCAGAAGTATTTTCCTCCTCAGCCATTTTTAAAATATCAGCTTCGGTTATATGAGAAACCAAAGAAGCACCTGTAGTTCCGTTTTCATCATATTCATCATTTGCAAGATATTGTGCCGCTGTAACAACACTTCTGCATTCAGTGACAGCAGCCTTCTCTTTTGAAGTATCAATATAACCTATAAGTGAAGGTATGGCAAGCGAAGCCACAATAGCGACAATAGAAAGAGTGATAATTACCTCAACTAAAGTAAATCCGCTTTTTATGTTATTAAATATTCTGCTTTTTCTGTTAGGCAATAAACCTGAATGATTCTTACAGCTGTAAAACAAATCAAGCATAATAATCCTCCTATACATTTTCAAAAAAGGATAGTATATTTACTATTTAATTATAATTGATTTTAAAATACATTTCAAGTATAAAATTTAATAATAAGATTATATCTGAATTCATAAACGGAGTGACATAAGCACCTTATTTTGCATTTTATCAGTATTGTGTCAAATTATTATGACTGAACTGTGAAGAAGGTCAAACCACACAGACATAAATTCGTAAAAACCATATAAGACAAAAATAACCGCCCTATTTCAGGACGGTTTATTATCGTTGGCGGAGAGAGTGGGATTCGAACCCACGGTACCTTTCAGTACGACGGTTTTCAAGACCGTTCCGTTATGACCACTTCGGTATCTCTCCATATTATACAGTTAAAGCACATCTCACATAAGACAGCTTAATTATTTTATCATAATATAAGTATCTTGTCAAGGGGGTTTTATAAAGATTTTATGATTTTTTTGTTTCCGTTTATATTAAAGCATTGACACGTGAAAATAACACAGGTATAATAAGTTTAAACCGATAATATCAAATTTATATAAAGAGCAAAATTCAGGCAGAACGGGGATTACTATGGAAATAAATAAATCTGTAAAAACCAGAAAATCAGGAATAGAACTGCTGAGGATTATATCAATGCTTCAGGTTATTTTTCTTCATGTGTGTTTGTATGGAGGATACAGCAAAATTGCAAGACATGATTTGTCAAGAATACACAGAGTTCTCTATGATTTGGTCTTTCTATCTTCAAGATGTCCTGTATATATCTATATTTTAATTTTCGGATATTTTTCCGTTACTTCCAATAAAACACTCAGCAGTATAAAAGGCAAAATAGCAAAAATTTATCTGCCAATGTTATTTTACTCATTAACAATACCTTTTTTAGGTCAGGCTTTTGGTTTGTGGCAGCTTAATAACACAGCAAAGGCCAGAGCATTTTTCCCTCTGACATCAAAAATCTGGTACTTTATGACGCTTTATCTTTTGGTGCTGATTTTAAGTCCTTTTTTAAACCGAGCTCTCACTGCACTTTCAAAAAAAGAATATACACAGCTTATTACTATTCTGTTTTTGCTGTTTTCTGTCTGGACCGTTTTTGCAGGCTTGAAACAGACAGGTGATGTGATACGGCTTGATAATGTATTTGAAACCTTTAACGGAAAAAGCCTTTACGGATTCATTTATATGTATATTTTAGGAGGCTATTTAAGGCTTCATGTACCTTGTCATGATAAAGCAAAATTCAGATATCTAGCCGCATTTGCAATTTTTACTGTTATAAACTTTTTGCTCAGCCATTATTTGTTCAGTTATAATAAAATTGTATCTGCAAATGATAATCCATTTGTTGTTTTGCAAGGGATTTGCTTAGTTCTGTTTTTCAGAGATATGAAGTTTAAATCAAAAGCTGTCAACTGCATTGCTTCTGTAAATCTGGGAGTATACATGATTCATGAGCATTTTCTTGTCAGAAATAAAATTTGGAATGACTGGTTTGATGTTCTCCATGAAAAATCTTTTTATAACACATGGAAATACCCTTTCAAAATCCTTTTGATTTGCCTAACCGTTTTCGTTGCCTGCGGTATTATCGAAAGAATAAGAGTTTGGCTCTTTAAGGGAATCAAATTTCTGGCAAACAGTATTTATCTCAAAAGAAAACAGAATGCTTGTAAACTATAAAGTTTTGTATGTAATAAATCATAACCGACAAAAACACGCTTTGTACTATGCAAGGCGTGTTTTTTAATATTGTTTATTTCTCTTTTACATCAAAATCTATTATTCCGTTTTCCTTTTCATGCTCTTTTATATACTGTCGTATTAAATACAGTATTTGTGAGTTCGCCGAGCGTCCGTCATAATCTGCTGCATAATGCAGTTTGTCAAGCAACCGGGCTTCTATTCTTACTGTTAAATTTCTGATTTTATTGTATTTGCTTGTTTTCATATCCTTACCTCTTTCATAATTTTTTGTTTCACATCTGGAACACTATTATATATTATGTTTCACATATCGAACAAAGTCAAGTAAAAATGTTTCATTTATGATACAATCTACTTATTGAACAAAAAGGTGTGTATTAAATTATGAATTATTATCAAAGATTACGAGATTTAAGAGAGGACAGCAATAAAAGTCAGGCAGAAATTGCTGAAGTTATAAACACAAGCAGATCATATTATTCTCAATATGAAAGAGGTGCAAAACCAATAACCCTTGAACGAATAATTAAATTAGCAAAATTTTATGATGTATCAATTGATTATATAGTAGGTCTTACAAATAAAAAGCACAGTTATAAAGACTGGGAGTAAAAATAAAACTGTCAGTTAAAGACATTGACCTATTGACTTTTACCTCTCTTCTTATTTTAACTATTCCATTTAATGATGGTATAGTTCACAAATAGACTATCCATATTATAGTTCACTTATGACCTAAAGTCAAGATCAAATAGTTCATTTGTGATACAATTTACTTATTACACAAAAGGAAGTAAATTATATTATGGAATATTACCAAAGATTACGAGATCTTCGAGAGGATAAAGATTTAAAGCAAAAACAAATAGCAGAAATTATAAAAACAAGTCAATCATATTATTCCCAATATGAACGTGGAGCAAGGCAAATACCTTTTGACAGAATTATTGAATTAGCTAAATACTATGATGTAAGTATAGATTATATTGCAGGTCTTACAAATAAAAAGCACAGCTATAAAGAATGGGAGTAAAAATAAAGCTGTCAGGAAGAAACCTGACAGCCTATGCTTGACAATATTTATATATATGCTATAATATAGATAGAAAAAGGGTACTGCATAAAGACAATTAATTTGTCTTGGCGGTTTATCCCTAGTTAATGTGTCAGAAACACCGTAACTTTTAGGGTAGTTGGCGGTGTTTCTTATTTTTTATGTAAAATTAAGAATTTCTATTTTTTCTTATATATAAGAACGAATAGAGAGATAACGCTGATAATTATATTCGCAAATAAAAATAAATCCGAATAAGTTACCATAGCAATTCGATGTTTTGAGTGGTTTTGCAAAGCAAAATTTCGGACATTGTCCGAAAAATCAAAACTCGCGTTTGAAAATCAATGATTTTCAAATTGCCCTCCCTTTCGGGAGAAACCGCCTACCGTTATGTACAGTACCCAAACTATATTATATAGTAAAGTGTATAATATGTCAAACTATGCCGAATTAATTGATATGATAAAAAACTGCCAAAGTACTGAAAAGTAACTTTGACAGTTTTTTATATAGCCTTTTAAATTATTCCTCACATTCAATGGACGCTTTAATAAACTCTCTGAATAAAGGATGAGCCTTATTAGGCCTTGACTTGAATTCAGGGTGGAACTGCACGCCCACAAACCAAGGGTGTATATCTTTAGGGAGCTCAACAATTTCGATAAGCTTATTGTCAGGAGAGCTTCCTGCAAGAATTAATCCCTTTTCTTCAAAAGCAGTTCTGTAGTCATTATTAAATTCCCAGCGATGACGATGTCTTTCATTAATCAAATCACTGTCATATGCCATACTGCTGAGAGTGTCTTTCTTTAAAGCACAAGGATAAAGACCAAGACGCATTGTACCGCCTTTTTTGGTAATATCCTTTTGCTCGTCCATAATATCAATAACAGGGTCTGGGGTTTCACAGAATTCAGATGAGTTAGCCTGTTTTAAACCTGCAACATTTCTTGCAAATTCAACAACAGACATCTGCATACCAAGACAGATACCGAACATAGGAATTTTGTTTTCTCTTGCATACCTAATTGACTCAATCATGCCTTCAATTCCTCTGTCACCGAATCCGCCCGGAACGATAATTCCGTTACAGCCTTTTAGTTTTTCGGCAACATTGTTTCTGTCAATACCCTCAGACTGAATCCAGTTAATCTGAACCTTTGCACCGTTTTCAAAACCGGCGTGACGAAGTGCCTCGGCAACTGAAAGATACGCGTCTTCAAGCTCAACATACTTTCCGACCAAGCCTATAGTAATATTTTTATCGGCGGCTTTCTGAACTGCGACCATGTTTTCCCACTCAACTAAATCTGGCTTTCTGTTTTCAATGCCAAGATGATAGCAAACAGCATCTGCCAGTCCCTCATTTTCAAGCCACAAAGGAACTTCATAAAGTGACGGAGCCGTAAGATTCTGAATAACATCCTCAGGTCTTACATTACAGAAAAGTGAAATTTTCTTTTTCATATCTTCAGGTATTTCAAACTCGCTTCTGAGAACTAAAACAGACGGCTGAATACCAAGTGACAAAAGCTCTTTAACCGAGTGCTGTGTAGGCTTGCTTTTAAGCTCTTTTGAACCTGCAATATAAGGAACTAATGTGACATGTAAAAACATTGAGTTTTCTCTGCCTACTTCAATACTTGCCTGTCTTAATGCTTCAAGGAAAGGAGTAGATTCAATATCACCGACTGTTCCGCCGATTTCTGTGATAACAATATCCGAGTTTGAATCCTTGCCTGCACTGTATAGTTTTTCTTTGATTTCATTTGTGATATGAGGAATAACCTGAACAGTTCCGCCGAGATAATCGCCACGGCGTTCTTTGTTCAAAACATTCCAATATATTTTACCGGTGGTAACATTAGAGTTCACTGAAAGATTTTCATCGATAAATCTTTCATAGTGACCCAAATCCAAGTCAGTTTCTGTCCCGTCGTCAGTAACAAAAACTTCACCATGCTGATAAGGTGACATAGTTCCCGGGTCAACATTTATATACGGGTCGAACTTTTGAATTGTTACTTTGTATCCTCTGTTTTTGAGAAGCCTTCCGAGTGAAGCTGCCGTAATACCTTTACCTAAACCTGAAACTACTCCACCTGTAACAAACACATACTTTGTTGGCATATTCTTATTCCATGCTCCTTAAACCGGAGCATTCCTCCTCTCACACTTGGAGCGGTTATTTCAAAAAACACAAACCATTAGGCTTGAAAATAAAAAAGCTCAAACCTTATCTCCAAAATATAATATCAATACTTATATATTATTTTAACAAATTTCGAGTTAAATTGCAAGTATGAATTATAACAGATTTTATTATTTTTTGTGATAGTTTTATGACGCAGAAAACAAAAAAACAGCCCTTAAGGCTGTCCCGTTTTTATACACTTTTGAATTAACACCCTAGCAATCAGCATCAAAAAGGGATTTACCCTTTCTGATACCGTAATGCTGTCCCCAAATATAATTTTTAAGTGACCAACAAAGGCTCCTTATATTTCTTTAGCGTTTAAAAAAACAAAAAGTCTCACTTTATTTTATTTTTTGGTTAAATGCATAATTTTTTTGCATTATTTTATGCAAATTGACAACAAACATCTGTATATTGAAAAAAAATTTAATTGTGATATAATTATTATATGATAATTTCAAACTGGAGTTGAAGACAATGGCAGTTTTTTTTAGTTACATAGCAATATATTTTATTATATTTGCCTTCGGTGCTTGTATAGGAAGCTTTTTGAATGTCTGTATACTAAGGCTTCCGTCTGACGAATCAATTATAAAAGGTGCGTCACATTGTATGGCATGCGGTGAAAAAATAAAAAAACGAGACCTCGTACCGATAATAAGCTGGTGCTTTTTAAAAGGCAAATGCCGAAACTGCAAAGCGGATATAAGTGCAAGATATACCGTAATTGAAATACTCAATGCCGTTTTATATGTTGTGACATTCGCAGTATTCGGCTTTTCTCAAAAACCGTTTCTGCCTGCAATTATATGTCTGCTTTTAAGCTGTCTTATCGTTGTATTTTTTATGGACCTTGACACTCAGACAATAAATACGGGAATACTGATAATAATAGCACTTCTCGGTGCTGCAAGATACTTTTTGGTCGGCGACTTAACATGGCAAAGTCAGATTATCGGAGCATTGTGCATATCAATACCGTTTCTGTTAATTGTTATAGCTTCAAAAGAAAGGGCAATGGGCTTAGGTGATGCCATACTTATGTTTTCGTCAGGGCTGGTTTTAGGTGTTAAGTCTGTAATAATTGCGGCATTTATAGGGCTTATTTTGGGTTCTGTCGCAGGGCTTATTCAAAAACACCGCACAGGTAGCAATAAGTTTGCTTTCGGCCCGTGGCTTTCTGTCGGAATTGCAATAAGTGCTTTCTTCGGAACTCAGCTTGCTGACCTGTATCTTAAAATTTCAGGGCTTAGTTAGCAATTGTTTATTTAAAATAGAACATATAAGAAAAGCTGTCAGGCTTCAACCTGACAGCTTTATTTTTATTCCCAGTCTTTATAGCTGTGCTTTTTATTTGTAAGACCTACTATATAATCAATTGATACATCATAAAATTTTGCTAATATTATTAATCTGTCTGTTGTAATAATTTTTTGTCCGTTTTCGTATTGAGAATAATAAGACTGACTTGTTTTTATTAAATCTGCTACTTGTTTTTGATTTAAGTCACTATCTTCTCTTAAATCTTTCAATCTTGTATAAAATGGCATAATCGTATACTTCCTTTTTGTTGATATATACAAATTATATCATATAACGACTAACGGGCTTGACTTTATTCGTTATTGCGAATATAATATAATTATTCGAAATTTCGAATAATTATATTAGGGAAAGGTAAAAATAATGAAAGAACAGATTAACAAAAACAAATACAATAAAATCAGGAATTTAACAGTACGGATAGAAGCCCGGCTGCTTGACAAACTGCATTATGCAGCAGATTATGACGGACGCTCGGCA
>ENA-ORLW01002983-ORLW01002983.1-human-gut-metagenome-genome-assembly--contig:-NODE-2983-length-13914-cov-2.539206_pt1 | contig 13914 bp, 12 predicted proteins | sample MGYA00243017_ERZ508829 | MGnify/ENA primary metagenome ERZ508829 (study PRJEB26277, sample SAMN04329776) | human gut metagenome | biome: human-associated habitat | host: Homo sapiens | place: USA...
CACGTTCCATACGGTGCGCCGCTGCGTTGCTTTTACAGCTTCTGCCTGCATCTGTGCGCCTCCTTTACTGCAGCTTGACGCGGGGGTCAAGCACGGAATACAAAATATCGGTGAGCAGGTTCACCGCCATGATGAGGTTGAGATTGTCGGAGGCGGAGGAGAGGAAGAGAATGGGGACCTTAGAAATCTTGCGGATTTCCTCACACCAGTGGTAACCGTTGCGGTAGGGGAGGCTGATGTCCAGCAGGACCAAATGGGGCTGGAAAGTGCGGAAATCACCCAGAACATCCTGAAAGTCCTGGACCAGGCCCACCTGATAATTCCAGGCAGTCAGCTGCCGCTCCAGGACCCCGGAAATGGCGGGGTCGTCTTCGACCAGGAAGATACGAAACATGGAGAACCTCCTTTGGGACCAAGAAGCGCCCTTAAGCGCTCTTCATTTGTAAAACCGGATGGTGAAACAGGCGCCCCCCTTGCGGCGATTGGCGGCCTGAATGGTGCCGTTTTGGGCGGTGATGATCATCCTGGCCAGGGCCAGGCCGATGCCGGCGCTTTGGGCGGCGGCGTGTTTGCCACGATAGAACCGCTCGAACAGGTGGGGCAGGTCCTCGGGGTGAATGCCGGGGCCGGTGTCCTCCACCAGGATTTGGCTGTAAATGGGGTTTTCCGACAGGGTGACGGTGATGGCGCCAGAGTCGGGGGTGTGCTCCATGGAGTTTTTGAGGACGTTGCCCAAGGCCTCGGCAGTCCAGGCAGGGTCGCAGGTGGCCAGAGCTTCCCCGGTGATCTGAAAGGTCTGATTTTGCAGCTCCATGGCAATGGCCAGGGGGGCGGCGGCCTGCTGGGTGAGGGCCAGGAGGCTCTGGGGTATCCGGCGGAGCTCCACGGTGCCTGCGTCCAGGCGGGACATGCGAAGCAGGGCGTTGACCAGCCAGTCCAGCCGCTCCAGCTGCCGGCGGAGCTCCCGACTGGCGGACCGGCGTTGCTCCGGTGGCAAAGCGGGCTCTGCCAGCTGGCTGCCCAACAGATTCAGGGCGGTGAGGGGAGTCCGGATTTGGTGGGAGACGTCGGCCAGGAAGGCGGACATCTTGTCCTGATCCCTCTGGAGCTGATCCGCCTGCTCTTGCAGGCGGATGAGAAGCTTGGTGAGCTGGCTGTGGAGAATGGACCAGGCGCCCTCATCGTAGGCGTCCAGGTTGATGCCGGTGGCCCCGTGGAGGAGCAGATCCAGGTCCTGGCACAGGGCATCCATGGTCCGATACCGCCGCCAGGCACTCCAGACCAGAGTGAGGCCAAAGAGGGCGCACAGGCCCAGCGCCAGGTACCCCGCCTGGGGGGCCAGGGAGAAGCCTACCCACACGGCAACCAAAGTCAGGGGCAGGAGAAAGAGAAGTTGGCCGTGGAGCTCCCGGTCTTGGAAACACTTCATAGGCGCTCCCCCGCTTGATAGCCCAGGCCCCGGACGGTGCGGATGAGGGTGGGGGCCTGAGGGTCCGGCTCAATCTTGTCCCGGAGGCGTTTGATATAAACCGTCAGGGTGTTGTCGGTGACAAAGTCCCCGGCCAGGTCCCAGATCTCGTCCAGGATCCGGTTCCGGCTGAGGACCACCCCGGGGTTGCTGCAGAAGAGGAGGAGCAGGCGGTATTCCAGGGGGGACAGAGACAGGTCCTGGCCGTCTCTGGTGGCCACGCCACGGGTGGTATCCACCTGGACGGGTCCCAGGCGCAGGGGAGCGGCCCCGCTGCGGTAACGGCGGAGTACGGTTCGGATCCGGCTCACCAGCTCCCGGGGACGGAAGGGCTTGGCGATGTAATCGTCGCCGCCCAGTTCCAGACCGGCGACGGTGCTGCTCTCGTCGGCCAGGGCGGTGAGGAAAATCACCGGGATGTGGTATTGGGCCTTGATGGAGGCGCAGAGGGAAAAACCGCTGCCGTCTCCCAAGGTTACGTCCAGAAGGGCCAGGTGGAACCGGCGGGTTTCCAGGATCCGGGACGCCGCCGCCTGGCCGGAGGCAGCGGTGACGGTAAAGCCCTCTTGGGTTAAAAAGTCAGACAAGGAGGAGACGATGGCGGGGTCGTCTTCCACCAGGAGAAGGTCTGTCATGGCTCGGTCCTTTCTTGTGGAGGTGAAGTTGTGAGAACTACGTGGAAACGGGAAGCTTGCGCGGACGGGGCGACGTGGGCACTGCGCCTATGGAGTGGCTGAAACCGGGGAATTTTGGGGTTATTTTATCACAGAGGGTGGCGGTTTTCAATGCGATTTCCCAGAGAACAAAGGATGGAAAGAAGGAGTGTTTTTTATGACGACAGCAGAAGAAGTCTTTACCATGGCGATTCACCTGATGGATCAGCAGAATGACGCCACCGGGGCGGCGGCGGGACGGGAGGTGGGAGTGTACCGGACCCGGGCGCTTTCGGTGATGAATGCGGTGCTGCCGGCGCTGCGGCCTTACTCAGATGAGGGGACGGCGGGGGCAGGGCGGCCGGTGTGCCGGCCGCTCACAGACTTTCACCAGGCGGTGCCGGTGGATGATGGGCTTGCCCGGGGGGTATTGCCCTATGCCCTGGCGGCCCATTTGCTGGCCGGGGAGGACGGGGACCTGAGTCTCTGGTTTCAAAGTCAGTATGCGGTGCGCCTGGCGGAGCTCCGCAGTCAGGTGCCGGAGCGGTGGGAGCCGATTTCCATGCCGTATGGCGCATTTTAAGAAGGAGGGAACGAATATGAGTACCAATTATGAGAAACTTCTGGAGGAGGCCGCCGGGAAAAAGCTGGCGGGAAAGAAAAAACAGCTCCAGTCATCCTATGACCAGAGCTTGGAGGACTTGGCGGAGCTGGAGCGGGGGGCAGAGCGGCAGGCTCGGGAGTCTGCCACGCAGCGTACGGCAGAGGCGAAGCAGGATCGGGCGGCCTGGAACGAGATCCAGACCGCCCAGGGCCTCACCTCCGGGGCTCAGAGCCAGGCCCTTTTGGCCATGGACAACCAACTCCGGGGAGACCTGGCGGCCATTGCCAACACCCGGGATGCGGCCACGGCGGAGTTGGCCCGGAAGCGTCAGGCCCTGTCCCGGGACCTGGCCCAGCAGCTGGAGCAGGCTCAGCTGGAGAGTGACTATGAGCAGGTGATGCAGCGCTATCAGCTTCGCAAAGACCAGGACAGCCAGGAGGCCCAGAACCAGAAGGCCATGGCGGCGCTTCTGGCGCAGGCTGGGGATTTCAGCCTCTATGGCGCGCTCTACGGCCTCACGCCTGAGCAGATCCGCCGCCTGGAGGCCCATTACACGGCGCAACAGGAGAAGTAGCGGTTACCGATGCCAGAGCCGCTCCAGGCCCTGGGGGGTGATGGCGTAGATGGTTTGGCAGACCTCCTCCAGGTAGAGCCGGTCGTGGGAGACGCTGAGAATGGCGCCGCCGAAAGAGGCCAGCAGGTCCCGGATGACGGGGCCGGAGAGGGGGGAGAAGTTGCGGGTGGGTTCGTCCAGAATGAGGACGTTGGACTCGGCCAGGATCATCTGGAGAAATAGGATCTTGGCCTTCTGCCCTCCGGAGAGACTGGAAATGGGGTGGTCCATCTCCAGGGTGGTGAACCGGAGGCTGCCCAGGTGATTCCGGATCCGGGTGGCCTCTTCCCGGCTGCCGGACCGGTTCAGGAAGTCTACCGGGGTGGCGGTGAGGTCCAGGACCTCGGCGTAGTTCTGGGGCATATAAGCCACGCGCAGATCCGGCCGTTGGGCCAGCTCCTGGGCCAGGAGCCGGAGGAAGGTGGTTTTGCCGCAGGCGTTGGGGCCGATGATGCCGATTTTCTCCGGTCCTATGACGGTGAGCTGCAGGTTTTGAGAGAGCTGCCGCCCACCGGCTTCCAGCAGGGGAAGCCGGAAATCCAGGACCCGCTTTCCCTGGGGCACAGTGGCGGCAGGGGGAAAGCGAAGGAAAATGGCCTCCTCCAGCTCCGGCATCTGAGTCAGCTTTTCCCGCTCTTTCTCAAAGCGGCGGCCCATGGACTGGAGGGTGTGCATTTTCTTTTTCAGCAGGAAGCCGCCGTGGGGGTCGCCCCGGCTGATGGTGGCCTGTTGGTGCTCCACCTGGTTCCGGATGCGGAGAAACCGGTCCATCTGTTTCTTGAATTCGGCGTGCTCCTGGCGGGAGACTTGGGCCTGGTGGCGGAATTTGGCCTGGCGGCCTTCCACGTACTGGTCATAAGGCAGGCGGGCCACGGTGGCCCGGGGGGCGGTCTTCCGCCGCAGGGCCTCCAGATGGACGATGACATTGGCGGTGTTTCGGATCAGGGTTTCATCGTGGGAGACGAAGAGCACGGCCCCGGTCCAGGACTGGAGAAACTCCTCCAGAAATTGAAGGGTCTCCAGGTCCAGATCATTGGAAGGCTCATCCAGCAGGAGCAGCTCCGGCTGCTCTGCCAGAAGCCGGGCCAGCTGGAGCTTCACCCGCGCGCCGCCGGACAGCTGCCCCAGAAGGCGGTCCCAGCTGGGCAGATCCGCCGGGAGGCCCAGGGTGGACAGAAGGACGGCTTCCTCTGGCGGGGTGAGGACCGGGCCCTGACGCCAGAAGGAGCGGACCGACTGCTGCAAGGCCTGGGGCGGCAGCTCCTGGGGCAGATATCCCATCCGGGTTTGGCCCCGTTGGATCTGCCCGGACCACTCGGCATAATCGGAAATGAGCGCTTCATCAAAAAGAAGCTTCAGCAGGGTGGACTTTCCGTCGCCCTCTTCGCCGATGACGGCAGCCTTATCCCCCGGCTGCAAAACGAGAGAAAAATCCGGCACCATGGATCGCAGGTCCTGGGTGTGGGTGATAGACAGATGATTGATTTGGAACATGATGCATCCCTCCGCAAAATAAAATCTGCCTCCGGACATGCCGAAGGCAGACGTGCAACATGCACCCTGTTTTGATAGAAAAACAGGGCGAAAGACGGTGCAGCGACCTGAAATCGGCAGCAGAACAAAGCCCGGCCAAGGCCGGACCGCCGGAGCAGTTCCGCAAAGTCGAAATCAGATCAGTTGTACATGCTTTCACCCTTTCCAAGACTGTGAGGTGGCTGGAATGTCTTCAGTATAGCACGGGGAGCGGCTGAGCGCAAGGGGCATTTTTTCCAAAAAGTGAATTTTCTGTTTCTTTTGGTTCACATAATTGTTACATGTTGAGGGGGAAATGTAATTGCAATCCGTCAGAATTGTGGTAAAATATCTGGGAGCCCCAGCTGGGGGACAGGGAAAAACAGACGGAGCAAGATCCGCTGAAGATAGGAGCGATGGATATCAAAAAGGGTAAGTTTACAAAGCCCCGGGGCAGTGCCGCCCAGGAGCGGGCGCGGCTGGAAGCGGATTTTAAGCGGATGACCCAGGCGGCCGGTGGCGCGCCAAACCGGGAGTCAGGGAAGCAGCAGGACACGGAGGCGCAGCGGAGCAAACGGCGGAAGGTCGTGGTGATTTCCGTAGCGGCTGTGTTGGCGGTGGTGGGTCTGGGGTTGGCTGGGTTTCTGTGGAGCTATTCCCGGGATGATGGTTTGATTTTTGACAATGTATATGCCCTGAATGTGAACCTGGGCGGCATGACCCAGGAGCAGGCGGCCAAGGCTCTGGAAGAACAGGCCCAGACCCTGTATGGCCAGCCGCTGGTCATCCGGCTTCAGGACCGGGACTTGGTGCTGACGCCGGAAAATACCAAGGTTCGCCTGGATGCCCAGGCCCTGGCGGAGGCCGCCTGCCAGTATGGGCGGGACGGCAACATGTTTGATCGCGCCCGTGCCCGGTCGGAAGCGGCCCTGGGCTCCCATACGGTGGAAGCGGCGGAGTACCTGACGCTGGATCAGGGCTACATTGAGGACGCTGTGAATCAATTGGGCGCAGATCTGGAGAGCACCTTGACCCAGCCCTCTGTCCAGGTGGAGGGGCAGCGTCCGGATCTGAGCAGCTATGAAGAGGAGGCCAGTGAGCCGGGGCAGTCGCCCATCATCCCCGAACACGGCCAGACTCTGGTGCTTCGCAGCGGGGCGCCGGGGCGGCATCTGGATACCAAGGCCCTCCGGGACCGGGTGCTGAATGCCTATTCTCTGGGCGATTTGACGCCCATTGTCGTTACCTATGACGAGGTTCTGCCGGAGAAGCTGGATCTGCAGGAGATTTTCCAGCAGCATTGCCTGACGCCTGTGGATGCGGTACTGGATGAGACCACTTATACGGCCTCCCAGGAGACCCTGGGCTATGGGTTTGTGGTGGAAGATGTGCAGAAGCAGCTGGATGAAGCGGAGCCGGGACAGGAACTGCGGGTGCCGTTCCAGATCCTGATTCCGGAGCACACCAAGGCCTCTCTGGAGGCGGATCTGTTCCGGGACCGGCTGTCTTATGCCCATACGGAGCACACGTGGAACTCCAACCGGACCCGGAACCTGGAGCTGGCCTGTGAGGCCATCGACGGGTATATTCTGAAGCCCGGCGCAGTGTTCTCCTTCAACGGTGTGGTGGGAGAGCGGACTGCGGAAAAGGGCTATCGAGAAGCCATCGTCTACTCTGGCATGGAGTCCGTCCAGGAGCTGGGCGGCGGTGTGTGCCAGGTGGCGTCTACCTTGTATTACTGCACCCTGTATGCAGATCTGGAGGTGGTCTCCCGGGCGGTGCACACCTTCAGCGTGGACTATGTGCCCATGGGGATGGACGCCACGGTCTATTGGGGTTCCTTGGATTATCAGTTCAGGAACAATACGGACTATCCCATTAAGATCAATGCCTCTGTTCACGACGGCTATGTGGATATTGAGTTCATCGGCACGGACACCAAGGACTACTATGTGGAAATGGATTACGTGGTCCTGTCCAAGGATCCCTGGGAGACGGTGGAGAAGGTCATCACCGACGGTTCTTACGAAAACGGCGAGACCATCACCACGCCTTATACCGGGTATACGGCGGATACCTACAAATACAAGTACAGCAAGGCGACGGATGAACTGATCTCCAAGGAGTTTGAGGCTCATTCTGAGTATGCCCGCCGGGATAAGGTGGTGGCGGTGGTCCGTCAGGCCACAGAGCCCCCGGTTACCGATCCCCCGCCAACCGATCCCCCGGAGACGGATCCCCCCACGGATCCGCCTACGGAGCCTGAGACCCCGCCTGCATCTGAGACAGAGGGGAGCAACGAATAAACGCACCGAACGGGGCGTGCTGCAAAACGAAACGGCGAAGACCGTTTCCGACAAGAGATTGCGTACCGTATCAAACGCAGCGCGGTGTCTTGGAGAGGCGCATGTGAAATCGCCTGTTTGTAGCGCGCCCCTCGTTCTATTCTGCAAATTTTGATAATAGTTCTCATTATTGGGATTGATTTTTCCGGCGGCCCCCTGTATAATATACCTGGATTTGGAAATACAAGCCATGAAAGGGGATTTGCAATGTACTGTGTAAGAAAAGTCACGGATGACCTGACCTGGGTAGGCGGCAATGACCGCCGGCTGGCCCTGTTTGAGGGCGTGTATGACGTACCCAAGGGCGTGTCCTATAACTCTTATCTTTTGATGGATGAGAAAACCGTCCTGTTTGACACCGTGGACCACAGTGTGGACCGGTTGTTTTTCGAGAACATTGACCATGTGCTGGCCGGGCGGAAGCTGGATGTACTGGTGGTGCAGCATATGGAGCCGGATCATGCCGCTACCATTCAGGAGGTGGTTCGCCGCTATCCCGGCGTGCGGGTGCTCTGCAACCAGAAGACGGCCAATATGATGGCCCAGTACTTCACCTTCGACGTGCCTGCTGCGGTGCAGATTGTGAAGGAAGGGGACGTGTTTGAGACGGGGCATCACCGCTATACCTTTGTGATGGCGCCTATGGTCCACTGGCCCGAGGTGATGGTGACCTATGATCTCACAGAGAAGATTCTCTTCTCTGCCGACGCGTTCGGTACGTTTGGCGCCCTGGATGGCGCGCTATTTGCCGATGAGGTGGATTTCTTCCGGGATTACCTGGATGAAGCCCGGCGGTACTACTGCAACATCGTGGGCAAATACGGCACCCAGGTGACTGCGCTGCTGACCAAGGCCGCGGGTCTGGAGATCAAGATGGTCTGTCCCCTCCACGGCTTCGTGTGGCGGAAGGACATTGGGCAGATCATTGAGAAGTACCTGCATTGGGCCACCTATACCCCGGAGGAGACCGGTGTGGTCATTGCCTACGCCTCGGTCTATGGCAATACGGCAAACGCCGCTGAGATTCTCGCCTGCCGCCTGCGGGAAATGGGGATCCAGACCTGCATGTTCGACGTGTCCATGACCCCTGCGTCCTATGTGGTGGCCGCCGCCTTCCGGTATAGCCACCTGGTCTTTGCTGCCACCACCTATAACGCCGGTATTTTTGTGAACATGGAAAACCTGCTGCACGACATCGCCGCACACAATCTGCAGAACCGGACCCTGGCCTTTGTGGAAAATGGCTCTTGGGCGCCCACCAGCGGCAAGCTCATGCGGCAGATTCTGGCCCCCCTGAAGGGGATGACCATGCTGGACCAGAGCGTCACCATCCGCTCCGCCCTGAAGGAGACCGAGCAGCTGGAGATCCTGGCCCAGGCCATTGCGGAGACCATGCCCAAGGAAGCGCCTGCTGCGGACACGGAAAAGGCTGTGGATCCCAGCGCCATGTTCAAGCTGTCTTACGGCCTCTTTGTTCTGGCTGCCCGGGAGGGGGAGAAGGACAACGGCTGCATTGTCAACACGGTCATTCAGCTCACTGACACGCCCAAGCGGGTGGCGTTTGCTGTGAACAAGGCCAATCTGACCCATGACATGATTGGAAACACGGGGCACTTTAGCATTTCTGTGCTGTCCCAGGATGTACCCTTTGAAATCTTCCAGCATTTCGGCTTCCAGAGCGGGCGGGATGCGGACAAGTTCGGTGGATGGGCCTTTGCGGAGCGGAGTGAAAACGGTACGCTGCACCTGACCAAGTTCACCAATGCGGTCATCGCCGGAAAAGTGGTCTCCACCCAGGACTGGGGGACCCACACCCTGTTTGTGGCTGACGTCACCGAGGCGACGGTTCTGTCCCAGATGCCCTCTGTGACCTATGCGTACTATTTCGAGCACATCAAGCCGCAGCCCCAGCCCCAGCTGACCCAGAAAAAGGGGTGGGTCTGCAAGGTTTGCGGCTATGTGTATGAAGGAGAGGAGCTGCCTGCGGACTATGTGTGCCCCTTGTGCAAGCACGGTCCTGAGGATTTTGAGAGAATTGGATAAACTGTACCGAGCCTGCCGCAATTTTTTCCGGCAGGCTCGAAGTTTGTACTCAATAGGTGTTGTGATGCCATTGCAGGGGTGGATATGGGTGTTTGTCTGTAGTAGGTATTCCGAATTTGCCGAACGTGGGAGGGAAACGTAGGCGCTTCTGCCGGGCGCACATTGTGCGCCCCTACAAGGGGGATGTATGTATTTGCGGAAAGGACATGATTGCTTTTTGGAGGCGGAAGGTGTATGATGGGGTTGGCCTGATACTTTCAGCGACTTGGATCGACTCTGGCAGGGCCAGGAGGAGAGACGATGTTAACATATACCTTAGACCGGGCCTCCGGCCCCCTGTATGAGGCCCTGTATCAGGGCATTCGGGGGGATATTTTGGAAGGTCGGCTGGCGCCGGGGGAGAAGCTGCCCTCCAAACGGGCGTTGGCGGATCACTTGAAAATCAGCAAAGTGACTGTGGAGACGGCCTATGCCCAGCTGGCGGCAGAGGGATACATTCGCTCCCAGGAGAAGGTGGGCTACTTTGTAGAGGCGGTGGAGCAGCGCCGGGTTCCGGCGGTTGTCTCGACACCGGAGCGGACTGAGACGTCTGAACCTGTCTGGGCAGCGGATTTTACCTCCAACAATCTGCCGGCAGAGGCATTCCCCTTTTCCGTCTGGGCCAGGCTCCAGCGAGAGGTGCTCCTGGATTACGGGGCGGAGCTTCTGGGCCCGGTGCACCCCGGGGGGGCGGAGGTGCTCCGACGGGCCATTGCGGATTACCTCTACGGGTTCCGCTCCATGACCGTCTCGCCGGATCAGATTCTGGTGGGGGCGGGGACGGACTTTCTGTACAACCTGCTGATCCAGCTTTTGGGCCGGGACAAATGCTTTGGAGTGGAAGACCCCGGCTATGGAAAAATCCGGCAGGTCTACGAAGCTGCCGGGGTGGCGTGTCTGCCGGTGCCTCTGGATGGGGACGGCATCCGGGTGGATTGCCTGGGGCAGGCCCAGGTGGTACACTTGTCGCCCTCACACCACTTCCCCACTGGTATCGTCACCCCCATTGGCCGTCGGCAAGCCCTGCTGGAATGGGCGGAGGCAGAGGGGGGGCGCTATCTCATTGAAGACGACTACGACAGCGAGTTCCGCCTGGCGGGCCGCCCCATCCCCACCCTCCAGTCTATCGACCACGCCGGGAAGGTGATCTACCTCAACTCCTTCACCAAGTCCATCGCCCCGGCCATCCGGATCAGCTACCTGGTTCTGCCGCCGGAGCTGATGGGTCAGTTCCGCCGCCGTTTGGGGTTTTATGCCTGCACGGTACCCAGCTTTGAGCAGTATACCCTGGCCCGGTTCCTCAGCCGGGGCTATTTTGAAAAACACATCAACCGAATGAAGAAGTACTACCGGGGCCAGCGGGACCGGCTCATTGCGGCGCTGTCCCAGGCCAGCTTTTCCAGGCAGGTGGAAATTCTGGAGCAGGATGCCGGCCTTCATTTCCTCCTTCGGGTGCGGACCCGGCTCCCAGACCGGGATCTGAAGGCGCTGTGCGCCCAAGCGGGCATTCGAATTTTATGCTTGTCCGACTACAGCCAGCGGCAAAACCCGGCGGATTCCCATTGCCTGGTGGTCAATTACACCGGCTTTGACGGGGATCGGGCGCCAGAGCTGCTGGCCCGGCTGGAGACCGTTTTGGCAAACCGGACACAGGAGGAACCAAAGACGGAACCGGCACAGGGGCCCGGCCGCAGTGTGGGGCGGTCAGGGCACAGGTAAAATTTTAAGGCATCTTTCCACAGGCTCCCCTGCTATCATCATAGGGAGCACACAGAAAAGGAGATGGATTGTATGGGAGCAGCAGCCTTTTATCTGAACGATCCCGCCGCGCCGAAGCCCAACCGTCCGGCGCACCTGGGGGTGAACATTCTGCTGGAGTGGGAGGGCAAGCTCCTGCTGGAGCGCCGCCGGGATTGCGGCATGTGGGGGTTGCCTGGGGGCGGCGTCAAAGGACGGGAACCGGAGCGCCGGGCCATGGTCCGGGAGCTTTGGGAAGAGACGGGCATCCGTCTGCCGGAAGCGACGTTGCAGCAGGTGGCGGTGTTCGGAGAGCCGGGCCGCATTGCCAGCTACCCCGATGGCAGCGTCTGGCGCATGGTGGTGATCCTCTACCGGGCCGAACTGGACCGAGAGCCCCGGCTGCGCATCAGCGCCGAGTCCAAGGAGCTTCGGTTTTTCACCCGGCAGGAGCTGGAAACGCTGCCAGTCATCTGCACCCATGGGGATATGGTGGGCCGGTTTTGAAGGGCCCATTCACAAACCCGTAACAGAAAATTAAGCTTTCTTAATGGGCGCTGCCGTTGACTTTTTTGGTGGGTTCCGGTATCATTCCATTAGATATAGTACAATAGCGAATTTCGGTTTTGGAGGACACAGCTATGAGAAAAAAGTGGATCGCAGCGGCAGCCACTGCCGCAGCTTTGCTGAGCCTGTGGGGCTGTGACAGCACCCCTGCGGCGAAGGTTTATGTACAAAATGTAGGAGAAATTACAGGCGCTGGCACCATCGCCGTGAGCGATGTATTTCCGGGCATTGTGGTCTCGGAAAAGGTAACGGAGATTCAGCGGGACAGCCAGCGAACGGTGTCCAAGCTCCACGTGGCCGAAGGCGATACGGTGAAGCAGGGAGACGTGCTCTTCCAGTACGACTCCGAGGAGCTTCAGCTGAACCTGGACAAGCAAAATCTGGAGCTGGAGCAGCTGAAAAACACTTCCACTACCCTGCAATCCCAGATTACAGCGCTGCAGAAAGAGCAAAAAAACGCCTCCAAAGATGAGCAGCTGAGCTACACCGTGGAAATCCAGTCCAAAGAGGCGGAAAAGAAGGAAAACGACTACAACATCAAGGTCAAACAGCGGGAGATCACCCAGACCAAGACCACCCTGGCCAATGCCGAGGTCCTTTCTCCGGTCTCCGGCCGGGTGGTTTCAGTGAGCGAGAGCGGCTACGACGAGTATGGCAATGCCAAGCCCTACATCACCGTCCAGCAGTCTGGCTCTTACCGGGTGAAGGGCACCGTCAATGAGCTGAGCATGGGCGTCATCACTGAGGGGACGGCCATGCGGATCTTCTCCCGCACCGATCCCGAGCAGACCTGGAGCGGCACGGTGAGCCTCATCGATCTGGAGAGCGCCACCCAGTCCAACCCCAACGCCATGTATTTTGGCGGTATGGACGCCGGCGAGATGGGCAATTCCAGCAAATATCCCTTCTACGTCGAGCTGAGCAGCGCAGACGGCCTGATGCTGGGCCAGCACGTTTACATGGAGCTGGCCGGTGGAGAAACTGCCAGCAGCGGACTCTGGCTGCCGGAGTATTATCTTTGCTATGAAGAGCCTGCAAGCGCAGACCAGGAGCAGGGCGACCCCTATGTCTGGGCTGCCAACAGCAAGGACCGGCTGGAGAAGCGGTATGTGACCCTGGGCGGTTATGATGAGATGCAGATGGCCTATGAAATTCTGGAAGGTCTGACCGCTGAAGACTACATTGCCTTCCCCAGTGAGACCTGCGTTGCCGGCGCCGTTACGACCCATGACCCTGCCGAGGCGTCGGAAGCCACCGGAGACGACTCCCAAGGGGAGTTCCAGGGAGATCCTGCGGGCTTGGAGGAGCCCGGCATCGACATCCTCCCGGACGGCCAGGACAATTTGGACGTAGTTCCTCTCCCTGATGAGGAAGGGGAGAATGCCAACATCCTGGCTCCCACAGAGGAGCTGGGCGGAGAGAGCGTTGCCAACACGGAGCCAACGCCGTTGCCCACCTCCGGGACTGGCAGCAGCGGTACGCTGAATCCCGACGGAGCCGGAGGCACCGCCTCGGACGGCGACCTGGAGGGCTGAAGCCATGATTTTGGAATTACGCGACGTCTGCAAAGACTATACCCGAGGAAAAAACCTGGTGCCGGTGTTGAAAAATGTGAACCTTCAGGTGGAGCAGGGGGATTATATCGCCATTATGGGCCCCTCCGGCTCCGGAAAGACCACGCTTATGAACCTGGTGGGCTGTCTGGACCTGCCCACCTCCGGCCAGTATTTGTTGAAAGATCAGGACATGAGCACCCTGAACGACAACCAGCTGGCGGAGATCCGGAATAAGCACATTGGCTTTGTATTTCAGAATTTTTACCTGCTGCCGAAGATGACGGCGCTGGACAATGTGGCGCTGCCCCTGCTCTATGCCGGTGTGGGCCAGAAGGAGCGCCGGGAGCGGGCCAGAGCGGCGCTGGAGTCTGTGGGCCTGGCGGAGAGAGTCCAGTTTTACCCCAATCAGCTCTCCGGCGGCCAGTGCCAGCGGGTGGCCATTGCCCGGGCCATTGTGGGAAATCCGGAGCTGCTGTTGGCCGATGAGCCCACCGGCGCCCTGGATACGGCGGCGGGCTATCAGATCATGGAGATTTTCCGCGATCTGGCAGACCGGGGCATGACCATCATGATGATCACCCACGAGCCCTCCATTGCCGCCTGCGCCGACAAGATCTACCACATTCTGGATGGCCAGCTGCAGGACAAGGCTCCGGAGTCACCGGCCGCTCCATCCCATCTCCAGGAGACAAAGCGGACCACTGGGTTGGATCACCTGCTGGGGGATGCGCCAAAGGAGGACGATCATCCATGAAAAAGAAGAAAATTTGGATCCCC
>ENA-ORLW01002986-ORLW01002986.1-human-gut-metagenome-genome-assembly--contig:-NODE-2986-length-13903-cov-2.490525_pt1 | contig 13903 bp, 12 predicted proteins | sample MGYA00243017_ERZ508829 | MGnify/ENA primary metagenome ERZ508829 (study PRJEB26277, sample SAMN04329776) | human gut metagenome | biome: human-associated habitat | host: Homo sapiens | place: USA...
ATATCTTTCGTTAGATTTGCGGAACGTAACCGCACAACTATCAACCCGCATCAATGAAAAAGATACTTATTATCGGCGCCGGAGGTCAGATCGGTTCGGAACTGACGACCTACCTGCGCGGTATTTACGGCTCGCGCAACGTCGTGGCCACCGACGTACGTGAATGCAAGGCGCTGGGGGCCGACGGCCCGTTCGAAGTGCTCGACGCACTCAACGCCACGTCGGTAGCCTCGGTCGTCGCCCGACACGAGATCGACACGATCTTCAACCTCGTGGCCCTGCTGTCGGCCGTCGGCGAGCGCAATCCCCAAATGGCGTGGCACGTCAACATCGGCGCCTTGATGAACTCGCTCGAGGTGGCGCGCCAGCACCATTGCGCGCTCTTCACCCCCAGCTCGATCGGGGCGTTCGGCCCCTCGTCGCCCAAAGTCCGCACGCCGCAGGACACGGTCATGCAGCCCACGACGATCTACGGCATCTGCAAGGTGACGGGAGAGATGCTGGGCAACTACTACCACCACAAATACGGCGTCGATACCCGTTCGATCCGTTTTCCGGGCATCATTTCGAACGTCACGCTGCCGGGCGGCGGTACGACCGACTATGCCGTGGAGATCTACTACGAAGCGATTCGAAGCGGCCGTTACACCTGCGCCGTGCCCCACGACGTCTACATGGACATGATCTACATGCCCGACGTGCTGCGCGCCTGCGTGGAACTGATGGAGGCCGACCCCGCGCGGCTGCGCCACCGCAACAGCTTCAACATCGCCTCGATGAGCTTCACGCCCGACATCATCGCCGCCGAGATCCGCAAGCGCATCCCCTCGTTCACGATGGACTTCAACATCGATCCCGTCAAGGAGGAGATCGCCCGCAGCTGGCCCGACTCGCTCGACGACACCTGCGCCCGCGAGGAGTGGGGCTGGCGTCCCGAATGGGATCTTTCGCGGATGACCGACGACATGCTCGCCGCGATCCGCAGCCGGACGGCGCATCCCCGCCACGCCTGACATACGACCCTCGCCGTCAGAGACGCCGGAGACGACGAGTCCTCGACGGGAACTTTTCGATAAGCCGAGTACAGAGCCGCGCTCGCCCGGGCCATGCCGAGGCGAGAAAAGGAACACGAATGTGAACGATTTTCCGGCCGTTCCCGTTTTTCGGAATCGCCGTTTACTAAATTTTTTATATATTTGTAAGACTTTAAAACCACTAATCCCATTCGGACCATGACGCAATCCAATGTAAGGGCCGCATTCGAGCGGCATTTCAATACCCACGGAACACTCTACGCCTCGGCGGGACGCATCAACCTGATCGGCGAACACACCGACTACAACGGCGGCTTCGTCTTCCCGGGTGCCGTCGACTGCGGCATCACGGCGATGATCCGCCCCAACGGCACCGACCGCGTGCGCGCCTACGCCGTCGATCTGGACTCCTATGCGGAGTTCGGCTTGCGCGAGGAGGACAAACCCTCCGAGTCGTGGGCCCGCTACATCTTCGGCGTCTGCCGCGAAATCCAGAAGCGCGGCGGCCGCATCGGCGGCTTCGACACCGCCTTTTCGGGCGACGTACCGCTGGGAGCGGGCATGTCGTCGTCGGCAGCGTTGGAGTCGACCTTCGCCTTTGCGCTCAACGACCTCTATGCGCTGGGGATCGACAAGTTCGAACTGGCACGCATCGGTCAGTCGACCGAGCACAACTACTGCGGCGTGAAGTGCGGCATCATGGACCAGTTCGCCTCGGTCTTCGGCAAGAAGGGTTGTCTGATGCGGCTAGACTGCCGTTCGATGGAGTTCGAATACTTCCCCTTCGATCCCGTCGGTTACAAGCTCGTGCTGCTCGATACGGTCGTCAAGCACGAACTGGTCGGCTCGCCCTACAACCGCCGGCGCGAGTCATGCGAGCGCGTGGCGAAGATGCTGGGACAGGAGTTTCTGCGCGGCGCCACGATGGAGCGGCTCGATGCGATCCGCGATGAGATCTCCGACGAAGACTACCGCCGTGCACGCTTCGTGATCGGCGAGGAACGGCGTGTGCTCGACGTCTGCGACGCCTTGCAGCGTGGCGACTACGCCACCGTCGGGGAGCGGATGTACGCCACGCACGAGGGGTTGTCGAAGGACTACGAAGTATCGTGCGAGGAGCTCGACTTCCTGGTCGACGTGGCCCGCGAATGCGGCGTCACGGGGGCACGCATGATGGGCGGCGGCTTCGGCGGCTGCACGATCAACCTCGTGAAGGACGACCTCTTCGCCGATTTCATCGCCACGGCCAAACGCAAATTCACCGAGCGGTTCGGCCACGAACCCAAAGTCTATCCCGTCGTCATCTCGGACGGCGCACATAAAATCGACTGATTCAAACCATCCCGTTACATGAGAAAAACGATCTTCCTTTTCGCTCTGCTCGCCGGCACGCTGTCGCTGCAAGCCCAGAACTACCCCTTGCGCGCCCGCCTGAGCGACCCGAATTCCTTCTCTGTCATCGTCATTCCCGACCCGCAGAGCTACACCAAGTTCGCCGCCAACCAGCCGTTGTTCGAGTTGCAGACGGCATGGATCGCCCGCGAGATCGACTCGCTGCGCATCCTCACGGCGCTCTGCACGGGCGATCTGGTCGAACAGAACGAAACAGCCATCCCGCTGGCCTTCCGCAAGACCGACCAGACCAGCGCCGAGCAGTGGCGGGCCGCGTCGCGCGCCTTCGAGCGGCTCGACAACAAGCTGCCCTACGTCGTCTGCACGGGCAACCACGACTACGGATACACCAAGTCGGAGAACCGCCTGTCGCGCTTCCCCGACTACTTCCCGATGACGCGCAACGAGTGCTGGCGTCACAAAATCGTATCGGTATGCAACAACGCGCACGGAATCCCCACGTTGGAGAACGCCACCTACGAGTTCCACACCGACACGTGGGGCGATCTGCTGGTCGTATCGCTCGAATTCGCGCCGCGCGACGAAGCGATCGAATGGGCGCGCAAACTGGTTGCGGAACCCAGGTACGCGAACACGCGGGTGATCCTGCTGACCCACTCGTTCATCGCATGGAAGGGCAACCGCAAGAAAACGGAGCCCTACGAACTGACCGACGCCAACTACCAGCAGGCGATCTGGGACAAGCTCGTCTATCCGTCGTCGAACATCCGGCTGGTCATCTGCGGCCACGAATGCCACCCCACGACGGACTACTTCGAGACGGTCGGCTTCCGCACGGACAAGAACGCCGCCGGCAAATCGGTTGCGCAGATGATGTTCAACGCCCAGACGGCCGACGGACAGTGGCACGGCAACGGCGGCGACTGCTGGCTGCGCATCCTGGAATTCCTGCCCGACGGACGGACCGTATCGGTGCGGACCTTCTCGCCGATGTTCGCCCTTTCGCCCGTCACCTGCGACAAGGCGTGGCGCACGGCCGACTACGACCAATTCACCTTCGACATGGAATAACCGATCGGCTGAAACGAACATCTGTCGCACAACAACTTATCCTCGGATTATGGCAAAAGAGACTGTACTGATTTCGGGCGGTGCCGGATACCTCGGCTCGCATACCGCCGTGGAACTGATCGCCGCCGGATACGACGCGGTCATCATCGACAACCTCTCCAACTCGGAGGCGGAGGCCGTCGAGGGTGTGCGGCGCATCACGGGTGTCGACGTTCCCTTCGAGCGGGTCGACACCTGCGACGAAGCGGCGCTGCGACGCGTCTTCGAAAAATACGATTTCGGCTCCGTCATCCATTTCGCCGCCTACAAGGCTGTCGGCGAGTCGGTCGCCGAACCGCTCAAATATTACCGCAACAACCTCGCGTCGTTCATGAACGTCTGCGCGCTGATGAAGGAGTTCGGCCGGCCGAACATCCTCTTCTCGTCGTCGGCGACGGTCTACGGCGAGCCCGACACATTGCCCGTCACGGAGCAGACGCCCCGCAAACCCGCCACCTCGCCCTACGGCAACACGAAGCAGATGGCCGAAGACATCCTGCACGACTGCTGCGCGGCCTACGAGGGCCTGCACGGCATCGCGCTGCGCTACTTCAACCCCATCGGCGCCCACCCCTCGGCGCTCATCGGCGAACTGCCGCGCGGCGTGCCGCAGAATCTGGTGCCCTACATCACCCAGACGGCCGCCGGACTGCGCGAATGCCTTTCGATCTTCGGCGACGACTACGACACGCCCGACGGCACCTGCCTGCGTGACTACATCGACGTCGTCGACCTGGCCAAAGCCCACGTAGCCGCGGTCGACCGCATGACGCAGCGGCGGATGAAGGAGGCCTACGAGATTTTCAATATCGGCACGGGCACGCCTGTCTCGGTCCTGGAACTGGTGAAGGGCTTCGAACGGGCGAACGGGCTGACGCTCAACTACAAGATCGTCGGGCGACGGGCCGGCGACGTGAAGGCGGTCTGGGCCGACACGCAGCGCGCCAACAAAGAACTGGGCTGGAAGGCCGAACGGCCTCTCGAAGAGACGCTCCGCTCGGCCTGGGCCTGGGAAAAACACGTGCGCGGAATCGAATAATGCGGCAGGAGATGCGCTGGGAGAGGCATTTCGTTCCCTTCACGGGCAAACTGTCCCTGCTGATCCTGCTCGGACTCTTCATCGGGCTGGTCGGCGGCTGGCAGATCGTCGACGGCATGATCGACTACAACCGCATCGACCCGCGGGAACCCTTTTCCGCACGACTCGTTCGGAAGGAGTGCGTGCGCGAAGCGCCGTTTCCCGTACATCGGTTCCATGTATGCCGCTGTTCCGACGGCCGATTCTTCGACTACCGCGTTTACAAGGCTGAATTCGAGAGCTACGAGACGGGCGACACGCTGCGTCTGTTCCTCACGCGGAACGGCTCGAAGATCATTTCCGAATACAACGTCCGGGAAATGGCGATCCGCACCGAAGGCGGCATAGACATCGATCTCTACCTGCTGCCCGCCGCGGCATTTCTGCTGGCCGCCCTTGTGTCGATATGGCTGCTTTACCGCTGCAAACGTTACATGAATGAATTAGGATAAACTCGAAAACCAGATATCGATTTATGAAACCTACACTTTTCGTACTGGCCGCAGGCATGGGCTCGCGCTACGGCGGTCTCAAACAGCTGGACGGTCTCGGCCCCAACGGCGAGACGATCATGGATTACTCGATCTTCGACGCCATCCGCGGCGGCTTCGGCAAGGTGGTCTTCGTCATCCGCAAGGATTTCGAAGCGGATTTTCGCACGAAGATCCTCTCCAAATACGAAAACCACATCCCCGTCGAGGTGGTCTTCCAGTCGGTCGACGACCTGCCCGAGGGCTTCGTCCGCCCCGAAGGACGCACCAAGCCATGGGGTACGAACCACGCCGTGCTGATGGGCAAGGCGGTCATCCGCGAACCGTTCGCCGTCATCAACGCCGACGACTTCTACGGCCGCGACGGCTTCCGCGTACTGGGTCAGTGGCTGTCGAAAGCCGACGGAGAGAACCGCTACTGCATGGTGGGCTACCGCGTGGGCAACACCCTCTCGGAGAGCGGCACCGTGGCGCGCGGCATCTGCCGAACCGATGCGAACAATTACCTGACGGGTGTGGTCGAACGGACGGACATCGCCCGCGTCGACGGCCGCATCACCTTCACGGGCGACGACGGACAGCCGACCACCACCGACGACAATACCCCCGTCTCGATGAACATGTGGGGCTTCACGCCCGACTACTTCCGCTACTCGGAGGAGTATTTCAAGGAGTTCCTGCGCGCCAACATCGACAACCCCAAAGCCGAGTATTACATCCCGCTGATGGTCAACAAACTCATCACCGAAGGCACGGCGACGGTCGAGGTGCTCGACACCACGGCCAAGTGGTTCGGCGTGACCTACGCCGCCGACCGTCAGGGCGTGGTCGACAAGATCCGTGCATTGGTCGACGCGGGCGAATACCCCGCCAAACTCTTTTAGGGCGATGACCGTCTCGAAAATCAGCACCGAACCCCACGCGCAGGGCGAGATCGAGGTCTTCCGCCTCGCGAACGCCGCGGGGGCTTACGTCGACGTGTGCAACATCGGCGCTGGCATCACGGCCGTCGTCGTTCCCGACCGCGAAGGGCGCATGGCCGACGTGGCGCTGGGGTACCGCGCCTACGCCGATTACGTCGGCGACGGCGCCTGCTTCGGCAAGACGCCCGGCCGTTTCGCCAACCGGATCGCCGGAGGGCGCTTCACGCTCGACGGCAAGGAGTACCGGCTGGCCGTCAACAACGGCCCCAACCATCTGCACGGCGGCCCGACGGGATTCGCCAACCGCCTGTGGCAGGGTGAAACGACCGGCGACGGCGTGGCCTTCACCCGCACCAGCCCCGACGGCGAGGAGGGCTACCCGGGTACGCTCACGGCGCGCATCGCCTATACGTGGGACGACGACTGCTGCCTGACCGTCCTACTCGAAGCCGCGTGCGACGCCCCCACGATCGTCAACCTGACGAACCACTCCTACTGGAACCTCGCGGGCGAGAACGCAGGATCGGTGCTCGGCCACGAACTGCGGCTCCGCGCCTCACGCTGGCTGCCGACCGACGAAACGCTGATTCCCACAGGCGAACTCGCCGGCGTCGCCGGCACGCCGATGGACTTCCGCACGTCCAAACCGCTCGGCCGCGACATTCGCGCCGATTTCCCCGCATTGCGCTACGGCAAAGGCTACGACAACTGCTGGGCCGTCGACGACTGGCGCGCGGACGAGGAGATGACCGTGGCCGAACTGTACGATCCGAAATCGGGTCGGCGGCTCAGCGTCCGCTCCACACAGCCGGGCGTGCAGGTCTACACGGGCAACTGGCTCGCCGGCTCGCCGCTCTCGAAGAGCGGCCGGCCCTACGCGGACTACGACGGCGTGGCGATCGAGTGCCAGGGTTTCCCCGACGCACCGAACCGCCCCGATTTCCCTTCGGCCGAACTGCGCCCCGGCGAAGCGTACCGCCGGACGATCCGCTTCCGTTTCGACGTCCGTTAACGACGCACCTCATTCCGACGGCCGCAGGCGCACAGCTTGCGGCCGTCGGCTTTTTTTCCTATTTTTGCACGCAAAATTCCGCACTGCCGATGTTGATTCTGTTCGCTGTCCTCTTCGGCGGCATCCTCACGGGCCGCTTGCTGCGCCGCCGACCGCTCCGTGCGCTCGGCAGCGTCATCACGTTCATCATCTGGCTGCTGCTCTTCATGCTGGGAACGGAAGTGGGCGGCAACGAAGAGGTCATGCGGTCGCTGGCCACGCTCGGCGTGCAGGCGCTCGTCCTCTGCACGGGAGCGCTGGCGGGAAGCATCGCCTGCGCCTGGCTGCTGTGGCGGTCGATCGGCGGCAGACGCACCGACACGACTGACTCCGCCGCACCCGCTCCGCCGGCCTTCGCCGCACTGCGCGGCAGTCTGGTGATCGTCGCCTTCTTCGCAGCCGGAGCGATTTTCGGCGTCGCGGGATGGATTCCGGCTACCGCAGCCTCCTCGCCCGTAAGCACCTACATGCTCTACGGGCTGATGTTCTCGGTCGGCGTGTCGCTGGGACACGACGCCACGCTCGTCGAGCGTATCCGCTCGCTCGACCGCCGCATGGCGCTGCTGCCCATCTGCACCGTCGTCGGAACGCTGGCCGGAGCGGCGCTCGCATCGCCGCTGCTGCACACCGTACCGCCGGCCGACGCCATGGCCGTCGGCGCGGGATTCGGCTACTATTCGCTGTCGAGCATCTTCATCTCCGAACTGCGCAGCATCGAACTGGGAACGGTCGCTCTGCTCTGCAACGTCCTGCGCGAACTCTTCACGCTGCTGGCCGCACCGTGGGTAGCGGGCCGTTTCGGGCCGCTGGCCGCGATTTCGTCGGGCGGCGCCACGACCTTCGATACCACCCTCCCGATCCTCACCCGCGTCGCAGGGCCGCAGTATGCCGTCGTAGCGATCTTCCACGGCTGCGTCACCGATTTCAGCGTTCCCTTCCTAGTCACGTTCTTCTGTTCGATCTGAAAAAACGGGACCCACCGACCCATGCTGCCCGAAACAAAAAATCGTGCTACCCCCCTTATTCCACCACGGGCGCAACGAAGCCCAGCTTCCGCAACCCGTTCTGCACGTCGGGGTGGCTCATGAAGAGCCGCCACAACAACTCCGAACGGTGGTTCTCGCTCATCACCGCGATCGGCCCCTGATCGATGGCCAGATACTTCTGCGGATACCAGTCGTCGGTCTGGCTGAACGCATCGTAGAAGCCGTAAGGCCCCCATACTTTCTCGTGAAGCGGCCCGTAGAGGTAACGCATCACATCCATCGACTCCTCGGGCGTATAGACGATCGACGAAAGCGCCGCTGTGGGGGCGATCACGCCGCGATCCTCGCGCTCGACGGGAGCGTGCGCCGCATACCCCGCCGTCGAATAACTGGCCGTCAGCCCCCAGCAATCCTTGCCGTAACCCTTGTAGTGCCGGGGATTGCGGATGCAGTAGGCACGGTTGATGAGCGAATAATTGCGCATCTCGCCGAAATAGTCCTCGCAGTAGTCGTCTCTCAGCCCGCGCGGATCCAGCCCGAGGAAGGAGTAGTGCGCCCAGAAGAGCGGACCGGCCTCGACGCCCTGATACCGCAGGCGGAGGCGGTAACCCTCGACCTCGTGCTCGTCGACGATCGCCCCGTTCTCGGCCCACCCCTCGGTATAGACCTCGCGGTCGATCGGATAGGTCGGCGAAGCGGCCGCCAGAATATACATCACCAGACACTCGTTGAACCCGTGTACGGCGAAATTCATCTCCCACCCGTATTCGGGACTCCAATGCCAGTAGAGGACGTTCTGCCCGTTGCGATACCACGACCACTCGACGCCGCGCCACAACGTATCGATACGCTGTGCGAGCGCCTGCTCGCGCTCGTTGCCCTGCGCGAAATACTGATGCGCGGCCAGCAGCCCCTGCACCAGAAAGGCCGTCTCCACCAGATCGCCTCCGTTGTCCTTCTTGCCGAAGGGTTTCACGCGGCCCGTCCGGCCCTCGATCCAATGAGGCCAGGCGCCGTGGAAGCGGTCGGCACGTTCGAGGAACGAGACGATGCGTTCGAAGCGTTCGATCCCCTGTTCACGGGTGACGTAGCCGCGCTCCATACCGGCGATAAGCGCCAGAATACCGAAGCCGCTGCCGCCCGTCGTCACGACCGTCTCGTCGTTTTCGGGATAGATGCCGTCCATGTTGATCCGTTCGCACGCAAGGCCGCTGTTGGGCTCGGCGCCCGACCAGAAATAATCGAACGTACGCCGCTCGACACTGTCCAGCAACGCCTCGTCCGAAAGCGTCGCTGCGGGACGCTGCGCGCAGCCCGCGACGACGCCCGCCAGAGCGAGCGCCGCCACGGCCGCCGTAATCCGTTTGATCGTCTTCATGCCGCGAAGGTTATTTCAGGGTGAAACTTGCCTGCTTCACCGCGTCGCTCGCGCCGCCGATCATCACGTCGAACTCGCCCGGCTCGGCCACGTAATGCAGGTCGAAATCGTAATATTTGAGCAGCGAGACGTCGATCGCAAAACTTACGTCGCGGCTCTCGCCCGCTTTGAGCGCCACGCGCTGGAAGCCTTTGAGCTCCTGCACGGGACGGGTCGACGAACCCACCCTGTCGCGGATGTAGAGCTGCACGACCTCCACGCCGTCGCGCCGGCCGCTGTTCGTCAGGCGCACGGTGGCCTCGATCGACCCGTCGGCGGTCATCTCCGACGCCGAAAGGCGCACGTCGCCGTAGTCGAAGGTCGTATACGACAGACCGTAGCCGAAGGGATAGAGCGGCGTATTGGGCACGTCGAGATAGTTGCTGCGGAACTTCTCGAACTTGTCGCCCAGCAGCGGACGTCCCGTATTCTTATGGTTGTAGAAGAGCGGTATCTGCCCCACGCTGCGCGGGAAGGTCGCGGGAAGTTTGCCCGACGGGTTGACGTCGCCGAAGAGTACGTCGCCGATCGCCTCGGCCGCCTGCGTGCCGCCGAACCATACGTTGAGCATCGCAGGCACGTGCTCGGCCTCCCATTCGAGCGTCAGCGGGCGCCCCGTGAAGAGTACCAGCACGACTGCTGCTCTCGCCGCTCATCTCCGAAGCCTCGCCCAGCGCGGCGACCACCACATCGGCCTCGGCCGCCGCGGCGAGCGCCTCGTCGAGCAACTGCTTGTCGGTGCGGCCGTCGCGCGGAATATCGCGCCCGAACATCGTGGCATAGCGCTCCTGCTCCTCGTCGCGGATCACGTTGCTGCCCTTGGCATAGAGGATCTTCACCCCTTCGCCGGCCACCTGCTGCAACCCTTCGACGAGCGTCAGCGGCTTCGTCAGATCGGTAGCGACGCTCCACGTGCCGGGCATGTTCGCGCGCGAAGCGGCCAGCGGGCCGACCACGGCGATCGTTCCCTCGCGCCGGAGCGGCAGCACGTCGCCTTCGTTTTTCAGCAACACGAAGCTCTCGCCCGCGATACGGCGCGCCTCGGCGCGGTGTGCGGGCGTATAGATCTGCGTGGCGGCGCGCTGCGGATCGCAGTAACGGTAGGGATCGTCGAAAAGTCCCAACTTGAATTTCGCTTCGAGCACCAGGCGGCACGCGCGGTCGATGTCGGACAGCGGGATACGCCCCTCTTCGAGCGACTGCTGCAAGGTTCCCAGGTAACCCTCGCTCACCATGTCCATGTCGACACCCGCCTCGACGGCGCGCGCCGACACCTCTTTCAGATCGCCCAGACCGTGCGCGATCATCTCGTAGATGCCCGTGTAGTCCGTGACGACGAAGCCCTCGAAGCCCCACTGCTCGCGCAGCACGGTGGTCATCAGCCAGCGGTTGGCCGTGGCGGGAATCCCGTCGACCTCATTGAACGACGCCATGACACTGCCCACGCCTGCCTCGACGGCCGCCTTGTAGGGCGGGAAATATTCGTTGTACATGCGCTGGCGGCTCATATCGGTCGTATTGTAGTCGCGTCCCGCTTCGGCAGCACCGTAGAGAGCATAGTGCTTCACGCATCCCATGATCTCGTCGGTGGCAAAATGCATCGGATCACGCCCCTGATAGCCGTAGACGAACGACCGCGCCACAGCGCTGCCGAGGAAGGGATCTTCGCCGATGCCCTCCGACGCACGTCCCCAGCGGGGATCGCGCGCAATGTCGACCATCGGGGAGAAGGTCCAGCAGATACCGGCGGCACTCGCCTCGACGGCCGAAATACGGGCCGCACGCTCGACGGCCTCCATGTCCCACGTGGCCGTCAGGCCGAGCGGAATAGGAAAGGTCGTCTCATAACCGTGGATCACATCCATGCCGAAGATCAGCGGAATACCCAGACGGCTCTCCTCGACGGCGATACGCTGCACGTCGCGGATCTTCTCCACCCCCTTGATATTGAACAGACCGCCCACCTCGCCGCGGCGGATCTTCTCGGCGATGTCGCTGCTCTTGGCCTGACCGGTGGTGATGTCGCCCGCACTGGGCAGGTTGAGCTGGCCGATCTTCTCTTCGAGGGTCATGCGGCGCATCAGCGCGTCGACATACTGCTCCATCGTAGCGCCCGCAGGCTTCTCGACGGCGACGGCCGCGCCGCAGAGCACGATGCCCAGCAGGGTAATGAGTGTTTTTTTCATATCGTAATCTCTGTTTTTTATGGTATAATATTTCGCTTCCCGAAAAACGGAGTTTCACGGTCGCGGATCACTTGCGGCGGCACGCGTCAACTGCCCGCCTCGACCGTAAATCCGAGTTCGGCGAGTCCCCTCTGCACATCCTTATCGGACATGAACAGGTTCCACGGCAATCCCGTGCGGTAGTTTTCGATCATCACCACGATCGGGCCCTGATCGATGGCAATGTGCATTCCCCGGTCGAACCAGCCGGACGTGAGATCGAAGGCGTCGATAAACCCGTAGTCGCTCCACAACTTGTCGCCCAGTTTATAGTAGAAGAAGCGCAGTGCGGCCATCGACTCGTCGGGCGTGTAGGGCATCGACGACAAGGCTGCCGTGGGGGCGATGACTCCCCGGTCGTTCGTCGGCGACGAGGCGGTGTAGCCGTCGGGAATATCGCTGGCCGTCAGTCCCCAGCAGTCGGCACCGTAACCGGCATACCCCTTGGGGTTGTCTACGCAATACGCGTAGTTGATCCGGGTATGGTTGCACACCTGCTCCCAATAGTCGGCATAGGCATCGGAGAGTCCCCGGGGATTCAGCCCCAGGAAGGAATAGTGGGCCCAGAAAAGGGGGCCACCGTAATCCTCGCCCAGCGGCAGCACGGTATCGTAGAACGACTTGCCGTTGCGCATCGCACCGCCGCGCGCCCAGCCTTCGGCATACACCTCGCGGCCGATGGGATGCGTCGGCGACGAGGCGGCCAGCACGTAGACGATCAAGGCCTCGTTCCACCCCTGTATCGGCATGTTCATCGCCCAGCCCTTGTCGGGACTCCAATGCCAGTAGAGCACCTTCTCCGTCCCCTCCTTGGTGAAGAAATCCCACTCGACGGCCTCCCACAAGGCGGTGATGTCGGCGCGCAGCTTGCTCTCTGCCGCATCGGCGCCGTCGAAGTAGGCGCGCGCCGTCAGCAACCCCTGGAACAACAGCCCGGTCTCCACCAGATCGGCACCGTTGTCATCGGCCGAGAAGGGAAGCGTCTGCCCCGTCTGGCCGTCGATCCAGTGCGAGAAGGCGCCGTGATAGGAGGTCGCCCGCTCCGCAAGGAAGGTCACGATCCGCTGCACCCGCTGGCACGCCTCGCTGCGGGTCACGAAACCGCGCTCGGCGGCCACCGCCATGGCCATCACGCCGAATCCCGTCCCGCCGGTAGTGACCGTCGCGCCCGACGAGGTGCGCTCGCGCGCCATGCCGCTCGTCGGTTCGGCACCCTCCCAGAAATAGCGGAAGGTCTGCTGCTGCACCTTGGTGAGCAGCTCCTCGTCGGAAATCTGCGGGAATTTGTCGCTCGTGTCCAGCCCCGTCCGGATCCGGATCACCTTGCCGGTCAGGATCGCCTCCCCGGCAGCCGATTTCAGGCCGCTGTCGACGATCAACCGGTAGGAAGCATACGCGTTCAACCCGGCGGAGGGTTTGAGCGTGACGCGCTTCGCGCCGTCGTAAACGTCGCTGGCGTCCACCTTCGCGCCTCCGGCGTCGAGCAGATAGATATTGGCCTCGACGGTCGCCGCGTCGAGCGCCGCCGTGAAGTCGAGCACGATCTCGGCGTCGGGCGACACGTCATCGAAATCCGACAGGCCGCTCTGCCCGCCGATCGTAACCGAGCTCAACGCCAGCTGATCGCCCGCGGGCGTGCGGTCGTCGGTCGAATCGCCGCCGCAGCCGACACCCAGCAAAACCAGTGCAGGCAGGAGAGGCTTGAAAAACGGAAAACCTTTCATATATCGTCGTTTTTTTAGAAGAGGGGGCCTGATTTCGGTCCCCTCTTCCGATCAATGCAGAAATCGAGCCTTGCTATTTCGCCTGTTCGTACAGTGCCGTCACCTGTGCCGGCGTCAACACCTGATCGTAGAGATAGATCTCGTCCATGGCTCCCGTATAGAAGGAAGCCTCGGCCGTCCAGCCGGCACCCGAACCCAGGCCGACCTGCGACGGGAAGGCGCCGAGGCAGATGCCGCTCACCTCGTCGAACGTCATCGGACCGAAGGCTCCGTCCTTCAACACGCGGTCGCAGACCGCCCCGCCGTTGTGGTAGAGCGTGATGGTCGAGGTCCCTGCGTCGTTGATGCAGAGCGTTTCGAGTATGCGCACGCCGCAGGGCGTTTTATTCTCCCTGCGCCTGCCGCAGGAGGGCGCGCTCCGGGTGCAGCCCGGCATGCTCCTGCTCGACCGCATCCAGGACCCCGGAAACCTCGGCACGATCCTGCGCACGGCCGACGCCTTCGACCTGCC
>ENA-ORLW01002991-ORLW01002991.1-human-gut-metagenome-genome-assembly--contig:-NODE-2991-length-13889-cov-8.199899_pt1 | contig 13889 bp, 16 predicted proteins | sample MGYA00243017_ERZ508829 | MGnify/ENA primary metagenome ERZ508829 (study PRJEB26277, sample SAMN04329776) | human gut metagenome | biome: human-associated habitat | host: Homo sapiens | place: USA...
AAGAATGGTCTGACCCTCGACCAGCAGAACCGCAACCCCAGCCGCCTTTCCCGGATGCCCGGCATCCTGCGCGGCAGTCAGCGGCAAACCCTGCTGGAGACCAACATCGGCAAAAGCTGCTGGGACGAGTGGCGGGACTGGCTGGAAGCCGAGACCGATGAACTGCCTGATGATGAAGACCTTGGCGAGGAATGCCTTGAACCTCCCGCATTGGCAGAAGCACTAATTGATGGCGTGCTCCGTAAAGGGCACAAAATGCTTCTGGCGGGTCCAAGTAAGGCAGGCAAGAGCTTTGCTTTGATTGAACTGTGCATTGCTATCGCCGCTGGAAAACCGTGGCTTGGACGTTTTAATTGTGCTCAAGGTAAAGTCTACTATGTCAATTTGGAATTAGACCGTGCTTCTTGTATTAACCGCTTCATCGAGGTTTACAAAGCCTTGGGCTATCCAAAAGAGCAAATGCAGACAATTATGCACAATATCCGAATTTGGCATCTTCGTGGCGCATCCGTTCCCATGGACAGGTTAGCGCCAAAGCTCATTCGTCGTGCCAGCAACAAAGGCTACTTAGCGGTTATTATTGACCCTATTTATAAAGTTTTGACCGGCGACGAGAACAGTGCCGACCAGATGGCAAAGTTCTGCAACCAGTTCGACCTTGTCTGTCGTGCGCTGGACTGTGCCGTGATCTACTGCCACCACCACTCCAAGGGTGCCCAGGGCGGCAAGCGCAGCATGGACCGCGCCAGCGGCTCCGGCGTGTTTGCCCGTGACCCGGATGCCATGCTGGATATGACAGAGCTCACCCCCACCGATGCCATCTTGGAACAGCTCCACAACAAGGCCGCCTGCCGTGTGCTCAAGGCCATGCTGGACAAGCGCGGCCATGCCGATGTCTACGGCCCGGACGATGCCCTGAGCAAAAGCCGGATGCTGGCCATTGCCAAAGAACACCTTGGCATGGCCGACTTGCGGGCCATCGATGCACAGATCGCAGCCGCCCAGAAAAAAGCCGACAGCATGACCGCCTGGCGCATTGAGGGCACCCTGCGCGAGTTCGCCCGCTTCGACCCTGTGAACCTCTGGTTCGACTACCCCGTCCACAAGCCGGACACCGGCCTGCTGGAGGATCTGCAGCCGGACAGCGATTACAAGTCACTGGGTACCCGGGGCGCATCCAAGCGCTGGGGCAATAAGGACAAAGTCAGCAAGGACAAAAAGGCCGAGCTGGACACCGCCTTTGAAGCCTGCATGATGGATGGAAAGGTAACGGTCTACTCCATGGCCGAATATATGGGGCTGAAACCGGATACCGTACGCCGTCGTTTGAAAGCGGACGGCGGCTTCTGGATCGACGGCGCGGACATCGGCCGCAAAGAACCCGGCAGCGCAGGGTAAATTACAGCCTGCAATATTTCGCTTTACACATAGTACAAAAACGGTAAAATAGCGGCTATCACAAATCCGCATCCGCTTACGGATTTCGGAAAATAGCGGCTATTTTTCCGAATCCGGGACGGAAAATAGCCTATATATAATATACAAAATCCGTCCGTGTGTGATGGGGTCTCCCAGAGGATGGGGCGAACACAGCCCCCATCCCTCCGGGGAACCCTCCCCATCACGTTGGCCGAACAAAAAAGAAAGAACGAGGTGAAACGAACGTGCAATTTTTGCCCATTGCTCAATTCTTCCTGCCCATGAAGCCGCCCACCACCACCCACAACGCCAAGGAGCTGCACGCCTACATGAAGGGCGGCAAGCCCTGTGCCGTGCTCCACGACAGCGCCGAACTGAAAGCCGCCCGGGCCAAGCTCCACGCCTACCTGGCACCCCATGCACCGGATCAGCCCGTGCCCGCCGGGAAGCCAGTGCGGCTGGTGGTCAAGTGGTGCTTTGCCCCCGAGGGCCGCCCGGACGGCAGCTGGCGCACCTCCAAACCTGACACCGACAATCTGGAAAAGGCCCTCAAGGACGAAATGACCCGCCTGCACTTCTGGCACGATGATGCCCAGGTGTGCAGCGAGATCGTGGAGAAGTTCTGGTCGGACCCCTGCGGTGTGTTCGTACGTGTGGAGGTGTTGGGATGACGGATTACAAAACGGTCAAGGCATGGTTCCAGCAGTGCCGGGACGGCGCTGCCGCCGTGAAGGCCCAGAAGCAGAAGATCCAGCGCATCCGGGATGCTGCCGAGAAATGCACCCAGAGCCTGAACGGAATGCCCACAGGCGGGAGTTCCGGTGATAAGGTCGGAGATGCCGTTGCCCGGCTGGATGCAGAGGAACGGGAGCTGAAGCAGATGGAGCAGCGCCTTGCACTGCTGAGGATGAATGCCACCTGCAGGGCCTACACCGGAGCTGTAGACCCCGAGACCGTCCGACAGGGTGACTGCATCCGGATGTTTTACATCGAGAACAAGCACCAGCCCGCCATCGTGGAAGCTCTGGGGCTGTGCGAAAATTCCGAGGTCTCAAAGATCATCCGCCGAGGCTGTGAGCGGCTGGCTCTGCTCTGGGATACACTGGAATGATTCCACATCACATCCATCCTGCATCCATGTGCAAAACACCCCATTTGTGATATTCTGGGTACAAGCGGAACCGCGCAAAGCGGTGCGCCGCTTCAAAGCAGCCTCCTGAGTACCTCCATAATGAATTGCTCCTTTTGGACCTTTTGCCGCTTAACAGCATTTTTCTCCTTCTTGTGCTTTGCGGGCTGCTTTCAAAGATCACACTTGCCGTTCCGGGCTGTCCCGGGGCGGCTTTTTTGTACCCTGACAACGAGAGAGGTGGTGACGTGTCGAATGAAAAGAATCTCATTCCGTTCAATGAACGAACGGAGAGCGAACAGAGAGAGATCGCCCAGAAGGGCGGCATTGCATCCGGTGCGGCCCGCCGCCGCAAACGGTCCATGCGTCAGGCGGCTGACTACTACCTGAGTCTGCCGGAGACCGACCGCCGCCGGGTAAACGCCATGCTGCGGGACCAGATTGACCCGGAGGACGTGGACAACCAGATGAGCGTGGTCATGGGCATTGCAACCGCTGCCAAGCAGGGCGATGCCAGGGCAGCCAATGTCCTGCTAAAAATGCTGGGTGAGGAGACCGCACAGGAAGATCCAGGCGCGGATGCTCTGGCAAAGGCCAAGGAGCTGCTGGGAGGTGTGGACAGTGCCATTGACTGAGTTTCAGGAGGAGTACCTGCGCAACTGTTCCCACCGGTGGAACGTCAAGACCGGGGCCACCCGAAGCGGCAAGACCTACCTGGACTGCGCTGTGACCATCCCGAAGCGGATCTGCGCGGCCCGGGGCGAGGGCCTGCTGGTGCTCATGGGCAACACCCTGGGCACACTGGAGCGCAATGTGCTGTCCCTGATGCGGGAGCTCTGGGGCCCCGACCTTGTAGGTGTGATCCGCACCTCGGCAGCAGGCAACGTGGTACAGCTGTTCGGCAAGAAGGTCTATGTCCTCGGCGCTGACAACAAGAAACACATCGCCCGCATCCAGGGCGCTGCCTTTGAGTACGTCTACGGTGACGAGATCACCACCTGGGACGAAGGCGTATTCCAGATGCTGAAAAGCCGCCTTTCCTGCCCCCACTCACATTTTGACGGCACCTGCAACCCGGAAAGCCCCACTCACTGGTTCAAGAAGTTTCTGGACAGTGACGCTGACATCTACTGTCAGGCGTATACCATCGACGATAACCCTACACTTCCGGCCCAGTTCGTGGCCGATCTGAAAAAAGAATACAACGGCACAGTCTACTATAACCGCTTTATCCTCGGCCAGTGGATGGCCGCCAACGGCGTGATCTACCGCCTGCTGGCCGACAGCCTTGCCGCCGGGGATGGGCGTTTTTTCTGGCCTGTGGACAAGCCGCTGCACCCGTGGCGGGTACGCATCGGGGTAGACTTTGGCGGCAACGGCTCCAAACACGCCTTTGTGGCAACGGCCATCCTGCCGGGCTGGTCAGGCGTGGTGGGGCTGGCTTCCCAGCGCATCGACCCTGTGGCGCAGGATGCCGACTTTCTGGCCGACCGACTGCTGGAGTTCTGCATGGCTGTCTTTGCCCGCTGGGGCGAGATCCAGTTCATCTTCTGCGACAGTGCGGAGCAGACCCTCATCAATCACATCCGGGCCCGGCTCCGGCGCTGCAAGCTCAGCTGGCTGGCCGACCGGGTGGAGAACAGTGCCAAGATCCGCATCAATGACCGCATCCGCCTGACCTGCATCCTGATGGGCGGCGGGCGGTTCTGGCTGCTGCCGGAGGCGGCCACCCTCCGGGATGCCCTTGCCACGGCCCTGTACAGCGGAAAGCACCCCGGTGTGGACGAGCGGCTGGATGACGGCAGCACCGATATCGACACATTGGACGCTTACGAGTACACCATCGAGCGCGATTTCAAGAGGTTGACCAACACATGAACATCATCGCATTTCTGAACTACCTGAACAAGACGCGCGGGTGGGCCATCGATGCCGACTACTACGGCCACATCGAGACCTGGCGGCAGTGGTGGCAGGGCAGCGTGCCCAAGGTGCACACCCGTGCCGCTGAATACGCAAACGGCACCAAGAAGCGCCCCATTGCCTCCCTGCGGATGCCGAAACGGGTCTGCGAGGACTGGGCAAACCTGCTTCTGAACGACCGCACCACCTTCCAGATCAAGGACGCTGCCACCGCCCGGTATCTGCTGGGCGACGATGAGCAGCAGGTGGGCGGCCTGCTCCGGGAGCTGCACTTCTGGCGCAATGCCAACGCTCTGGTGGAACAGGCCTACTGGTCCGGCACCGGTGCCTTTGTGCTGAGTGCCGAAAACCTGACTGTCGTGAACGGAAAAGCTGTCCCCGGCCCGAATACCCGCCTGAAGCTGGACTATGACCCGGCTTCCTGCATCCTGCCCCTGCGGGTGGAACGGGGCATCGTGACCGAAGCGGCCTTTGTCTCCGAGTGCATAATGGAGGGCAAGCCTGCGGTCTATCTGCAGACCCACACCGGCAATGAGACCCGGCGCACCATCCGCAACGAGTGGTTCCGGGTAACGGATGGAGTTTCGGGCGCTCCGGTATTTGAAGCGCTGCAGGCCCCGCCGGGTACGGCAGAAAGCATCACGGTGGAGGGTTCCACGCCCTGGTTTGCCCTGTTCAGCCCGGCAGCAGTCAAGAACCTTGACGGCGGCACAGGGCTTGGCATGAGCGTCTTCGCCGAAGCGTTGGCCGAGGCCCAGGGCATCGACCTTGCCTTTGACAACTACCGGGAGGATATCCGGCTGGGCCACAAGAAGATCTTCTACTCTGCGGACATCTGCCGCAAGGTGGTGGACCAGGAGGGCGTGGAGCACTCTATTCCGCCCGATGACGATGTGCAGAGCCAGTTCGTCACCCTGCCCCAAAAGGAAGGGAGCCTCGACCAGTCCAGCGAATACCACGAATACAACCCTGACCTGCGGGTGGAACAGAACCACAAGGCTATTCAGGATATGCTGAACCTGTTCAGCTTCAAGTGCGGCCTGGGCTGTCATCGGTACAACTTCGAGCTGGGCAATGTCACCACGGCCACCGAGTACAACGGCAGCCGTCAGGATCTGGTGGCCAGCGCCAATAAGAACCAGATTCCTATCGAGGGGGCGCTGGTGGGCATCGTGCGGGCCATCCTGTGGGCAGCAAAGAACCTGCAGGGAGCGGCGGTGGACCCCGAAACGCCCATCTCTGTGGACTGGGACGACAGCTACATCACCGATGCCGAGACCCGGATGAGTCAGATGCGGGACGATGCCCTGAGTGGCCTTTTGCCCCGGTACAAGTATCTGTCTGCCCGGTACGGGGTCAGTGAAGAGGATGCCCGCAAGCTGGCACAGGAAGCTGCTGACGAAAACAAACAGCCTGAGCTGAGCTTCGACGGGGGTGCCTGATGCTGGCCCCGGACTACCTCGACCACGCACCCGACCGGCTTGTGCTGCTCTGGCAGCAGGTCGAGGACGATATCCTGCGGGACGTGGCCCGGCGCATCTCCAAAATGGAAGCCCTGACCCCCACGGCCAACTGGCAACTGTGGCGGTATGAACAGACCGAAGCCCTCCGGCAGGACGTGGTAAAGAAGCTGGCCCGCTACACCGGCAAGAGCAAAGCCGAAATCCGGCGGCTCATGCAGGAAGCGGCCACCCTGGCCATGGAGGCCGAGGATGAGATCTACTACCACTACGGCAAGGAACCCACGCCCTTTGCCGACAATGCCACCCTGCAGGCCCTGCTCAACGCTGGCTACCAGCAGACGGCGGGAACCTTCCACAACTTAACTGCCACCACGGCCAACACCGTCAGCGGCCAGTTTGAAGCCGCTCTTGACCGCGCCCATCTCAAGGTGAGCAGCGGTGCGTTCGACTACAAGAGCGCCGTCAAGAGCGCGGTGGACAGTCTGGCCGACACCATGAAGTACGTCACCTACCCCACCGGCCACACCGACACGCTGGAAGTTGCCGCCCGCCGGGCGGTGCTGACTGGTGTGAACCAGACCGGTGCAAAGCTGCAGGTGGCCCGGGCCGATGAGATGGGGGTGGAGTTCTTCGAGACCACGGCCCACGGCGGGGCCCGCCCTTCCCACGCTGAGTGGCAGGGCAGGCAGTTCCACCGGGGCGGCGCTGTGGACTACATGGGCAAACATTACCCGGACTTCGAGGCCGCCACCGGCTACGCCACCGGCGCAGGGCTTTGCGGCTGGAACTGCCGTCACACCTTCTTTGCCATCTTCCCTGAGCTGGGTGCACCGCCTGCATGGACGCAGGAGAGCTTGGAAGCCCTGAACGCCCGGGACATCGAGTACAACGGCGGCAGATACACCCGGTACGAGATCAGCCAGATGCAGCGGGCCCGGGAGCGCACCGTGCGCAAGTACAAGCGCCGGTATCTGGCTGAGGATGCCGCCGGGGCCGATACCACCGCCAGCGCGGTAAAGCTCCGGCAGGCCCGTCAGAAGCTGTCTGACTTTATCAGCGCCACCGGCGGCAGGGCCGACAGTGCCCGCACCAGCGTGGCAGGCTTTGGCAGGAGCGAGAGCAGTAAGGCAACGTGGGCGGCGAAGAAAAAAGAAGTTTCTGCGCCGCAAAGTCTGCGTGGCAGCGGTGGCTCCTCTGGGCAGAGCGGCGAAACAGTTCATAAATTCTTGGGAAAAGTCGATTTGAAAGACACCCAGCAAGTGGAAGCCCTTAAGGATTCATTCTGCAGCAGCTATGCCAATTCCAAAGTCGAGAATATGATGGTCATCACCCGCAACGGTGAAGTCCATTATATGACCGACAATAATCCCCGAGGGGTTGACTGCTCGTATCTGGGTGGTAAACTGAAAGGGAGCTACAACATCCACACACACCCGCCAGATACCACACAATATTCCTTCAGCACCGATACAGACATCCCGGCAGCATTTGCCGATGGTACCCGCATCATGGAAGCTGTGGACTACAAATACAGGTATCAATTTGCTGTTCCGCGAGAAATCACCTTTGAGCAGTGGGAAACCGTGTGTGAGGAAGTTCGTGAGGAACAGAACGCCGTGATGGCAAGCCGTGGCTATGGATTCGATGACTACGAAGAAAACATCCAGCACGTCATTATTGACGAAACCTGCCGTCGGCTTGGTTTGAAATGCTACCACAGGGAGAAACGGAAATGAGTTACACACTGGAACAGATAGATCAGCTTACTAAGAAAAGCGTTCAGCGAGAACGTTCCCTTGTTGCTGAGTATAAACGCACCCACTCTGTTCCCAGTAGAGGAATTATTTCCACGCCTGAAATTGATGCCGAACGAGCCGAACAGAAGCGTTTATATGGCGAGTATTGCAAATTGATTGCGAACAGAAAGGGTTGAGGTGTTATCATGGAAGATTTTCGTATCATCTACCGCATTTTGAAGTATTTGCAGCAAAGCATGGACTTTGAGGAGTTCGATTGCGCTGGCTTTACTGCCGAGCGCTTCGGTACGAATCCGAACCGCTTTCAGGCTCTCCTGATTCAGCTTCAGAAGGCTGGGTTCATTGAGGGCCTGAACATCGTTCGCTACATTCGCCAGCCAGAGCGCATCGAGCCGCCCATGGAACCGCATATCACCTTGCAGGGGCTTGAATATCTTCAGGAAAACAGCCTGATGAAAAAGGCCGCTGCATTTGCAAAGGGTGTTAAGGAAATCGTCCCCGGCATCTGACAACCCAATATCGCAAGCGTCTTTGCCCACCTGGGCAGGGGCGCTTTTTTCATGCCGTCTTAGCTCATTCTGGAAGAGCGCCGGTCTCCAAAACCGGAAGCGGGAGGTTCGATGCCTCCAGACGGTGCCATCGCAGAGGGCAGTGCGTACCCTGCCCGGGATCCATGCGGAAGGCGAACCGCGTTACAAAACCGAACGGATTCTATTTTTCATATTGACCAGAAAGGAGCACTCAACATTGAAACGTGAAGATGTGAGTAAGATCATCCCCGGCATTACGCAGGAACAGCTGGACAGCATTATGAACCTGCACGGTGCTGACATCACGGCAAAGGCCAACGAGATTACGACCCTCAAGGCCGAAAAGACCACCCTGACCGAGCAGCTGAACACTGCAAACGGCAAACTGGAGGGCTACGACCCCGAGTGGAAGGCTAAGGCAGAACAGGCCAAGACTGACGCTGCCAGCCAGGTAGCCGCCCTCGAAAAGGGCTATGCACTGGAACGCAAGGCCGCCGGGTTGAAGTTTTCCAGCGAGAGCGCCCGCAAGGCATTCCTTGCCGAGGCAAAGGCCCAGAATTTTGCTATGAAGGACGGCGAGATCCTGGGCTTTGATGACTATGTCAAGACCTTCAAGGCCGCAGACCCCAGCGCCATTCTGCCGGACGGCGGTATGGTACAGTTTTCTACATCCGCACCGGGCGGCAACCGCCAGCCCGCAAACGCACATGAGGCCGCAAATGCTGCATTCCGCGCAGCGTTCGGCCAGAAAGGTTGATTATTATGGCTATTGATGCAATCGCCCGCAATAAGGCTGAGGCCCTGATCCGGGAACAGCTGGTGAACACCATCCAGCAGGATGTGCCCAAGAGCTCCATCGTGATGCAGCTTGGCACCCGCCTTGCCAACATGACCTCCAACCAGACCAAGATCCCCGTGCTGTCCATGCTGCCTCTGGCATACTGGGTCAACGGTGACACCGGCATGAAGAAAACCAGCAAGCAGGAATGGGACAACGTCTACATGACCGCCGCAGAGCTGGCTGTCATCGTTCCTGTGCCCGAGGCCGTTCTGGCAGATTCCTCCTTTGACATCATGGGCGAGGTACAGCCCCGCGTCCGTGAGGCCATGGGCGCAAAGATCGACAACGCTATCCTGTTTGGCGGTGACCGTCCCACCGAGTGGACGACCGACGTGCTGACCCTTGCCGCAAAGAACAAGGTCACCGGCCCCATCGACTACACCAAGCTGCTGGGCAAGGATGGTCTGTTCTCCAAGGTCGAAGCTGGCGGCTTCGGCGTTGATGCCGTGGTGGGCGACCTGACCGCCAAGGCAGAGCTGCGCGGCCTGCTGGATACCAATGGCCGCCCGCTGTTCCGCTCTGATATGCAGGGTGCAACCACCTACGCGCTGGACGGTGCGCCCATGTACTTCCCCGAGAACGGCGGCTTCGACGCTTCCAAGGCCCAGCTGATCGCAGGCAACTTCAAGAAGCTGGTGTACTCCATCCGTCAGGATGTCACCGTGAAGCTGCTGGATCAGGGCGTAATTCAGGATCCCTCCACCAAGGAGATCGTCTACAATCTGGCCCAGCAGGATATGGTGGCCCTGCGCGTTGTGATGCGTATGGGCTGGGCACTGCCCAACCCCGCCACCCGAATGAACGCCGACCGCTCCAAGGTTCCGTTCGCATTCCTGACCGCTGCGGCTGTTGCAGCATAAGGAGGCCTCCATGCTTTACTGCACCTACGAACAGTACCAGACAGCGGGCGGTACGCTGGACGAGGCCGCATTCACACCGCTGTGCTTCCGGGCCTCGAAGCTCATTGACCGGGCTACCTTTGGCCGGGCCGAAGCCCACACCAAAGGCTGCGCCGACTGTGCCGAAGCTCTGGCCATGGCCTGTGCGTCCATCGTGCAGAGCCTGGAACGGGCCGAAGCGGCACGCGCTGCCACCGGCTATGCGCCGGGCGTGACCAGCGTCAACAACGACGGCTTTGCCGTGACGTTCTCCGACGGAGCTCTGGCCGAAAAGCAGGCCGCCGAAGCACACAGCATTCTTTCCGGCTACCTGGGCAATGATCCGCACGGTCTGCTGTATCGGGGGTGTTTCTGATGCAGTGCAGCGTAACTGTGGTGAACCTCATCCACGACACCGCCACTGAGACCGACCGGCCTGTCTGCCATGTCATCCCCGGATGCAGCTGGCGGGAGAAGCTGGATACCTCCGGCGGCGACCCCCAGCGGACGGTACATGTCCGGCTGCCCCCTGCCTCCGGGTATCTGCCCTATTTCCAGTGGGCAAAGCTCCCGCCCGGGGAAAAGGCGGCACACTGGACGCTCAAGCGGGGCGGCAAACTCATCTGCGGCGCTGTCCGCAGCCTGACCGAGGCCGAGTATGCCGCCCTCGAGAAAACACACATCTGCTGCACGGTGGCGGCGGTCTCCGATTGTCGGGAACCGCTGCTGCCGCATTTTCATGTAGAGGGGAGCTGAGGAAATGAGCAAGCCTGTTTTTGATCAGCCCTACGGCCTGCGCTACAAGGTGGACGGCGTTCAGATGCAGCTTTCCTGGCGGCCTGACTTCGGTGCCGAAAAGACTGCTGCCCTGCAAAAAGCGCAGTATGCCATGGCACAGGAAGCGGCCCGGCTCATCGACAGCTATGTTCCGCTGGACACCGGCACACTGAAAAACAGCGTGCAGACTGCTTCCAAGTATGACGAGGGCCTTTTGGTGTACAACACCCCTTACGCCCGCAAGCAGTATTACCTGCACGCCGAGGGCAGTGATCTGCGTACCTTCATGGGCAACAAAGAACGTGGGCAGGAAGCCGACAAGTACAAAGGTCTGCGCGGCTCCTACTGGGGCCAGCGGGCGCTTGCAGACATGGGAGAGCATCTGGCCCTTTATGCGACCCGTGCCGTTACTATGTTCTGGGGAGGGATGGGCCACTTATGAGCGAGAAAGCCACCATCACGGCCATGCGGGAGTGGCTCAAGACCTGCCCTCTCATCGCCGAAGAGCAGACCGAGAACAGGGCAGCATTCCGTATCTCCGGGCTTTCCCCGGAGCCGGTGGCCGAGTTTTCCATTGAGGATTCCCCCACAGACCCTGTGCTGACCACTTATTTCTCCGGCAGGAACATGGCCAAAAGCTATGTATTCCTGAGCCGCCGGGAATACAGCGAGGCCCAGAGCACCCAGATCGCCAACAGCGGCTTTTTTGAGCAGCTGGCCGACTGGGTGCTTGCCCAGAATGACCGGCATGACCTGCCCCAGCTGGAAGCCCCAAAGCAGCCCCTCAGCGTATCGGTCACCGCATCGGGCTATATCGTTACCAGCAGCGCCGGAAGCTGCAAAATGCAGATGCAGCTCCGGCTCGTTTATTACCAACCGAAAGGAGTTTCAACATGACTGTTACTGAAGCTGTTACCGCCTCCGGCATCACCCCCAGCGCCGACTACAAGGGCATCGAGAACACCGATGACTTTGTGCTGGCCATCTGCACCGAGGCCAGCAAGAAGGATGCCGTTAAGGACTGGACCGTCTGTGCCGACCATGTGCGGGAGCACAGCGGCGCACTGAACGCTTCCACCTCTGACAATACCTACATCCGCACCGGCCCCGTTACCACCAAGGGCAGCGTTCAGCGCACCCTCGCCATCAACGGCGACCGCTGCAAGGGCGATGCGTTCCAGGACTTCATTCTGGGCCACGAGATGATCTATGGCTTCGGCCAGAGCGTCATCCTGCCCTACATCTATTTCTCCCTGCGCACCGGCAAGGGCGAGAAGGGTGAAGCCGCATTCATCGTCACCAGCGATGTGGGCGGCTCTGCCGGCGCAATCGCCACCTTTGCCTGCGATGTAAAGGGCATCGGCACCCCTGCCAAGTTCGACTATTCTACCGCTGCGGCAGGCTGATCCTGCCCGTAGCTCTGTGCCCTCGTCCTGACCGGCGAGGGCTTTTTTGATAGGAGACGACCATGAAGATCTTTGATAAGGAATTTGCGTTTTCCAGCCTGAACGCCAACGATATCGAGCGGCTGGAGCAGGCAAAGGCAAAGCTGGAAAAGGCCGAGGAGGCCGAGCGTCAGCGTGTACAGCAGACCCCTAACATGAGCTATGCCGAGGGTATCCGCGGCCAGTGCCGCATCGTGGAAGCGTTTGTCGATGATGTGCTGGGCAAAGGTTCTGCGGCTTCTCTGGGGCTGGACGGCAACGACCTGGGCAAGGCCCTTACCGTGATGACCGAACTGACCCGGGCTGCCAATCAGGAAAAGCAGAAGTTTGACCCCAGCCTTCTGGCTCCTCAGCTGAACCGTGAGCAGCGGCGCAAGGCAAAGCGCCGCCGTCATCATGGCTGACATCCTGCTGGAACCACTGCCTACCGAGTGGGAGGGCCGCGCCATCGACCCGGACTTTCGGCCCATGGTCTGGCTGTCGAACCAGTATCAGCGCAAGCGGGAGAAAAAGGACACCCTTGCCTTTGCGCAGGAAGCGTTCCGGCGCTTCTACCGGGAGCCGATCCCGCCCCAGCTGGCCCCGGAGGCCTATGAAAGTTTACTGCGCTTTTACCACGGGGCCGACCCGCCCGGACGTTCCGGCGGCAAAGGCAGCGGGTCCGGTGAGCTTGCCATGGATTTTGCCTGTGACGCGGACTATCTGACCGCAGCTTTTCAGCAGGCTTACCACATCGACCTTACGGCAGAGAGCATCCACTGGTGGCGGTTTCTGGCTCTGCTGCGGGGGCTGCCGGAGGAAACCACCATGGCGAAGATCATGTCCTGGCGCACGATGGACACCTCCGGCATGGAGGGCAGGCAGCGCCAGCAGTACGAGGACCTGAAGGAGACCTTTGCCCTGCCCAAAGAACTGCGGCACACCCGGACGGCAGTCACGGTGGCCGACCACAATGCCGCCTTCCTGCAGCGGCTCAGGCATGGCGATGATGAGGAGGTGAGCGCCCCCAATGGCTGATTTCAGTATTACGGGTGATGTCCGGCTGAACAGCGACCCGGCAGAGCAGAGCGTCAATAAGTGGACGGTGGCTGCCGGGCAGATGATCGCCGATTTCGCTAAGAAAGCCGCCGAGGCCCTGATGAGCGTGGTGAAGAGCGGCTTGTCCTACAACCGGGACATGGAGAGCTACCTCACCAATTTCAAGGTCATGCTGGGGGACGAACAGCTTGCCGCCGAAAAGCTGGAAGAGATCCGCAAAATGGCAGCATCCACACCATTCACCCTTTCTGATCTGACTGAGGGCACCCAGACCCTGCTGCAGTTTGGCATTGCGGCAGACGACACCACCAACGTGCTGCAGATGCTGGGCGACATTTCTCTGGGCAACGCAGACAAGATGCAGACCCTTGTCCGGGCCTATGGCAAGATGTCCAGCGCCCAGAAGGTCACGCTGGAAAACGTGAACATGATGATCGACGCGGGCTTCAACCCGCTCAATCAGATCTGCGAGGCCACCGGCGAAAGCATGTCCGACCTGTACAAGCGCATCTCGGACGGCAAGGTGGGCTTTGAGGAATTGCAGGCCGCTGTGGAAGCCGCCACCAGTGAAGGCGGGCAGTTCTACAACGGTATGCTGGAAGCCAGCCAGAACTTCAGCGGGCGGCTGTCTACCCTGCAGGACAACGTGGCTGCCCTTACCGGCAAACTGACTGACGGCCTGTTCTCGG
>ENA-ORLW01002995-ORLW01002995.1-human-gut-metagenome-genome-assembly--contig:-NODE-2995-length-13876-cov-5.284803_pt1 | contig 13876 bp, 4 predicted proteins | sample MGYA00243017_ERZ508829 | MGnify/ENA primary metagenome ERZ508829 (study PRJEB26277, sample SAMN04329776) | human gut metagenome | biome: human-associated habitat | host: Homo sapiens | place: USA...
TATAAAGATGGAACGAGAACTCATAAAAAAAGAACAAGATATGACAAAGCAGTATTGGGATATGGTATCACTTTTAACTACTGTATTGAATCATAATCAGTTAGTTGAATCAGGGTATCAAGACGATATCAGCTTCTATACGAAACAGGTATATCTTCAATTGCAGAAAAAATATCCAGAATACGGGATTACGGATGAAGAAATTGCGTCAGTAGCGCATTTGGCACCGATTCATGATATTGGAAAGATAAAAGTACCAATTGAAATTTTAAATAAAAATGGAAAATTGACGGATGAAGAAATGAATGTAGTAAAGCAACATCCATTAGTAGGTGCAGCGATGACCCAGAGATTCCCAGAAGGGATAACAACGGAAAAGCTGAACCAGTATAGCTATGAAATATGCAGACATCACCATGAAAGATATGATGGTTCAGGATATCCGGACGGTTTGAAAGGGAATGCAATTCCAATGTGTGCACAGGTCGTTGGGATTGTGGATGCTTACGATGCATTGATCAATGATCGTCCATACAAAAGGAAATATGAACCGGAAGAGGCAATCCAGATGATTTCAAATGGTGAATGTGGAGCGTTTTCAAATCAGCTGATGCAATGCTTTCAGGAGGCAGCAAAGCAGCCAGAGTGGTTAAAAGTAACAAAAAGTCAAGCATGACAGAAGATTTGAGGCGATTTTGTGAACAAGAAATTGAGTGTTTTAAGACGAATTACAGCAGTTGTTCTGTGCGTTACATTATTATCTTCGCAAGTCGTAGTTGCGAATGCTGAAGATTCAGAAAGAATGAATGTGCAGACCAATAGTGAAATTACAGATATATCGGAGCAGGATGGTTTCAGCAGTGATACATCTGAAACATCTGATATCACAGAAAGTGATATTCCTGATTCTTTTGAAGGCGAATCAGAGCCAAATACAGATATTAGTTCTGAGGTGACAGAAAAATTCGACAATTCTGAAGATCAGGGATTTACAGATGAAGAAGAAACAATTATGGATGACGAAAACACATCGGACACATTGGAAGAAGTAAATCCAGATTATGAAGATGGAAAAATATGTATCTACAATTACCAGCAACTTCTGCAAATCGGTACAGGAACACAGATGTTTTCTGGAGACAAAGATGGAAATGTTGGTGAAGGGGATAAGGTTCTTGCAGATGGTGCAGAACTTACCTATGCATCAGACGCTTCCTATTGTTTGATGAATGATATTCCAATAGATAATGAAAATGTCTGGAACTTCCCATCTGATTTTACAGGCAGCATCACTTCATCATCTGAGCACACTGACAATATGGTATATGATTCAGCGACAGATACGATTTATGTGTATAACCGCTACCAGCTGGAATTGATGAAAGGGGAATCTTCAGACAGCGAACCTGTAATGAGCGAGGATTATATTGCTGAAAAGGTTGGAATGGGACAGGTTTTCACTTTGGAAGAGGGTTCGTATCTTACTTACAGCAAAACACATAATTATGTGCTTGCTTCCATATTTACAACAGAAACACCGGAACTTCTTGCCAACAAGGCTGGAACAGAGGAGACAACTCAGAATATCTCAAATGCATATCCATCTGATTATGAAGGAAGAAATTATTTCGGTCAGGTAGTAAAAAAGATCGGTGATAAAAATTACATTTTGATTGGAAATGAAACACAGCTTCGGGCAATTGGAACAGATGTGGAAGTAACAGAACCAATCTGGCGAGTATATGAAACAAGAAAGAAAAATGAGGGAATACTGGGGGGAGCACTGAGCGGATATACAGACTGGAAACCGGCAGCGGATACATCAGAATACAAAACGGAACTGTATTATCCGGGTGATGCGGATATTGTAAAGTTTAATGATACATATAATTGGTCCGGAAAGGAATTGTATGCTAATAAAAACGGTGCTCATAAGCTGAATGATACAGAATATTTGGATAATCCATCTTGGGATATAGCTGGTACAAAAGCTACACAGTGTTATGTGTATGTAAGTAGTACGATTCAGGAGTCAGCCGATATGACAGTAACTGCGACAGACAGTGATGATACAAATCCGGAAAGTATACCAGTTGATGAAAATAAGACTTACGTCCTCACCTATGATGTGAACAAAAAGACTAACACAAATATTGCAGGATCTGGATATAAATACAGTAAGGATGCGAATTACATTATCTTTCGTGATATTGATCTTTCCAAAGAGGGGACAAATTCTAATGGGAAAGATGATGACTGGGATCCAATTGACAATTATCAGGGAAACATGGAAGGCCGAAAGGGAATGGTTGAAGGTCAGAGTATAACCATCAGCCATATCAACATTTCACAGGCTAATGCAGTCAATCAGGACAATCAGGCAGAATATGGGATTGGATTTTTCAGAAATCTGACAACGCCATATTCTACATCCCTTACAATATCCCAAAATCCAATCACTGTGAAAAATATTACCCTTTCTGATGTGACGGTTTCTACTACTACAACAAAAGTTAAACAGAATATCAGTTTGATTGGAGGTGTGCTGAAGCTCCTGCTTGGAAATTTAAGTGGACTGAAACCAGATCCGCAATCTCTGGCAACAGGTGGCTTTGCTGGCGTTGTAAAAGGAAATATCCAGATTGAAAACTGCAATGTGGAAAATTTACATGGGGTTTCCAATGCAAATGACCGAACCGGTGGTTTCGCAGGTTATGTTAGTGGTATGACACAGTACGACCTCATATCAAATGGATTAGGAGGCCTAGTTACTACTTTAACCAAAATTCTGAATCTGATTCCTCTGCTTGGAGCCGGTGATTTGCTGACTCTCCTTTTAAATGGAGGATTACTCAGTGTAAAAAATCTTATTCCGATAGGCTATGTCAATCCAAGTATCCAGAATTGTTCTGTAAGCGGTGACACTTCTGTTACAGGTCAGAAGAGTACCGGTGGATTCGCCGGGGAAGCCATCGGTGCAGTGATGAAAAACTGTTCCGTAGGCGGGAGTACAACAGTGTCTGGAAATGACTGTTCCGGTGGATTTGTGGGACGTTCTGCGAATGCAGTCGTAGCAGGTGCATTAAGCAGCCTTGGTATTGAATTAATGGGAAATTTCCCAGTCAATACAGTTATGCTGAACTGTAGAATCGACGGAGCGGTAAACGTATCTGCACAGGGACCCCAATCTAAACCATCTAAAGAAAGTGGTTATGCAGGCGGATTTATAGGAGAAATGCGAAATAGTTATGCGGTGGACTGCAGTATTTCCTCTCTTGGTGCTGTATCTGGAAAAGATTATACCGGAGGATTTGCCGGTATAGCAACTCTTGGTGATGTAGCGGATATTGATGAAAGCCAGGGACTTCTGGTAATTGTAAAGGATCTTCTTACAGGGTTGTTAAATGGTAAATTTACCAACATGGATCTTCTGAATCTTGTGGGACTTCGACCTTCTGTTATAAGCGGATGCACCATCGCAGGAGATAATATTTCTGTAACAGCAAACGGTAAAAATGCCGGTGGACTTGTGGGATATGCAGGTGCTGTCCAGATTTCCAATACTTTAGAACTTACAGACGATTCAAAATCAACTACTAAAGCCATCCAGCGAATGCTTAATAAGACTGGCGTTACCTATGAATTTGCAGACCGTGTGAATCAGATCAATGCAGCTTTCTCTATGAATGTTTCAGCAACAGAGAATGCAGGAGGAATCTTAGGCTATGCGAAAATGACCAGTGTCGGTGATGTCCTTGGTGGAACAGTTACAGCAGCAGACTACATGCGTTTTGAATGTAAAGATTGTTCCGTAAACGGAGGCTCTTTGGGACTTACAGTTACTGCGTCAGATCAGGATAATGGTCGTGCTGGGGGTGCTATCGGTTATGGAACAGGTGGAGAAGTAAGGAAAACATCCGTCACAAATCTGAATTCTGTAACGGCTGGAAAGTGTGCAGGAGGCTTTGCCGGATATTTCGGAAGTGGTACCCTTGCCAATGTTGGAGGTATTAAACTTCTTGGATTACCGCTTTTGAAAATTGACAGCCTTCTTTCTGTAGGGCAGATGATTGAGACGTTTACAGTTGACAGCACTGTTTCAGGCGTTTCGTCAGGATATAGTGTGTCTACTGGCAATGAGAAAGGTTACAGCGGTGGCTTTATTGGAGAATGTATTAGTGGACGAGCAAGGGACACAAAGATCAGCAACCTGAAAACGGTTACTGCAGCTGCAACATTCGGAAAAGCCGGAGGCTTTGCAGGTTTTGCCAAAGCAGGAGATGCATTAAGTGCAGGAGATTCCACTACATCAAAACTGACAGGAATTGAATTAGAAAATCTGCTTGGAGTTGTCAGTGCCCTGAGACCGGAGTTCAATAATACTTCCATTGCCTATGTTTCAAATGGAAATGATCCTCAGGTATCCGCTGATATGGCGGGCGGTTTTGTGGGTGACGGACAGGCAGTAGATATCAACTATGGAAACAACAATTCCGGATTCAAGGCAGACACTGATACAAATTCATCTTCGAATGAATCTACAGGTGAAAAGAATAGTGAAGAAACAGATTTCATTTCAGCAGATACGAATAGTGAAGATGAAACAGCCGAAGGTGAGACTGGTGCGATTGCAACAACAAAGATTACCGGACTTTCCTATATAAAGGGAACCAGCTATGCCGGTGGTTTTGCAGGAAGGCTGATGCCTGGTGATGTGGCACAGACAGGTTCTATTAAGTTACTGGGACTCTTAAATGTAACGCAGCTTCTCAGTGTTATGGATGTGGCTTATCCGAGAATTTCCGATTCTTCTATTGAGGGAAACAACTTAGTTGTAACAGCATCCGGAAAAAATGATGATGTGGCTCTTGGAGATGCCGGTGGTTATATCGGTAATGGAAAAGCAGTCATGGTTAAGAACTCTGATGTGACCAATGTAAAAAAAGTCACAGCACCGTATCATGCCGGTGGCTATATCGGAATCATGCGTTCCGGAAGTGCAGCGGAGGCAGGAGATGCCACAGGAGATCTTTTGAACAGTGTTCTTGGTAAGATTCTGAGTCTGAAAGAGTTGGCAAGTGTCTTGCAGGCTGCATCCAGTAAGATTACAAACTGCAAGGTAAGCGGTATTAAAAAAGAAAACGAAGGACTGACTGTCATAGCTGACAGAGGATCTGATAACGCAGAAGGCTATGCAGGTGGATTCGTTGGAGAGATGCAGAGCGGTCATGTAGATAATTCAGCAAATGCTGTTGATTCCGGAAAAGGCATGGCAGTGGAAAATCTTCTGAAAGTAGAAGGACTTCGTTATGCCGGAGGATTCGGAGGTCTTGTAAAAGCTGGAACAGTTGCAGAGATTGGAGCTAAATCATCAATTCTTACAAAAGTAGTTGATCTGACAGGATTACTTTCCCTGGTTAATGCTTTTGTTCCGGTGATCAGTAATGCCAGTGTTAATTCTGTAGAAAAAGGGTTTACCGTTACCGTTACAGGTACTCTTGAAAAAGACAGCACTAACGATCAGGATACCGGAAGTGCCGGAGGCTTTATTGGCTGCGGAACCGGTGTACAGATCAGCAATTCTGATGTAAATAAACTGCAGCATACCCCTGTCAGCGAGCCAAAGAATCTGCAGCAGGAAGATGGCAGCAGTTATTACGGAACTGGAAGTAAGTATGCGGTAAGTGGTTACCGCTATGCAGGCGGCTATATTGGGAAAGCTGCTATGGGAAGTACGGCGGCTATCGGAGGCGCAAGCGTTTTGGATAAGGTGCTTTCTGCCTCAAATCTGTTATCAGCGTTGACCGTAGTTGCATCTATCATAGAAAGTTCAGATGTTTACGGAGCAACAGGCGGATGTAATGTTCTTGCAACAGATGGAGACGGTGATACCGGAAAAGCCGGTGGATATGCAGGAGAACTTCTTGGAGTTCAGATTCAGAATAGTAATTCTTATAATTTTGCACATATCATAGGGCGTGAAAGTGCCGGTGGATATGTTGGAACCATGGAGCCGGGGAGTGCGGCAGATGTGGTAGAGGGATTAAGTGCTCTTGGAGGACTGATCAAGGCAGATAATCTTCTTGGCGTTTTACAGGCATTTGTTCCTGTAATCAAAAACAGCGAAACAACCAGTATTCCATGTGGAGGTGCTGTGAGGGCTCAGGCTGAGAGTGATGACGGCATTTACCGTGGGCTTGCCGGAGGCTATGCAGGTTACAACTACGGTGGTCAGATCTGGGGAAATAATACGGATAAGTGGAAAGGCTCTGAATACACAGGAACCGTAAGGGAATGTGCAGCCTATCGTATCCGATCCGTATATGGAACGGAATATGCCGGAGGCTATACAGGACTGATGCGGTGTGCGAATGTTGCAGATACAGGAAGTCTGAAGGTTTTATTTGGTCTTATCAAACTAGATAATCCGCTGACGCTTCTTCAGGCGGTGTATCCAACAGAAAAGAATACAGCCGTCTATGGACCGCTTCGCGGACTGGATACGGATACCTGGAACAAATGGGTTGGTGCTGTCGGTTCTTATGGAAGTTACGGTAATAAATTACAGGCACTTGGTAAAGTAACGGATCAGGGTCGGTTAAATGAGATCATTTCTCAGTATGCATATGGATACGCAGTCACAGCAGGAAGAAGCATTCTTGCAAGTAAAGCAACACAGGGCGGTTCTGCCGGAGGCTATGTAGGACGGATGGAAGGTGGTACCGTTACAAATGGAACTGCAACAGATCTTCAGTTAGCAGAGGCTTATAGAAGCAGTGGTGGTTTTGCTGGTGAGATGCTTACCGGTTCTGTGGCAAACACAGGTGATGTTTCACTGGCAGGCCTTAAGATTATCGGTGCCGACAGTCTGGCAGCATTAAAAACCTTTGTTCCGGTTGTAAAACAGTCCCATGTGGAAGGCTATCGTTCCGGAGCAAGGATTAAAGCAACTGGTATTGCAGACAAAAACCCGGCAGGATTTGCCGGAGGTTATGTGGGAAGGATGATCGGTGGCCAGATCTGGGGAGATGGAACCAACTCCTGCAGTATCAAAAATTTAAGGCGTGTAGATGGAACTTCCTATGTAGGCGGTTTTGCCGGAAAAGTAGATCCGGGCAGTGTGGCAGCTGTTGATACAGCTACAAAGCAGGGGCTTTTAAACCAGCTGTTGAATGTGCTCATGGTAAATGCCCCGGCAGAGCTGATCAAGGTTTTGAACGCAACTGTTTCCACTATTCGCTGTGCATCTGTTTCAGCCTGGGATGACTGGGGCGTGATCGTAAACGGGACCTATAAAATTGGCAGCAATACCCGGTATGCAAAAGCAGCAGGAGGATTCGCAGGAAGTCTCTGCGGAGCGGTCCTTGGCGAGAAGGATACGCCTGGAAGCGGAATCCATGCAGACAAGATCCGTTCTGTAATAGCCGGTGAATATGCAGGTGGATGCTTCGGTATTGCGGATGTTTCCGGTGCTGCAAATATTAGTGCCAATGGTGAGACCTCTGTCTTACAGTATCTTTTAAAGCTTGGAAAAACCGATGTGTTGGATGCGTTCCGAAGCTATGTATATTACGGAAATGTCACCGGCAGCCCGGATGCAGGGCTTGGTGTCAGTGCAAACACAGCGACAAAATCAGGTCAGAATAATGAAGTAACATATAGCGGAACGGCTGGAGGATTTGGTGGTTCCCTGTTAAATGGATCTGTCAAAAACAGCAGCGTAACAGGATTAAATTATGTAACAGGTCTGAACAGCGTAGGTGGCTTTGTAGGATACTCCGGAAAAAGCGGAGTTGTAAAAATGGAGAAGCTGGATGTGCTGGGAAATAATACCGGACAGCTTTTAGGCGGTGCCCTCGGCGTTCTGGATATTTTCGGTTCCCACATTGATGACAGCAGTGTGACAGGCATACCTGGTGGTTATACGGTTCAGAGTAAAGACGGAAAGGAGCAGAGTAAAGACGGAAAGGAGCAGATCGCCGGAGGATTTATCGGCTATGCAAATCTTGCCAGAATGTCAGGTTGCAATGCCGGAGATGCTAAAAATCAGGAAAATAGCCTGAAACAGGTAGCATCAGGCGGAACAGCAGGAGGCTTCGCCGGAAGAACAAGCTTTGCCTATCTTGCAGATGTAAAACTGGATTCCACAGTAGTCGACGCTTTGCTCGTAGTCCTGAATAACCTTGTAAAGGCGTTGTATCTGGATAAGATTCAGGATTCCAATCTTTTGCATATTAATCTTGGAATTGTGAAGGTTGATGCACTGTACGATGGAAATCTCATCCATGTGAATCTGCTTGGACTGGATATTTCCGTTGGGCTGTCTAAAAAGTCTGATGATAACAATCAGCAGACAGATTTTGCAATCATTAAGATCGGAGATTCCTCTATTAAGCTTCCATGTGACAAAAACGGAATCATAACGAAAGATAATGATGTAAAGTCCAACATCAGTGTCAACCTGATTAAGGCAAACAGGACAAAAATTACAGACAGCAATGTATATGGAATCAGTACGGGATACGATGTCTATGCCGGCGGTGCCGGAAATGATGCAGATGGTACGGCAGAGGATGGACGAGGCGGAGGATTCGTAGGTTATAACGATGAAGGTCTTCTTCGGAATAATAACATGTATTACTGCGACGTGGTCCGTGGAACATCTAAGCTGGTGGGACCATTCAGCGGAAAAAGTGATCTGAACTCTGCATATGACTTTAATACAAAAGCAGGTGTAGAAGGTGAGAATAACAATTACCGTATTTACCGAAAACCGGTGATTACTTTTGATGAGATCAAAAAGAATTCCAAACTCCTGACAGATACGTTCAGTCAGGAAAATGGATGGAGTATCTTTTCCATAAAACATGTGGTACAGGTAGATGAATATGATACCTTGAAGGATGCAGTCATGGCAGCAAAGGGCTCCTCTGAAACAGCAGATCTGAATGCTTATGTATCAGATGCCAAAGCCGTTTTGATGTCAGATGCCAAAACAACAGTAAATACAGGGGATAGCACGTCACCGGAACCATCAGATGCACAGGATCCATGTGATGAATATGTAAATCTGACCATTAATAAGGTATGGAAAGATTTCCGAAATATGGATGGTAGCAGACCTAAGTCCATTACGGTCACGATTTCCAGAAGCTGGACGGATGCAGATGGAACAAAACATACAGAAGTTGTGCCGGGATATAAAGACCATGTGATAGATGGCGATATCTCAAAATCTACATGGCAGGAGATTATTAAGTCAGAAAAACCGGATAAGCGGCTCCCGGCCTATATAAAAGATGCTAACGAAATTCCGCATTATTATAAATATTTTATTACCGAAAAGGAAATAGAAGGATATACAACTACAATCGAAACCTCTAAAGATGGATTTACCTTCACGATTATCAACCGGCATTTTGCACTGCTTCCGGATACCGGCGGCGAGGGCATTATGATGTTTATCATAGCAGGTGGCCTGTTGTTAGCGTTCCTGCTTTATACCGGACGCAGAAGGAAACGGAAACAGACGATGTAGGAAAGGGGGAGCAGGGTCATGAGAGAGATATGGCTGCGTGGGGAACTTCCACCGTAAAGGCTGAAAGAATCCCAAGCAAACCAATAAAAAATCAAAAGAAAGTGAGAAGAGGAACATGAAGAAATTAGTATCAAGATTTATGGCAGTTCTGATGGCAATGACCATGATACTGTCCATGAGCATGACTGCATTTGCAGCAGATGCTCCAAAAGGAACCCTGACAGTCAACAATACAGTGGCAGGAAAGACTCTGGATCTGTATCAGATTTTTACAGCAACAAAAAACGGCGATAATGTAGCATATACACTGAACAGTGCATATGAAGGATTCTTCCAGAGTAAAATTTCTGATGCTTCTACATTAACAGGTGAAGCATTAAGTGAAAAAGCATATGCATATGTTAAAGATCAGGTCGGAACAGATGGAAGTAATGGTGCAGCGTTTGCAAAAGATATCATGGGATGGATTCTTGGAAATACTACAACTGTAGAGGCTACTCATACAACTGCAACTACAGGTGCTGACACTACAGTAATTAGTGGTCTGGCATATGGATACTATGTAGTTTATCCATTAGGTGCCACAGATACATCTACAGCACCTGGAAATGAAACAGTAAAATCCGTAGCTTCTTTAGTCAGCGTTACAGGTGATGATGCTACAGTTAATATGAAGAGCAATTACCCGACAGTAGACAAGAAAATCATTCCGGCACAGAGTGGAAGCGGAATTACAGTTGGTGCTATTGTAGATGCTTCATGGGATGGCAGCCATCAGATGGAATTGGACGATGAGAATAATCCTGAAGATACCATCGCACCACACAGCGAATCAGATGAAAAGAAAGCTGGAGATTTTGGAATTGGCGATACTGTCACTTATCAGCTGACTTCTAAAGTGCCGGATATGACAGGATATAATTCTTATACTTTTAAATTTAGCGATACTTTGTCCAAAGGACTGGACTTAAAAGAAGTACTATCTGTAAAAGTTGGAAATACAACACTTACTGCTAAGAAATCAGGAACTAATACATACGCACTTGCATATGACCAGGCTAAACGTACTTTAACAGTTACCTTAAATGATTTCTATACTTCCTATAAGAATCGTACAGGCGAGACAATCACAGTTGTTTACACTGCAACCTTAAACAAAGATGCTGTAATCGGTATGAATCCAAATACCAACAAGGCGGTCGTTGAGTACAGTAATGACCCGACAACAGGTGGAACAGGTACATCTGAACCAAGCATCGTAGATGTACATACTTTTGATTTCACAATCTTCAAATATTATTTAAAAAATGAGACTAAGACTGCACTTGCAAATGCAGAATTTGAGCTTTATAAGGCAAATGGTGAAGTAGCTGGAGCCAAGGTAAACATTAAAAAAGTAGAAGAGGGTAAATACCGTGTGGCAACACCTGAGGAGATTGCAACAGAAGGTTTCAAATCCGATGTAATTGTATCTGGTACCAACGGTAAAGTTCTTGTAAAAGGTCTTGATGCTGGAACTTACTACTTAAGAGAGACAAAAGCTCCAGAAGGATACAATAAACTTCTCAGTGACATCAAAGTTGAGATCAAACCGGTATATGATGAAACAACTGGCAAACTGACAAGCTATTCAGTTGATTACACATACAATGGAAAGACTACAAATGGTGCTGCAATCACAAATAAAACTGATTCCCCAGAAGTAGCTGTAGAAAACAAAACAGGTGCACAGCTTCCATCTACTGGTAGCAAGGGTGCCCTCATGGTAACACTGGCTGGTATCGTTCTTTTCGGTGCATTAACAGCAAGCAAAGCTTTTGGCAAAAAGAAAGCAAACAACTAAGACATTCTGAAGTTTAAGAATGGATAAAAAGACAGTTCATCTTCCCGGTATTGTACCGGGAGGATGTCTGCTTTTTCTGAAATGTCCAGTGTGGACTGGGTATTTCAGAAGAAACAGACGAAAAGGTGAAAGGTATTATGAAGAAAGTAGTGAAAATACTAAGAGGAATCGGATATCTGGCGGCATTTTCTTTAATCCTGTATCCGGTAGTGAGCAATTACATCAATCAGATGAACAGCACAACGATTGCTACAGATTATGAACAGGAAGTTTCTCATCTGTCGGAAGAACAGGAAAATGCCATGATCGAGCAGGCACAGGAATATAACGAAAGCCTGATCGGAATTGGTTCCATAGCAGATCCATTTTCAGAAAGCAATGAAAATCAGACAGAAAATGATGTGTATAACAATCTTTTGAAAATTGATGATACCGGAATGATGGGATATATTGATATTCCAAAACTTGATGTTGTCCTTCCGGTTTATCATGGAACATCCGAAAAAGTACTGCAGTCAGGTGTAGGACATCTGAAAAACACCTCGCTTCCGGTAGGCGGTGAGAGCTGTCATGCGGTATTATCCGGACACCGTGGACTTGCAAATGCCAAGATATTCACCGACCTGAACAAGATGGAGGTTGGAGATGTATTTTATATTAAAGTTCTTCATCATACCTTTGCCTATCAGGTGGATCAGATTCTGACAGTATTGCCATCCGATACAGATTCTTTACAGATTGAAAAGGGCAAGGATTATGTAACACTGGTCACATGCACTCCTTATGCAGTTAACACGCACAGACTGCTTGTACGTGGCACTAGAATTCCGTATGAAGAGGCACAGAAGATAGATGAGGAAGTTGGTCTTCAGCGTACAATTCCATTCAATTTGATTCTATTGATTGGTGGAATTATTGCTTTCATCATCATATGGGTGAGCATTAAGTTACATAAACGCAGGAAGGAGAAAAAACATGAGCAGAATAAGTAAACGTAAGCGAATATATATGTGTATGGCCAGTGTGATGTGTATGCTTTTACTCCTCATTCCGTTACCTGTGTCTGCTAATAATCAGGGAAGCATATTATTAAAAGCTACTGTTGAAGATGAAGCAGCAGTATATAATCTAAGCAATACTGAATTTACGATGTATCAGGTTGGCATATATAAAAAGAATTCATGGGTTTTAGAGACTGAGTTTGCAAAGTCCGGAGTCGTATTTGACTTTGAGGATTCTTCCGCCCAGGCAGAAGCTGCAAAAAAACTGGAAAAATATGTACAGGATAACAACATCAAAGGAATGTCCGGAAAGACCAACTCAGACGGAGAAGTTATGTACAGAGATCTGGAAAAAGGGGTGTATCTTTTTGTCCAGATACACACAACACAAATTGGCAATCAAGTATATCGAAGTGAACCTTTTATCATAACAGTTCCGGGTAATTATGACGGTCAGATCATCTGGAATGTAACGGCAGAACCCAAATTTAAAAATGAATCGATACCACCAATTACTACGAATACGCCACCAGTTTCAGAAGAACCATCGGGTGATAAAAGCAGTCGCACTCCAAATGTAAAAACGGGAGACGATACGAATGTAATTATGTGGCTTTCTTTAATGGGAATATCCTTAGTCATATTTAGTATTTGCAAAAGAAAAGTCCATAAATAATATGAGAAGATCGGGAAATCCCGGTCTTCCCGTTTCGTTATATAACTGGCATAACCAAAAAACAAATACCTCCGGAGGTGCACCGTATGGCGTCATCTGGGAGGAAATAGATCTGAAACCTTGGGAGGATTTGGAAAAGAATAATTGAGTTGTCAGTGCAATCTTATTTATCTCTTGTGACAGAAATAGGTTCCCGTTTTGCTGGAAGTAAGTCTGAACTGATCTCAGGAGCATAGAGCAGTGCTGTAAAATTCTGTCTAATGATATCCAGTGTCTTTTGCTTTTTCTGCAACTCCTTTTTTTTCCGGACAGTAGCAGCCTGTTCAGATTCAAGATTTTCTATCCTCTTTTGGATTTTATTAGAGCTTGGGATTTTGGTAACACCGAGATCCTGAAGCTCTTTTTTTAGTGAATCGTGGAGTTTGTATACTGCCTGATGTTTGCTGCGGTATGCTTTTGGATTTTTAGCAGATTTGCAATCTTCAATTACCTTACGGCAGAGCCGGTAAGAATCGCAGTGTTTTTGAATGAGTTTCTGCGTGCTCAGCTCACTGTTGATTTGTGTTATTCTCTGATCGTGGAATGACATTGGTTAAGTTCTATGCACCGAATGGTGTGATGCTCAGTGAGATCCTTCATTCCTGTTTTTGCAGTCATTATAATAAGACAGATGTGGAAGTACAGCAGGAGTTAGGAATAGGCAGGACTTCTTTTTATAAAATGAAGAAGCAGGCACTTGGGTATTTAGGATTTTATTTTTATGAGATCGTGGTACCGCAGGCAAAGGATAAAAGATTTAAACCGTCACTGGGCGTTGA
>ENA-ORLW01002996-ORLW01002996.1-human-gut-metagenome-genome-assembly--contig:-NODE-2996-length-13876-cov-2.387347_pt1 | contig 13876 bp, 15 predicted proteins | sample MGYA00243017_ERZ508829 | MGnify/ENA primary metagenome ERZ508829 (study PRJEB26277, sample SAMN04329776) | human gut metagenome | biome: human-associated habitat | host: Homo sapiens | place: USA...
CGGATTTCGTGAAAACCCTGAGCATCATAGATTCGGTTAGCGAGGTGGACGATATTTCGCGCTGTTTCGTGTCAAGCTGGAAAACCCTTGCCGACTGCGGAGACGGAGAAAAGTTTTTCTGGGGCATGGCGCCCAGCATTTACGGCAACAAGTTTATTGCCGAGAACAGGCAAATGCTTGAAAAGCGGGCTAAGGCGTGCAAGCTTGTCGGAAAGGATTATTACGATGGTCAGAAAATATTGTACGACACGTTTTGCAACGACCTCGATTTCACCTCCGAGCTTAAAGAAATTCTTTGTCCGACGCTTATTATATGCGGTGAAAACGATATATTGAAGCCGCCTGCCATGTCGATGATTATGCACAGAAACATCAAAGGCTCGGAGTACGTAGTGCTTCCCGAGTGCGGACACGTCGCTATTTTCGAAAAGCCAAACGAGCTGGTTTCCGTCATACTCGGCTTTATTTTCAAAAACATCTGAATTTACGTGAAAAGGACGTCGTCGGTTTGTTCAATTCCGCAATTACCGACAAAATACTGTTGCCCGTATTTGATACGTCCGGCAACATAGTCGGGTATCGCGAAGTCGCAAACGTGCCCAAACCTAACGGCGGCGGCGTTCAGAACAGCACGACAACGGTCGTATTGACTTTGGAAGACGCGAGCGACAATACTCCGATACGGTGCGACGATAACAGGTGACAAACGGCAAATTCACTCCTACAGTTACGGAAATAGGCGGAGGCGTTTATGCTTTTGAGGTGGAATAGAATACGACCGCAACGGCAAGCGTGACTAAGAGCGGATATACTGCAAAGTCAATCAATCTTACGAAGGCAAATACCGCTAAAACAGAGTATACGGTCACCGAAACGATGACCAAGAGCGCGTAAATATCAAGAGTTAAAGGGGAGGCAAAAGTCTCCCCTTTAAAGCACAAAATGGTATAAAAACGCTTGACACTTCTCATAATATGTATTACAATGTAATACATAAAAGAGGTGATTGTATGACTAATATTTCTCTGAGAATACCGGAGGAAGAAAAAGAGCTGGTTGAGGCTTACGCCAGATTGCATGGTATGACCGTTTCGGAAGTTTTTCGTAAAGCTGCAATGGAAAAAATCGAGGATGAATACGATTTGACCATTTATGAAAAAGCCGTAAAGGAGTATGAAGCAGACGGAAAAATATCTTATTCTTTATCCGAAGCGAAAAAGGAATTGAAAATGGATTGATGTACGAGGTCAGGTTAAGTAAAAGCGCTTTAAAGGATTTGCAGCGCTTGGACAAATTTACGCGAGCCATGCTTTTTAATTGGATTGAAAAGCGTTTGGACGGCTGTGAAAATCCTCGTGTACTCGGGAAAGCGTTGACGGCAAATCACAAAGGCAAGTGGAGATACCGTGTCGGGGATTGCCGAATAATTTGCAAAATAGACGATGGCGAAATCGTAATACTTGTCTTGGAAATAGGTCATCGTCGCGATATTTAAGTTTAACTTTAAAACAGTCGCAAGCCGGCTGTTTTTTTATGCAGAAAAAAAGGAAAAGAAAAAAATGGAAATGGTGACGCAGGACTTGATAAAAACGGTGACGGGAATAGACGTAAAAGAGCGGCTCAACGCTCCCGCAAACGAGGTTGCCGACCACCGGATTCGCCGTCAGGAAAACATAATTTTGCAGCACATTGCAAAATACCGTTACGGAGGCATGAAAACGTTAACCGTATGCTTAATAATGATTGCGCCGGAAAAATAATATGCGACGCCGTTATTGAGCAGGCGCTATAGATTTTCGCCATCATATTGGGGGACCCTGCTTTGTTGATGGGCATAACCGGGAAGACCGGAGAAATTCGGGCGGAAAGTAAAGATGCCATAATGGGGTGGCGTCCTTTTCACGTATAAAAAAAATTTCAATACGCACAACTAAACTATGAAAAGAGTGTTTGTGCTTCTGTTGTGCGCGTTTACGGCTTTTGCGGCTTGTTTTTTTGTCATGCCCGATGTACGCGCGTCTCAGAACGGCGGAAAAAATCTCGCAGTGATTATGTATCACAACACCGTGCCCGACAGCTACAAGGCGTCAACCTACGTTATACGCGCGGGGAGTCTCGAAAGCGATTTTAAATTTCTCAAGGAAAACGGCTACAATGTACTGAGCGCGTCCGTAGTTATAGACAGCGTGAAAAACGGAATTGCCCTGCCCGAAAAAAGCGTTATGCTTACTTTTGACGACGGATATTATTTCAACAAAACTTATGCCATGCCTCTGCTGGAAAAATACAAATTTCCGGCGCTTTTCGCGATTGTGGGGGAGTATACGAAGCTGAACAAGAACAACCCTAAGGTGAGCAAGACTTACACTTATTTCGACTTCGAGGACGTTGCGGAAATAAATCGAAGCAAATATGTAGAAATCGCCGCCCATTCATACAATCTGCATCATTTCGGCGCGCGGCAAGGCGTGAAGATAAAAAAATACGAGGACAAGGATGCTTACCGCGAAATGTTTGAAAAGGATACCAGACTGCTGGAAAAGGGGCTTAGGGGGGCAGGCGTCAAGCCGCGCGTCTATGCCTATCCGTTTGGAGCATACTGCGCGGAAAGCGAGCAGGTCATAAAGCGTCTAGGATATGAAATGAGTCTGACCTGCAACGAGGGGATAAACTGCGTCAAATCGCCACAAAATCTGTTTCTGCTCAAACGTCTTAACCGAAGCGGCACCGGTCCGTCGGTGGCGTCTATGTTTGCGAAATACGGCTATTGATTCAGATGGACATTAGATCGGTGTCGGGATTGAATCGTTTGTTGAATTTTGAATATATCGCGAGAACCAGCATAACGGAGGCTATTATCAGATTGTAAAGTGGAAAAAAAGTGATTTGCGCCAGCAGCGCGAGAAAAACGGCGTTCCAGAAATAATAGGGGAAGCGTTTTTTGTTAAGAGCGAAATACAAAATTTTCGATGCGGTCTTTTTTATGCTTTCGGCGTCCTTAAGCTCGGGAAGAGTGCCGTGTTTTTTGAGAAAACGGTAGGTTTCGTTTATTTCCGCGAGGCAAATTTCTTTTTTTACGATTTTGCACAGCTCTTTTGCCGACGCGTCAAAATCGGCGCAGAAAACGTAAAGCTTGGGGCAGTCGTAGTGAGCCGCAAGCTTTAAGGGCGCGACAATGTCCTGATCAGTCAGCTTCTTGAAAGAAAAATTGACATGCACGAAAATACCGTCATCCTTTTTTGCTACGAAGCTGCGTGAGTTGACGCTGTCCACTCTGTAACCGTTTTTTCTGAAGGTTTCCTCGAAAACGTCGGGAGAATCGCTGTCCATTATCAGCTTGAGCTTCAAAGCTGCGACCTTTTTTTTGTCCTCCTTCTTTTTTTCTTTGCGGGTTTTGTTGGAGCCGCTTATCCAGAAAAGCACGACTCCGACAACAAAAGCCAGTCCGATTCCCGCAACGTAGGCAACCCACAGTATTTTGACGTAATAGTAGGTCCATGTAAAGACCAGCCCGAAAACGCCCGATGAGATAAGTATAATATTGATAAAACGGGACATAAAAAACCTCTTGTATGATTATTGCCAAATTACGCTTAACAAAACGGACTTTTTGGGCTATAATATAATAAATGAGAACGGCAGTCATCGGAGGGACCTTTTCTCCCCCGCACAACGGACATATTGAGCTTGCAATAGGCGCGCGCGACGGACTTGAAGCGGACAGAGTTCTGATTATGCCGAACTCCTCCCCGCCGCACAAGTTTTGCGGCGTGTCCAAACAGGACAGGGGGGAAATGACGCGTCTTGCCTTCGAAAAGGTGGACAAAGTGAGCCTGGACGACACCGAGCTTAAGGGCGGCGGAAAGAGCTATACTTACGAGACTATGGCAAAGCTAAAGGCCGTTTATCCCGACGACGACCTGATTTTCGTTATCGGGGGGGACAGTCTCAGGGATTTTACCAACTGGCGTTTTCCCGAAAAAATTTTGAAACATTGGCGTCTTGCAGTAGCCGCCAGAAGGCGAATAAATATTCCGGAGCAAATCAGGCACACGGAGGAAATCTTCCGAACAAAAATAGAGCTTGTGCAAATGCCGATATGCGATGTTTCTTCTACGCTTGTGAGGGTAAACTACAATTTCGGCTTTGACAATTCGGAGCTTGTGCCTCATTCGGTTGACGAGTATATAAAAACAAAAGGACTTTATTGCGATTTCAAGCCGATGACGGAAAAGCTGTCTCGCCTGCAAAGCAGGGAAAGATTTCTGCACACCTACAATGTGGTGCTTGCGGGACTGGAAATAGCCAGAAAAACCGATTTGGACGAAAGGGATGTGTTCGTTGCCTGCCTGCTTCATGACTGCGCAAAAAATATTCCTTTTTCGAGGTGGAAGCATTACGGCTTCGACAACCCGGAAAAGCTGCTTCCGCCAATAGTGCACTGCGGCTTGGGCGTAAAGGTGGCCGAGCGCGAGTTTGGAGTGACGGAGGGCAAAATTCTCGACGCCATACGCTTTCACACTACCTGCCGTCCGGCAATGACGCAGCTCGACAAGCTTGTTTTCGTTGCCGACAAGGTGGAGCTTACCAGAAGCTATCCGGAGCTTGAATCCAATTATCGCCTTGCCTTGAGCGACCTGGACGAAGCATTCGTCACCGTTCTGAGCCAGACCTACCGCATAGCCTGCATGAAGCACGGAGAGCATAACGTGGACGAGATGACGCGCAGGGCGATGGAATATTATCATTGCAATAAAAAACAGGAGAAATAAATGGAACTTAACGACAAACAAATAGTTGAACTTGCCTGCAAAACGCTTGCGGAAAAAAAGGCGGTGGATATCAAAATCATCGAGGTTGTCGGCATGACGGACATAACCGATTATTTTATCGTGTGCAGCGGCAGGAGTATGCCGCAGGTCAAGGCGCTGTGCGAAAACCTCGAGGAAAAAATGGAGGAGAACGGCGTTTTCGCCCGCAGGAAGGAGGGCGCGGAAACAGGACGGTGGATTGTTATCGACTATCTGAACGTAGTCGTGCATATATTTCATCACGAGACGCGGGAGTTTTATCAGCTCGACAAGCTGTGGAACAACGGCAACAACGTCGTCGATTACAGAGATTGATTCATTAAAGAAAAATGCGCCGAAACTTTTCGGCGCATTTCATTTAACCTTTAATATTGTTTTGCAACGGGTGGCTTTACCTTGTCGCGACCGTGCTCGGGCGCGGGTGCGGGGCGGGTTTGCATTTCGAGGTCAAAAGGCAAATCTATTTCGTCAAGGGATTTTCCTTTTTCCAACAATCTGTTGATGCGGTCCAATGTCCTGAACGCTTTGAGCGAGGTCGTGAGCTTTACGTTTGTATATTGCGGAAAGGCTTCCTTTATTTTTGTTTCCGATATTTTTGAAAGCTCGGTTTCAAAGCTCTTGAGGTAAACGCCTTTGGTTCTCACGGCGACAAGCACGCAGTCTCCGTAAGCGAATGCTCTGCTGTCTCCCACTCCGTCTATTGTGTTTACTATTTCTCTTATTTTCTCGTTGTCGTTAGGTTGTGTTTCCTCCGCGGCGAAAACGGGCAGACAGAGGCAAATCAATGCGAGCGCAAGCGCCGCTATTGCAAAAATTCCGTATTTTTTCAAAATTCGAACCTCCTTTTTGTTTTAATGTGCGTAAAACAACAAGAAGTTATTCATATCCGCCAAAAACAACAAATTTCGCGTGCTGCGGTATTTTAAAATGCAGATGTGGAAAGCTTCATACGAGGAGGATTTCGATATGGAATTTTTGCCTATAATCATTATTTCGAGCATAGGGCTTTCGCTGTGCGTAAGCTATTTGTTGTATCACGCGGTCGGTTTTTTCCGCAGACGACGCAAATCGCCCGTTATCAAGGAAGAGGACGTTTATGTTTATTGTGACGAACAGGAGAACGGAGACAGCCTGATTATCAATCTGCAGAATATAAACGACAGCGATTATTAAGGTTATCTTTTTACTGATTTGTTACCAATTCGGTGGACTTTTGCCCCTCGTTGGTGTTATACTCAATTATAAAATATCTTTGAGGGACGGTTAATGGCAAGCTTAAAGAAAACAAAAAGCACGTTACTGAGCTATTCGCCTGCAGGCTGGTGGGCGGAAACATGGCGCGAAGGACTGTTCTGCGGCAACGGCAAAATCGGCGCGAATATTTTCGGAGGCGCGGGACAGGAGCAGATTTTGCTCAACCACACCGATTTGGTTTGGCAGGGGCGCATAAGCGTTGTACCCGACGTGAGCGCCAAGGTCTCCCAAGTTCGCAAGCTCATAGACGAGGGTGAGTACGAGCAGGCCAAGGAGGTCATGCAAAAGGCTTTGATTCAAAAGAATTTTCGCCCGCAGCCTCACACTCCGCTCCCTTTGTGCGTCTTAAAGACGAGGATGCTCAGCGACAACGCTCCCAAAAATTACGTAAGGGAGCTTAATATGGCTACGGGAGAGGCGACGGTAAGTTATTCCGACGGCTCCACGCGCATCGACCGTTCTTTGTTTGTGTCCCGAAACGACGATACCGTAGTTTACGAAATTACCAAGACAGGCTCGAAGTTTATCGACTGCGAGCTGTCTTTTGATGTAATGGACAAAATCAACTGCCGCGCGCCAAATGCGCTTTCCTCCATGCCGGAGGGCATAAACGCCCGTTATGAACGGCAGTTTATGAGCTTTGCCGCTCGCAACGACGACGGAACGGAGTTCGGCGCGAGTTACTCACAATGGCGGAAGCATGGAGCAGACGGATACCTGTCTGAAAATCGTCGGAGCCACCAGCGTGCTCGTGTGCGTGAGACTTTTTGTCAATTCCGGAAAAGAAAAGGAATGGGCAAGCCTTAAAAACGGTCTTTCCGCCATCAAGGAAACTTATGCGCAGCTGCTGAAAAAGCACAGCGCCTTACATAGCAAGCTCTTTTCTTCTGTTTTCGTGGATTTGGACTGCGCCGCCGACGACAAGTCGATTGAGGAGCTGCGTTTGGAGGGAGACAAGGGGCAGCTGTCCGCAGTGCTGGCAACGAAATTGTGGAATTTCGGCAGATACCTGCTTGTTTCAGCGACGTCGCAAAACGGAAAAATTATAAATCCTTACGGATTGTGGAACGGCTCTTACAAGCCCGTCGGCGCATGGGTGAATTATGCCGGAGAAATGCAGTCGGTTTATCTTTCGGCGCTTGCAGGCGACCTTGCTTCGTTTTTAGAGCCCGTATTCGCCTTCTGGCAGGCAAATCTCGGCGACCTTAGAGACAATGCCATCAGACTTTTCGGCGTGAGAGGGGCGTTTTTGCCGGCTGTTACCGCTTTGTCTTCAGGGCGTCTCGGACTGGTAGACGCGCGCGAGGCTTACTTTACGGGCTGTGCCGGCTGGCTGGCGTCGCTGTATTACAGATATTACGAATTTACTCGAGACCAGAAATTTTTAAAAAATATCGCATATCCGTTTATGCGGGAGGCGGCGGAATTTTATCTGAATCTGATGTCCGTGAGCGCCGACGGTTCGGTTACGCTCAGTCCTTCGTTTGTACCCTCCTGCGGCAAACAGAACGAGCTGGGACGCAATTCAAACGGCGACTTCGCGGTGTTTCGCAGTCTGCTCAAAAATCTGCTCAAAATTTCACATGAGGTAAAAGCCGAAGAAAAGGACGTTGAGAGATGGAGGGACGCTTTGGAAAGGTTGCCCTCGGAGTTTACGGACAGCGAGGGCTTGCTGCGGGATTTCAAAATGCGGGCGACTGATTTTTCCGGTGAAAGCATTTACAGCTTGTTTCCCGCTTTTGCGGCTACCGACGTAGATTTTTTGTGCAGTGAGGAAACCCTGCGTTCATATACCGCTACGGTCAAAAAGCGCTTGTCCGAAAGCCGCGATTTTCAGACGGCTATGGGTATGGCGGGTTTAGCGGCGGCTTGCGCAAGGCTCGGACTCAAGCAACAGCTTTTGGAGGCTCTAGGCAATCTTACGGCGGGCTGTATGCTCAACAATCTCGGCTTTTCGGAAGCCGATTGGAGAAGCATGGGACGCTGCGGGTACAATGTGTGGCCTCAGCTTATGTTAGGAGCCAATATTGCTTTTTCGGGCGTGGTGCAGGAAATGCTTCTTTACAGCAAGGAGGGTGTGCTTAAGGTGCTGCCTTGCTTGCCGTCTCAATGGAAAAACATTGAGGTGCGGGGACTTGCCGCGGCGGGAGGACTGACTGTAAGCATGAGTATGTCGTCCAAATCCAAGCTGTTAAATCTGGAAATAAAGGCGTCTAAAGCCGCTTCTTTCGACTTGTATTTGCCTAACGAAGTGAAAAAACTCAAAAAAAGCAACGTGGCTACCGCATTGGACGACGGCGACTTGTTCAAGAGTATAAAAAACATAAATCTATCCGCCGGGAAATCGGCTTCTTTTGTGTTTTCGATGGGCTGAATTCAAAATAAAAACGACCGCTTTAAACGGTCGTTTTTTTAATCGTTTTCGGGTTTAAGATTGACTGCCGGGGCAAGCTGCGCTTCTTCCGGCTGTGCTTGCGAAGCGGGAGCCGCCTTTAAATTTTTGAACAGGTCTTTGTTCTGCCATTTGTTTCTGAAATATCTGCAAAGAGCCCATATCATGCCGGCAAACCATGCGACTCCGGACGCTGCGAATACGCCGATGTAACCGAAGAAACGGTTCAGGACAAACGCGGCTGTGATTCTGACGACAAAGCTGAAAATATTGACGCCCATTGCCGTGACGGTATCGCCGGCGCCGCTTAGGAGTCTTGTGGTAAGGTGCATGACGGCAAGCACGAAATAGGAGGGAACCATAATGGATATGAATGTGCCCGTTATGCCTATTACGCTTTTAATGTCTACGTTTGTACCTTCGGTCGCGCTGTTGTCGAGCGAAATAAACAACGACGCTATATCGTGCCTGAAAATAAGCACCAGCCCGCCCAGCACGGCGGTCGTGGCAAAGGTTATCAGCATTGTCTGAAGATAGCCCTTTTTTATTCGGTCTATTTTGCCCGCGCCCTTGTTTTGAGCTGCGAAGGTGGACAGCGTTGTGCCGAAGCTCTGAATTTCCATATTCATGATTTCGTCTATTCTGTTGCCCAGTCCGTAAGCAATCGTCAGCTCGGCGCCGTGTCCGTTTATAAGCATGTTTACTACCAGAAACCCGCTGCTGGTTACGAGCTGTTGAATCATGGAGGGGATTGCGGCTTTGTTTATGCTTTTGAAATATGCTCCGCAGAAACGAAATTCCTTCCATCGCACTCTCAAAATCGGTATTTTTATCTGCATGTAGACAAAGGCGAGCACAGCCGAAACGAACTGAGCAATCAGAGTCGCGATCGCCACTCCGACCACGCCCATGCGGAACACGGCGATAAACAAAATATCCAGTCCGAGATTGAGCACCGTGCTGGAAATAAGTATGACCAGCGGCGCCGCAGAGTTGCCCACCGATTTGAGAATCATGTTGAAGGTGTTGTACATGACGACGGCAAGCGACCCCAAAAAATAAATCTGAAGATATGTGGTGGTGCTTTCTATTTGCTCGGCGCTGACTTTTAGCAGCTTAAGTAGAGGCTTTGTGCCGAAATATCCTATTATCGTTACCAATACACTCGCGAAAAGCATGGTTATGAGAATAGTGTTAAGGGATTTTTTAATGCCGGCTTCGTCTTTTTTGGAGAAAAGCTGGCTTAAGATGACTACCGCTCCTGTGAGAAAACCGTTTGTCACCGTCAAAATAAGGAAAATAACCGGCATGGAAGCCGTTATCGAACCGTACGCTACAGCGCCGTCCGTTTTACCTATGACGATTGCGTCCGCCCAGCTGTAAAACAGCTGAAAAATGTTTCCGATAAGCAGAGGGATGGAAAAAACGATTATTTTTTTTAAGGATGAGCCCTCCGTCAAATCCATAGTGCCTTTTTTTTCTTTGACCGAATCCATGACGATTATATTACTCTAAATGCTGTTAAAAGGCAATTTTTATTTCGGAGCAACAAATAAAATTTGAGTGAAACCGTTTGGCTATGTTTGACAAAATTTCCCGAATTATATATTATTAAAGATATCGGCAGGCATAGCGCTGCTTGCTTTGCCGAAGGAGAGCTATATATGAGATGTGTCTACTGCGGCTGCGATGTTCTGAAGGTTATAGATTCCCGACCGGTTGACGAGACCAATGCAATCAGGCGCCGCCGCGAATGCGCAAAATGCGGCAGGCGTTTTACTACCTACGAAACGGTGGAAACCATGCCCTTGCTTGTAGTCAAAAACAACGGAAACAGGCAGCAGTTCGACCCGGTAAAGCTGAAAAACGGTATAATAAAAGCCTGTGAAAAGCGTCCCGTTTCCGCTGAAAAAATCGATATGCTGGTCGGGAGCATACAAAAACAGCTTTACAACACCTTGAAGTCGGAAATTTCAAGCAAGGAAATAGGCGAGCTTGTTATGGACGGTCTGAAGGAAATAGACGAGGTTGCGTATATAAGATTTGCTTCCGTTTACAGACAGTTTAAGGACAGCAACACATTTTTTGAAGAGATGAAGAAAATTTTCAACGAAAAAGAGCACAAGGAGAATTGATTTTTTTCAATGATAGCCGACGATTTGTTGTTCACATACAGAAGATATCCGCTTATGCGACCGCAGGATTTCGTGAAAATGCTTTATCAGGGCGAATACGGCGGCGCACACGGGGGAAGTGACGACCTTGCCGCAGCCGATTCGCTGAAAAAGGAACTGAAAAGCATGAAGCACGTTTCCTTTCATGAAGAAACGTCTGAAGATATTTCGGCTGATTTTATGCGCGTCAACCTAAGACCGTTTGTTTCTTCGGGAAAAAATACGGAAACGCTTCGGGAAATCTTTGTCCGAAGCGCTGCGAAAAATCCATGTCGGGAAAATTTCGACAGAAAGCTGGAAATTTTTACGGAGCAATGCAGCGTCAGAAAAATAGATTTGCCGTATCTTGCGGTAAAAAAGTTTATTTCCGAATACAAAACGTCGGGCTATCCCGTTCTGAGTCACTCTATGACTTACAGACTCAATTATTTTCCGGCTTACAGGGTGGTGCGGAGAGATTTTTATTATCTTTTCGACGTCATAGACAATATAAATGCGCTGCTTAAGGGGCATACCAATCTGATAATAGCAATAGACGGCATGAGCGGCAGCGGAAAAACCGACGCAGCTGAAATACTGCAGGAGTTTTTTGACTGCAATGTTATACACGCCGACGATTTCTTTCTGCCGCAAAGCATGAGAACTCCCGAAAGATTGTCAAAAATAGGCGGCAACATCCATTTTGAACGCTTGTCCGTGCTGCTTAAAAGCATCAAAAAGGGAGATGCACCGGTGTTTGACAGATACGACTGCAAGACGGATTCGTTTGAAAAGGTCGTTTTGCCTCAAAACCGATTGACCGTAGTCGAGGGGTGTTACAGCCTGCACCCGGCGCTTGTGGACAGCTACGACGGCGCGGTGCTTTTCAAGGTAAACGAGGAAGTGCAGCACAAACGGATACTCAGACGAAGCGGCGCGGAAATGCTTCGGAAATTCAAGGACGAGTGGATACCCATGGAAAACAGATATCTCAAAGCAGTGAATTTCGCGCAGCTGCCCGTCTGTGTTTTGGATACCTCAGATAGCAAATTTTTTAAAACCGATTTTTAAACTTTGTGAAATCCTCCCGAAAAATTTTTTTCGGGAGGATTTTTTATTGACAAGGAGTGACTTAGTCGCTAAAATAGTTGCGGTTGCAACAGTTGCACTTGCAACGAAAGGAGGATTTATGGCAAGTCTGATGCGTATGATAAACGAAATATACCGGTGCGGTTCGCTTTACCGCACGTTAAGGCTGGAGGACGACGGACTCAACGGACTTCAGACTGCATTTGTTCTGAATATCTGCTCCGACGAGGGCACGACTCAGGAAAAGCTGGCTCGTTCTTTGTATATTCACAAGAGCACCGTCACGCGACAGCTTGCGTCTTTGGAGGAAAAGGGGTTTATCGAAAGACGGGTGGATGAAAGCGACAAGCGAAATATGCTGGTTTATCCCACGCAGAAGGCAAAAGATATTCTGCCCAAGATAAAGCTGGTTTTCAAGGAGTGGAGAGAGTATCTGACCGAAGATTTGTCGGAGGAAGAAAAGGAGAGTATGGAAAGCATTTTGACAAAGCTTGCCGACCGAGCAAAAAAATACGTATCGAAAACCGAGGCGGACTGTCGATGATTTCGCTTGGACACTATTTGAAACCGTATTCCAAGCGTATAGCGCTGGGTACGGTTATAAAAATTGTCGGGACTGTTACCGAGCTTTTTCTGCCGTGGATTTTGTCGTATATGATAGACGAAATCGCGCCCTCCGAAGATATCGGTCTCATATTCCTTTGGGGCGGAATAATGCTTGTCTGCGCGATTGCGGCTCTTGCGGGAAACATTATCGCAAACCGAATGGCGTCTAAGGTGGCGCGCGACACGACCGAAAGACTGCGGTTTGATTTGTTTGACAAAACACTGCATCTTTCGGCGAAACAGACGGACGGATATACCATGCCTTCGCTGGTGTCGAGACTTTCCTCCGACACCTACAACGTGCACAATATGATAGGCATGGTACAGCGGCTGGGGATACGCGCTCCCATGCTGCTTGTCGGCGGCATTATCGTAACCTTTATGGTGGAGCCCGTTCTGGCTCTCGTTTTGCTCGCAACTATGCCTTTTCTTGTTGTGCTTGCGATATATGTAGCCAAAAAAGGCATTTCTCTGTATACGGGACTGCAAAGGACGGTGGACACAATGGTACGTAAAATCCGCGATATTTACAGCGGAATACGGATTATCAAGGCGCTTTCCCGCACCGAGTACGAAAAAGACAGCTTTGAAACAATAAACAAAAATGTTTCCGCCAGCGAAACTAAGGCAGGGCTTACCACCGGCGTCACCAATCCCGTAATGAACCTGTTTTTGAATTTGGGCATGACGGCGGTTATTTTGGTAGGCGCATACCGCGTAAGCAACGGTCTTACGAAAGCCGGTCAAATAATCGCTTTTATGACTTATTTTACGCTTATGCTCAACGCCGTTATTTCGGTGGGGCGTATTTTCGTAATGTATTCGAAAGGCAAAGCCTCGTCAAAGCGTATTTGCGAGGTGCTCAACACTCCGCCCGACCTGCCCGTGCTTGAAGACGGCGTTTCGACTGCCGGAAACGTTTCGGGAGTTGAGGACGACGCCCGTATACGTTTCGAGCACGTCAGCTTTTCATACGAGGGCGGCAAGGTTCTCGACGACGTTACGTTTTCCGTAGGCAAGGGCGAGACCTTGGGCATAATCGGGGCTACCGGCAGCGGTAAGACGACGGTTGTCATGCTCATGATGCGTTTTTACGATGCCGACGAGGGAAGCATATTTATTGAGGGACGCGATATCCGCACTTTTGACAAAAAGGAGCTGCGCAAGCGCTTCGGCGTTGTTTTTCAGAACGATTTTCTTTTTGCCGACACGGTCAGAAACAATGTTGATTTCTACAGGGGGTTAGATGACGGCTTGCTTAAAGAGGCGTTGACCGCTGCGCAGGCGGACTTCGTCTTTGAAAAAGAGGGCGGGCTTGATAACGGGCTTGCAGCAAAGGGCGCGAATTTCAGCGGCGGACAAAAGCAGAGACTGCTGGTTGCGCGCGCGTTGTCGGGAGATTCGGACGTCATTGTGCTGGACGATTCCTCCAGCGCGTTGGATTACAAGACGGACGCCGCGTTGAGAAAAGCGCTCGGAGAAAAATTTTCGGACAAAACCGTAGTCATGATTGCGCAGCGTATCAGTTCGATAAGGCACGCCGACAAAATTCTCGTGCTTGACGGCGGCAG
>ENA-ORLW01002997-ORLW01002997.1-human-gut-metagenome-genome-assembly--contig:-NODE-2997-length-13864-cov-2.592152_pt1 | contig 13864 bp, 9 predicted proteins | sample MGYA00243017_ERZ508829 | MGnify/ENA primary metagenome ERZ508829 (study PRJEB26277, sample SAMN04329776) | human gut metagenome | biome: human-associated habitat | host: Homo sapiens | place: USA...
AATGGATATGGTATCATAATTTCTCCCATTGGAGGCGTAGGCAATTTCATTTAACGGAATACATTGGACAATCTGTCCCTCTAAGCCAATCACAAAATGGCTGCTGGCATAAGTCGCCTTTTGTTTTCCGGCATTAAGTTTTGGCAGATTATTAAAATAATTTCGGTTGTCTTCTGCATCCGTTCCCGGATTTGCCGTATAGTGAACGACAACACCTTTCACCTTTCTAAGCGCAATTCCCGGTCTCGAATATTTATTTTTCTGAATCAGTTTTGTCTGTATCGATAATTTCGGAAGTATTTTTTGTGCCTGCACGGTGTTGTCTCGGTTATTTCTCACTATAAAGGAAACAATCACACAGCATAAAAGGATGAAAAACGCTGCGACACTGATAATCAGTGCGCAGCGCCCTCTCTTCGACGTCCGTCTTTTTCTCGTCCGCGAAGAGTATCTTCTTTTTTTATTCGACACTATAGTTTGGTGCCTCTTTCGTAATGTGGATATCATGTGGATGGCTCTCCTTCAAAGAAGCAGCGGAAATTTTCACAAAGTGTCCGTTCTCCTTCAAATCTTCAATCGTCTTTGCTCCACAATATCCCATGCCGGAACGGATTCCGCCAATCAACTGGAATACCGTATCCTCTACTGAACCTTTGTATGCAACACGTCCCTCTACTCCTTCCGGAACTAATTTCTTAGCATCCTGCTGGAAATAGCGGTCTTTACTTCCGTTTTCCATCGCTGCAATGGAACCCATGCCACGATATACTTTATACTTTCTTCCCTGGAACAATTCAAAGCTTCCCGGGCTCTCGTCACAACCGGCAAAAATACTTCCCATCATACAAACATTTGCACCGGCCGCAATTGCTTTTGTCATATCTCCGGAATACTTAATACCACCATCGGCAATTACCGGAATACCATACTCTTTTGCTACGTTGTAAGAATCCATAATTGCAGTAATCTGTGGTACACCGATACCGGCAACCACACGGGTTGTACAGATAGAACCAGGTCCGATACCAACTTTTACTGCATCAACACCGGCTTCAATCAAAGCACGGGTAGCTTCTCCGGTTGCCACATTACCTGCGATAATACCCAAATCCGGATATGCGTCACGAACCATTTTTACAACTTTTAATACATTTGCGGAATGGCCATGTGCCGTATCAATAACAATGACATCTACCTGTGCATCTACCAGTGCTTTTACACGATCCATGATATTAGCCGTTACACCAACACCGGCACCACACAAAAGTCTGCCCTGCTTGTCCTTTGCTGAATTTGGATACTTAATCTGTTTTTCAATATCCTTAATTGTGATAAGTCCGGTCAGGTTTCCGTCTTTGTCTACGATTGGCAGTTTTTCCTTACGGGCTTTTGCCAGAATCTGTTTTGCTTCCTCCAATGTAATACCTTCCGGTGCTGTCACGAGACCTTCCGATGTCATACACTCACTGATTTTTTTCGTAAAATCGGTTTCAAATTTCAAATCACGGTTTGTAATAATACCAACCAGTTTTTTATTTGGTCCCTCTGTAATCGGAACACCTGAAATACGGAATTTTGCCATCAAATCATCTGCGTCTGCCAATGTATGATTCGGAGAAAGATAAAATGGGTCCGTAATAACACCATTCTCCGAACGTTTTACCTTATCAACCTCTTCTGCCTGCGCCTCAATGGACATATTCTTATGAATAATTCCGATACCGCCCTGACGCGCCATCGCAATCGCCATGCGGTGTTCTGTTACCGTATCCATCCCTGCACTCATCATAGGGATATTTAATTCAATGTCCTTTGTCAAATGAGTTTTCAAACAAACTTCATTCGGTATTACTTCAGAATATGCGGGTACCAATAATACGTCGTCAAATGTAATGCCTTCACCAATAATAGTTCCCATCTTTTCTCTTCCTCTCTTTTTTGTATTCTATTTGTATTTTTATTATTTTATCGAATATTGACAGGGTTGTCAACTATTTTGGTCATTCCTTAATCGTGATTTTTTATTTTGTAAATTTTTTCACGATATCACGAATTTCCTCTGCATTTTTCTGATTATCCTTCGTGACACCGGAAATCGTTTCTGCACTCTTTGATGTTTTGCCGATTTTATCGATAATACGTTCCATTCCCTGTGCATTTTCATCCGTAGCCAGTTCCACACGATCCATTTGCTGACAGATTGCTGACATACCATTCACAAAGGAATCCGTTGAATTTTGAATTCCGCTAATTACATTTTCAATGGACTCAATGGACGTATTATAGTTATTTGACATTTCAATAAAGTCCTTAAACTGGTTCGTAACATCTGTTTTCCAATACTCTAAAATTGACATAAAACACTGTCGTACATATTCAATATTTTTATTCGTGTCTTTACAGATTGTCTGTATTTCCGTAGCCGTTTTCGATGAACTCAGGGCAAGGTTACCAATTTCGCTTGCAACAACAGCAAACCCACGGCCTGCCTCTCCGGCGCGAGCCGCTTCAATTGAAGCATTCAAAGACAAAAGATTCGTCTGGCTTGTTATTTCCAGAATTTGATCTACCATCTCGTTAATTCGTGACAGCGACTTCAGATCTTTCATTGCCTTCTCGATTCTTTCCTCGTTTGATTTCATCTTTTCGCTATTTACATCCAAAGATTCATTCGCAACTTCTTTCATCTTCATAACATCCTGAATCAGTTCTTCACTTCGCTCACTTCCGGCTTTTACCTGTTCGCCAACCTCATCAACTAATTTTGAAATATTGCTGATTTCTTTACCAACCTGTTCGACCGCTTCCTTAGTCATGGTCGCACCTGCCACAACTTGTTCTGCCGTTGCAGCATTATCTCCGACACACTCATACAATTCGTGCGAAGTTTCCGTAATCCTCTCAGCTGATCCCAAAAGAGAGCTTGAGCAACCATTAAGCGTATCAATAATGGAAGAAAACGTATCATATAACGAATCAATTGCCGTCGCAATATGACCAATTTCACTCTTACCATTTACATATTTCTGAATTTTCTTGTCTTTACTTAAATCCAAATCTTTCAATTTCAAAATAGCTCTTTCTGCCACTTTTAATGGACTTAGACAGAATCGGATTACCACAAAAGTAAGGATTACAATCAAAAGGAATGATCCAATGCAAATTAAGCCAAGCGTTTTACGGTTCGTATTTGCTATACCAAAAATCTCATCTTCCGTATCTGTCATAACCACAGCCCAGTCACGGTTAGAAATCGCACGATACACTCCGACGGAATCATTTCCGTCTGCATCTTTGTACTCAATTTCCTGAATCTGGTTTCCATTCTTTTCTGCATTTTCAACCACCATAGGATCCTTAATTTCTTTTGCAATCTTTTTAGAATCCTGACTGAATATGTATGTTTTTGTCTTAGTGTTTATCATCGTAAATGACGCATGTGCAAGACCTTCAACCTTTAACGAATCCAAACTTTTCTGAAGCTGTTCGCCAAATGGACCACCACCGACATAGCCAATCATTTTGTCCCCTTTATAAATTGGACAATACATAGAAAGTGTTAATTTCTGTGAAGCAGGTGAAACAATAATTCCGGCATTATACAACCGGTTTGATTCTTTCATCGCATTCTGCAGTTGTTTCAGCGCCTCCCCTTTTCTTGTAGTCATACCAACTACTTTCGGATTGTTATGAGCAATCACATGCGTATTTGGTTCTCCGGCATAAATTCCTTCCCATCCGGACAACTCTTTATAATAATTTTCTGTATACTTTTGCGCTTTTTCTACAACATCCGGTTCGTCCGGATGTTCTAATAAATTCACAATTTCGATTCCTTTACTATAAGAAATCAGCTGATTTTCTGCATTATTCACATAATCCTCAATTACCTTCTGCCTAGACTCTAAAGAAGTTTTCATATTATCCATACTGTTTTTCTTCATTACAGAGGTCATACTTCCATTTGCAAACAAAAACAATCCCAGTATACAAACAGCAGCAACAAGGGAAATGGTAATTGTAATTGTGGTACTTAACTTTTTGTTTTTCATTTTTAATCGTCCTTTCTTTTCCGATTTTTTCATTCTATCACATTCCTTTTTGTATGTATTGATTTATAACGCCGTATTATTGATATATCACGTAAAAACACACACAAAAAAATACAAACCAGTAGTATACTTTATTGGTTATATCCATATAAGTTTCCACTGGTTCATATTTTATTCATCTTTTATTAGGACAGCGACACAATTTCCGGACATTTCTTCTGCATCAACTCAACCATACGGCTCGTTGGCTCAAAAAGAATCATTACTTTCTCTTCTTTTTCCGGAAGTCTTGTTGCAATTCCGTAAACATTCGCTTTCTCATTCATTGACGAATAATCACGAACTTCCAAGTGTCTGTACCCATCCAGTTTTGTGGACTGAATTGGAGCAATCGCATCCGCATCCTCAATTTCAATTCGAAGAATATTCTTTCGACGCTCTCCGCCTTGTATCATATCAAAGTCAAGCTGTCCATCGCAGAATACATATTCCCATTCCACACGGAATCTCGGCCAATACCAAATCAAGCCAAAGATTGCTGCTACTCCGATTAATACTAACAGATTAATTTTTGTCGATATCGAAATCAGTATCGATGCTAAAAAAACAAGAACTACTAAAATAATCAATATAATTTTTAAAGCAATGACTGACCCCGTCGTTTTCTTTTTTGCGTTCGCTTCTGCGTATGATTGTTCCATCCAATCCTCCTAGTTCTTTCGTCTATTTACATCATGCCCATGCCACCGGCACCGCCTGCTGGCATTGCTGGTGCATCTTCTTTAATATTAGCAACAACAGACTCGGTTGTCAACAAGGTAGATGCTACACTTGTTGCATTCTGCAATGCACTTCTTGTTACCTTAGCTGGGTCAAGAATACCATTATCTACCATATTTACATATTCTTCTGTCAATGCGTTAAATCCAAATCCAGGCTCCTCCGAACGAACTTTATCAATGATAACAGAACCTTCCAGACCTGCATTTTCTGCAATACGGCGAAGTGGTGCTTCCAGTGCTTTCAAAATAATGTTGGCACCGGTCTTTTCGTCTCCCTCAAGAGAAGCAGCCATTTTAGCAACTTCTTTGCTGGCATGAATGTAAGCAGAACCGCCACCTGCGATAATTCCTTCTTCTACTGCTGCTCTTGTTGCTGCCAAAGCATCTTCCATACGAAGTTTTGCTTCCTGCATTTCTGTCTCAGTTGCTGCACCAACACGTACAACGGCAACACCGCCTGCTAATTTAGCAAGTCTTTCCTGAAGTTTTTCACGGTCAAAGTCAGATGTTGTCTCTTCAATCTGATTCTTAATCTGTGCAATTCTTGCCTCGATTTCTGCTTTATCACCTTCACCATCAACAATGATAGTATTTTCTTTCTGAACTTTTACAGATTTTGCACGACCAAGCTGATCCATCGTTGTTTCTTTCAAATCCAAACCAAGTTCCTCGGAAATTACCTGACCGCCGGTAAGGATTGCAATATCTTTGAGCATTTCTTTTCTTCTGTCACCATAACCAGGAGCTTTTACAGCAACTACATTAAAGGTTCCGCGAAGTTTATTGATTACCAATGTGCTGAGAGCTTCTCCCTCTACATCCTCGGCAATAATCAAAAGTCTTGCACTTGCCTGAACAACCTGCTCAAGCAGTGGAAGGATTTCCTGAATATTAGAAATCTTTTTATCAGTAATCAAGATATACGGATTATCCAGTTCTGCTTCCATCTTATCCATGTTTGTAGCCATGTAAGCAGACAAATAACCACGGTCAAACTGCATACCTTCTACCATATCCAGTTCTGTCTTCATTGTCTTGGATTCTTCAATTGTAATAACACCGTCACCGGTTACTTTTTCCATTGCATCGGCAACCATTTCACCAACCTGCTCATCACCGGCGGAAATTGCTGCAACTTTTGCAATCTGCTCTTTACCGGAAAGTTTAGAACTCATGCTGCGAATGGAATCAACGGCTGTCTCTGTTGCCTTTTTCATTCCCTTGCGGAGAATAATCGGATTTGCTCCGGCTGCTAAGTTCTTCATTCCTTCATTAATCATAGCCTGCGCCAAAACGGTAGCTGTTGTTGTACCATCACCGGCAACATCATTTGTTTTTGTTGCTACTTCTTTTACTAACTGGGCACCCATGTTTTCAAAGGCATCCTCTAATTCAACTTCTTTTGCGATTGTTACACCGTCATTGGTAATCAACGGAGCACCAAAAGATTTATCCAAAACAACATTTCTTCCTTTTGGTCCAAGTGTTACACGAACGGTATCTGCCAGTTTATTTACACCTGCTTCCAATGCAGATCTTGCTTCTACGCCAAATTTAATTTCCTTAGCCATAATTAAATTCCTCCTATCAAATCAATCTTTACTCTACAATTGCCAAAATATCACTCTGACGAACAATTACATACTCCTCGCCATCCAATTTTACATCTGTTCCGGCATATTTGGAGTAAATCACTTTATCGCCAACTTTTACTTCCATTTTTACTTCTTTTCCATCTACAACACCACCCGGTCCAACAGCAATAATCTCTGCCTGCTGTGGTTTTTCCTGTGCCTGCCCCGGCAGTACAATACCGGATTTGGTGGTCTCTTCTGCGTCTAACTGTTTCAATACAACTCTGTCACCTAAAGGTACTAATTTCATGTTCGATTCCTCCATTTCTTATATCTTGTTAGCACTCCAATCTGATGAGTGCTAACCCATTGGCTCTATAATATGCAATAATCAAAAGAAATGCAATGCCTTATGCATTTCCATATTTCCGCATTTTGCCACTATATCTAACTTATGCTCTTTTTTTCTCGTTTATTCTTATTTTTTCATTTTTCGTAGTTCTCTTCTTCTGCAACATACACACAATGCCACTACCACTGAGAAAAAACAATGTAATCCACAGTTTCAAATTGCTGTCATCACCAGTCTCCGGACTCTTATCTTCTGTTCTTGACGATCCTTTTTCCTCATTCTCATCACTGGTTTCAGACAGTGTATCTTCAGCCTCTTCGCTGGTATCACTTGCTTCTGACTGTGTATTTACCGGATTGGAAGCGTTGCTTACAGATGGAGCATCCGTCGCACTTGCATTATTTGTTTCAGACTGTGCACCACCCTGATTTGTATTGTTTGTCTCCGTCTTTGTATTTGCGGATTTTAACTCAAGAGCGGCAACCGCATCCTCAATAGCCTTCGCCATCGCATCCACCTCTGCCTGCTCCTTAATATTTTTACCACGCACTACTGCATCTATAGCAACATTTACCGCTGTAAAGTCCTTGTACAAATTCACATCCAAAGTTTTTGCCTTGGCAATGGCCTCATCCACTGTCGTGTAATCTGCATCTTTATATGTCAATGCCTGAATTGCTGTTTCTATTGCTGCTGCCATCGCGTCTACCTCTGCCTGCTCCTTAAAGTTCTTATCCCGGTCAACGGCATCTACCGCTACAGTAACATCCGAAAAGTTCCGGTATAAATCTGCATCCAGACCTTTTACCTTGGCCAGTGCTTCATCCACCGCTGTATAATCTGCACTTCGCAATTTCAAGGCTTTGATGGCTTTTTCTATCGCTTTGGCATGACCTTCCACCGTTTCCTGTTCCGTGTAATCCTTGTCATACTCAACAGCATTTACCGCATCGGTCACAGCAGAAAAATCCTCATAATCATTCTTATTCAGTGCATTTACTTTATCAATTGCTTCATTTACCGCTGTGTAATCCGCCTTTTGTACGGACTGCTGTTCATAAGTTGTATGATAAAGTCCAAAACTCATATTCTCATTTGCATTTGCATAAAACCACGTAACATCAAGCATTCCCGAATGATTAATGAATATAGACGGCTGTGCCATAAAAAACACGCCATCTTTACCATAAAGTTTTTGCGGCAGTATTTCTGCTTTTCCTGTTGTATTGTTGTAATAATACAAGCGAATATCTTCCTGCCTGATATCCTGTTCCTTATTTTGCTCATCCATCCATTTTCCATTGGAGGATTTTGTATATTTCATACCATTGAGGGTAATCTCTGACTTATCTATTTTTAACGGGCTGTACTCTCTCGCCGTAATATACTGCATGGAACCGTCTTTGGAAAGAATCGAATATCTTGCGTCTCCTGTTTTAGATACATCTGCGAGTTCCTCAATCTTCCACCCGGATGTGCTGTCCGAATCGGTGCCAATTTCCTTAATCTTTCCATTGCAGTAGTAAACTAATTTTGGCAGATCCGTCTCAACAATAGAGCCATATGTATCCGGCAGATTGACTGTATCTACATTTTTTCCATTATTTACAGCCAGTTTAACTTTGTTATTCTTAAACTCATCCGGAGAATACAAAGACACCTTATCTCTCTGTTTTACCTGATCATACATCACATCCGATACATGTGTCCCATCCACAGCCTCTTCATAAAGTACGGCAACCGAACCATTGAGTTCTGCCACTGTATGAGTGGAAATATAATTGCAGGATTCTGCAAAAACCATCGGTATTAGATTTCCCTTGGCATCGGTCTTGTTATCGTCTGAAGAAAACTTGTTCGTATCCGGATCATAATAAAGTCCCTCGATTCCATATGCGCTGTCATCATTTTTTACATCCGAACAAACAACCCATGTAATAAGTATTTTGTCTCCAAATTTAGTTACATGAGAATTATAAGCACTGACATCACTTGATTCTTTTGTAACTGTGAGAATCTTATCCGAAAATACTACGGTTGATGACTTTAAAGCCCTAACCGATATTCTCATAGAACCTGCAATCTCATCCTTCGTCTCAGTCCCGTCAAACTTCTTATTTGCATCAGTCCATGTAATGATCATGTTGTTATTAAAAGTGTCATCAGTGTCCGTAAATAGAAATGGGTCCATATCCCATGTTTTATCATCCTGAATTTCCGTAGGAGGACTGACGTTTGCGTACTCTTCCGAACTGCCAGACCAATATAGCTTAGCACAATCTTGTCCATCACTGTCTATATACCATGAATACAATAGCAAATCTAAGTTTGTCCCCGGTAGTTTCGCACCTTTCAATCTACAATAGTCAGGATTACCATAATGCATAAGATATACGTCTTCCTTACTTTCTGCTGCCGATACTTTGACCGGAACCGTATTGACCAACAATATGAACACTAAAACAAATACCACGAGTTTTACTGATTTGTAATTTTTCTTTTCTTTCTTCTTAACCGTTATCCGCATTAATCGTCACCTCCATCAAAACCTTCCCTTCTGTACTTGTCTGCAAACAGGGCAACAGCCTGTTTCAAGACTTCCATCTGGTTTTTTAGATAATATTCATCTTCAAACATAGCATAGTGAACACAGGCACGGACGAATATGAAGATTAATGGCGTAATCACCGTATGAGGAATACCAATCTTTGGCTCTAACTGCTTCGCATACTCCGTATACCGCTCATTGACACCCTCAAAGAATTTCTTTCCATACTCAATATACTTGGGAAGTGTGTACACTTGATACATCAAACGATACTTTTTCCCGTGCTTCTTCGCTGTCCAGTAAGGCACCTCTTCAATAAACCGTAACACATCCTTAGCATCGGTAGGTGCCTTTTCCATAAAATCATCCTCTACCTTGGTCATACAATAGGCGGTTGATTCAAGAATCAGCTCATCTATATTTTTAAAGTAACAATACAGATTGCCTGTGGTGCAGTTGCAGGCTGCGGCAAGTGCTTTAATCCCTGTACCAGTCAGTCCGTTTTCTGCATAACATTCAAAGCATTTTTCCATGATTTCCTTTTTTCGTTCATTATGCTGCTCTTTTGTCTTTTTCATAGGTATCCTCTTCATTTTATCTGATTGATTGTTCATTATTAGAATATCATAAGCTGACATCAACATCAAGTTTTTTAGAAATTTGGAAAATAAATAGCTGTTAGGTTGACTTAATTGCTAGAAAAATCTTTCTACGGTCAACCAATTTTCTCTCTTGCGTTGACTTGTTTATGCTTATTTCTAAATAAAGTCAACTTTTACGAGGTCTGAGTTGACCTAAGCTTGAATAATTACAAATACGGTCAATTTTTTTAGTCGTTTTTTATGACCTAATTAGCAAAATATGATTTTCCAGTCAACTTTTATCTGGAAAATGGTTGACCTAATTTACTATTTTGAATAATCCAGTCAACCAGACACAAACGAAATTAACATTACAAGAATACCAACAACTTTTCTAATCATTAACTGTATATCAATATCTTTTTACAACACAAGAAGTGGAAAGTTCCGATTCATATATGCGCAATCACCCTTAGTCTGCGGTAATCCGCAATCCACTGACTTCCATTCCAAAGAGACTTTCTCGTTAAATCCTCAACACTTTTAATAACTTCTGTCTGCATCTTATCAGTCATTAATTCCAAGTCAGACGCAAAAAATTGTTTCATCCAGTTTGCTAAACCTTTTTCATTATCTTTTAATGGCGTTGGTCTGTCATAATCATATATTTTATCAACAATAAATCCGTTCTTTCTTAATAAGGCAACAAAATGCTCACTTGTTGGAAAATTAAACTTAGGACTGTATTCATATCCCAAATTTCTGCTCACTCTCATAAATGCATTCTCGATTGTTGCAATATTTCCATTAGCACCAAATTCGCATACCAATAATCCGCCCGGGTTCAATACCTTATGTATATTATTCAACAGCGCATTATGGTCTGTTATCCAATGAAAAACAGCATTTGAAAAAACAACGTCGAACTGTTCTTTAAATGGTAATGCCAGTGCATCACACTCCATAAATTTTATGTCAGGATACTGCTGTTGCACCCGTTTTATCATGCTTTCCGAACTGTCAACACCAATCACCACTTCTGCCAGCTTCTTTAATTGTACTGTAAGAATTCCGGTTCCGCAGCCCAAATCAAGAATACTTTGATTATTATTCTCAGACACAAACTCTAAAAGTCCCTTTCCATATTCCGCGACAAAATCATGTTTATTATCATATAAAGCTGCATTCCATTCACTCATAAATTTTTCGCCAGCCTCCGATTTACTTTTTCCCTCATTATAACACAACCGTGATTCAGATATTAAATACTTTTTTTGTCTTTGATACTGTAAACTGAATAACCGGTCCCGACAAAATAATTGTCAAAATAGTACATAATCCAAATTTTCCGCCAAGAATAACTCCAATAACAACCATCACAATATCAAGTATCATTCGCACAGCTTTTACCTGCCAGCCATTCTTATCTGCAAGCGAAAATGTCAATGCCTCATAAGAACCACGCCCTAAAGAAGCTGCCGCATAGATTCCCGTTCCCATTGCAAAAAGGATTATACCCAATAACATGATAAGTGCATTTACCCACAAATGCGCACTGTACACATGTATATTTGCAAATAAATCAACACAAAAGCTATATACAATCTGATATAAAATTGTACCAATATGTATCTGTGATCTATCGTAGAAAAATGCAAATGTAATCATAATTATGGCTACAATCATAGATGCCATACCTATACTTACATGAAAAGTTTCAGAAATACCCTGCCACAAAACGGCAAGAGTTGCACCACCAAACCCGGCATATAAAGCAAGCGTGATTCCATATGCCGCCACCACGGAACCGACTACTATTATAATTATTTTCTTTATCCATTCTAATCTGCTCATTACCATAACCCCTTTCTGCTTTTGTCACGGCAATTCTTATATTTATAATTTTCCAATAAAATTAAAAGACTATAGACACACTGTTATGTTCAGAAACAGTAAAATCTATAGTCTTCATCCATGCCGAGACAAGCTCTTTATCAATTTAGGTATAATAATAAATATATTATCCTTATTTGTCAAGATTATATATTTTGGTGTTACAAACTGGAAGTTATGTTTCTATTTATTATAAATTGCAAAGTTTTTTCTTCCTTTCTCCTGCACAGCACCGATTTTGTTATAAAAATGAATAGACGGTGTATTCCAATCAAGGCAGCTCCATTCCATTTTGAATAGTTGTCCCGCTTGACAAATCCTTCTATTTTAGAAAAATCTTTATTCCTAGTCCATAATGGCAATATTTTTAACAGTTTCAAACTTCACAAACTTTTAAAACAACATATAGATTCCCGCAACCACAGCACAAATTGGAATATAGATCACAAAATGTAACAAATGGGTTTCTTGTTATATTCAAACATATGCGGTTCCATTACCCCTTTTAATTCTGGATAGAAATATGGGAAAAAGTTTAAGTAACAAAGCAGTCCCCAGTTGAAAAGCAGATATCATAAATCTCCATACAATACAGCAGCACGATATAACGTACATAAAAATTTCAAAAGCCAAAATCATTTTTAATACCATCCCCTACACCAAGAAGAACCGCCCCTACAAACAGTAGGATTGCAAACCCTGCTATAACCCATCCGATCAAATGAGCACAATGAAACCGCTCTTTCTTATCGGAAATAATATCAAAAACCTCCTAAAGTGCAGATGAGAAAAACTTTTTATCCTGAATAAAGCCCACACCACATATAAAAGAAGAATCACGGAAGCCTTCAATCTCATCATTTTGACTGAAAACATCCGTAATCATACGATTTACTTCGGATTCAATTAACTCTTTGTCATACTCTGATCCAATCAGAGTGTTAGTTCATGACTATAATTCCATGAATACTGCTCATACATATATCTTGAGGTTTCAAGCACCATCCTGATTCACTGAACAACAGCATCCAAATCAGAAATAATTTCTCCAGTCAATTGCACTGTAGCAAAATCAATCTCATACTCGGAATTAGTGGTATTTTCTTCTGCCAATTACTCAATATCAATATCTTCATCTTCCAAATCAAATGGAAACACTACATACTCACCACCTTTGCCAAAATCGCATAGATTTAATCTGATATTTTTTGCAGCAATACTTCGTCCCTTTTTTCAAGTTTGCCTTTCAAAACAGATGAAATAAGCAGGTCATCGACATCAAGCAAAAGAGTTCCTAGCTGACATCTGTAATCTGATGTCAGCCCCCTATACACGGTGTAGGCACTGACTAATTCTGTTCACGCATTACTTTAAGCATTTTTCATACCTATTCATCCGATCACCTCCCAATTTTTTGCAAAAAAACATCAGCCTCCATTCAGACTGATGTTTAAAATTTTGACACTACCCACAATTAATCTATTTACCAACTTAATGCATCTTTAGCATCATCCACTTTTGATTCTAATGATTCTCTTTTACTCTCAAGCCCCGAATATGAACCCGATGGATTATTTACAAACTTGTAGTATTTGTTGACTGCGTTATAATACTTGATATACTTTCTTTTCTTTGATCCAGAAAGCGTTTTAATGCACTTTTTAGCCTTTGCTAAATTCTTTTTTATTTTCTTGAATGTTCCCTTATCGCTATAATATGTATGTACAATTCCTAAGTTATACGATAATACCTGCACACATGCTGCCTGTCCAGCCCAATCTGTTTTACCATATTTTTTCTTAATAATTTTCTTTACCTTAGATTGTGAAATCCCCACAGATAAAGCATAATTATAAATTACAGATTTTCCGCTATAATCTTCATATACTTGAAAATACCAAGATGAATCTATAGTATCCATGACTTTTTTGCAATCTTTAGTTGCGCTATTAAGATATTTTTTAGCTTTTGTCTGGTTTGATGCAGCCTCAGCTATTCCACCAAACAAAGCCGAACCAACAACTGTACATACTAACAACATTGCCATAATTCTCTTTACTAGTTTCTTCATAAAAATTAAAC